>Ga0257161_1000072_pt1 | contig 24834 bp, 25 predicted proteins | sample NR01A_FD_185954 | JGI IMG/M metagenome (GOLD analysis project Ga0257161, IMG submission 185954) | Soil microbial communities from H.J. Andrews Experimental Forest, Oregon, United States - NR-01-A | ecosystem: Environmental > Terrestrial > Soil > Temperate forest > Bulk soil | place: USA: Oregon... | reverse complement strand
GCCGGGCCGTTTCGCCGGTCTCGGTTAACTGCACCGTCCATGTCTGCTGCTCGCCGGTATCGACCTCAAAAAAGCCGGCCCGTTCGAAGCCGCGGGCGAGGCAGTCTCCGGTGCCCCGGATGGTGAATTCCTTGTCGCGCGTGCACATGAAGGCTTGGCCTGACCATTCGCCGCCACGGTCATAATCGACCGCATAGATATAGTAGAAGCGCGCCGCGAGATTACCGCGAAGCAGCGTTTCGCAATTGCCGCCCGTAAGATTCCACCAGCCCTCGGTCGCCCAACCCTCGCCGTCTTTGTAGCCGAGCGCAATACCGACGCGACTCTTGGTGACGTTGCAGATGCGGAAATCGGCGGCGGCTTGCGTCGTCAGTGCCGCCATGCCGCCAAGACAAAGCGGAGCGAGCAAGCCGGACCAGCGTATGAGCGCGCATAGGTGATTCGCAAAGGTGTATCCATGCCTCATTGGCGGTTCGCGCCATCGCCCGAGATTACTGCCGGTCAACGAATATGGCACGGAAATCGTTGACATTGGTGTAAGTCGGTCCCGGTTGAAGCAGGTCGCCCAGGCGTTCGAAGAATCCCGTCGAATCGTTTTCGGCAAGAAACGCGGCGGGATCGAGGCCAAGTCCCCTGGCGCGGGTGAGCGTGGTTTCATCAATGAAAGCGCCGGCCGGATCGCGCGGACTGCCGGCGCCACCATCGGTGCCGTCGGTGTCGCCGGCGACCGCCGCAATCCCTGGTGTGCCCTGGAGCGCCTGGGCGAGTGCTAGAGCATATTCCTGATTCGGACCGCCGCGGCCTTTGCCCCGAATCGTTACGGTGAGCTCACCACCCGACAAAATGACGCCGCCCTGCCCCCGTGCCCGCATCTCCTGTGCCATCCGGGCCTGGGCAACTGCTACGTCGCGGGCTTCGCCTTCGATTCGGTCGCCGAGAAATTTGTATTTATAGCCTTGAGCTCGAATCGCCGCCTCGGCGGCGCGAAAGGCGTCCTTTGGACGAGCGATGAGGCGGAACGCGGTGCGGTCGAAGGCCCGGTCCTGGGGCTTGGGCGTTTCGTTCGCCGGATCGGCCAAAGCCCGACCGACGGGCTCCGAAATGTCGAGCCGGAACCGCGCCATCACGGCGCGGGCATCCGCAAGCGTGGTCGGGTCCGGTACGGTGGGTCCCGAACCGATCACCGCGGGGTCGTCGCCGGACACGTCCGAGACGGCGAGCGTCACCACCCGCGCCGGATGGGCGAGCCTGCCGAGCCGTCCGCCTTTGATGCGCGACAGATGCTTGCGCACTGCGTTGATCTCGCTGATGGTGGCTCCCGATTTGAGCAGCGCGCGGTTGACCGCCTGCTTTTCGGCAAGCGTCAGACCGGCGGCGGGCGCAATCCAGTTTGCCGAGGCGCCACCCGATAACAGGACCAGCACAAGGTCGTCTGCGGTGGCGCCTGCCGCAAGTGTCAAAGCGTGTTCTGCCGCCGCGAGGCTCGCGTCATCCGGAACCGGATGGCCTGCTTCCGTCATGGCGACAACCCGGGTGGGGCGACCATACCCGCGCCGTGTGACCGCCGCTCCGGCCAATCGTGAAGCCGGCAGGCGCAAATCATCGAGATAGTGGCGTTCCGCAATCTCGGTCATTGAGCCCGCTGCCTTGCCGGCCGCGAGAACGATTAGGCGGCCGGCGGATGGGGGATCCGGAAGCCGGGGGACGAGACAGCTTGCCGGATGGGCGGCCGCCACCGCGATACGGTAAAGTTTGTCGAGGAAGGTGCGCGAGGAGCTCATAGGTGACGTCAGACTTGGTTGCAGGGTGCCCGGCTTGCCGGATTCGCAGGCCGGAGATGCGGATAACTCAGAATCCTGCCTATTGTTCAATGTGGCATGCAGCCCCGGTTGCTCATATGTTCAGCCCATCGTGGAGGATCAAGGCAAGATGGACATCGACGAAAAAACCCGCGTAGAGCTTGAATCCGCCGTATATCGGCGCCTGGTTGAGCACCTTCGCCAGCGCACCGACGTGCAGAACATCGACCTGATGAACCTTGCGGGCTTCTGCCGCAACTGCCTTTCCAACTGGATGAAGGATGCTGCCGACGCCAAAGGGCTCGCGATGACCAAGGACATGAGCCGGGAAGCCGTCTACGGCATGCCGTATGACGAATGGCGTGCCAAATATCAGCGCGAAGCGAGTGCCGAGCAGAAGGCCCGATTCGAAAAAGCGCAGCATTAACGCTGAAAGACATCGGCGGCGCGAAGCTATTGTGGATGACTGGCGTCGGCGTCGGGGTTCTGCCTTGCGAAACCGCGGCGGCTTGCGCAACCTCCGCCGTGCAAATCCGTTGCGTCAACGCAGGGAGTCCTTTATGTCCGCCGTAACCGCTACCACCGCCGCCATCAAGGACAAGCCCAAGGAAGGCGCGTCCACGCGCTTCGCAAAGGATCAGCTCAAGGCGATCATCGAGCGCATCGAGCATCTTGAAGAAGAAAAGAAGGCTATTTCCGACGACATCCGCGATGTCTATGCGGAGGCCAAGGGCAATGGCTATGACGTCACGGCGCTTCGTACGGTCATCCGCCTGCGCAAGCAGGACAAGGACGAGCGCGCCGAGCAAGAAGCGATCCTGGAAACCTATCTGCATGCGCTTGGCATGATTTGAGGTCGTCCGAGACGATCTGTCGAAATACTCGGTCTGCGCGCTACCGGCCCTTCCTCGCTTGCGAAGGGCAAGGAGTTCTGCGCTGGCTGGAGTTCCTATCCTGTCCCCAAGCCTGCCAGCTGGCCCATATCGTCGAGATCGAGTCGGTGTGCTGCGGGCCCTGTCTCCCGGCCGTTGTTTTACCCGCAGCGAGCGATGGTCGTCGCGGATCCGCGTGCACCATCTGATCTGGGCGGATGCACGTTTTTGGGCAGGTGCATCTGTGGCCACATAAGACAATTATGTGTTGTTGCAAAAATATCACAACAAGTTAATAAAAACGTCACCAAAGTGCGACGAGCCGATTTTGGGCTTGTCAACCTTTTGCATTTGCTCCGGATTTCGCGTGACCTATCTGGGGGCTACCCGGCAAAAACGGACAAGAAAATCTGCGCAAGGACAAAGCCTTAACGCGTAAGCGAGATGCCGGGGTTGGGAAATGACTGGCGTTGCCCGGACACCTGAAAATTCTTTTTGCCACAATTGGCGACGTCCCCCGTCCAATCAAAATCTTGGGCGCGCCGAATTAGAATTGCGAATTCAATCATTTGGGACTATGGCACCGGGATATCGCAAATGCGTGCTTTGAGTAATGCGATGTCAGCTAGCTGTCAGGATGGTTTCGCAAGCCACACGTGATTGCGAGGGGATTTCCGGCAGTCTATGTTTTCGGCGCTGCACAGACGGCGGCATTTAGTAAAACATAGCGTTTGCGTTCGCGGTGTATGGATTTTGGTTGGCTTCTTCTTGGGATGCGTAATTTAAGCCCAAGAATGTGAGCAACTAAACTGCCGATCCACACAAGCTGAGCTTTCCTAAGCTGGCGGTTGGCAGTTTAGCCTTGGAACATAGTCAGTATGCGATGCATGTGTAGTATTACACATGCGCTGCATCAACTTGGGAGACAGGGGGCATCATGAATATGACCCGACCGATGTTTGCATGCGCGCGCCGAACTAAGCCTTCACGTGAAGTTCGTCACGGTGTGGCGATGGGCCGTTTCGATAAACCGATCGGTTGCGCCCAACGGCGGTGTTGTGTGGCACCGACCACCGGCTAACCGTTTCTATCCATCCATATCCGGCTGAGTTTCGTCTCGCCTACATCCGGCGGCTATTCCCTTCGCGCTTTGCGAAGACGCGGAGCCGTCTCTGATCAACGAAGCGTCGCGTCCGATCGGACGCCGACATTCCTGGGGGAAGTTGAAAATGTCCGAGATTTCCGATGAATGCTGGACGCGCGTCAAAGGGCGTCTTCGTGCCGAGGTCGGGGAAGCCGTTTACAGCAGCTGGTTTGCGCGCATGGAGCTCGAAAGCGTCGAGGCCGATACTGCGCGGATATCTGTGCCAACTCGATTTTTGAAAAGCTGGATTCAGTCCCACTATGTGGAACGGCTGCTCAACTGTTGGCAGTCCGAACGCCCAGCAGTAACGCGGATCGACCTGTCGGTGCGATCGGCCGTGATCCGCAGCGCGCCGCCCTGCGCCGTCAATCCGCCGACCGTGGTCGCCCATTTGGAAAAGCGCGAGATCAACCATTTTCGGCATGAAATCAAATCCATCTCCGCGTCGAGCCCGGCCATCCAGGATTCCCGGGGCGGCTCGCCACTCGACCCGCGATTGACGTTCGAATCCTTCGTGGTCGGGCGCTCCAATACGCTCGCTCACGCCGCATCCAAACAGGTCGCAACGGCACGGCGCGGCGATCCCGTAATGTTCAATCCGCTCTACATTCACGCCGGCGTGGGCCTGGGCAAAACGCACCTGCTCCAGGCCGTGGCACTGAAGATCAACAGTTCGGGCGAGCGCAACGCGCTGTATCTCACGGCCGAACGCTTCATGTACGGCTTTGCATCCGCGTTGCGGAGCCAGACCGCGCTCGCCTTCAAGGATGCACTGCGCGGCATCGATGTTCTTGTGGTCGACGACTTGCAATTCCTTCAAGGCAAGAACAGCCAAGCGGAATTTTCCCACACTCTCAATTCGCTCATTGATGGCGGCCGCCAAGTGGTTGTAGCGGCTGATCGGCCTCCCACCGAGCTTGAAAGCCTGGACGAGCGCATCCGCTCGCGCCTCGCCGGCGGATTGGTGGTCGAGATCGGCCTGCTAGGAGAAGAGCTGCGGCTTGAGATTCTGTCCGCCCGCGTTCAGGCAGCGCGTGCGCATCATCCGGGGTTTGATGTGCCGGCGCCGGTTCTGGGCTATATCGCCCGCACTGTCACGCACAACGGGCGTGATCTTGAGGGTGCGTTAAACCGATTGCTCGCCCACAGCAAGCTCACCGGGCATCCGATCACTATGGAACTCGCCGAACGCGAATTGCGTGATCTGGTGCGTCCGGTGGAGCTTAAACGGGTGCGAATCGAGGAGATCCAACGCATCGTCGCCCGTCACTACAACGTGAGTCGCAGCGATTTGTTGTCGTCGCGGCGCACCGCCAACGTGGTGCGGCCACGCCAGATAGCCATGTATCTTGCCAAAACGCTGACGCTGCGCTCGTTGCCGGAAATCGGCCGCCGCTTTGGCGGCCGGGACCATACAACGGTCCTGCATGCGGTCCGCAAGATTGAGTCACTGATAGGAATGGACAACGCCCTCGCGGCGGAAATCGAGGCATTGAAAAACCAATTGCAGGAGTGACGGCCAACACCGGCCGGGGTCGAGGCACCGGGCCGCTTGAGCCCGGATCGGTTCCGGGGACCTGTGCGGTGGTTTTGTCCCCACTTAATTGCCTTGTCGAATCGACAAGAGCGCGGCAGTTTCCGATATTGATATCCAGGCGCCACCCCCACCCTACCCTCCCCCGCCTGCGGGGGAGGGTAGGGTGGGGGTCGGCGCCCGGATTTATGTGGCAAGGCAAGCGGGGTTCCGCATGAAGGTTACGGTCGAACGCGCCGATTTGCTCAAATCGCTATCCCATGTGCATCGCGTGGTCGAGCGTCGCAATACGATTCCGATTCTCGGCAATGTCCTGCTGCGTGCCAACAACGCCGATCTCTCCTTGAAGGCTACCGATCTCGATCTCGAAGTCATAGAAACCGTAGCGGCCGAGGTCAATCCGGGCGGCGTCACCACGGTGCCGGCCCATATGTTCTACGAGATCGTGCGCAAGCTGCCGGAAGGCGCCCAGATCGTGCTCGAGGCGCCGGGTGACCGTGCCATGATGTCGATTCGCGCGGGGCGCTCGCGGTTTACACTGCAGACGTTGCCGGAGAGCGATTTTCCCGATCTTGCGGCCGGCGAGCTCACACACAAATTCGTGGTCGGTGCTGCCGATCTCAAGCGTTTGATCGACAAGACCCAGTTCGCGATTTCGACCGAAGAGACCAGATATTATCTTAACGGCATCTATCTCCATGCCGTAGGCACCGGCAAAGGTTTGGTGTTGCGTGCGGTTGCGACCGACGGCCATCGGCTTGCCCAGTTCGAGCTCGCGGCGCCGCCCGGCGTCGAAGGCATGCCGGGCGTTATCGTTCCGCGCAAAACGGTGGGTGAGGTGCAGCGACTGATCGACAACAGCGCAGGCGAAATCACGATTGAATTGTCGCAATCGAAGATCCGTTTGGCCCTCGACGGTGTCATTCTGACCTCAAAGCTGATCGACGGTACATTCCCGGACTATAGCCGCGTGATTCCACTCGGCAACGACAAGCTGCTCGAAGTCGACAAGAGGGAATTCGAGCAGGCCGTTGATCGGGTCTCGACGGTGGCGAGCGAGCGCGGCCGCGCCGTCAAGTTGGCGCTTTCAGCCGGGCGTCTGGTGCTCTCGGTCACCAATCCGGATTCCGGCAGCGCCACCGAAGAACTCGAGGTCGGCTATGATGCCGATCCGCTCGATATCGGGTTCAACTCGCGTTACCTGCTCGATATCGCGGCCCAGCTCGACGGCGACACGGCGGTGCTCAAGCTGGCCGACCCGGGCTCGCCTACGCTGCTCTCCGACAAGGAGGCCAAAGGTGCGCTTTATGTGCTGATGCCGATGCGGGTGTAGCGCGCAGCGGCCAAGAGGCCGAGTCCGTGATCAACGCCGCCCGCATATGCCGACTGACGCTCACCAACTTTCGCAGTTATCGCACCGCCACCATGGCGCCCAACGCAAATCTGGTGGCGCTCACCGGCCCCAACGGCGCCGGCAAGACTAATGTGCTGGAGGCGATCTCGTTCCTTTCACCAGGTCGGGGACTACGCCGCGCTCAGCTCGACGAAGTCGCCTTCGCGGACGGCGACGGCGAGAGTGGCGGCCCCCGCCGCGGGGTTTACGATCGTTCATGGGCAGTGTCCGCCGAGGTCGATGGTGCTTTGGGACTCGCTACGCTCGGCACCGGTATTGAGGCGGGAATGACCGAGGAGACGGCGCTGTCCAGAAGGTACCGGATCGACCGCGAGCCGGTCGCCTCGGCGACCGAATTCGCAAATCATTTGCGCGTGGTGTGGCTTGTCCCCACCATGGACGGCCTGTTTCTTGGGTCTGCATCGGAGCGGAGGCGATTTCTCGACCGCCTCGTGCTTGCCGTGCACGCAACCCATGCCTCGCGGGTGTCAGCGTTGGAGCGCGCTTTGCGATCGCGCAACCGGCTGCTGGAGAACCGCGAGCCCGATGCCCATTGGCTTGATGCCGCCGAGCACGAGACTGCCGAAATTGCGGTCGCGGTTGCGGCAGCCCGAGCCGAGACAGTGCGGCACCTTGCTGCCGCACTGTCGGCTCGGCGCAAGGCGCAATTCGCGTTTCCATCCGCCGAGATATCACTCGACGGCTGGATGGAAGCCATGGTGCTGACGCACCCGGCCGTCGAGGTGGAGGATCGCTATCGGGCGGTGCTCAAGGAAAACCGCGCTCGCGATGCTGCCGCCGGCCGCACCCTCGACGGACCGCATTTGACCGACCTTCTGGTGCACTACCGGGAAAAGGCCATCGCAGCAGGCAGCTCTTCCACCGGCGAGCAGAAGGCGTTGCTGATAGGGCTGGTGCTCGCCCATGCGGCGTTGGTCGGGAACATGACCGGCACGGCGCCAGTGATCCTGCTCGACGAGGTGGTGGCGCATCTTGATCCCGACAGGCGCGCTGCGCTCCTGGAAGCGCTTGATCGGCTCGGATCACAAGTATGGATGACCGGCGCCGACCCGATTGCATTCGCGGATATCGCGCCGCACGCCGACGTGATCGATGTGCGGACGATCTCTGAGGCACGTCGATCACAGGCTTGAAATCCGGGGCCGGCTGAGCCGCGGGCGCCAGAACATTGCGCGTCGGGCGGTTCCGCCGGCAGAATAGATTGTAAGTCGTACTTGCGGTTCGGGCTGACCCTGGTGGCGATTTTGCACTGCGGCGACGACCTACCAAAACCCTCCGATCGCTCTTGAAATTTCATTGCAGGACAACCACTTAAAGTAAGTCAATTTGCTCTGTACGCCGCCCCGGATTCGTGTCACAGGAAGATCGCGGAACCGTCGCATCCCAGAACCGAACGAAAATCCTTTTTATGGCTGAACCCGCCCGTAAAACCGGCGTTTCCGACTATGGTGCGGAATCGATTAAGGTCCTCAAGGGCCTCGATGCCGTGCGCAAGCGTCCGGGCATGTATATCGGCGACACCGATGACGGCTCCGGCCTGCACCACATGGTCTATGAAGTCGTCGACAATGCGATCGATGAAGCGCTGGCCGGCTACGCCAAGGAAGTGACCGTTACGCTCAATCCGGATGGCTCGTGCACCGTGCGCGACGACGGCCGCGGCATCCCGACCGACATTCACAGCGAGGGTGTCTCGGCCGCGGAAGTGATCATGACCCAGCTTCACGCCGGCGGTAAATTCGACCAGAACTCGTACAAGGTTTCGGGCGGCCTGCATGGCGTCGGCGTTTCCGTCGTCAATGCGCTATCGAGCTGGCTCAAGCTCAAGATCTGGCGCGACGGCAAGGAACACGCCATGGAGTTCCGCGATGGCGACGCCGTCGCGCCGTTGGCCGAGACAGGGCCGGCCTTCGACCGGCGTGGCACCGAGGTGACATTCCTGCCGTCGACCCAGACCTTCACCATGACGGAGTTCGATTGGGCGACGCTGGAGCATCGGCTGCGCGAACTGGCCTTTCTCAACTCGGGCGTTCGCATCGTGTTGTCCGACCGGCGTCACGCCGTCGAGAAACGCGAGGAGATTCTCTATCAGGGCGGCGTCGAGGCCTTTGTGCGGTATCTCGATCGCAACAAGACGCCGCTGGTTTCCAAGCCGATCATGGTCAGGGCGGAGCGCGACGGTTTGGGCGTGGAGTGCGCGCTGTGGTGGAACGACGGCTATCACGAGGCCGTGCTGTGCTTCACCAACAACATCCCGCAACGCGACGGCGGTACGCATCTCGCCGGCTTTCGCGGCGCCTTGACCCGTCAGGTGACCGCCTATGCGGAGAAGGGCGGAGTCGCAAAAAAGGAAAAGGTCGCGCTCACCGGAGACGATTGCCGGGAAGGCCTGACGGCGGTGTTGTCCGTCAAGGTGCCTGACCCGAAGTTCTCGTCACAGACCAAGGACAAGCTGGTCTCCTCCGAGGTGCGTCCGGCGGTCGAGGGCATCCTCAACGAAGCGCTGGCGGCCTGGTTCGAGGAACATCCGAGCGAAGCAAAGACAATTGTCGGCAAGGTGATCCAGGCCGCTGCGGCCCGCGAGGCCGCTCGCAAGGCGCGCGAGATGACACGCAAGACCGCGCTCGGCGTCTCGTCGTTGCCCGGCAAGCTCGCAGATTGCCAGGAGCGCGACCCGGCTAAATCGGAACTGTTCATTGTCGAGGGCGACAGCGCCGGCGGCAGCGCCAAGCAGGGCCGCAATCGCGAATTCCAGGCTGTCCTGCCGCTGCGCGGCAAGATTCTTAATGTCGAGCGTGTCCGCATGGACAAGATGCTGTCGAGTCAGGAGATCGGCACGCTGATCACGGCACTCGGCGCCGGCATCAGCGACGAGTTCAACGCCGACAAGCTGCGCTACCACAAGATCATCATCATGACCGACGCCGATGTGGACGGCGCCCATATCCGCACGCTGCTTCTCACCTTCTTCTATCGCCAGATGCGCGAGGTTATCGACCGCGGCCACCTCTTCATCGCCCAGCCGCCGCTCTACAAAGTGACGCGCGGCAAGTCCGAGCAATATCTCAAGGACGAGCGGGCGCTGGAGGACTATCTCATCGTCGGCGGCCTCGAAGAAGCTGTGCTGCGTCCGGCGAGCGGCGGCGAACGGGCCGGCGAAGACCTGCGCCGACTTGTCGAGGAGGCACGGGTCATCCGCAATGTACTGGCCGGGCTGCACAGCCGCTACAATCGCCAGGTGATCGAGCAGGCCGCGATTCTCGGGGTGCTCAGCCCAAGCATTTTCGGCGACCCCGAAAAGGCGATCGCGGCCGCCCCCTATATCGCGCGACGGCTCGATGCGCTCTCCGAGGAAACCGAGCGCGGTTGGCAAGGCTCGTTCCTGGAGGGCCACGGCTTTCGTTTCGAGCGCACCGTTCGCGGCGTCAAGGATGTCGCGATCATCGACCCTGCGCTGCTCGGTTCGACAGATGCCCGCAAGCTGGACGAATTCGCGCTATCGCTTCAGGAGAATTACCCGCGCGCTGGCGTGCTGCGTCGCAGGGGTGAAGAAATCCAGATCCACGGCCCGGTCGGCCTGTTTGAAGCGGTCACCGCCATGGGCCGCAAGAATATCGCACTTCAACGCTACAAAGGCCTCGGCGAGATGAACCCGGGTCAATTGTGGGAAACCACGCTCGACACCAATGCACGCTCGCTCCTGCAGGTGAAGGTCAAGGAGGCCGACGACGCCGACGACATCTTCACCAAGCTGATGGGAGACGTGGTGGAACCGCGCCGCGAATTCATCCAGGAGAATGCGCTGACGGCCAGCGTTGATGTGTGAGTGTGGGCAGCCCAAGACGAACGATTTGCGTCGCACATGACCGAGCATACGGGACAGGTACAAGAGTTGAACTCGCCGGTGCATCGCATCAACGATGCTGCCGGGCGTCTCATCGCGGAACTTGAGCGCAAATACCTGTGGTGGGCGGCGGTGGGCGCAGAATCTCACTCGGAATTTCGCATTATAGCACAAGCGATGAATTTCGGCACGTTCGACGATATCCGGCTCCTGGAAAAGACGTTTGGGTTCCATCGGCTCGCCGAGGTGATGCGACATGCCGAACCCGGATGGTTCGGCGACCGTTCCTGGGAATTCTGGCGCGGGCGTTTGTCGCGCGCATTGAAACAGGCGATGCCCGAGGAAGCTCCTCGGAGATCATTCCGTGCCGCAGTGCTTTGACCCAAGGCTCGATGTACTTCCCGATGCTCAGAAGGAGATCTGGCCAGCTCTTTCGGCTGCCCCCCGTCTTTCTTTCGTGCTTTACGGTGGCACGGCAATAGCCCTCCATTTGGGTCACCGCCAATCGGTAGATTTCGATTTCTTCCGAGCCGATCCGCTCGACAAACAGGAAATCCGCGCGGCGTTCGCATTTCTCGACAACGCCCCGGTGCTTCAGGATACCCCCGATACGCTGATAGCTCTCGCCCAAATGCCGTCAGGCTCGGTGAAAGTTTCGTTTTTCGGCGGTATCGGGTTCGGACGCGTCAATGCGCCGCTTCAGACTCGCGACGGCGTACTGCTTGTCGCTTCGCTCGATGACCTGATGGCAACCAAATTGAAGGCGATATTGGATCGTGCCGAAGCCAAGGACTATCGCGACATCGCCCGGATGATCTCGGCGGGGGTGTCGTTGTCTGCCGGCCTCGCCGCCTTCCGGCAGATGTTCAAGGGGGAACCATCCCAAGTGTTGCGCGCCATCGGATACTTCAGGGACGGCGATCTGCACGCTCTCGACAAAGCCGACCAAGATCTGTTGCGGAACGCCCGAGACCAAGTAGACGAGCTACCTACTGTTCGCGTAAACGTGGGAGAATTGGCGATCCAACCCGGCATATGTGAGGAAGACGAGGCGCCAGGGTAACGGCTGCCGCCGCCTCTCACCGCTCCCGGATCGTCATGCCCTTGTCCATGACCACCACCCACCGCCCGCCCTCCTGGCGAATCGCGGCGACGCGGCCGAGGTCCGGGATCAGGTGCAAGGGCATTGACGTCAACATGGCGTCCGCCGGCACCGCGACGTTGAGCCATCTCACCGAGGTGCTGCTTGAGCAACGGACCAGCATCGCCACCACGCATATTCCGTTCAAGGGAGCAGCGCCCGCCCTGACGGCGCTGCTCGGCGCCCATGTGGACGCCATGTGGGTAATGCCGCCGCCCGCGGTGCCTCATCTCAAATCCGGTAAGCTTTTAGCCGTTGCGGTGACATTCGGCTGCGCGCGACCCGAACCTGCCGGACGTTCCAACTGTCGAGGAATCCGGCATTGCGGATTTTCGCGTCGACAACTGGCAGGGCCTGTTCGCACCCGCCGGCACCCCGAAACCGATCGTCGAGAAGATCGGTCGCTTTGCGGCGGATGTCGTCAAGACGCCCGAGGTCAAAAGCCGCATGGCGGCGATCCGGTTCGAACCTCGCGGCGACGGGCCGGATGCGGTCGTGGAAATCATTCGGACCAGTCTGCTGAAATGGGCCGAAGTCATCCGTCGCAGCGGGCTGAAATTGTCCGAGTAAAGATCGATCTTCTGAAGTCTTGAAGGACTTCACGCCGGACACGATCGCGGAACGGAGCGGCGACGCGAAGCTGCTCAACGGCCCCAAATTCGACAACGACGCTGGCCATGCGTCACAGGACGACATCGACGCGCTGCTCAACTGAGCGCTGCCTTGATGGCGGCAATGCTCGGCGGCGCCTTGACATAGTCGACGATCTTGGGTTCGACACCACTCGCCCGGATGTACCCCAACACCTTGCGGAGGTTGAGCAGTTCGGATTTGTGCCAGATGGTATCATTGTGTGGCCGACTTCTTCTTGACACGCGCTGTACGCTCCGGCGTCGTTCCCTCCGCTCCACAACGCACCAACACCATGTTGCCGTAACGGCCGGCGACTTCGGGATCGACCCATTTCAAGATCATAACCCGTCCGTCGAAGCTCACGACCTCACGATCGTCGGCGCTGGCCGGATCGCCGCTTGGACCAATATAGGTCTTGCCCTCGGCGCTGCCCTTGAGAGTCATGTCCTGCACCTTCGGGCTGTCGTGGCCCAGCATCATGACACCGCCTGACGGCGAAGCTTCGATCGTATAGGGCTGCGCGCATTGGCTTTTCGCCGCGGCTTGGGTGCGTGCGCGATCCTGGTCGCGGTGATACGAAGCAAGGCCCCAACGGCCGACAATGTCCTCCCCGTGAACGCTCGGCGGAACAACCGGCGCAGCCGACGGCGGCGGTGTCGAGGTCGAGGAGGTAAACGGATTGCTCATGCTGCTGCAACCGACGAGCATCGGCAGGCCAGCCAAAAGGACAACCGCAAACAATTCGGAGCGGTACAATTGGGCCATCGGGATGGTCTCCTCGTAAAATTCATGGTCACATTGCGTAGCCTTGGCGGTAAGCGCAAGGGCGCTATCCACAGTTGCGTTGACGTCGGTCAGCATAATTCGCCGCAGCAAACGACCATCAAAATGGCTCCAACATGGCGAGCGTCACGATTTCGACGTTCCTGGTGCCGCTTCCTTAACGTTGACAGCGCAGATGACGTCAGGATCGGTAAAGTCCGAGCATGTTTTATGGCCGGCCGCGTGGATGCCGGCCACCGCACACACGTCGTCCATTTCGCCTGCATCGCCGGTGACCCCTATGGCTCCGATGACCTCTCCGGCGGCGTCGCGGATGAGCTGACCGCCCGCTTCCAGGAACATCGGCCCGTCGGCCAATGCCATCAGATTTTCCATGAATACCGGCTTCTCGCGCTGCTTCTGCAGCACGAGACGCGATGGCCGTCCCATCGACAGGGACGCGTAGGCCTTGCCATATGCGACCTCAAATCGCAGCATGGCGCAGCCGTCCTGTTTGAGCGCCGCCTTCAGCCGGCCGCCGGCGTCCAGGATCACGGCCGTCAGCGGTCGCAGTTTGTGCGATTTGGCGGCCGCAAAGCATCCGTTGATGATTGCCATGGCTTCATCGAGGGTGATGGCGCGCATTCCGGTTCCCTTCACGTCACCACGAAGTGCTATTCTGAGGCCGCAATAATGCGTGAAACGGGGAGGTGTCAAATGTGGGTGCCGGTAAGGTCCCTTACGGTCACCACGAAGGCGGTCACTCCAGTGCCCAAGCCGGCAAGCCGGTCGCTGATGGAAGCCTTGACGGCGCTGCAATTCGTCGCCGCCGTGTCACTCGTCGGCATCGCGGTCGCAGCCGCCTCGGCGGGCGCTGCCGAAGTCACGAAAATCAGGGTCAACACGTTTCCAAATGCCAAGGCGTTGCCGGTCCATGTGGGCCTCGCCAAGGGCCTGTTCGCCAAATACGGGCTGGCGATCGAGCTGGAAAACACTCAAAGCTCGCAAAGTCAGCGCGACGGACTTGCGGCCGGCCATTTCCAGATCGCTCACGCGGCCCTCGACAATGCGGTCGCCATGATCGAGGTGGCCAAGCGCGACGTCGTCATCGTGTCCGGCGGCGACAGCGGTATGAACGAGTTCTTCGTGCAGCCCGGGATTTCGTCCTTCGCGGATCTTCGCGGCAAGACCATCGTGGTCGATGCGCCCGACACCGCCTATGCGCTGCAGGCGAAGAAGCTCCTGCTGCAGAACGGGCTGCGCGAGGGCACCGACTATACGGTGAAGCAGGTCGGCGCCGTGGTGTTCCGGTACAGGGCGATGATTGAGGACAAGACCAATGCGGCCGGCATTCTCAATCTGCCATTCACCGTGGAGGCCTCCGAACGCGGCCTCAAGAGCCTTGGCGGCCTCGTCGATCTGCTCGGCCCTTATCAGGCGGCCGGTTCCTTCGTGATGCGCGAATGGGCGCGCGACAACGAGGAGGCGCTGGAGCGCTATCTTGCCGCCTATGTGCAGGCATTGCGGTGGATTCGCGACCGCAACAACCGAACCGAAGCGGTCGACCTCCTGGTCGAAAAGCTCAAGCTCGATCGCAAGATCGCGGAGCGCACGTACGATCTGCTGGTGGTTCCGTCGTCGGGCTTCACGCCGGATGCCAAATTCGACGTGGAGGGATTCCGGAACATGTTGGCGTTGAGGGCCGAGATCGAGCGCAAACCGGACACCGAGGCGGCGCCGCCCGAACGCTACGTCGATCTGCATTACTATGACGAGGCGATGAAGCTGATTGGGCGGTGAGTGCTGTCCGAGGCGTGGTTTCGGTCGGCTGCAGCAGGCGAAATGCCGGATGCGGGCGCTGACTGCGCATCACCGGCTGTCGGCGCGTCCTGAAACGGGCTTGGGTGCCCTTGATAGTAAGGTGGTTTTGCCTTACATTGACGGCTTCAGCATGAGGCTACGCCATGAACACGCTCACCGTCACCGCCAAGGGACAAGTCACGCTACGCAAGGATCTCCTGAAGCATCTAGGTGTTCACCCTGGCGAGAAAATTGCCGTGGACAAGCTTCCGGACGGTCGGATTGAGATGAAGGCCGTGCGGCCGACCGGCAAGATCTCGGATGTCTTTGGCTTTTTGAAGAGGAAGAACGGTCCATCTTTGTCGATTGAGGAAATCAACGAAATTGCCGCACGGGGCTGGGCCGGCAGGCGATGAAAATCACGGCCGATACCAACGTCCTTGTTCGAGCCATTACGAGTGACGACGTGCGGCAAAGCAAAGTCGCCGAGGCGGAATTGGCGAATGCAGATGTCGTTGCGCTGGCACTGTCGGCGCTCTGCGAACTGGTCTGGGTACTGTCGCAGGGATACAAAATCCCTTCCGCCGAAATAGCGGAAGCGATCCGACGCTTGGTGAACGGCGGGAATGTTGTGGTAAACCGGCCTGCGGTGGAAGCCGGGTTGGCTCTGCTGGATGCGGGCGGTGACTTTGCCGATGGCATTATCGCCTATGAAGGAAGCTGGCTTGGCGCAGAGATCTTCATCTCTTTCGACAAAAAGGCAGTGAAGCTGATGGAAGCGCAAGGCGAGTCCGTCCGTCTGCTGTCATAGAAGGTATGCTAGATCGGCAAGCTTGCCCCCAGCGGAGTTGGGCCGGCCTGTTGTCTCGCGCCGCCTTTTCGCTGCGCTTGACAGCTTCCGCCTTTGGCCATATCTCCCGGCAGCTTTGGCACTCGATACAGTTGAGTGCTAACAGCGCTGCTCCTGTTCGATTTAACCCAAAGCCCGCCGTTTGAGCGGCGACGAGGTCATCATGGCGAAAACCAAGTTCCGCCCCCTGCACGATCGGGTGGTCGTGAAACGCATCGAGGCCGAGGAGAAGACCGCCGGCGGCATCATCATTCCGGACACCGCACGCGAGAAGCCTCAACAGGGCCAGATCCTCGCAGCCGGTCCCGGCGGCCGCGACGAGGCCGGCAAGCTGATCCCGATCGATCTCAAGGTCGGCGACAAGGTACTGTTCGGAAAATGGTCCGGTACCGAGGTCAAGCTCGACGGCGAGGATCTCCTGATCATGAAAGAGTCCGACATCATGGGCGTGCTCGCCTGAACCGAGATCAGAGGACAGAGAGCAGAGGTCGGACAAGGCAAGCTCGAGTTCGTAGCCCGCCGTCAACTGTCGTCTGAGCTCTGATATCTGGCACCTGACATTTGAAGGAACCCAAGACATGGCTGCCAAAGTCGTAAGATTTTCTGTTGATGCCCGGGACAGGATGCTTCGCGGCGTCGACGTCCTCGCCAATGCCGTGAAGGTGACGCTCGGTCCCAAGGGCCGCAATGTCGTGCTCGACAAGTCATTCGGCGCGCCGCGCATCACCAAGGACGGCGTGACGGTCGCCAAGGAAATCGAGCTTGACGACAAGTTCGAGAACATGGGCGCCCAGATGGTGCGCGAGGTCGCCCAGAAGACCAGCGATATGGCGGGTGACGGCACCACCACCGCGACGGTGCTGGCGCAATCGATCATTCGGGAAGGCGCCAAATCGGTTGCGGCCGGCATGAATCCGATGGACCTCAAGCGCGGCATCGACCTTGCGGTCGCGGCGGTCGTCCGGGACATCGAGAAGCGCGCCAAGAAGGTGGAGTCCTCCGCGGAGGTCGCCCAGGTCGGCACGGTTTCGTCCAATGGCGACAGCAAGATCGGCAAGATGATCGCCCAGGCCATGCAGAAGGTCGGCAACGAAGGGGTGATTACGGTCGAGGAGGCGAAGTCGCTCGATACCGAGGTCGAGATCGTCGAGGGCATGCAATTCGATCGCGGCTATCTGTCGCCCTACTTCATCACCAATGCGGAGAAGATGGTTGCCGAGCTGGAGGACGTCCACATCCTCCTGCATGAGAAGAAACTCGCCGCCTTGCAGGCTTTGCTGCCGTTGCTGGAATCGGTGGTTCAGTCCGGCAAGCCGCTGCTGATCGTTTCCGAGGACGTGGAAGGCGAAGCGCTCGCCACCCTCGTGGTCAACAAGCTGCGCGGCGGCCTCAAGGTGGCGGCCGTGAAGGCGCCGGGCTTCGGCGATCGCCGCAAGGCGATGCTGGAAGATATCGCGATTCTCACCGGCGGCCAGCTCATCTCCGAAGACCTCGGCATAAAGCTGGAGAATGTGACGGTCGCTATGCTCGGACGCGCCAAGAAGGTGATCATCGAGAAGGAAAAGACCACCATCGTGGACGGCGCCGGCAAGAAGAAGGACATCGAAGCCCGGGTCGCCCAGATCAAGGCGCAGATCGAGGAGACCACCTCGGACTATGACCGCGAGAAGCTGCAGGAACGGCTTGCCAAGCTCGCCGGAGGCGTCGCGGTAATCCGCGTCGGCGGTGCGACCGAGGTCGAGGTCAAGGAGAAGAAGGATCGGGTCGAGGACGCGCTCAATGCGACCCGCGCCGCGGTCGAGGAAGGCATCGTTCCGGGCGGCGGCGTCGCGCTGCTGCGCGCCAAGAAGGCGGTCGGCAAGATCACCAATGACAACCACGATGTCCAGGCCGGCATCAACATCGTGCTCAAGGCCCTGGAAGCGCCGCTCCGCCAGATCGCAGAGAACGCCGGCGTCGAAGGCTCGATCGTGGTCGGCAAGATCATGGAGAACAAGTCCGAGACCTTCGGCTTCGACGCCCAGAAGGAAGAATACGTCGATATGGTCGAGAACGGCATCATCGATCCTGCCAAGGTGGTGCGGGCCGCGCTGCAGGATGCGGCCTCGATCGCCGGCTTGCTGGTGACCACCGAAGCGATGGTTGCCGAAGCGCCCAAGGAGAAACCCGCCATGCCGGCAATGCCGCCGGGCGGCGGCATGGGCGGAATGGGTGGAATGGATTTCTAAGGACTTCCTTTCGCTGAGCACAAATCAGTGCGAATCGAAAGGGCGGCCGACAGGCCGCCCTTTTTCGCATTGTCATCTGAGGTCAGCTTTTGTCCGACGCCTACGACGTCATCGTGATCGGATCGGGGCTTGGCGGCCTGACTGCGGCAGCCCTACTTGCGCGCGCCGGCCGCAGGACGCTCGTGCTCGAGCGCAGCAATTCGGTCGGCGGCGCGGCTTCCACCTACAAGGCCGGCGATCTTGTCATCGAGGCGGCCCTGCATGAAACCAGCGACCCTCACGATCCGTGCGATCCGAAGCATGACGTGCTGGCGCGGGCAGGCGTGCTCGACGCCGTCGAGTGGGTGCCGACTGGAGGGCTCTACGAAGTCCGGGGTGGGCCGGTCGGGGCGCCCTTCGGGCTGCCGGAGGGTTTCGCTGCAGCCCGCGCGGCCCTGCTCGCCCGATTTCCTGCGGCCGGCGCCGGTATAGCAGCAATCCTCGGCGATGCCGAACGGATCGCCACCGGGCTCGGCGTGCTCAGCCGCGGGCGGGCGGCATTCCGCGACCCGCGTGAAGGCGCCGCGGCGCTCATCAAGCTTGGGCCGCTGGTGCGTGACTGGCGGCGCTCGCTGAGCGAGGTGTTCGCGCGCGCCTTCGGGGACGACGAGGCAATCAAATGTGCGCTCGCCGCCAATCTCGCCTACTACCACGACGATCCCGATACGCTGTGGTGGGTGTTCTTTGCGCTCGCCCAGGGCGGCTATCTCGGCTCGGGAGGCCGCTTCATCCGCGGCGGCTCGCAGCGGCTGTCGAGCGCGCTCGCCCGCGCTGTCAAGACCGCGGGCGGCGATGTCCAGGTGCGGCGGCGGGGGACCGCGATTCGTCTCGACCGCAACGGGCGCGCAGCGGGCGTGTCGCACACCGACCGGCGCGGCGAAAACGCGATCGAGCACACTGCTCCCGTCATCGTCGCCAATGCGGCGCCCGCCGTCATTGCCGACATGTTGCCGGAGCCGGCCCGCGCCGCCTTTGCGCCCACCTCACGCAAGCTGTCGATGTCGGCATTTTCCGCGACCTATGGGCTGTCGATCCGGCCATCGGAAATCGGCATTCGGGCCTACGCGAATTTCCTGTTGCCATCCTGGATGCGCAAGCTCTCGGATTACCGGCGCAGCGCAGCATTGCTCGGGGAGCCTCCGGGCGATCAAACGCCGGTCATGACGGTGGTGGATTTTTCCGCGATCGATTCGGGCCTCGGCGGCCCGCCCTATCCGGTTTCGGTGGTCGGGCCCGACCGCCTGGCCAATTGGACCGGTCTCGACACGCACGCGTACGACGCCAGGCGCAACGGCTGGCGCGACGCCATCGCGGCCGCGATCGACCGGGAATTTCCCGGCTTCGCGGCCCATATCGTGGCCTCGGTATTCAACACCGCGCATTCCATGAACAACTATCTCGGCACCCCGGACGGCGCCATCTACGGCTTCGCGCCGCTGCCGCCCAAGGGGCCGATCTGGCGTGGCTTCGATCGGTCGGTGAAGACCGTGGTCCCGGGACTCTATTTGGCCTCCGCATTCGCGGGCTTCGGCGGCTTCACCGGGGCCATCAGGGCCGGTGGCGACGCTGCCGACCGCATTCTTGCGGAGACGTGATCGCTGCGCGGCGCGGGTTCGCCTTTGACCTACCTTGTCGGCTGCGGATGGCGGGTTCCAGCGAAACCGCCCTAAACAAGTTTGCTTTAGCCCGCCAACGGGTGTCGCCAAGGCGCTTCCAAACGTCAGTTCACACCGCTATTGAAATGGGCTTGAGCGGTGTGATGGAGGGGCACCACGGTCGTGCTCAGAGGAGCCGGGTTATTGTCTGACCAGAATGACGTCCGTGCAGAGACATTAACCGACGCGCGCTTTAGGCTCGCGGCCATTGCTGAGTCGTCGGACGACGCGATTGTTGGAAAAGACCTCAACGGCATAGTCACGTCCTGGAACAAAGCGGCTGAAGCGATGTTCGGCTATGCGGCCGATGAGATCGTCGGCCAACCGATCACGCGCATCATCCCGTCCCAACGGATCGACGAGGAGGCTTCGATCCTCGCTCGGATTCGTCGCGGCGAAAGGATCGTGCATTTCGTGACGGAGCGGCAATGCAAGGACGGCAGGGTCATTCCCGTCTCACTCACCGTCTCGCCGATCCGCAGCGAAAATGGCAGGATCATCGGTGTCTCCAAGACTGCCCGCGACCTCAGCGAGATGCAGCTGGTTCAGCGCGACGTGGAGCGTCGCGAAGCATTGCTTCGCTCAATCCTCGATACCGTGCCGGATGCCTTGGTCGTCATCGACAAGCAAGGGCTTATCCAGTCGTTCAGCGTTGCGGCCGAGCGCCTGTTTGGCTTCAGCCCCGAGGAGGTGATGGGGCGGAACGTCAGCGTGCTGATGCCGTCTCCTTACCGGGAAGAGCATGATAGCTACCTGGCACGTTATCTCGCAACGGGCGAACGGCACATCATCGGCGTCGGCCGCGTCATCGTCGGCCGGCGCAAGGACGGCAGCACATTCCCCATGGAACTCGCCGTTGGGGAAGTGAACCTGCCAGGAACTCAGCTATTTACCGGCTTCGCGCGCGACCTGACTGAGCGTCAGGATCGTGAGGGCCGCCTCGACGAACTTCAGGCAGAGTTTGTCCATGTCTCTCGCCTGACCGAACTCGGCCAAATGGTCGCCGCGCTGGCTCATGAGGTGAATCAACCACTGACGGCCATGGCCAATTACTTGAGCGGTGCCCGCCGGCTGCTTGCTGCAGGCAATCAGCAAGGCGTGGAGCACGCACTGGAGCGGATTGCGGAGCAGGGCGATCGCGCCCATCAAATCATCCAGCGCCTACGCGATTTCGTGAATAAACGTGAGACGCAGAAGCGAGTTGAAAGCCTGTCAAAGACCATCGAGGAGGCGATTGGTCTGGCCCTGATCGGCGTTGGCCCGGGTCTCAAGCTGGATATACGAGTGGACGACAACGCCTCGGAGGCGGTGATCGACAAAATCCAGATTCAGCAAGTCCTGCTCAATCTGATACGCAATGCCGCAGAGGCAATGGGGGGTTCAGCGCGGCGCGAACTCTCGATCACCACGGCCCGGGCCGGGGACATGGTAAAGATCAGCGTGACCGACACCGGACCCGGCCTGCCGGAATCGGTCCGGGCACGGCTGTTTCAGCCATTCGTCTCGACCAAGCCCGACGGGATGGGCGTCGGTCTGTCAGTCTGCCGGACCATTGTAGAAGCGCACGGAGGAGAGCTCCGAGCCGAAGAAGGCGACGGCGGCGGTACGGTCTTCCTCCTCACTGTCCCACGTCATACAGGAGCCGCCAGCGAGTGAGCGCCGCAGTGAACTTGCCAGCTTCAGATCGATTGATCTGAGTCATTGTGCCCCAAGCAATATACGCCGTACAAAATGACAAGGCGATTCTGCGGCAACATGCGGTTGTCATTGGCGAATCCGCCCAGGATATAAGATAATGGCGGGCGACCATGACGGCGCTGTGGCAGTCGTCGATGATGACCTTGCGGTCCTCGACTCGCTGAAGTTCCTGCTTGAAGTGGCAGGCCACAGGGTTCGCACCTATGCCTCGGCGGCGGCATTCCTCGACGATCGCGCCGCGCGGCCAGCCTGCCTTATCCTCGACCAGCACATGCCGCAGATGACGGGGCTAGAACTTGCCGCCCAGCTGCGCACCGACGGTTTGGGCATCCCGGTTCTGCTCTTTTCCGCGCAGCTATCTCCAGCCATCATGGCCCGCGCGGCCCAGCTTGGTATCGAGACGGTGCTCGGAAAGCCGCCGGCCGAGGAAGAGCTGCTGAGCTTCGTCGATGCCCACAGCTGAAATTGGGGTCAAGCTCATGGCCAGATCGAGGGTGCGGTCAGTGGCGTCTAGGGAAAGCTCTTAAGGCTATTCCCTTACGGAGCTTCTCTTAAGAAGATTATCTAAATTTTCGCCACATGGCTCACGGGTTAACCCTTGACGCATCGAGAGCAAGGGAGCCCGGCCATGTTGACGCAGACCCAACTTCGCACCGTTTCCACCAGCCAGTCCCAGGTACATTTGGCACATCGGTCGGTTCCGGTCCGGAGCAGCTTCGGCGCCATGGAGCGGATGGGAAGCCAGATGACGTTCGGTCCCAATGAGGAAATATTCGGCGAAGGCGAACCGACCGAATTCGTCTACAAGGTGACCAAGGGCGCGGTGCGGACCTACAAGATTTTCCGCGATGGCCGCCGGCAGATCGGTGGCTTCTATTTGCCGGGCGATATCTTCGGCCTCGAAATCGGCAAGGAGCATCAGTTTTCCGCCGATGCCATCAGCCACACTACCGTAGCGGTGATCCGGCGCAGCGCCGTCGTTTCGCTGGCCGAACGGGACTGCGAAGCCGCCCGCGAGCTATGGACGTTCACGGGACGCGAACTGCGCCGCGTCCAGGAGCATCTGATGCTGCTGGTCAAGAGCGCCCAGCAGCGGGTTGCTTGCTTCCTGCTCGAAATGTCCAAACGGCTCCCCACCACCGACACGCTGGAGCTTCCGATGTCGCGCCAGGATATTGCGGACTATCTAGGGCTTACCATCGAAACGGTTTCTCGCACCATGACGCAGCTCGTGTCCGACCACGCCATCGGGCTGCCGAGCTCGCGCCGCATTGTGCTGCGTAATCGTAGCGCATTGCACGAGCTGAATTCCTGAATGCTTGCGTCGCCCCTCGGCATAAGATGAATCGGGCGAGTATCGACGCCAATCTATCCTCATGCGAAGAAGATGGGCCCTCGGGTCAAGCCCGCGGATAACGGGCGAAGGGTGGATCAACTTCATCGAGACGCGCTCTAATTCGTCTGCACGCGAAACCGCAGCGTCTTGCCGCCCGTGAACACGAGCGCGGAATTCTCCATCCGCCAGTTGGTCACCTGGTTGAGCCCCGCGAGCAGTTCGTCATCCGCGCGGGCGCGGTCGGGCGGACATTGGCGCGCCGACATTTCACCCGTGATGATCGTGATGGTGTTGCCCGCGACGATGAGCTGCGCCTTCACGCTGTTGCACCACAAATCGATCTCGGCGGTGCCGTTCTCCCTGATATCGAGGACGGGAATCTTTTTCGATCCGCGCATCGGGTCGGCGTCGAGCACAAGCTCGCTGCCGAATGGAAACGGCTGCGCCAGCGCATTCGGCGCGAGGTGCAGAAAGATCGCGCCGCCGACCGCGGCAACCGGAATGGAACGAGCACACCACCTTCGCACGCGGCGAAATTCCATGATAACCTCTTTCTCCAGGTAATCTCCGCAACACCTGAAAAGAATGCCGGGGAGAACGCCACCATTTGAGAGTCGTCTGGCGCGGTTTCATCGCACCGGCGGACGATTATTCGAAGCGCTGCAGCAAATCAACCAGGAGGGAATCATGGATCAACGCATCATCAACCTCTACCATCATTTCACCCATGGCGGCATGAACCGCCGCCAATTCCTCGACCGGCTCACCGAGATAGTTGGTTCAGCCACGGCAGCCGCCGCGCTGGTGCCGTTGCTGCAGAACGATTACGCCAAAGCTGCGATCGTCGCGCCGGACGACTCGCGGCTCGTGGCCGAACGCGTGTCCTACGATTCCCCGAAGGGCAAAATCAGCGGCTATCTGGTGCGGCCGAAGGACAAGAGCAAGCGGCCGTCGGTGCTTGTCATCCACGAGAACCGGGGATTGAATCCCCACATCGAGGACGTTGCCCGCAGATACGCGGCGGAAGGCTTCCTGGCGCTCGCTCCCGACCTGTTGTCCGTCAATGGCGGTACGCCCAATGACGAGGACAAGGCGCGCGACCTTCACACCAAGACTGAACGTGAGGACATGATCGCGGCGGCGGTGGCCGGTGCGGCGTATCTCGCCAGGCATGCGGAATCGACCGGGAAGGTCGGGTCCGTCGGGTTCTGCTTCGGCGGCGGCGTCGTCAATCGGCTCGCGACCGACAGCCCGGACATCGCGGCGGCTGCGCCGTATTACGGAACCCAACCGCCCGCCGAGAAGGTGGCGAACATCAAGGCGCCGCTGTTGCTGCATTATGCCGAGATGGACGAGAACATCGACAAGGGCATCCCGGCCTTCGAGGCGGCGCTCAAGGCCGGCAACAAGCGCTATACCATCCACATTTATCCCGGCACCCAGCACGCCTTCAACAATGACACCGGCGCCGCGCGCTATAACAAGGCCGCCTCCGACCTCGCCTGGACCCGCACGCTCGCGTTCTTCAAAGAGAATCTCGGCGCCCCGAAGGGCGTGTGAGGCTTGATCCCTCCCCGTCCAGTCGAATTCGGCTGTTGCCGAATTCGACAAGTTTAGTGCCGAAATCGGGCAAGCCCGATTTCGGATGGAGGGTGGCGCGCTCTCGCGCGCCGGGTGGGGCGACACAGGCAGGCACAAATGCCGCAAGATTGCGCGACATCGGCAACCTGGCGCAAATAGAGCACGTTTCGATGTGATTGAATCACCCCTCCACAGTCATGCCCGCGCTTGTCGCGGGCATCTACGTCTTCACGGCCGAGCAAGATCGAAGGCGTGGATGGCCGGGACAAGCCCGGCCATGACTCGGGAGAAGTGGTTCAACATAACCGGGATCCGCTCTAGTTCGCGCGGCCTTGGGCCGCAGCTTCGCCAAAGTGAGCCGTTTGGCATGCGCTTTAGCCCGATTCTGTAGCAGTTCTCTCGCAAACACAGCAATTTTGAGCAAACGTGTGCGACGACCGAACATACGTGCAGGTCGCATTAATAACCGTTCAACATATATGCAGGCCGCATCAATCATGATCG
>Ga0257161_1000071_pt1 | contig 24835 bp, 22 predicted proteins | sample NR01A_FD_185954 | JGI IMG/M metagenome (GOLD analysis project Ga0257161, IMG submission 185954) | Soil microbial communities from H.J. Andrews Experimental Forest, Oregon, United States - NR-01-A | ecosystem: Environmental > Terrestrial > Soil > Temperate forest > Bulk soil | place: USA: Oregon... | reverse complement strand
GCCTCCGCTAACACCGCCGCCTTCGCCGCCTTCGCCGCCACCAACGCCGCCGGCGCCGCCACCAACGCCGCCGCCGACGACGCTATTTTAGCGGACATTGCACAGATTCAACCGGACATTGCACAGATTCAACGGCCATCTTGGATTGACCGCCTGCTGCGCCGGGCGGACGCGGAGGGAGATCCGGTATTCTTGCTGGCTCAACCTTTATGGCCGGAAGATGTGCCGGCCGAAACCGCCCGGCTCTGGATACAGCTGCAAAGGGACTTGCGCGGCCTCGACGCTGGATTCGAGGTCTGGATCGATTGGTATCAGGACCGGCTCGATGGGAAGTCCTTCGGCTGGGAGATCGAACGGCAATGGGCGCTTCTATCGAAGGAGCAGCTTTCGCAAAGCCCGGCCGAGATCAACGCCTATCTCAAAGGGCTTCGTGACGGTGCGCTCACCAAGGAGCTTAAGCGCGTCCGGGCGATCTTCATCGGGCATGGCGAGGCCGGCAAAACTTCGCTCATCCGCGCGCTCCATGGCGAGGACGTGCTCCAAGGCAAGGAGCCGATGACGCAGGGTATCGCCATCAAGGACGCCGCGCTTTCCACGAATAAAATGGAGGAGGAAGCGGGCGTCTTCACGAGCGTCACGGATTACAAGGATGATGACCTGACGGTGCATTTCTGGGATTTCGGCGGTCAGGTCATGGCGCATGCGACACATCAATTCTTCCTGCGCTCCAAATGTCTCTATGTGGTCGTGCTCGCGGGCCGAGCCGAGCGCAACCCCAATGAAGAGGCCGAATATTGGCTGGAGCATGTCCGCGCCTTCGGCGATAACGCACCGGTGCTGCTCGTGGGCAACAAGGCGGACGTGATGCCGGTCAATCTCGATCTGACCACGCTCAAACAGAAATTTCCGAACATCGCTGGCTTCTATTCCCTCTCTTGCACGCAAGCGAAACGCGCCCTTAAGGATGAGTTCGAGCTCTTCCGTAAGAAATTCGGGGCGAATTTGAAGGCGCTGGGCCAGAACGTTCAGCGCTTCTCCCCTGAGCAGTTCAAAGTCTTGAAGACCATTGAGCAGAATGCGGGACAAGACGATTTTCTCAATGAGCGGCGTTTCGACGAAATTTGCAAGGCGAACGGTATCGCGATGGAAGGCCCGGGCGGGCGCGGCAGCTTGCTCGATATTTTCGACAAGCTCGGCATCGTCATGCATTTCGAGAGGTTGCCGTTCCTTACCGATTACGTGCTGAACCCGCGCTGGCTGACCTATGGTGTCTACACGATCATGTATTCGGAGGAGGCGAAGACCGCCAAGGGACGCTTAAGCGAGGTCGGTCTCGTCAGCATCCTCAAGAAAGCAAACCCGTCCGTTTCGGATGGCCGCGTGCTGTGTTACCCGGCGGATCGCTGCGCTATTATCGCCAACGCGATGATCGCTTTCCGCGTCGCCTACCGTCTTGGAACGGGCGAATTTGTCATTCCGGCGCTTCTCGCGCCTGAGCAGCCGGACCATGATTTCAAACCCGACGGCGCGCTCGCCTTCCGCTTCGATTTCGGCGGCTTCCTGCCGCGCCATGTCTTGCCCGCGCTTGTGGTTGAGCATTTCCAAGACATCACGAAAGTGAGCGGGCGCGAAATCATCTGGCAAAACGGCGTTCTGCTGCGCCCCCGCCGGCAGGATTCCGAGGCGCTCGTCCGCGCCGATTATCACACCCGCACTATTGACATCCTGGTGAAAGGAACAGACGCGCCGCTCTATCTCGGCATGCTGCGGGACAGCATTCTCGCGACGCTCGAAACCATGCCGCAACTCCCATTCGAGGAGAAGGTCGAACTGCGCCCGGATATGCGCACGACGGCTGTCGGACCGGGGCGGCCAGATAGCTCCGTCTGGATATCCTACGAAATCATCCAAACGGCGCAGAGAAGCGGTGTTCCGTCCATCGTAGGCCCGGATGGCATCTACGCGATGGATCGCGTACTGGCGGCGATGCCGGTACGGTCCGATTTGCGGCAGGCCGATATCTTTTTATCCTATTCGAGCAAGGATGGCGCGCAGATCCAAAGCCTTGCGGACGAACTCGAAGGCAAGCACATCTCCGTCTGGTACGACCGGGGGCTGATCGCTGGCCAGCCCTATCGCGATGTCTTGCGCCAGCGCATCGAGACAGTGAAGGCCGTCGTGGTGCTCTGGACCGAAAACTCGATCCGGTCGAAATGGGTGAAGGCCGAAGCCGATCTCGCGGACCGGCAGAATAAGCTGATCTGCCTGCGCGATCCGAAGCTCGAGCCAACACGCATCCCAATGCCGTTCGCCGCAAATAACCACATTGTGGAATTCGGGAAGATGCCGGAGCTTCTGGAGGCGCTTGCGCTGAAAGGTGCGAAACCGCGGATTTGATGAGGCTTTCTCACCGGCGCCCGGAAAGTCATCAAAAAGATTTATCGTAGGCCCCGACCTATGCAACCATCGCCCTTTCAATAAGGTCCTTCGCAGATTTCCCTGGAGAAAGGGCCAAAAGCTAGTCTCTTCCGGGTCACAACGAGCCGTGCGAATAGCTGTCCGGCGCCGCTGGACTTGCTTCGATACCGGACGCTCCCGCCACCCTTGACTATGCGTCGCCCGCTCAGAAATCCGGTTTGTCCGCCGTCGGGACCTCGGCGTCCTTGTTGTAATAGTATTCATGAATGTTCTCGGCACAGGCAAATTCCGGCCAGTCGCCCAAGGCGCGCCGATAAGTCATGGTCGCCGACCACGGCATCGTGAAGACGCCTTCGTCCTCGACCGTGAATTGGAGCTGCAGCCCCTTACCCTTATAGTTGGGGTCGACGATCAGTCCGGAGTCATTGAAAGGAAGACGACGATTCTCCTTATAGCCCCGTTCCTGCGCTTCCTTCGCGGCTTCGTAATCAAGCAGCCGATAATGTTCCACCACGTGCAGAGCCTCGGTGTACGGCGTGCCGAAAATGTCGACCATGGCAAACGGCCGTCCGGTCTTGACCCCTACGGTGTCTATCACCAGCGTGTCGCCTTCGTAGTGGCCGACGGAATCCCCATACCACGACGGCGTCACCTTCGCGGGATGAAGCTGGTTCAGGCGCACATGGCGGACTTCATGATCGGGATTGCTGTAAAGGATGGTGATCTTGTCCGGCTGCTGCAGCAGCTGTATGCCGATGGTCCAAAAAATGTAGGGCACGGGTTGAGGCCAACACTGATTAGCCGGGGTCGGATAGGTCACGCCGGCAAGCGAAATTTCGCCGTGCGTCTTCACGACTTCCGCCGCCTGGGGCTTCAAGATCGGATTGGTGTAATCGCCGACCAGCTGGTTGCCGTTGCTCTCGCCGGTGCGCAGGCGCGACTTATTCACGACCGGGCCGGGACCCGATAGCGGCGGTTCGACGCCGGGCCAAGATGGGTGGGCCCATACGCCGGAGAAATCCGGGATGGATGCGGCGCCTTGCGTACCGCCATTGGCCGGCCCGACCGCAGGCGCTGCCGTTTGCCCCGGGGCGGGTGTCGCAGCCGCTGCCGCCAATGCCACCAATAAAAGGAAATCCCGCCGCTGCACATTCATGCCGACCTCCCTTTCATGGTTCGCCCGTCCTCATCGGGTGCGGGCACCGTTGCGCATTTTAGGCCAAAAGCCGGAATGGCGCACGCCTAGGCCGAGGGCGGTGGAAATGCTGGTCCGGCCGGTTAAGACGAGTGGTGGGCCGTACCTTGCCGTTCCCCAAACGCTCAAATCTCAGCTATAATCTAAAAATGAAACGCGACGTTGCCATAGCCAAACTCAAAGAACACGAAGCGGAGTTGAACCAACTCGGCGTCGAACATCTCTATTTGTTCGGCTCTACGGCACGCGACGAAGCACGCGATGGTTCCGACGTTGATCTGTTTTTTGATCACCCCGAAGGTTCGTTTGGACTCTTCGAATTAATGGATATAAAGGGTGCTGCGGAGAGAATTCTCGGGCGTAAGACCGACATCATGACACGGCGGAGCCTTCATCGGATTTTGCGGCCAAAGATCGAAGCCTCTGCCCAGCAAGTATTCTGATGGCGTCATCTTCGGCTGCTGTGCGCCTTATCGAGGAAGGCGATGAATCGACGGCGCTTCTCAGGCGCGCTCGGCGCGTTTTCGCTCGCTTCGGCGTTGCGCGGACCAGCGCTGGCGCAAGTCTGGCCGGAGCGACCGATCCGGCTGATCGTGCCGTTTCCGCCGGGCGGCGGCACCGACGTGATCTCGCGGCAACTCGCGGAGCGCATGGCGGCGAATACGGGCTGGACCATCGTGGTCGAGAACCGCGCCGGGGCGGGAGGGAACATCGGCCTCGATGCGGTCGCCAAGGCCGCGCCGGACGGCTACACGATCGGCATGGGGCAGGCGTCCAATCTCGCCATCAACCCGGCGCTCTACGCCAAGATGCCATACGATCCGCTCAGGGATTTTGCGCCGATTTCGTCGATCGCGTCGCAAGGTCTCGTGGTCGTGGTGTCCGCCAAATCGACGTTCCTGAGCCTTGCGGATCTTTTGGCGGCCGCAAGGGAGAAGGCCGATGGCGTTTCGCTCGCCCATGCGGGCAACGGCACCATCGGTCATCTTGCCGGCGAAATGCTGTCGCGCCGGGCCAGCGTCAAGATTTTGATTGTACCGTACAAGGGGATTGCCCCGGCCGTTACCGAGCTGATGGGCGGGCAGGTCGATGTTTTGTTCGGCAATCCGCTGGCCGTGATGCCACTGGTAACCGGGGGCCTGCTGCGGCCCATCGCGGTTTCCTCGGCACGTCGGCTTGGCGCATTGCCCGAGGTGCCGACGGTTGCGGAATCGGGGTTTGCGGGGTTCGACGCGGTCAACTGGAGCGGCTTGGTGGCGCCGGCGCGCACGCCCGACGTCGCGATCTCGCGTCTCAATGCGGAAGCGACGGCGGCGTTGCGGCGTCCTGAAATGATGGAAAGGTTGGCGCTCGACGGCAGCGAGCCGTTCCCGGCCTCGGTCGCGGAATTCGCCGCATTCATGCGAATCGAGCTGGTGAAATGGGGTGCGATCGTACGCGACATCGGGCTCCGGATTGACTGACGCCACATGGATCGGCTGCTCGAAGGAATTCGCGTCCTCGATTTGACCAATGTGCTCGCTGGCCCATTCGGCGCCTACCAACTCGCGCTGCTTGGTGCGGACGTGATCAAGGTCGAGGCGCCTGGTACCGGCGACCTTGCCCGCCAGCTCGGTGCCGACCCAGATCTCAATCACGAACTGATGGGCGCCTCGTTTCTCGCTCAAAACGGCGGCAAGCGGTCCGTCACGATCAATCTGAAGAGCGAGGCCGGCAAGGCGGTGTTTCGCCGTCTGGTGGGGTCGGCCGATGTCGTCATCGAAAATTTCCGGCCGGGCGTCATGGCGCGCCTGGATCTCGGCTATGACACGTTGCGCCAGACAAGAGCCGGTCTCGTCTACTGCGCCATATCTGGCTTTGGGCAGGATGGGCCGCTCAAGGACAACCCGGCCTATGACCAGATTGTCCAAGGCCTGTCGGGCATCATGAGCGTGACCGGCGACGCAGAGACGGCGCCGCTGCGGGTCGGCTATCCGGTCGCCGATACCATCGGTGGCCTGACCGCAGCCTTTGCGATCGCGGCGGCGCTGGTGCGCCGCGGACGCACCGGGGAGGGCGAGTTCATCGACGTATCCATGCTGGAAGCGACGCTCGTCACCATGGGCTGGCAGGTCTCCAACTGGCTGATCGCGGGCGTTCGCCCGCAACCGCTCGGCAACGAGAACATGACGGCGGCCCCATCCGGAACTTTCGCCGCCGGCGACGGTCCGCTCAACATCGCCGCCAATCAGCAGGGGCAGTTTGAAACCCTGGCACGGCTGATCGGCCGGCCGGAGCTTGCCACCGATCCACGCTTTGCCGAACGCGAGGCGCGTAAACGCCATCGCTTCGTCCTCAAAGCCGAGATCGAATCCGCACTCGTCGCACGATCGGCGGCCGAATGGTCGATGCTGTTCAATGCGCACGGGGTTCCGGCCGGCGAGGTGCTCGACATTCCGGCGGTGCTCGCTCATCCGCAGATTATTTCGCGCGAATTGGTGAAGACGTTCTATGCGGCGCCCGGCGTTGCGAAACCCGTCGCAGTTGTACGTTCGGGCTTTCGCTTGAAGAGCGGCGATCCCGCACCTGCTACGCCGCCGCCCCGGCTGAGCGCCGATACGGATGATGTTCTGGCCGCATTGGGCTATGGGGCGGAAGAAATTGCGGCACTGCGTCAGGAGCAGGCGATCTGAGCAACTTTAACAAAGCTTTTGTTGAAAATTCAGCCAAACAGGACGATTTCTGGCTTGGTCGTCCCCGATGGCGTTAAGGTCCCTCAATTCGTTGGTGACAACACCGTATCGGATGCATTTGATGGCGACTTCCCTGCCAACACAAATCGATGCTCCCAACGAGTAGAATTGGCCGCCGTAAACGCAAAAGTCCAAGACATCCGGGTCGGCACCCGGAGGCCTATTCTGTGCAGATGCGATCGTTGCGATGCTCAGAATCGAAACCGCTATGGCGGTTCTCAACATGGACGGCTCCAAATGCAGATCATCGGCTCCGATACAAATCGCATCTTTTGAACCAGCCAGCAAGGCGAGACGCCTGCTGCCAAATGGGGCTGCGGCGTTGCCGCGAAGCGAGCAATCGTTCGCAGCTTCAGGGTATTTTTCGATTACGCAGACAGCCACAATGCTGTCATCGCCGGGTTTGATGAGACTGGGCAACGACACTTTGCGGTGACGCCGGTGGTGGCGCAGGCAAGTTAATCAACGTGGCTGCCTTCGAACCTGTTGCATGCCAGGCATGGTGGCTCCAGGTATGGCTCCAGGTATAGCTCCAGGCATGGCTCCGGGTATTCCTCCGGGCATGGCCCCGGGCATTCCTCCAGGCATGGACTGGTTCCCCAGCATCGCCGAATCGCCCGCGGCCGGTAGTTCGAGCACCGCGACCAGCTCGTGGTCCTTCACAAGGGTCACTTCGCGGGCTTTGATCAAACGCACCACCCAACCCTGATGATCCTCCCCTGCGCGCATGCGAACCATAGTTCCTGTCGCCGTTTCGACGAAAACTCCAATCCGGTCACCATCGCCAATCACCGTGCCGAGCAATGTAACCGCGGGGCGCTCGGGTTCCGCCGGTTTCTGCGGCTGCCGTACCGCCACCGGGGCGACGTAGGTCGGCGTGGCGGGGGGTGGCGGGCGGCGCGACGGCGAAAAAATCGGTCGGTCCCGCGTGGTCGACAATTGCTTGAGCGGGAGCGCCCAAAGCGGGTTTCCGGGGGCGGAGCTCTCGACCGCCGGATCTGCGGACCGCGCTGCGGTGCGCATGTTATCGGCTTCTCCAGATTTGACGACCCGGTCGGATGGTTGCGCGGTCGTGCGCAGGTTTCCGGGAGCCGAGCTCTCGACCACCGGATCTGCGGACCGCGCCGCGGTACGCATGTTATCGGCTTCTCCAGATTTGACGACGGGGTCGGATGGCTGCGCGGTCGTGCGCAGGTTTCCGGGAGCGGAGCTCTCGACCACCGGATCTGCGGACCGCGCTGCGGTACGTGTGTTATCGGCCCGTCGGGATTTGACGACACTGTCGGATGGCTGCGCGGTCGTGCGCGTAATCTCGACATAGGTCGCGATGGCGCCGAGCAAGGCCACGCCGACCAGCAACTGAAATGCGCGACGCAGTTTCATTTCGATCCCTGCCATTGCCCAGAAACCGAGATCAGTACGCGCAATTTTCCTTCCGGCGTCGTTCCAGGCACCGCGGGACCTTGCGCTACGAGTTGATCGACGAACAGGAACGGCATCCCTGCCTCGAGATCATAAAGCAATTGCTGAAGCGACGGCTGCTCGACCTCGCAGCTGACCGTGACGCTGACAAAACCATCCTTGGACTGTGTTCCCTGCAAGTCCACCTGCGTATACAATATGTTGCCGCCGAACCGCGCAACCGAACCGGCAACCCGCTGCAACAGGTTGGCGCCGCCGATCGTTACCGTTGCGCCTTCAAGCAGCGGCGAGCCGGCGGTAGTCGGATCACCGCCTCGGCTGCCCGGCGCGGCTGGATTGCGGCCTTCGAGTTGACTCAAAACTGCGGCGGTCGCGGCAACCGCGTCGCGGCGATCCAGAATTTCCGCCACCGTCGTCCAGGCCGTGATCGCGAACACCATCACGAGCCCGAAGTAGAGAATTGCGGCGCCGGCTGGAAAGCGCGCCAGAAGACCAGCGAAGGATATGTTCATGTGCCCACCGCAAAAATTGGCTTGATGTGAGCCTCGATGTGAAATCGCTCACCGGCATCTCCCGGCGTGCGCGTGGTCGCTGCATAAAACGTCGCGCGCGTGAAATGCGGAGACTGTTCGATGAGCCCTATGAGAGCGGCGGCGTCGCGGGTAACGCCGACGACCTGCACCTTGTCGCCCTCGACGCGAAGCTCGGTGACAAAGGTGTGATCGGGAAGGATTTGCGACAACGCCTCCAGCACGATCACGCTCGACGGCGTCGAGTGCTTGCGGCGTTCAAGCATGCGCTGCGCCGAAATCGCGAAGTCGGGGCCGGTGCGCAACGCAGCGCGCCGCGCCGCAATTTTTTTTGAAAGCGCCTGTTGTTCGGCATCCAGACTATCAAGGGCAACTGCCGAATAGCCCATTGATATTGCAGCCGCGAGCCCGGTCACCATAAACAGTGCCACGAGCGCACGCCGAATGCGGTCGGTTTCGAACACACCGCGCGCCCGCTGCTCAAACACCTTGATGGGTGCCGAATGCGGGTCGGCATCAGCCGGGACTGTCAATACCACCACGGACGCTGCGCCGAGATCCGCGATAGCCTGCACATAGGGTGCCACAAGCGCTCGTGCAGTCGCGGCGACCGTCAGCTCGATCCGATCGTTTGGCGCATCCGTCGGCGGTGTCCAGCTGAAGACCGCCTCGCCTGCGGTCCAAGGCGTAAGGCGATCGATCTGTGCGCGCACAATGCCGTCGAGGAATTCGACGGCGCGTTTGGGCAACTCCAGGGGGCGGAACAGGAATCGATTCGCACGCAAAATCATTTCAGCGCGGCTGCCGCGCAGCATCGTTACCCATGCGGCCGGCAAGCGATCCTCGATCACGCCGTCTGTGATGCGAATTCGGTGGTCGCTCAGATTCGATTTTCGGGTGGCGCCTGCAGCGTGCAAGGTAAACGTATCGTGCGACTCCTCGATGATTCGCACCTCGTGGTTTGAACGCAGCCGATGGAGCAGCCCATTGACCGTGCCGGCGACGGAATCGATCCATCGATAGAAGGCTTGTTGGATTGGAGCTAATATGTTCATCGCAATCCCTGAACGTCCTGTTGTCCGGCTGCTATCACGTAAATGCCAGCATACCACGTGAAAGAGCCTACCTCCCCTGACCTAAGGTACCATTACTATCGGCCAATAATGACAAATTTTAAAGCGGCCGTGGAGGGGTCCAGGGAATTCGAGGGGCAACCTAAACCGCCGCGATCACCACCAGCTATGCCGGCGTTACGAGGCGTTGCGTTCGGCGACCTCGATCCCTCCCGTTAGCCAGTTTATGCGGACCTCATAACCTACGCCGAGGCGCGACAGCACGATGGTACCGCCGCATGACATGCCGGTGGCAAAAAAGCTTATCGTGGAGCGCGCCGGACGCTCATTGCAGGTCAGTGGCAACATCGCCTGGAAGGAGACGTCATCGGGAATGCGCATGACCCGGCCCGACGATCCGGAACGGATCGTGCGTCCCGGCGCGTCGATCTGTGCACTGATTTGAGCATTGCGCCGCAAGGCCGCGGTACGGTCGGCCTTGAGGAGCGCCGCGGTCTCGACCGCGTACCCCGCCAGCCTTTGACGTGAGGTGGCCCGCGGTGCCATGGGCAATAGAACAGCAGCCAGCATCGCGACGATGGCGAGGACGGCGACCATTTCGAGCAGGGTGAATCCGTCTCGCCCCTTCACGCCATCACTCGTTGCTTGCGGTGGAAATATCGGCTGCAGCCCCGGTTCCGCCCTCTTGGCCATCGGAGCCGTATGAGATGATCTCATAGGCGCTCCGTTCTCCGGGAGATCGATAGATGTAGGGTTTGCCCCAAGGATCGTTTGGCAGGACACCGCCTTTCACATAGGGACCATTCCATGTTGCCAAGCCGGCGGCAGGCTTCACAAGTGCAGCCAAGCCCTCGGAGGTGGACGGGTAACGCCCCGCATCCAGGTAAAACAGGTCGAGCGCGCTCGAGAAGCTCTGAATCTGGATTTTGGCGGCCTTGACTTTCGATTCGCCCAGGTAGTTGAGCACGCGCGGTCCCACCAGCGACATGATGAGGCCAATGATGGTTATGACGACCAACATTTCAACGAGCGTGAAACCACGCTGGCCGTGCACCCGTGAACGTCGGCGCCTTGCCGCGCCAATTTGTGTTTGAGCGTGTTTCATTTTGAGCCTGCCATTCGTCATCCGACGACTTGAGTGATGGAGAGGAGGGCCGTCATGACGGAAACGATGAGGCCGCCGACGACCACGCTGATGGAAATAATGGCGAGTGGGCCGACGATGCCAACCACCCGGTCGAGGCTGCGTTGCAGTTTGGCCTCGTAAAATTCCGCAATGCGCGTGGAAAGGGTGGGCATTTGGCCGGTCTCCTCGCCGATACGAAGCATGCGAATCGCCATGGGCGGCAAGAGTGCGGCAGCAGCGAGGGCATCCGATAGTTTACCGCCGTGGCGCACGCGGTCGGCAGTTGCTGTCCAGGGAGCAATCCTTCCGGTAACCGCCATAATGTCCACAAGTATCCGCAGTGTAGCCGTAAGCGTAACATCGCTGCTTAATAAAATGCCCAAATTGCGGCAGAATAGTGCAGCACGATAAAAGGTAAATATCGACGATATGCCTGGCAGTCGCGATATCTCGGAAATAATCGCTGTGCGCACGTTTTTGCGGCGCAGCAAGAGCCACGCTCCCACGATAAGGGCCACGACCGCTATCGTGATCTCGGTGGCATTGCCGCGTAGGAAATCCGAGAAATTGAGGAAGGTGTTGATCGCGGAATCGCTCTTGGCGCCGAAGTCACGCAGCACCGACGAGAACTGAGGCAAAACGAACAGGATGAAGAACGTCAGTACGCAGCCCGCCGCGAGCAAGACAAAAGCCGGATACTGCAGAGCGTCTGTCAGTTTACGGCGCAATGCTTCTGCCCGCGCCCGTTCAGCGGCGAGCAATTCCAGGATATGATTGAGTTTGCCGGATGTTTCGCCAACCTGCACGAGGGAGGTATAGATCGGCGGAAACAGCGCCGGATGCTTGCCAATGGCTTCGGCAAAGCTCTCGCCCGCCAAAATCCCGGCGCGGATTTTGACGACAATTGGGTGTAATCGCCCGATGTCCGTGTCGCTGGAAAGCAACTCCAGCGCGTCGTCGAGGCGGGCTCCCGCCTTGAGGAGCAGCGCCAAGTCGCGGGTGAATAAGGTCACATCTCCCGCGCGAGGCTGGTTGAACAGCGCAAAGGTGACGCGCGAAACCGCCGCTACGCCCTCGTCGGCGACCGTTTCGATCGGCATCAGGCCAAGATACTCGATGCGGCGAGCGACCTCGGCTGCGGTCGGAGCGGACAGGGTTCCATTCACGAGCTCGCCGCTCTGGGTGATCGCGCGATAGCGGAAATTAGGCATGGCCTCACCGGATCGTCGTAACGCGCAGAACTTCGTTGGTGGATGTTATTCCGGCCCGGCATTTAGCCACGCCGTCATCGAGCATCGTGGTCATCCCGGCTTGCACCGCGGCCTTGTCGATGGCACTGCCGTCGGTTTGGGCATGGATAAGGTCGCGTACGCTCTCGTCGATTTTCAAAACCTCGAAGACGCCGACCCGTCCCCTGTACCCGGTGCCGCCGCATCGCTCGCAACCTTTGGGTTCGTAGATCGTTTCGCCGACCCTGAACCCGAGCGCGCTGAAGCGGGGATCGGCCGCGAAGTCAGCCGATGTAAGGTCGCGTTTCGTTTTGCAGCGGTCGCAAAGCTGCCGCACCAATCGCTGGGCGATAACGGCGCGCAGGGTCGATTTGAGGAGGAAGCCCTCGACGCCGAGGTCGAGCAAGCGCGGAATTGCGGCGGCGGCAGTTTCCGTGTGCAGAGTGGTCAGGACCAAGTGACCCGTCAGGGCTGCATGAATGGCGATGTGAGCGGTCTCCGAGTCGCGCACCTCGCCGACCATGATGACGTCCGGGTCTTGACGCACGAAGGCCCGCATCGCGGCGGCGAATGTCAACCCGATGGTGGGTTTTGCCTGGGACTGATTGACGCCCGGGATCTCATACTCGACAGGATCTTCGATCGTGAGGATCTTACGGGTGGGTTCGTTGAGTATCGACAGGATGGTGGCAAGCGTCGTGGTCTTGCCGCTGCCGGTCGGGCCGGTGACTATGATCATGCCGTGGGGCAACTTGAGCAGCTCGAGCAGCTTGCTTTCGTCGCGCGGAAAAAACCCGAGCTTCTCAATGACCAGCAAGCCGCGGTCCTTCGGCAGCAGGCGGATCACCGCGGATTCGCCATGCTGCGTCGGCATGATGGCGACCCGGATGTCCAAGTCGGACTTGGAAACGTGCAACTGGGCCGCGCCGTCCTGCGGCAGGCGGCGCTCCGCGATATTGAGTCCCGCCAGAATTTTGATGCGGGAAACAATCGCCTGCGGCAACACCTCCATGGGCGTCGGAATCAGACGCAGCAATCCGTCGATGCGCAGACGCACGGTCAATCCGGACCTGAACGGTTCGATATGAATATCGCTGGCGCGAAGCTCTACCGCCTTTTCCAGGAGATCGCTCACGGCGCGAACGACCGGCGCGCCCGAGGCGAGATCGCGAAGGCTCTCGATATCGTCTTCGCGCGCATACGCGGAATCGTTGGCCGCCTCCGGCGCCGTCACATCGTTGCCGACTCGCTGATCGAGGGCGGTCTCGATATCCTCGAACGAGGCGACCTGGATCTTCACGTCGCCGCCGAGGACGATGCTGGCAGCGCGAACTGCGGCAGAATCGCTGGGATCGGCCACCGCAAGCGTAGGTTCGCCATCCTCGGACTCGAACGGAAATACCAACATTTCGCGCAGGAAACGCTGGGAAAATTGATTTGCCAACGGCCGGGCGGATAGAAGGTCCGGCAGGACGATGCGCGGTACCTGGAAAAACCCGGCTACCTCGTCGGCAAAGTCGTTGGCCGAAAGATCGGTCTGCCCCCACAGCTTATGAAGCGTTCGATTGACCGGAGATTGTGCTGTACCGTTCAGCACATCGCTGTCGCCGGCAAGATGATTCCTGTCGCGAAGGTAATTCGCGAACTCGTGTGCGAGGTCGGTCGGCATCCTATTGCTTCCGTGATAATTCAGTATAGCGCGATTGGATATGTTTACCACACCCTATGATTTCGATCTTTGATTTCGATCACATGCGTTCCTGCTGGGCTGTCGCGCCCTGACTCGGGACGGTACGTAAATGCCGTTTCCATAAGCCGATTTGGCAGCCGGACGCCTGACGGCGGACGTGGCGATCATGTGCGGCTGTTGCAATGTTTTTTCGTCAGCACGACGACGTACTGAGGTACAGTAGTACATCAGTACAATGACGTACTGATGCGGCCTGACAGCGTGCCGCTTCGCAGCGGCGGAGCGTCGCGCTCGGCGCCGAAAATAGTCGCGTGGCACCCGGGGGTGCCGAAAATAGTAGAGGCCGGGGCTGGCCCGGCCTCCAAGTTTACAAATCCAATTCAGGGCTCTATCGAGATTACCATCGTCGATGGTCGACCCCCGTCGCTTGCCACGGGCACCAAGCTAACCAGGGCAGGGCCCGCGATGGCGGTCTTCACGATCCCAGTGTCTTAGCGGCGGTCGCCGTGATCCCCATCATCTTCGTCGTCGACATCGTGTTCGTAAACGGCGATGCACCCGTTGTTGGATCCGCAGATTGCGGCGCCGTTTGTGGTGGTGTCGCCACCGGCTCCAACCACTGCGAGAGGCGCGACCTGCGGAACGAAGATGAGGTTGCGCTTGGAATCCGCCGCCACCGAATGCGATCCGCTCGATGTCGGGATGGTCTCGATCAGCACGCTGGTACCATCGACGACACCCAGAACGGGGGTTGCGGGCGAAGCCGCGGTCTTGCGAAACGCGCTGGCTCCGAGATAATACCGCCCGTCGCCCTTGTTGAACCAGACTTCGTCTGATCCGTTTATGCCGACCACGACAGCGGTATTTTTGGTCTTCGCATTTATGACCAGCGTAGTGATGCCGCTAGGCAGGTTGTTCGGGGTGCAGCCCAGCAACAGGTTGTCGTGGGGCCCCACCGTGGCGCCGTTCGGTCCGCAGGCGGTGAGCGGAACCACTCCGGTATTTGTGGCGGGATTGAAGCCGTCGATCGTCGTCACTGGGCCCTTGACCGTGGCCGGATCGATCACAAGCAGGCCACCGCTGCAGGTGTTTGGTGGTCCAAAGGTGCAGCCAGGCGGGTTGTTGGCGATTGTCGGTATCGACACGTAGAAGCGCTTCGTCTTCGGATCCCACGCCGGCTGTTCGATCGAAAGGCCGGCGCCCGCCGGAATGATCGTGTTGGACACCAGGATTTTGGCGATAATCGCGGTCGTGTTCACGGCGGCATCGCCATTTGCCCTAAATAGGGTCCCGAAGGGCGGGTCCTCGGCGTTGTTAGCGACGAGCAGTATCTTGCCGTCCGTCGTCAAATCCATTTCGTCGACGCGCGTCGTCCCCCCCGTGGAGATGCTGTCTTTGATGGGGTTCACCGCCGCATTGAGGTCGATCACCTTGAGCGTGCTGTTGCCATCGCCAGCATAGAGCCAGCGACCATGGGTTACGACGCCATCCGGGCCTGAGTGATTGTTGTCGACGACGTTGGTGCCTGCCTTGAGCTTGATGCCGACAAAGCCGCCGATGGTCCGTTTGAACTTGAGGGAGTGGGTGTCGATGATGTCAATCCCCGAGTTCGAACGATCAGCCAGATAGTATTCCGCGCGGTCCGGATTGACAAAGCTGATATCGAACGAACGCAGCGGATTGCCCGGGATCGGGACAGCCGTCAGGCACTTGGTTTGTGTCGGCGCCGGCGTTCCTGCGGGACCCTGGCATGGCGGGGCGGCGACGGCTGGCGAAGATACAAGTGACGCGGCACCGAGCAATGCAGTCGCGACGGTGCCGGAAAAATGCGCAAGCAATTTGTTACAACTTCTCATGAGAACCCTCCCAGACGAGCCATTCCACACATGGCTCTGTGGCCACCATTGAACATCCGGGAGGCAATTTCCAGCCAATTTTCAGTATTCGTTCATGAAAGGAAGAAAATTTTTTCAATGCGTCAGAAATGCATCAGTGTCGACCATCCGACATACTGACGCAGACATGCGAAAACGAAGATTAAAAAATGTTTATATTGCGTCAACACTAGGGATGCTTCAATATCCTGAGAGAAGCAACAATTATTGTTGTGAGCGATGGGTTCGTCTTGTATGCTGCGTCTTTGGCGTTGGAATGATGAAAAATTCGCCAACGTCAGCGGGGAAGTCACGCGGACATTCGTCCACTGCACGACAAGCGCGAAATAGCCGAAGATGCCGCTTTTTAAACACGATTTTTTCGACGATTTGGGATCTAGGAGGCAAGTGTCCCGCTGCGTCGACTGGAGTCACCATCGCGCTCACAATTTCTCTACTGTTGCATCTTTGCTATTGCGGCGCGGGCTTTTGGAGGCGGGCCGTAATTCTCATTGAGTCAGGCCTGAAGTGTAGCTATCGTGCCGACGGGGCTATGTTGCGGGACGAGCATCGCTGGCATTCGAATTTCACGACCTCCTGAAGGCCACCGACGGCCTGTCAGGATTCGAAAGAATTGTGGCGGGAGCGGGGGGCTGCGTAATTGATGAGTAAACTCGGCAAGATTGCGCATGAATTCCGATCGCTTCGCGCTGGATTGGGCGTGGCTTTTTTTGCCCTCACTTTGGGCCTTATAGCGGCCTGCAGTCAGCTTCCTATCAACAACAACCAGGAGGTTACCAACGGCCCCCAGATCATGGATCGCGTGCGTAGCCTCGATCTCCTGCCGCGCTTTCCGCAGCAGACTGAACCGACTGGCCAGGGCGGCGGGACCGGCGCCAAGGCGCAGGTTTACAACGGAGTGACCATAGCGGCCGTCGAGACCCCACGGCCTCAACCCGCGCCGACTGGCGAAGGATACGAGCTCAACTTCGAAAATACGCCGATCGCGTCGGTTGCGAAGGTTGTCCTTGGCGACATTTTGATGACCGGATACACCATCGATCCGCGCGTCACCGGAATGATAAGCCTGTCATCCGGCCGGCCGGTGCCGAAATCTGACCTGCTGTTCGTTCTCGAGAACGCACTGCGCCTGAGCGGTGTTGTCCTGGTGAAGGATGTCCAGGGCTATCGGTTGATTCCGCTCGGCGACGCAGTCGGCGCCGGCAACCTGGATATGGCCGAGGCACATGCCGATCCGGGCTATGGGGTTTCGGTGATTTCTTTGCGTTATGTTTCGGCTTCCACGTTGCTGAAGCTGATCGACAGCTTCGCGACCAAGCCCGGGACGGTGCGAGCCGACACGTCGCGCAACATGCTACTCATTCAGGGCAGCGGCGCCGAGCGTCGCACCGCCATCGAAACCGTGCTCGGCTTCGACGTCGATTGGATGCGCGGGCAATCGGTTGGCGTCTTTCCGATCCGTTACACCGCTCCCGAGCCGATCATAACGGAACTGGAAAAGATCATGGATTCCGGCGAGGGGGGGCTCAGCCAGAACGCCGTCAAGTTTCAGCCGATCTCGCGGCTGAACGCCATTCTGGTGGTCACCCGCAAGCCCGACCTGTTGCGGTCGGCCGAGACCTGGATCAAGCGGCTCGATGCCGCCGATACGGCGCGAGCCGGCGTGCACGTGTACCATGCCAAGTATGGCGAGGCGCGCCAGCTCGCTCGCGTGCTGAACGATGTTTTTGTCGGTGGCGGAGGCGGCGCGTTCGAGACCCCGGCCAGTCAGGTCGCTCCGCGGGGCGGCTTGGGCACGACCGCGAGTGCCGATCGCCTGTCGTCTGGCGCCCCCTCGGCGAGCGCCAATGTCACTTTTGGGGGCGCGGTCGGCGGCGGCGCCGGCGGCGCCGTAGGAGGCGCCGGTGCCGGTGGCGGCGGGAGGGCGGGAGGCGGCGGCGGTGTGGGGACCACCTTCGGTACGCTCGGCCGTCCATCAACGCAGGCCACGGATACCAGCGCGCTCGAGGGCCGCGCTGCCGCGGGTGGCGGCGGCCAGCCGTTGCTCGAAGGGGTGCGGATCAGTTTCGATGCGGCCGGGAATACTGTGCTGGTCTATGCGAGCGCCGAGAATTATCAGATCATCGAGCGGACATTGGTGCAGCTGGATCGTCCGCAGCTCCAGGTCGCCATTGATGCGACCGTCGCGGAGGTTACGCTCAACGACAATCTTTCCTATGGCGTTCAGTTCTTTCTTCAGAGCAAGGACAGCGGCGTGCGGGGCACGGTGTCCAATGCACCGACTTCCCCGCCGAGCGGCGGTGCAAGCACGAACGGCTTGATCAATCTCGCGCTCAATCGAGCATTCCCGGGTTTCAACTTTCTGCTCGGTTCGGAATCCACACCAAACGTGATTCTCGACGCCTTGCACGCCGTGACTACCACCAAGGTGCTGTCGAATCCCTCGCTGGTCGTGATCGACAACCAGGTGGCGACCCTGATGGTCGGTAGCGATGTGCCGATCTCGACCGGCTCCGCGACCGTGCTTTCGGCCAACAACGCGGTCGTCAACACCATCGACTATCGCAACGTAGGCCTCATCCTGCGCTTGGTGCCGCGCATCAGCGTCAACGGCAATGTGCGGCTCGATGTCGAGCAGGAGATCAGCCAGGTTCAGAACACTACGGGCGTCGGCGGGAATCCGACCTTCACGCAACGAAAGGTCAAGAGCTCGATCGCGGTCGCGAGCGGCCAGACCGTGTTGCTGGCGGGTTTGATTCAGGAGCAACAGGATCTCACCCGCGGCGGCATTCCGATACTCGACCAGATTCCCAAACTGGGTGACGCCTTCTCGCACCAGAGCAAATCGAACACCCGCACCGAGCTGATCATCTTCATTCGGCCGCAGATCATTCGCGACAGCGTGGACGCCAGTTTCGTCGGGGAGGAGTTGCGTACCAAGCTGCGCGGCATCATCGGACCGGTTCCGCCAGTAGTTCCGCCCGCGCCGAAGGTTCGTTAGCATGCCGACCGTGATATTCGGTTCCGTACATGACTCCGACCGCAATGAAGTGTTGGAGCCGCAACACTAGTTCCGCGGTGCCGCGGGGTGGGTTCTATCGTCGAGCGCATGGATGATCTTGACATCGTCACCACCATTTCTGGCGCGCTGGTGCGCCGTCGTCTCGCGAACCACATCGGCCATGCGGGTCGTCGACATCGTCGCGTTCGCCGGAGTCGCGTCCGTTGGTGTCGTCGTGAGTGTCGTTCTGGTCCCCGATTGGGACGGCGTCTGGGGAGCCGGTCTCGCGGTGCTCATGGTTGCGATCGCGGCGGTCGATGCGCGCCGTTTCATCATTCCCAATGAATTGACCGCGGCAGCGCTGGCGCTCGGTCTCGTTTACGCTGCGGCGAGTGATTTCGACATATGGGTGCAGGCCCTCGCGTGGTCGGCGTTGCGCGCCGCCGTATCGGCACTTGTCTTCCTCGGTGTGCGTGCCGTCTATCGCCGGCTACGCGGCCGCGAGGGGATCGGCCTTGGCGACGTCAAGCTCGCCGGCGTAGCCGGCGCCTGGCTTGACTGGCCGATTATTCCGATTGCGATCGAGATCGCGGCAGTTGCGGCGCTTGGGGCTTACCTGATCCGGCACTTTTGTTTCCGCCGCGCCGTCAGGCCAACCACGCGAATGCCGTTCGGCCTGTTCCTGGCGCCAGCAATCTGGATCGGCTGGCTTCTTGAAACGACGCTGTTTCTGTTCCCTTCGGCGTCCTCGTTCTAAGATGCCGTGGCATTGGGACATCATGAGGCGTGACGCAGTGAAGAGGCCGAAATTGGAATCGCATCCGAACCCGAACGTGCAGAAGACGACGTCGTTACGCAGATCGATTGGTAAGCAGAATCGCCGGAGAGCAATCATGTACAAAATCGCGCATCTCATCTCTGCCGGGGTCATTCTTTGCGTTGGGGTCATCCCGGTCGCGCAAGCCGCTTCCGTTCAGGTGGCACGTGCTTCCGTCGGCGGAAGCGATCTAACTGCCTCGGCGAGGCGGGTCATTCCGTTGGCTCTACGCGGCGACGCTCATGCCCAGGCGGTTCTGGGCTTTATGTATGCCAACGGCCGCGGCGTTCCGCAGTCCTACGATGTGGCCGTCAACTGGTATTTGCAGTCGGCCGAGCGGGGAGATCCGACCGGACAATATCTGCTTGGGCTCATGTACGACAAAGGCTTCGGCGTCACCCAGAATGTCATTTTCGCCCATAAATGGCTCAACCTCGCGGCCGCCCATGCGCCACGACAGAATCGCGAAAATGTCTTGCGGTTGCGCGACGCCGTGGCCAGCAAAATGACCCGGGCGCAACTCGAACTGGCCCAACAACTGGCGGTGGATTTCGTGCCAAGCGGGCGCTGATTGCGGCTCCGCAATAGCGGGAGTTGCGATCCCGTCGAACGTTCATGTGCGGGGCCGGCGCGCCGCGCCGCTTCAATTGAAATCGTGGGAAATCTCTCGAGCCGGAATGGCGACGCCATCACGGAAGTCGCGTCACAGCGCGTGATGCGTTTGTCGGCCGATCCGCAAATGAACCTGCGAGCGGTGCCGCTCGACAACCATGGGAAGGGAAATGAACCGCTGATGACAGGAGGCTCTGATGAGCTTCGCAATGCGCTTCGTACCGCTGTTCGCACTGCTAGCCACACCGTTCTGCGCGCCGGCGCAGGCCGCGGATTATGAGGTTGGCGCGAGCCTCGTCTGCGACACCCAGGCACAGGTGGAGCGCTTCGTCGCTCTGTTCACCGGCGATGCGCAGGCCGCCATCCGGGTCGTCAATGCCGAGGAACAAAATCCCAGCGCCTGCGCCATCGTGAATGTCGCCTATATGCGCGGCGCGCAGATCGGAATGGCGCGGCACGGAGACAGCGCTTTCGAGATCGTCCGCATTCTGGTGGTCGGAATCGAAAGCGATGAGGGCATTCGTGCGGTCCGCCCTGCCGTTTATTTCTCGCTTTTCGGCATCAAGGAATACGCGGTCTGAGCGAGCAGAACCGGTGTGACGTGGAGGGCACCTGACCGCTTCGCTATCCGCGTACAATGCCGCGCCCCCTGAAGTAGCACGTGAACTTGAGCGCATCCATCGGCGAATTTGCTCGCTGATTCGGCCTTGAGGGCGCTGCGGTTTGCTTGCCGCGGCGACGATGGGTTGCGACACATAAAAAGCCGCAAAGCTGCCATTGAAGGAGCAAATTTGAATTGATTTACAAGGAAATCTTGGAACCAAAGAGTTCCACTACAGGACAAAAAGCCCAATTGCGAACGTGTCGCGGCCCTGACGATGCCGTTTGATCTGAGGAATATTTGAGAATCGGGGGTATCGGGCTGGGGGTCGTTTCCAATCAGAGATTGTACCACAAAGGGGTGCTTGCATGGCTTTGTCCCGCGGTACCGTGCTTCTTCTCCTGTTGCCGTGTCCCGCTGTTGCTTTCCTATGGGCCTCGTTGGAGGATGTGAGTGCTTCTTCACAGTGCCTTTCCTCCGCCGAGGCCGTTCGGCAGGAATATCCGGGCGCTTGGCCGTCCTGGACCACGCAGGCGCCCAATCATAAGGGCGCCAAGTGCTGGTATCCGGCGATGCGCGAAAATCATGGCCGCCGCATGGAGACACCATCTCACAAGACTGTCGAGATTCCACCGCAGAAGAATACGGTCGAGCAACGCCGGCGCGCTGAGCCGGGTGCCAACGACAAGCCGGAGGAGACCCCGCAGGTGTCCGCGAGTGAGATGAATGAGCTGGGGTGGAGCTTCCGCAGCCGTACCACGAAGGTCGGTCCCACGACGATTTTCGACGAGTTTGCGACGGTGGAGAGCTCGTTTGACGACCGCTTTGCCGCGGCCTTCGAGGTAAGTTCCGTGCGCCAGCCATCCGTCATCCAACGCATGATGGACCCGGTGGGAGCCATTCCGTAGGGGCTGGGCGTTCGTCAGGGAAACCTGACGGTCGCGATTATTGGCAAGGCTTGGAGTGACCGAGTCCGGCGAACTAGCGGCCGGGGTACGCCTTCCGCCACTTGACGGCTTTGGAGATTTTCCGCGAGCATCCTGGTCGAGCCGGCATGGCGAGCGTGCCGACGTCGGGGCTTGATTATTGCCGTGTTGGTCTCATGCTGGCGCGTCGAGCGGTTTCGACACGCTGGGGCTGTCCGCGACAATTACGGACGACCCGCAATTCTTGAAAGGGCTCGTCAATCAGCGTCGTCCCTGGGCACCGCCGCATCTTCAAGAGGCCAAATCTTCTCAGTGTTCGGATCGGGCGCCCTGGGCCGCCGCTCAAGCTCCTGCCGCAGACTATCCGCGGTCATTTGCCGGATCGGCATTACGGGGCGTTGCCCGGGGGAGGGCAGGGCGATCAGTACTGCGTAACCTGGAGCTGACTGTCGGTAGCGGGTGGAGCTTGCGGGTAACGGTTGGCGTTTCGTGTGTTCGTTTCCGGCGCGGCTGAACCTTGACGGTCAGCTCAACGTCCTGATCGAGCTTGCCGAGGATCGTAATCATGCGATCGATCGTGAAGCGCTCAAGTTTCACGTTGCGAATGCGCGAAAACTCAGAAGCCGCGACGCCTGTCAGGCTTTCGGCGGCGCGGACCCTCAACTCGCGCGCGTCGAGAACGCCGATGATCTTGGCGGCCAGGATGGCGCGCGTCTGTTCAAGCTCGGCATTCGGATAGCCGAAGTCACGGAATACGTTGCCGCTGCCGCGCACGACTTCAAGTTTTTCCGTCATCGCAACATTTCCTTCAATCGTTTGAGCCGTTCTCGAATGAGGTCGACCTCGGCCTTTGGGGTCTTGATTCCCGTCTTCGATTTCTTCTGGAAGGCATGGATAACCCAAAGGTCGGCGCCGATCCGGACCGCATAGATGGCGCGAAAGGCGTCACCACCGGAGCGCGATTTCGAACACGCCGCCGTCAACGCCCTTGAATGGCTTCGCCTTGTCGGACTTGCCTCCCTCGGCCGCGACGGTCAACGCGCGGCGAACCTCAAGCTGCACGAAATCGTATGGTTGACGTGCAATGACGTGCTAGACGGCCAAACCCGCACGTCGCTTTTTTGGATTAGTGGTATTATTGGTATAAGTTAAGAGTAAGCGGGCCGTGGAAGCTGCCCCCCTAACTCACCACCCTCAACGGCGCCACCTTCCGGACATCCAGATGTTCCCCGATCGCCCGGGCGATGAAACGCGCCGTGATCGGGGTGCCGTCGTAATGCAGGATCGGCATGATCCGCTTCGGGTCGATGCCGCATTCGTTCACGATCAATGACCGTAACTGCGCGTCCCGGTTCTGCTCGACCAGGAACACGAACTCGTGCTCGGCAATGAAATCCGGCACGTCCTGGTGGAACGGGAAGGCACGGATGCGCAGCATGTCGAGGCGGTTGCCGCGTTCTTGCAGCATGGTGATCGCCTCGTCCATGGCCGGAGCGGTCGAGCCGTAATAGATGACGCCGCATTTGGTGGGCTTGTCGGCGTTGCGGCGCACCGGGCGCGGGACCAGGTTTTTGGCGGCCTCGAACTTGCGCAACAGGCGCTGCATGTTGTCGGCGTAGGCGTCGCCTTCCTCGGTGTAGCGCGCATAGCGGTCGCGCGAAGTGCCGCGGGTGAAGTAGGAGCCTTTGGTCGGGTGGGCGCCCGGAAGCGTACGGAACGGGATGCCGTCGCCGTCGACGTCGAGGTAGCGGCCGAAATCCTTACCGGCGTCGAGATCGGCGGCGGTCATAATCTTGCCGCGGTCATACTTGCGCCGGTCGTCCCAGGCGAGTGGTGAAGTGAGATGCTGGTTCATGCCGATCTCAAGATCCATGAGCACGAAGATCGGGGTCTGCAGGCGCTCGGCGAGGTCGAAGGATTGCGCCGCGAATTCGAAGGTCTCGCCGGGATCCTTCGGGATCAGCACCACGTGCTTGGTGTCGCCGTGGGAGGCATAGGCGGTGTTGTAGACGTCGGACTGCTGGGTGCGGGTCGGCATGCCGGTCGAGGGGCCGGCGCGCTGCACGTCGAAGATCACGGCCGGGATTTCGGCGAAGTAGGCGAGCCCGCAGAATTCCTGCATCAGCGAAATGCCGGGTCCCGAGGTGGCCGTGAAGGCGCGGGCGCCGTTCCAGCCGGCGCCGACCACGATGCCGATGGAAGCGATTTCGTCCTCGGCCTGAATGATGGCGTATTTCGCCTTGCCGGTGTTCTTGTCGTGGCGCAGCTTGCCGCAATAGCTGGTGAAGGCGTCGGCAAGTGACGACGATGGCGTGAGCGGATACCACGCGCATACGGTGGCGCCGCCATAGACGGCGCCGAGCGCGGCGGCCTGGTTGCCTTCGATGTAGATACGGTCGCCGACCTTGTCGGAGCGCTTGATCTGCAGGCCACACGGACGCGCCATGCCGGGACGCGCTTCGACGTTGGAGAACACCCAGTCGCGGCCGAGGGCAAGCGCGTGCTTGTTCGCCCCGATCAGCTTCTCCTTTCCCTTGAACTGCTCCAGGAACAGCGCTTCAACGACGGCCGGATCGATGTCGAGCAGCGCCGACAGCGCGCCGAGATAGATGATGTTCTTGAACAGCTGGCGCTGGCGCGGATCGCTATATTCGCGATTGCTGATGGCGGTAAGCGGCACGCCCAGCACGACGATGTCGTCGCGAAATTTCGAGGCCGGCAGCGGCTTGGTGCAATCATAGAACAGGTAGCCACCCGGTTCGATACCGGCGACGTCCTTGTCCCAGGTCTGCGGGTTCATCGCCACCATGAGGTCGTAGCCGCCGCGGGCGCCGAGATGGCCGTCCTCGCAGATGCGCACCTCATACCAAGTCGGCAGGCCCTGAATGTTGGACGGGAAGATGTTGCGCGACGACACCGGCACGCCCATACGCAGCACCGCGCGGGCGAACAGCTCGTTGGCGCTCGCCGAGCCCGAGCCGTTGACGTTGGCGAAGCGGACGACGAAATCGTTTACGCTGCAGAGCGGGCTTCGTGCTGGCATTTTGAACCTGCATATGTCATTTCAACCAGATACTTCTTCATGTCCCACGCTCCGGTGGGGCAGCGCTCCGCGCACAAGCCGCAATGCAGGCAGACGTCCTCATCCTTGGCCATGATGCGCCCGGTCTTGAGGCCGTCCGCGATATAGATGTCCTGAGCAAGGTTCGGGGCCGGAGCCTTGAGGTGGGTGCGCAGCTCCGCTTCGGGCGCGTCGGCCGTGAAGGTGATACAGTCCATGGGGCAAATGTCGACGCAGGCGTCGCATTCTATGCACAGCGAGGCGGTGAAAACGGTCTGAATATCGCAATTGAGGCAGCGTTCGGCCTCCTTGAGAGCGAGCTGCACGTCGTAGCCCAGCTCGACTTCTGCTTTGATGTCCTTGAGCGCCACCACCTTGTCACGCAGCGGCACGCGCAGCCGCTTGTCGGGCGAAATCTCGTTGTCGTAGCTCCACTCGTGGATGCCCATCTTCTGGCTCATCACGTCGACGGCCGGGAGCGGGCGTGCGTCGATGTCCTCGCCGCTG
>Ga0257161_1000070_pt1 | contig 25259 bp, 19 predicted proteins | sample NR01A_FD_185954 | JGI IMG/M metagenome (GOLD analysis project Ga0257161, IMG submission 185954) | Soil microbial communities from H.J. Andrews Experimental Forest, Oregon, United States - NR-01-A | ecosystem: Environmental > Terrestrial > Soil > Temperate forest > Bulk soil | place: USA: Oregon... | reverse complement strand
AAATCCCGCAAATTTGTGCCAAAATATTGATACTTTCGCGGATAATGCGGCGGAACGGAACGCGGGCCTTGACTTTTATTTGCCTGCACGCGGTTTCAGGAAATCGCCTCCGCGCATTTTCGGGTGGGAGCGCTCATACTGCGGCGGATAGTACACCTCGTCACCAAGCTCCATTGCGGCGTGCCAGGGCCAGCGCGGATTGAACAGCATGCCGCGTCCAAGAGCAACCAGGTCGGCTTTGCCGCCGGAAACAATTGCTTCCGCCTGGCGCGGCTCGGTAATCAGTCCGACCGCCATGGTGGCGATGCCGGTTTCACGCCGGATGCGCTCGGCGAACGGAACCTGGTACCCCGGTTCGACTTTCAGTTTCTGTTCGGGCACCGCGCCGCCGCTCGACGCCGTGATGAAGTCACAGTTGCGCCTCCGGAGTTCCGTGGCCAGTGCGACGCTGTCGTCCAGCGACCATCCGCCATCGACCCAGTCGGTTGCCGAGATGCGCATCCCGAGCGGCTTGTGGTCCGGCCATACGATACGGATCGCCTCATAGACCTCAAGCGCGAACCGCATGCGGCCTTGACGCGAGCCGCCGTAGCGGTCGGTTCGCAGATTGCTGAGCGGCGACAGGAAATTATGGATCAGGTAGCCGTGCGCTCCGTGAATCTCAAGCACGTCGAATCCAATGCGATCCGCGCGTTTCGCCGCATTCGCGAAGGCGGAAATCGCGCGTGCGATGCCGGCGTCGTCCAGCATCTCGGGCGTATTGCGCCCCGGATAGGGATTGTTCGACGCGCCATAAATCGTCCAACCGCCATTCTCCTTCGAGATCGGCCTCTGGCCCTCCCACGCGGTGGAAATCGACCCCTTGCGGCCGCCGTGGTAAAGTTGAATGCCAAGCTTTGCGCCCCCGTATTTGCGACAGAACGCAACGATGCGCGCGAGCGCTTCCTCGTTCTCATCCGACCACAGGCCGAGATCATTCTTGCTCAGTCGGCCGGGCATTTCGACCGCTGTCGCCTCAGTAATGAGCAGCGCCGCGCCTGACACCGACAGGTGGCCGAGGTGCATCATGTGCCAGTCGGTCGCGCAGCCGTTGTCCGCCGAATACTGCCCCATCGGCGACACCACGATGCGATTGCCAAGCTCGAACCCGCGCATCTTGAATTTAGAGAAAAGAACAGACGACATACTGCCTCTCGGCTCAAGCGACCATATGCGCCACTTTACCAAATCGCAATTTCTTTTGCGCGATTCCAGGATCGAGTCACCGACTATGGCGAAACAATCGCTCGACGAACGACGCGATCTGGACAATAATCGAATTTGCATTTGCCAGGTTCGTCATCGGCGACTATTCACGACTTATCTGGAAATTCTGGCCGTGATAATTCCAAGCAGTGATAATGTGTGGGGCTCAAACGCTGGCCTTAATGGGACTAGAGACCGGGGAGGACCATGACTCAGGCCGTGATCGCGCACGAAGTGCCGTGGTATCGCTTGCTCGGCAAGAGCCAGTGGAGCACGCTGATCGCTGCCAATCTCGGCTGGATGTTCGATGGTTACGAGACCTACGCGGTGCTGCTTTCGGTCGGCGCCGCGTTGCGCCAACTGCTCGATCCATCCCAATATGGCCAGATTCCCGCTTATGCCGGTTTGGTCATTGCCATGACGCTGCTGGGCTGGGGCATCGGTGGCCTGATCGGCGGTGTGCTCGCTGACTACCTCGGGCGCAAACGGACCATGATGCTGGCGATCCTCGCCTATTCAATAATGACGGGCCTGAGCGCATTTGCGTGGGATTGGGCGTCGTTCGCGGCTCTGCGTTTCTTAGTCGGCGTCGCCATCGGCTCCGAATGGGTGACCGGAGCGTCGATCGTATCGGAGCTGTGGCCCGACCGGGCACGAGGGCGCGGCGTTGGGCTGATGCAATGCGGTTTCGGGATTGGATTTTTCCTGGCGTCCTTCGCCTGGCTGTTTCTGGGAGCGGTGGGTCCCGATGGATGGCGCTACATGTTCATCATCGGCGTGCTGCCCGCCCTGATGACGCTTTGGGTGCGCCGCGCGATCCCTGAATCGGAGCGCTGGGAGCATGTCAATATGCAGCGCCGGGCGGCGGTGCAACGCAAGCGCAGCGGCGAAACGCTCGGCGCCGAGGAGCAGGCGCTGGCACGCATAACCCTCGTCGACCTGTTCGCAGACCCTGAGGTTCGGCGGCGCATCATCCTTGCCTCGCTGATGTCGCTTGGCACCACCTTGGCGTTCTGGGCCATCGGTGCCTGGATTCCGCCCTATGTGGCTGCGGCGGCCATCAAAGCGGGACTCGACGGCCAGCTGTGGGCGAGCTATGCCGCCATGGCCAACACGGGCGCTTCGATCATCGGGTATGTGGCGTTCGGTTTCCTTGCCGACGCGCTTGGGCGCAAGGCGGTGACGATCTTTTATGTCGTTGCCGCATTCCTGAGCGTGCCGCTGATGTTCGTATGGGCGGATGGACTGCCCGTCATGGTCCTTGCTGCGGCCCTAAGTGGCGCGTTCGTCATCGGACAGTACACCTGGATGGCCGCATGGTTACCGGAGCTGTTCCCGACCCGGGTACGGGCGACCGCCGCCGGTTTCGTCTTCAACACGCCTCGCCTGATCGCCTGGCTCGGGCCGATCATATCAGGTTGGATCATCGCGAATCTGGGCGGCTTCAGCCATGCTGCGGTGGTGATCGCGCTGGTCTACTTCGTCAGCCTCGCTGCTGCTCTGTTCCTACCGGAGACAAAAGGCAAGCCGCTGCCAGCGTAGTCGTTGCCGTTGCGAATTCCGCTCTATCTGATTTCAGCGGCGCAAATCAATCTCGGCCGGTTGCCCTCACATTTTACGTGCTCGTTATCACTTTGACGCGAGCGTGCAAATATGCTCACGCTTACCGGAAAGGGCGGAGGGAATTTGAGGATGCGATGGCGGCGATCGGAGCGTCCACCAAGGCGCACAAGGCGAAGGAACCGGGCGTAAACGGCGATCTCCCCGCCGAGCTTACGCAGGCGCGCCGTTTCGGCAAGACGAGGTCGGCTCAGTCGACCGCGCTGCTCGAAGATTACGTGGAGCTCATCGCCGACTTGTTGGCGAGCGCCGGGGAAGCACGCCCGACGGACATTGCGCGGCGGCTCGGGGTATCCCATGCCACCGCCATCAAAACGATATCGCGATTGAAGCGCGCCGGCATGGCCACCGCTCGCCCTTATCGCGGCGTGTTTCTCACCACGGCCGGCACCGCTCTGGCGCAGCGGGTGCGCGCCCGCCATCGCCTGGTGGTTGACGTTCTGCGCGCGATCGGCGTGCCGGCCGAAGCCGCCGAAGCCGACGCCGAGGGTATCGAGCATCACGTCTCGGAGGTAACCCTGAAGGCATTCGCTCGATTCTTGCAATCGCGGGAGGAGAAGTAGGGGCGATTGCGGGTAGCCCTACGGGCCACGACCATTGCCATGCAAATCCACCACGACCACATCGATTGGAGTTGGCAAGGCGCCCCGGTGCGCCTCGGGGTCACGCGCGTGGGTGCCGGCCGCACCGTTCTGATGCTCCCGGCCCTGAGCTCGATTTCGACGCGCGCGGAGATGCGGCCGCTGCAGGAGTGCCTCGCGGCCGCGTTCACGACGGTCGCGATCGACTGGCCCGGGTTCGGGGATGCGCCGCGTCCTGCCGTCCGCTGGCAGCCGGACGCCTATCGGGCATTTCTCGCCGACGTGCTGGAGCAAGCAGTCGAACGCCCGCTCGCCACCGTGGCAGCCGGGCATGCGGCCGGCTATTGCCTGGCGGCGGCCCGCACGCGACCCGGAACGACGGGCCGGCTCTGCCTGATTGCGCCGACCTGGCGCGGTCCGCTGCCGACCGTCATGGGCAAGCGGCACACGGCTGTCCGTCACATCGCCCGCGCCGGCGATCTGCCGGTGATCGGGGACCTTATTTATCGCGTCAACGTCAACCCATTCATGGTGCGGATGATGGCGCTCGGCCATGTCTACTGCGACTCCGGGGCGCTGCCGGAGCGCGTCATGGCCGAGAAGCTCGCCGTCACCCGCGCCGCCGGCGCCCGCCACGCCTCGATCCGGTTCGTCGTGGGCGAACTTGACCCGATGATAAGCCGCGAGGAATTTCTCGATGCCGCAAGGCAAGTGAGCGAGCCAATCCTCGTCATCTACGGCGCCGACACACCGCCGAAATCCAAGGCCGAGATGGCGGAACTGGCCGCCCTGCCCAACGTGCGCGCCGCGCTGCTGCCCGCCGGCAAGCTTGCGATTCATGAGGAGTTCGCCGCCGAGGTTGCGGGCCCGTTACGGGAGTTTCTTCACAGTGTGTGAAGCACCCGGTTGAAGGCACCGTCGGCACGCCGGCTCTTTGCTTACAGCCCAACCTCAATTCTGTGCCATCGACCGCTTCTCCAGCAGCTCGTTGACGTGGCGCAGGACGTGATCGGCCACGATCACGTGGCCTTCCGCGGTGGGGTGGAAGGCGCCGCTGTAGAGCGCCGCATAGGCCGGTTGCAGATCATCGAAGGCCGAGATGTCTTCACGGTGGGTATTGCCGGCGAGGAACGTGTCGTTTGGGTTGCGGGCAAGCCGCCAATGATGCGCATAGGGCAATGCCGCAGCCGGCGAATACGGCGCCCACTCGCTGGCTGTGTGCGACAGACGCGGCACGTTCATGTTGACCTGATCGATCAGCGGTTTCTGAGGATCGCGGGCGCACACGCCGCGCTTGGCGAATTCCGCGATGTGGTCGACGATAAAGCGGAAGCCGGTGCCTGATCCGGTGGCAAGCCCCGCCGGGCAACCCGCCTTGCGGCCATCCGTAATGCATTCGAGCCGCCCCTGCAGCTCACGGACGAAGTTGGAGACTTCCTGGGTGCGCTCGCGGCTGTAGCGGAGCTTCGGATGCACATCGAGCCCGAGCGTCGGCTGGGCGCCGCACGCGTTGCCGGTCTCGTCGAACTGGATCGGCTCATAGGCGTTCTGCAGCACGCGGGCCGGATCGACCCCGAAAGCGTCGCTCAAGGCTTCCTTGACGGCCCTCATGCGGCGGTCAAGCACACGCAGATAGGCCTGCGACACCGAAGGCGCGAACCGCAGCTCATGGCCCACCAGTCCGACGATCGGTGCGAGATCGCTCGCATTCTCGGTCATCGCATAGGCGACGAGCGGCCCGAAGCCGACGTCATTGCCGCCAACCGAGAGCAGGAAAACGTCGATCGGCCGCTTGCGGGCTTCCGGCGGGCACCATTGCTTGGTGAAGACCTGTTCGCCGATGGCGGTCGAGCCCCATTGATACACCGGCAGACGGTACGACACGGTGCGGGTGCGCCCCGCGGCGCCGGTCTTGCAGATCAGATCGCTCAACTGATCGAGCTGCGGGGTGACCTTCTTCTGGGCATTTGAGCCGGAGATTTGCTCGCGCGCATCGCGCTCCGCGAACAGCCCCTCGACGATGTCGGCGCCCGAACAGGCGAGACTGACGAAGGTCACCGCGCGGTGACGGTTTTCCAACGCAAGCCCGATGCTGACGCGGAACGGATAGCCGTATTGCGAACGATGGCAATCGGGGCTCAGCCATTGCGCCCCGCTGCGATCGAATGCTTGCTGGAACTCCCGCGACGACAGTGCGAAGACCGTGCCTTTTTGCTCGTCCTCCATCAGGCGCTTCGGCAACGACTTGGGATTGATGCCGCTATTGGCCGCCGCCACGCCGTATTTCGGGTTCTTCAGGTCGATCCCGCGATAGTTCTGGGCCTGGTGATCGACCGCATTGACCGGGTCGTAGACCATTTCACGGGAATTGCTGAACGTCACCGGGCGGTCCGGGTTGCTTTCGCCCGACGCGAAGCTGTCGCCCATGGCGACCACGAACACGTCTTCGACGGACACATTCGGATCGGCGAGCGCCGTGCCGTCCGGCAGTTGCACCTTGACGGCAACGCCTGACGCCGATCGGTCCAGCGAGAACGGCACCCGCCGGATGACGAGCTTGAGGTTGCAGGTCTGCTTCCTGGTCTCGGCCGCGAGGCCCGCCTTCTTGGGCTGCCAAGTCCACACGCAGTCGCCGATGCCGACAGTTGCGAGGCGCTCGGGCGCGATTTGCATGACCACCGTGTGGGCCTCGGGGAGGATATAATCCTCCTTCGCGGTGCCCCACGAATACTGCCGGTCGCACACGACCGTGTAGCGGCGTGGCCGCGCATTGCGGTCGTAGCAGTTGAGATCGACGGTTTGCGCCGCCCACCCGAGCCGGCTCTTCTCAAACCCCGGACGGGCGGTGGCGAGACAGTTGTCCGGCGTCGAAGAATCCCTGCAATCGGGATCGTTCAGGCGCCGCTCGACTTTCCACAGGATATTGGCCGGCAGGGGCTGGCCAGGCGAGCCGCGCACGGCATTGAACGCCTTCTCCTGGACCTCGAATGAGGCGGTTCGCTTGAAGAACCGATAGGGGTTTTCCACTTCCCAGACGAGATCTGCGGCGTGGCCGGCCTTGATGCCAAAAACCTGCATCGAAACCATCAGGGTTGCAGCTACCAGCACATCGGTCCGCATCTCGCAATCCTCCCCGCGCCCGCAAAGACGTTCATATACCCGTTAGTCGCGCCAATGATAAGCGAAGTTCAGTTGTGATAAGCGCGAATCCCGCTCATGTTCGGAGCGAATCCCGCTCATGTAGAGCCATTCCGGCGTCATGGCCGGGACAAGCCTGGACAAGCCCGGCCATGACGCCGGAGAGCCAATGCGCCCGGCACGATGCCCATACACGGATTGATCAAACACGCCGCCGCAGGGCATGATGCCCCTTTGGTTCCCATCGAGTCCACCAGCAAACTGGGGAGGGTAACATGAGTGGCACGCGTCGGGACTTCTTGCGGCAGGTCGGCAGCGTCGGGGGATACCGGGCGACCTATCTCACCATGCAGGCCATGGGCTTGTTGAGCACCGCCGTGATGGCGGAGCCGCTCACCTTGCAGAAGGGCGAGGCCCACGGCACCAAGGTGGTCATCCTGGGGGCCGGGGTGGCGGGGCTGTCGGCGGCCTATGAACTTCGCAACGCCGGCTACGATTGCACCATCCTGGAGGCGCGCGACCGCGTCGGCGGCCGCAACTGGAGCATCAGGCGAGGCGCCCGGCTGGAAATGAACGACGGCACCCGCCAGCTCTGCGAGTTCGATCCCGACATGTATTGGAACGCGGGCCCGGCGCGTATCCCGAGCGCCCACCAGGCAGTCCTTCGCTATTGCCAGGAACTCGGCGTCGCGCTCGAGGTCGAGATCAACACCAGCCGCGGCGCCCGCCTCTACAACCCGGCCGCCAATGGCGGCAAGCCCATCGAGATGCGTCAGGCCCATAACGATGCGCGCGGCGAAATTTCCGAGCTGCTCGGCAAGGCGCTCAACCGCGGCGCGCTCGATAAGGAGCTCACCGCGCAGGACAAGGAGCGCATGATCGCGTTCCTGCAGACCTACGGGGATCTGACGCCCGACCTCGTGTTCAAGGGATCGACGCGATCCGGTTACAAGAGCTTGCCGGAGGCGGGCGATCAGGCCGGCGAACGCCGCGAGCCGGTGGCGCTGCGCACGCTCCTCGACATCGATCTGTGGAGCGCAGTGCTGTTCGAAGAGGGCTTCGACTTCCAGGCCACCATGTTCCAGCCGGTCGGCGGCATGGACCGCATTCCGATGGCGTTTGCCGAGAAGCTCGGCCCTATGGTGCGTCTCAACAGCGAGGTAACGGCGATCAAGCGCCGCAACAACGGCGTCACCATTGCGTATACGGACAAAGAGTCCGGTGAGCGCAAGGCCGTCGAGGCGACCTACTGTATCGCGACCATACCGCTCAAGGTCCTTGAACCGATCGACAACGATTTCTCGTCCCCGTACCGGGCGGCGATGCGTGGCATCGAATACGGCGATGCCGTCAAGATCGCCTGGCAGTCGCGCCGGTTCTGGGAGATCGACGATGAGATCTATGGCGGGATTTCATGGGTGAAGGCGCCGACTGTGCTGGTGTGGTATCCAAGCGATCGGCTGTTTTCGCAAAAGGGCATCTTGCTCGGCGGCTATGCAACGCGCGCCGACGCTGACGCGCTGGCGCCGAAGTCGCTGCAAGAGCAGTTCGCATTGAGCCGGGGCGCGATCGAGGGCCTGCACCCCGGCCACGGCCACGAGCTCGAAAGGCCGATGGCGATCACGTGGTCCAAAGTGCCCTACAGCCTCGGCATCGCGGCGCGCTACAAGACCGACCACGACCCGAATTATGCGGTGCTCAGCGAGCCTGACGGCCCCTTCTATTTTGCGGGCGAACATCTGAGCCATGTCGGCGCCTGGCAGGAGGGCGCGATCTTGTCTGCACGGCGCGCCATCAACGTGATGGACAAGCACCGGCGCGCGTAACACGGCTGACGATCGGCGGCGCGGTGGGGGCAAAGCCACGCATTCATGGAGGACAGTTGTTCGCTTCAGCCAATTTGAAAGGATCGACCACCGTGATGTAGGGGCGACCCTTGTGGTCGCCCTGTTGCCGGCGGACGTAGTCCGGTCAGGGGCACGGGGGTGCGAGACGGGGCGACCACAAGGGTCGCCCCTACAGCGGGTAATGCGGCGGACGCCGCTTGCTCGTCTACATCGGCGGAACTCGCCCCGCCTTCGTCGCGGCCGGCCTTGACGCCGACGCGGTCTGCTCGAAAGATTGGACCAATTTCACGTTGGCTTGTTCGGTCGGGCTCAGCGGAACGTCCCAGGCATAAGGCTGGTACCAGGGAAACTGCGAGAAATAGACGCGCAGCGCGTCATCCTTAAAATACCTGCCTCTGCGGGCGAAAATTTCGTTGCGGACAATGACGAGCTGATCCGCGGAGAGGCCTTGAAGCTCTTCGGGCGTCAAATACCGGCGGCTGGGATCCGCGAGGGCGAAGCTATTCTCCACGTTCGTTTGGGCCGGGACAACAGGCGCCGTGATGCCGCGGGAGGCGGCGGCAGGGACTTCGATCGACGCAATCAAGCCGACATTGGCTTGTTCGACCGGGGCGAGCGGCACGTCCCAGGCGTGCGGCCGATACCAGGGAAACTGCTCGAAGTAGGCGCGCAGCGCGTCATCCTTAAAGTACCGGCCTCTGCGCGCGAAAATTTCGTTGCGAGCGAGGTGAAGCCGGTCGGCAGATAGCCTTTGCAAGTCGGCGCGGGTCAGATACCGGACGTTTGAGTCCGCGAGGAGGAAACCAGCGCGATCGGCCGCGACAACCTTGCCGATGCGCGGCGGCGCTTGACTGATCGGAGGCGACGTCGGCTCCGGTCGCGCAATCGAAGGTGACTGCGGCGTCGGCTCCGGTCGCGCAATCGGAAGTGACTCCGGCGCCTGCTCCAGTCTCGCGATCGGAGGTGAATCCAATGTCGTCATCGAGCGCGGCTCAGGCATCGCAGTCAGCCTCGGCTCCGGTCTCGCAATCGGAGCGAACTGCGGCGTCGCAATCGCGAGCGGCTCGGGCCTCGCGATCGGCGTCAACTCCGGCGCCGCAGTCGGCGTCAGCTCCGGTATCGCAATCGACGGCGGCGGCCGGATGGGAGCAGCCTTGCCGGCAATTTTCTCGTATGCGGAGCCAAGCGGCAACGTCACGTCAATCCCGCTCGCAGTCCGCGGATTTTCCGATTGGGCCATCGGTTGCAACGACACAGCCGGTTGCGGCGATACCGCCTGGGTCATGCGCTCGACTTCGCTGAGATTTATGATGGCTCTGAAGTCAGTCGATGCAGGCGCAGGTGTCGCGCGCGGCGGGGCGCCCGACACAAACTGCGGCAGGCTCGGAAAATCCGAATCCTCAACGAGCATCAAAATCTCAACCACGACGGCGCCGCCAACCATTGCGACGATCGCGCTCGTGACCAGCAATTTCTTCAACCCATAACCGCGCCGGCGCAACCGCGGCGTCGGCCTTCCCAGATCGACATGGCCGCGGGGTTGAATGACCCAGGCGGGGGTCAGGTCGGGCGGACGTGGCTTGTTGCCGTGACGCCGATGGATCTGGCGCTCATCGGGCGGAATGATGGTCATCCGAGGCCGCTTGACGCCGCTGTCGGGCAGGGGCCCTGCGGTCATCGCGTCCTGCGCATGATCGTCGCTCTTGCGATCAACCGCATGACTGGTTGCGTCCCCGAACGGGAAATCGGGAACGCACGACAGGGCGCTGAGAAGCCCTTCATCTTTCGCGCCGCGCAAAGATTGTGCGACTGGACCCAGCCTGTCGTCCGAATTTACCGGAGAGGTGCTCATACCCACGTGCTTTCTGCCGCCGCAGGCGCCAAAATTCACACTGGCGTCCCGCCTCGCCCCCCGCTGGGCATCTGAAAGCACCAACCACCTCAATTGCGTTTGACCATCCAATTGTGGCGGCCCCGCAGCGTTACAGCCCTTCAGCGGCGTTACGGCCTTCTCCTTTGTCGCACCAGTCCCTCGCAAGGTTCGAGATCGCGCCGGTGGAAATTGTCAAGCCGGGAACGATCCGGACGTGGATCGCGTCTCAACGTCAGCGAGACGCCGCAACGCGTGACCGCTATCCGGGCATTGGGGAAAATGAACCCGCTTCCCTGGCGAGCTGAGGCGTTATCCCGCCTTGTCAGCGCGGCGGGAATCGGCATGCTTGCGGCCGCGAACCGACGCGATCTTAGAAAATGAGGGTCGATCCTTGCGTGTCGGCTGTGGGGCTGCGGAATTTGGAGATTCCGTCGACATCCCGCGTGGCTTTCGGGGGAGGTCTCCATGACCCTGCCGGTCATCATCCTCATCGTTGTGCTGCTCGCACTGTCGGGGCTTCGCGTTGCCCATCAGTACCAGCGCGCCGTGGTGCTGCGGCTTGGCGAGGGGGAACGCGCCGGGGGGCGCAGTCGGTTGTTGCAGCGAGGCGGGGGATAAGCATGAAGACGATTCTGGTTCCGGCGGAATCTCACGAGTCGATGCGCTCGGCCCTTGCAGCCGCGCTTCTGCTTGCGCGCCGGTTCGATAGCTACATCGAAGGCTTCGCGCTGCGCTTCCGCGTCAATGAATTCATCGCCGTCGACATGGCGGGCGCCATTCCGCTGGAGACGCTCCGTGAGGAGAGCTTCGACGAGGCGCGCCGCGCCCGCACGCTGTTCGAAGCGTTCATGCGAGAGCACGCTGTGCCGCGCAGCGAGACCCCTGTCGCATCGCTGTCGTACGGCTGGCTCGATGACGCTCCCGAAGGGGAAGACTTCGTCGGCAGCTACGGCCGCGTCTTCGACGTGATCGTCATGAGCCGGTCGCAAGCCAACTCGATCGGATTGCACGACAAGGCGATCGAGTCTGGCCTGTTCGACAGCGGCCGCCCGATTCTGATCGCGGCGCCGACGCCGCCGACCCAGCTCGGCACCAACATTCTGGTGGCGTGGAACTGCAGCACCGAACAGGCGCGCGCCACCGCATTTGCAATGCCGTTGCTGCGCAAGGCCGAGCGCATAACCGTACTCCATGTCGAGGGCGGAGCCGCGGTGCCGGGACCGAGTGCCGCGGAGGCCACGCAGTACCTGCTGCGTAACGGCGTCAAGGCCGCGCCGATGACGGTCGGGCTCGAGGGCCGCACGACCGGAGAGGCCATACTGGCCGCCGCGCAGTCGCTCGACTGCGACCTCCTCATCAAGGGCGCCTACACCCAAAGCCGTCTGCGCCAGATGATATTCGGCGGCGCGACGCGCCACATCCTGGCGCATGCGACCCTGCCGGTGCTGATGGCGAATTAGCGCGGATTCCAGGTTGAAGCGCTTAACCTCTCTCCCCGGTCGTGGCCGGGCTTGTCCCGGCCACCCCGATTATTTTGCCCCCTCCCTAACCTCCCCTGCATGCGGAGGAGCGGTAGGGAGGGGCGTTCGGGGTCGCCCGGGACAAGCCCGGCGACGACGCCAGTTTAAGTGATTCAACGCGATCGAAATCCGCTACAGCCCCCAGACGGGCTCGACGCAAAGCTGACGCATTTCCGTCCTAATGCGGAAAGCGGCGGGAGGCGGCTGCAAGCACGTATGGAGCGTTGCATGCTGATGGTGCGACATCTGTGTTTCCTTGCTTGCGTGGTGCCGGCGATAAGTCTGTCTCACGGAGACAGCGCGTCTGCCGCGAGGATTGGCAGAGACGCCGGGCCTGCGAGGCCGTTTGCGGGGAGGCCTTTTGGCCCGCGCGCTGTCGGGGCGCCTCCCACCACTTTCGCAGGGCTGCGCAGTCATGGATTCAACCATCCGCCGGGTGCGACGCCAGGCCGGCAACTCCCGCACGGTGCCGATCATGGCCCGGCCGGCTCAGGGCAGGGTCGCGCACTCCCGCATGGCTTGGAGCATGGTCCGGCCGGCCCGGCCGGCTCAAGACAGGGCCGCGCACTCCCGCATGGTTTGGAGCATGGGCCGGCCGGCCTCGGGCGCACATCGCCGCGCAATCCGGCTCCGTCAGGACCTCCGGCCATCAATGCAATCGCCCGCAATGGTTTGCCGCACCGGCCGTTTCCCGGCGAAGCCGGTTTCACCGGCGTGCCGCCGCGCGGCGAAACCCGCTTCGTATCCAATGAAATGGTCGTCCATGTGGGCGCGGAGGTGTCGCCGCAGGCGCTGGACGCCGCCGCACGGCGGCTGGGGTTGACCCCGATCGGCTCCCAAAATCTGGCGCTGTCGGGCGGCCGGCTCGTTCACTTTCGCGTCGCCAACGGGCAGGTCGCTGACGCGGTGCGGATGCTCGAAGCCGAGAAAATCGGCATCGCGCAGCCGAACTACGTATTTCAATTACAGCAGGACGCCCACGCGGCGGCGCCGCCGCCCAAGGGCGACCCGGCCCAATACGTGATCGACAAACTGCATCTTCACGATGCCCACGGCATCGCATCGGGGTCAAATGTGGCCGTCGCCGTCATTGATTCGCTCGTCGATACGGCCCACCCGGATCTCGCCGGCTCGATCACCGGGCAGTTCGATGCGGTGGCGGCGACCGACAAACCGGACGAGCACGGGACCGGCATGACCGGCGCGATCGCGGCCCATCGGCGGTTGCTGGGGGTCGCGCCGCGCGCCCGCATCTTGGCCATTCACGCGTTCAGCCCGGATGCGCAGCATCCGCAGCAGGCGACCACGCAGAACATCGTCGCGGGCATCGATTGGGCCATCGCCAAAGGCGCGCGCATCATCAATATGAGCTTCGCGGGGCCTTACGATCCATTGCTTCAACTTGCGCTCAAGAAAGCCCGCGACAAGGGCGTGGTGCTGATCGCAGCCGCCGGCAACATGGGGCCGCAATCGCCTCCGCTTTACCCGGCGGCGGACGAGAACGTGATCGCCGTGACGGCGGTCGATGAAAGCGACAAGCTGATGCCGCAGGCCAACCAGGGCGCGCACGTGGCGCTTGCGGCGCCGGGCGTCAACGTGCTCGAGGCCGCGCCGCGCGCAAGCTATAATTTCACCACCGGCACGTCGGTCGCGGCCGCCCACGTGAGCGGCGTCGCTGCCCTCATACTGGAGCGCAATCCCGGCATCGACCCCGCCACGCTGGAGGAGGTCCTGTTCTCGACCGCGCGGGATCTCGGCGCGCCCGGGCGCGACTCGATGTTCGGCTATGGCCTCGTCGATCCGTACCGCGCCCTCAATGCGTTGGAGGCCAAAGCCGTGGCCGGCCGTGGTCTGCCGGAAACAACCGCGGCGGCGAATACGCAGGTCACCATCGCGACCACCTCCGCCAAGCCGCCGCCGGGCGCAGCCGCGCTCGTTTCCGGAGCGCCAGCCGGGCCGATCGGGCCGGCCATGCAGCCCGCACCCAAGACCGGCGCGGTTTCGCCGGCCGGCAAGCTGACCGTCAGCGGGATCGCGCCGCCGGTCGGTCCGGCCGCGACGGAGCCCGACGAAGCGCCTGCCGCCATCGAGAAGAAGCGCCAAGCCTGCGGTCAGGCTGCCGCGGCCAGGGGCTTGCAGGCATCCGAGACGCCGGACTACATCGCGGTCTGCGTCGGCGAGGCCCGCCTTGCCTGCCTCAAGCAGGCGGTGGCACAAAAAGTTCGTGCCCCGGAGCGCCGGGATTTCATGAACCGCTGCCTGCTGGGGTCGTAAGACATTCGAATCTCCGGCGCGATCTTAAGCTCGCGAACCCCGATCCTTCGCAACCGGCCACCTTGGCGCCTACACGATCGGGCCGCGTAAATTAACGATTTGGTTCGGCCAGGGGCTCTGCGAAAGCTCAGCGTACATGCTGCCGCGATAGATGAAAGTCTTCCAGTCACGATCGATGTCGAGGAAGTGCGTCTCATTTCGCATGAGCTTGTAGCCGCTAGACGCGTACACCCGCGGCTCGTGGGCAAACAGGATCGAAAACGGGATCGATCTTTTCTTCAGGTATGCATGGGCCCGTTGCACGAGAACGCGGCTATGCCCCCTGCCCCGGTGATCTGGCGCGATTGCAACGCCGCCGATCATGCCAATCTCAAGGGGCTCGCATCCGATCTCAACCTCCCGCCGATAGGCGGCGAGGTGCCCAACCACCTCCCGACCCTCTCGAAGGATTACGATGACGGCAGGTGTCCCGTGTAAGGTGTAGTAATCGCTGTGCTCGGAGGCAGAGTCTGGAAATGCTTGCTGGAGCAGTCCTTGAACCCTCGATTCAAGGTCCCCACTGAGGTCGGCCCTATTTGTTTCGGTGAATTCCATCGTATTGCTCATGCTGACCCGGGCGCATCAGCGCTTGCACAGTCCGCTCTTGAGTTCCCAGCCGTCGCTTGCGCGGACGACGGCGACGATGTCGAAATACAGGCGCTCGGTCGGATCGCTTTTCGATATGAACGTGACCTCGCAGAGAAATTTATCGGCGTTGTCGTCGTGACATTTGGTTTGCAGGACCTGCAGGCCCTTGTCGTGGAGCGTGCTGCCGGCGGACGCCTCGCGCTCGTAGGCGGTCTGAATGGCGGCGATATCCGGTACTGAATAGCAGGACGCTGCGACCAGCGCGCAGAGCCATTTCACTCCCTGCCACATCTGTTGTCTCCCCCCTGTTGCCCCAACTGTCTCCAATTGACCACAGCGGTGCGAATTCTGCGATTCGTGGGCCGCGTCCTCTCGTCGGCCCACAGTGGCCCACAATAATGTCGCAAAGGTGTCTTTGAATTAATTACCCGTAATACGGGTATTTACAATAACCGGTATTGGTATTCGCGATACCGGTATCCGAGGCGGCAGTCCAAAGTTCCCGCGAGGGTCGCGGGCCACTGCCGACATAAACCAGTGCGGGGAGGAAGCTCATGTCCAACAGACTAACAGCGATTGAAGTGCCGCTGCGTCGATCCGTTGGCGCAGCTAGCGTAATCATGGCTTTGTGGGCAGGAGGTGGGGTCGCAAGCGCCGCCAATCTCGTCGATCCACCCGTGTTCGCAAGCAAGAACGGCGTGCTGGACATCATGATGGTGGCCATGCCGCAACCGATTCCGACCATCTCGTTCACGCCGCCGAGCAGCAAGGCAATCATCCATCCGACCGGATGGGTCTATCAGATCTGCCCGCGGCCGGCGTCCGGGCTGAGTTGCCCGTCGGGCAGCAGCACGGTATCGCCGTATGGGGGTACCCGCCTTGCCCTGGTACCGGGCGACACGCTGAAAATCCGCTTCGTCAACCGGCTGCCGAAGCTTGACCCCAACAAGCTGCGGCATGTGATCGATCCCGGCGAAGCCAACATCTATCTCAATCCGACCAACCTGCATACGCACGGCCTGCTCACCCCGGCGCGGGCCGCAACCCGCAGCAATCCGACCTTCGGCGACTTCGTCTACGTGTCGATCTTCAATTCGGCCAACGGCATCCCGGTGCCGCAGACGACGCACCAGCACGGGCCGATCGTGATGGATACGGTCGACTACAGTATCACCGTTGCGGCGAACCATCCCTCGGGCCTGTTCTGGTTCCATCCGCACGTGCACGGGCTTGCGCTCAACCAGCTCGTCTCAGGCCTGTCCGGGCTCATCACCATCGGCCGGGTCGGCGACAATGTGCACGGCGATGCCGTGAGTACGCCATGGCCGGACGCAAACGTGCGGCATCTGATGCTCAAGGAAATTCAGGTTCTTGCTGGCGGCACAATCGGCTTCGACAGCGGTCCGCAGCCGGTCGTCAATGGCGAGGTCCTGAATCAGGAAGATCCAGGCTTCTGCGCGCAGTTCCCCAACACGGGCGAAGTGCGTCAAGGCTCGTGCCCGGGCGCCGACAACACCGCGGACGGCGGCAACAACTACACGGGCGGAAAGTGGTACATGACCGTCAACGGGCAGCAATTTCCCGCCATTGCGGTGACGGAGCCGGATGGCGAGATCTGGCGCGTCGGCACCGGCGCCGGCAGCCTGAGCTGGGACCTGCAACTCGTCAATGACGCGACGCAGACGCCGATGACGGTGCAACTCATCGCCATCGACGGTGTCGCCGTTCATCTGCCCCAGGACACGACGACCGGCTCCATGGTCCAGATGGCGGGGGGACGATTCAAGGTCGTGGCGTGCCCGAACGCCCCGGTGATCGGCTCGACGGTCCCGGTCTGCGTCAACGAAATCGTCATGATGCCCAGCTCTCGCACCGAAATCTGGGTCTCTTATCGCAATGCCAACGGCGTGATCACGCCGCCTCCAGCCGGCGCCTCCGCCACCCTGAAGATGGTCGGACTCACCATGGGCTCCGGCGACCAGTGGCCGGCAGTCGATCTCGCCAAGGTGCAGTTCAACCAGTCTGGCGCGCGCCAGTACACGAGCAATCAGGTCGTCGTCGGCGGCTCCACGGATGCGGCGGGCGTCTTCAGCAAGCCCGGCGGCATCTTCAGCGCCCCGGTTCCGGGAGCGACCGCTACCGCGACCGCGGCCGCCGCGCCGGCAGGGTGCGTACCGCTGCCGCAGGGCCATCACCGGCGCATCTTCTTCGGCTTCTCAGACGTAACCGTCAACAACACGTTCGCGCTCGGCTACGAGGAGGTCGACCAGAACGGAAATGTGGTCCCCGGATCGCAGAAACCTGCGCCTGATCAGCTCGCACAATTCGATCCGTCGGTAACAACGGTCTGCCTGCCGCTCGGACCAGGTCAGACGCCGGTAACGGAGACGTGGGAGCTGATCCAGCTGTCGACCGAGAATCACAATTTCCACATGCACCAGGCGAGATTCGTGATGAAAGGCAGCAATGGCGGGGTGATCCAGGACAATTTCCCGCTCGGTGTTGCGACGCCCGATCAAACCATCTCGGATCAGGTCTCCAACGACCAGAACGGCGTCTGCACCGTCGCGCAATGGCGCAGCGGCCATTGCCAGACCAACGCGGAGGTCTTCAACATCCCGTTCTCTCAGCTCGGGGAATTCGTCTACCACTGCCACATCCTCGAGCACGAGGACGGGGGCATGATGGCGCGGATCGTCGTCGTGCCTTCACCCAACTGAGGTGGCGTTTCCGGCGCGGGGCGAGCGCTGCAGGGCAACTGCATGCGGCACGGCGCCTCTTCTCCCTCTCCCCGCTTGCGGGGAGGGGGTCGGGGGCCGTTTTCCCCACACGCGGACTCAGCAGAGAGCTCCTCACGCCTCGTTCTTGTCCTTGGGATGGAACCTCGGGTTCGTCCGCGAAATTCATCGGCGACACCGCGCATCACAGCCCGCGGCAGCCAGCCGGCGGCGGTCGCCGGCTGGCGCGACCTCCAGCCTGATCGAAAAAAAGCGGCCGCGCTTCCCGGAATGAGCACGAAGAACATGCTCATTCTGACCTCTCCCCGTTGCACGGAGAGGTAAGGGGCCGCCGCTTCAATTTGATCGGAATGTGCTAATATTTTGTGCGCCGAGAATTGTGAGCTGCTTCGACAGGCGCGCGGGATGCCGGAGGTCTGATGGACAGCGATCGCAGCGAAGAAGATTTGATGAGCCGCCGGACCGTCATTGGCGCCGCTGCCGCCACCGTGGTTTCGACCGGCGCCGCGGCGCAGCAGGCCGCGCCGCGCCCGAAGGGGCCCCGCGTCTGGCTCGACATGGATCAGAAAGAACTCGACGACGCCTACGACCAATCGGTCTACGCGCCCAATCGCGATCAGCTCAACAAGCGCCGCGCCAGCGAAAGCGAGCTTGTCCGCGCCCGTCTCGGCGCGCCCCGGCGTGTCGCCTATGGGGCGACGCCGCACGAGATGCTGGATATCTATGCGACCCGGAACGGGAATGCGCCGATCGCGATATTTGTTCATGGCGGCGCCTGGCGCGCCGGTCATGCGAAGGATTCAGCGTACGGGGCAGAGACCTTCGTGCGCGCCGGGGCGCATTTCCTGGTCCCTGATTTCATCAACGTGATGGAGAGCGGCGGCGACCTGATGCCGATGATCGAAGAGGTGCGCCGCAGCGTCGCCTGGGCCGCCCGCAATGCCGCAAGCTTCGGCGGCGACCCCGACCGCATCTACATCACCGGCCATTCCTCCGGCGCACATCTGGGCGGCTGCGTGTTGATCACCGACTGGGAGAAGGATTTCGGCCTGCCGCGCGACACCGTGAAGGGCGCAACGCTCTGCTCCGGCATGTACGACCTCAAACCGGCGCGGTTGTCGAAGCGGGGGGACTATGTGAAGTTCACCGATGCCACCGAAGATGCGCTCAGCACGCAGCGTCATCTCGACCGCATCACCTGCCCGGTGACGGTGCTGCACGGCACCCTGGAAACACCGGAATTCCAACGCCAGACCAGGGAGTTCGCCGCCGCTCTCAAGGCCGCGGGCAAACCCGTCCGGCTCATCGTCGCCGAGAACTACAACCATTTTGAGATCGGCGAGACGCTGAACAATCCCCACGGCCCGTTTGGCCGCGCCGCGCTTGAGATGATGCGCCCCGATCAGGGCGGTTAAGCCCGAAGGGCTATTTCCCGGTCGCCTTCGGCGAGCTGCCGAACGGTACGCGTGAGCGTCGTGCCGCACTGCACGCAACCGTGGGTGATGTCCTCCAGATGGGCGGATTCCGCACTCTCGCTGGACCGCGCGGGGGTGATCGCCGTAATTGCCATCCGATGTCCGCAATATGGGCAGGGAAGTAGAAAGCTCGGCAGGTTCGATCGGATAACGTTTTTGAAAGACACAGAAGTACTCTCGACGCCGCCAAGTCCGCTATGGCCATTTCCGGATTGATCTCAGCAAGAGTCAAGGAAAATTTGTGCAACGCACATAGAAGTTAGCACATGCGACATGCGCTTTCGCATGGGTGGCCGTTTTTTCCCACGAAAGCGTTCACGGTGAACGTCGTTCCTCGATGCGGATACATCGCCGCTTCACCCCGGGGCGAAACGGCTTGCGTCCGGCCCCACCGGCATTTTGGCAAAACGAAATACCCCTAAAAAAGCACGGAAATTCAAGCACCTCGAGCCGCCCTCCGCGGGAAGGTCGAAAAAATGCCGGGAGAGGCCCGTCACGGCGGCGGATAACCTTGCACCTTGCGGACGATGATGTTGCTCGACCATCGATCGCATGGGACTCCCTCCCCCTTGTGGGGGAGGGATGGGGTGGGGGTCGTGCCGTGGGGCACAGAAGTGCCAACTGGCCCGACCCCCACCCCCGACCCCTCCCCACAAGGGGCAGGGGAGGAGTTCGCGGCATCATCGAGCCTAACCTAGCGCCTATGTCCCCTACCCTTCCCCGCGTGCGGCGGCGGGTAGCGTCAAGGCGTCGCGAATGAACCGGTAGCGGAACCTGTCGCCGTCGGCCTCGACCCGTCCGGCGGTCGGGTGCGGAAAATGGATCGGCAGCACCAAGGTGTCTGTCCCGGCGACTTCGCTCAGAAACCACCGGCGTGAGTGAGCGGCCTGCACACGATCCCAGTCAAAGACCGTCGACCAGTCCGGCTCGCGGCACTGCAGGGCGTGGTGCATCAGGTCTCCGGTGATGACGGCGCGCTGCCCGCCGGAGCGAATATTGACGCAGCAATGACACGGCGAGTGGCCGGGCGTCGGGGTGAGCCACAGCGTATCGTCGAGCTGAAAATCGTCGTCTACCAGCAGTGCCTGGCCGGCCGCGACCACCGGCTCGCAGTTGTATCGCCATACGTTGCCAGGGGGCGTCTCGCCGCGCTGCGTCGCTTCCTCCCACGCGGCGTATTCGCGCTTATGGAACACATATTTCGCATTCGGAAAAGTCGGTACCCAGCGGCCATCGTGAAGCACGGTGTTCCAGCCGCAATGGTCGATGTGCAGGTGGGTGCAAAACACATAATTGATCTGGTCGAAGGCGAGCCCGGCGGCGCGGAATCCGTCGAGCCAGGGTTGCTTTGGGAAGTCCATCGGCGGTGCATAGCCCTTGTCCTCCCCCGTGCAGGTGTCCACCAGGATCGTGTGTTTCGGCGTGCGTACGACGTATGTCCGATAGGTGATCACCAGGCGCCCCGAAACCGGGTCGAATACCTCCGGATCGAGCTCGGCGAGATGACGCCGTCCAACGTCGGGGTCATAGGCGGGAAACATGTCCTCGGGCCGCCGCCATGGCCCGTCCCGCTCGACGATGCTGGTGATGGTGACGTTGCCGATCTCAAGCGCGCGCATTTCGACCGTCCCCCCTGTCTCCGGCTTGGTAGCCCGGGTTGAGCGGAGCGAAACCCGGGGGTCAGTTTTGCCGTGTTGATAGGCCGATCCCGGATTTCGCTGAGTTTATCATCGGGCCGGCCAAAGGCCGGACCCGGTGGCTCAATCCGGCTACATAAGCTCTCCCTACCGCGATAGTTGCTACCCCGAATCGCCTGCATTTTCTTTGCCGCTTTGGCGGAACATCAGGGAGTTTTGCATATTTTCCATGTCTATGAGGCTAACAGGCAACTCGTCGAGGGTTTATGAGCAACAAGATCAGCATTCCGCACGACGCGATCGTTTTCGTCGGCGACGGCCGCAAGGCGTTATTTCTGCGCAATGCCGGTGACGAAAAATTCCCCAACCTTAAGACCGAGCAGGTGTTCGTTGACCAAAATCCCGCGACCCACGACCAGGGCAGCGACAGGCCGGGTCGGCTATTCGCGAGCGCAACCGCCCGCGAGCGCCGCAGCGCCGTAGAGCCGACCGATTGGCACGAACTCGAAGAACATCGCTTTGCCCGCATGGTCGCTGACGCGTTCGAGAAACTGGTCCGCGAACGCAAGGTGAAAGCGGTCGTCATCGCTGCACCGCCGCGCACCTTGGCTGAATTGCGCCGAGCCCTCCACAGCGATGTGAAGGCGCGCATCGTGGCGGAAGTCGACAAGGACTTCACCAAGCACCCGGTCTACGAGATTGAAAAACATCTGGTCGGATGACGAGGACGTCAACGAGCATTTGAAAAAAATCAACCTCATCCTTCGAGACGCCGTGCTGCGCACGGCTCCTCGGATGAGGTCGTTGATTTCTTCACGCGCTCGTCAACGCGGGCGGGTGCAGGCTTTATCCGCTAAGTCCCGAGTCGGCCGCGCGGCGTAGTTCATTCCACCCATCGCAACGCGGTCCATATCGGCTTGATCAGCCTTCAACGTAGCCCGTGTTTGCCGAGTACCTTTACGGTACTTGCCTGCGGTCCCTTCTCGCCCATCTCCTCGAAAAACGTGACGCGCGTGCCGGGCGGAACCTGCCGGCCATCGAGGAGGCTGTTCCTGTGAAAATAGATCTCACGCCCATCCGGCGTCTCGAGAAAGCCGAAACCGGCGGCCTCGTCAAAGCGTTTCACGGTAGCGATCGGCGGACCGTCATGGGACTTGACATGGCCCCGCATGCGACGCGCGTGGTCTGAGAGCCGCCGCCGCGCGCGCTTGAACGCGTCATTCAAGGCCACCACCGGATCGGCGAGACGATCGTCGGCTTTTTCGGCTTTTTCGGAGCGGCCGATATCAACTTCTCGGCCTTGGGGTAACGAGAGTCGGATCGTGATCTCGCAGGCGCCGCCGGTGCGATGCCGCTCGCTTGGCGCCCTGATGACGACGCGACAGGCCGTGATGCGGCCAAACCGCTGCTCCAACACGGAAATGTTCTTCATTACGCAGGCACGCAGCTGGTCGTTTCCTTTGAGGCCTTGAAAGTCGATTTCGACTGGAGTTTGCATGCTGGATCTCCAGGTTTTCGCACTCCCGCCCGCTGGCGTAAGGCGGGTTCGGCGGGTCTCGCCCAGGATGGACGTCAACGCCCGTGCGGCCTTTTTCAGCCTCAGAGTTAAGCAGAGGTTAGCGAAGGCGCAAGAAGATGCGGCGGCCTGGCCAAGGGGCATTGCGGTCCGCGGCCTTGGGGAGCATATGAGTAGTTCCAAGCGATCGACGCGTTGATCCACGGCGCGCTAGCGGATCCCGCCGTTCGCGATGAGGGAGGCCGACATGGCTGAAGCTCCGGCCCGCATTTCGACCGAGGACATCGGGAATGATGACAGGCGGCCCGCGGCCAGACGGGCGTCGCGCGCAGGCACCGTGGCGGTGGTCGTGGTAGCGCTGTTCGCCGGCGCCAATCTCGCGTCGCGGCCGGATTTCGTGTCGCAAGCCCAGGTCCGGGCGCGGCCGGTCGGTTTTGCCGAAGTGGTCGACAGGGTCAAGCCTGCGGTGATTTCGGTTCGCGTCAAATTTGACGCCGGCAAGTCCGGCAAGGAGATTTCCCGGCTTTCCAAGGATTCCCCCTCAGGCCGCCCGCTCCGCCGCTTCGGCCAGCCCGACGCGCCAGGCGCCCGGTCGGCCGCACGCAGCCGCAACATCCTCACCGGTCAGGGCTCCGGCTTTTTCATCTCGGCGGACGGCTATGCGGTGACCAATTTCCACGTTGTCGAGAGGGCTGACAATGTGGAGATAACGGCGGACGACGGCCGCGTCTTCGCCGCCAAGGTGATCGGCGCCGATCAGAACTCCGATGTGGCCCTCGTCAAGGTGGATAGCGCCGGCAATCTACCCTTCGTCACCTTCGCCGACGGCAATCCGCGTGTCGGCGACTGGGTGATCGCAGTCGGCAATCCGTTCGGCCTCGGCGGGACGGTGACCGCAGGCATTGTTTCGGCGCGCGGCCGCGATATCGGCGCCGGGCCCTATGATGATTTCATCCAGATAGATGCGGCGGTCAATCGCGGTAATTCCGGTGGCCCCACTTTCGACATGGATGGTAACGTGATCGGCGTCAACACCGCGATCGTTTCGCCCACCGGCGGTTCAGTCGGCATCGCATTTGCCATTCCCGCCGAGACCGTCAAGGCGGTGGTCGCCCAGCTCAAGGACAGGGGCAAGGTCACCCGCGGCTGGATCGGCGTGCAGCTCCAGGAAGTGACCGCGGACCTTGCGGAAAACTTCGGCCTCACGGCGGCGCGCGGCGCGCTCGTCGCCGAGCCGCAGCCGGGCTCGCCCGCCGCAAAGGCCGGCATCGAGTCGGGCGACGTGATCGTGTCGATCAACGGCAACGAGGCTCACGACTCTCGCGAGATTGCGAGGACCATCAGCGGCCTGCCACCGGGAACCACGGCTACGATCGTGGTGATCCGCAAAGGCCAGGAGAAAAGTTTCAACATCGTGCTGGGCAATCTGGCCGATCAGCGCGAGGTGAGCGCCAATCCCGAACCGCCCAAGCAGAAGGGCACCAGTGTACCGCGGCTCGGCGTTTCGGTGGCGCGGGCGGCCGACGGCGTCATCGTCACCAGCGTTGATCCAGGCGGACCGGCGGCCGAATTGGGGATCGCATCCGGGGACGTCATTCTTCAGGCCGCAGACAGGAAAGTCGCAGCGGCAACCGATCTTCGCAACGTCATCGAGGCGGCGCAGAAAGCCGGCAAGCACACCGTGCTGATGCGGGTGAAATCAGGCGATGGAATCAAGTTCGTCGCAGTCCCGGTCAGCCGCGGCTGACCTGGGACCGCGGGCATCCCGCCCGCTCTTCGGGAGAACTTCCCCGCTCCCTACTCTTCCCCGCGTGCAGGAGCGGAGGGAGAACGATCCGCACACGGAAGATGCGGGCGAGACGCCCGCGGTCCCGGTCTGGAGGCCCTTCGCTTTGCCTTCCCGCCAGTGTATTCTGCACCCGCGCAACACCCCTTGGGAGGATTGAGATGAACACAGTGCGGATATTGACCACCGCAGCTTTTGCCACGGCAATTGCCGTCACCGCCGCCTCGGCGCAGCAGACGCAGCGCGTGCGCGGCACCATCGAAAAGATCGACGGCAACACGCTGCTGATCAAAGGACCTGACGGCGCGCCGGCCACGCTCACGCTCGCCGACAATGCGGTCATCGTCGGCGTGCTGAAGGCGACCGTCGCCGACATCAAGGAAGGCTCCTACATTGGCAGCGGTGCCTTGCCGCAACCGGATGGCACCCAGAAGGCGGTCGAGGTGCACATCTTCGCCGAGTCGCAGCGCGGCACCGGCGACGGCCATCGGGGGAACTGGGACGGCTCCCCCTACGGCGCCGGCGTCGGCACCATGACCAATGGCGCCGCGGGTCAGGCGGTCAGCAGCGTCGATGGCCCAGTCATCACGGTGAAATACAAGGACGGGGAGAAGAAAGTCTTCGTGGGGCCGAATGTTCCGATCGTCCGCTACGAAGTGGGCGACAAGGGCGAGCTTAAGCCGGGTGCCGCCATCAGCGTTGCAGCCGCGACCAAGAAGCCGGACGGAACCTTCAGTGCGGCGCGCATCAACGTCGGCCGCAACGGCGTCGTGCCGATGTAATGGTGACCGGCCTCTCTCCCCCGCTTGCGGGGAGAGAGGCGTTTGTTTCCACAAGCTGACAGCTTGGGGGCTTTGTCAGTCCGCCACAGCCGCGTAGGGTGGGCAAAGCGAAGCGTGCCCACCGCCACGATTCGGGTGTGGCGGTAGGCACGCTTCGCTTTGCCCACCCTACAGATGTTCCCGCGGGTGTTCGATTGATCGAAATCCGCGTTAATTCCGCGGCGGCGCGAAATATCGCTGATCGGGCGGCGGCTGGTTCTTGCGCGTAGGCATCAGATTGCCGTCGGCGCCGCGGTAATAAGTCTCTGTGCCGATCTTGATGAGCTCGTTGTCGCTGGAGCAAGCGTCCTCCGGCCAATCCGGGAATCGGCTCGGCACGCGGCGGTATGTCTTCAGCACGGTCCACGGGCGCGTGAAGGCATGGTCCTCCAGGGTGATCTCGTCGTGCAGTAGCGCCGGATTGTCCTTGTCCAGGGAGAAGCGCTCTTTCACGATCGATTCGTTGTCGGCGTGGGTCGGCATGCCGGCGGGATCAAGCGGGCGCGGGCCTTTCAAGTGCCGGGTCTCGACCTCCAACGCCGTAAATCGACCGTCGCCCTT
>Ga0257161_1000069_pt1 | contig 25532 bp, 25 predicted proteins | sample NR01A_FD_185954 | JGI IMG/M metagenome (GOLD analysis project Ga0257161, IMG submission 185954) | Soil microbial communities from H.J. Andrews Experimental Forest, Oregon, United States - NR-01-A | ecosystem: Environmental > Terrestrial > Soil > Temperate forest > Bulk soil | place: USA: Oregon... | reverse complement strand
GACCCGGCCTCTGTCGATCTCACCCGCGACCTCGTCCACCGGCATCCTTATGGCTGGCCGCTGGCCTGGACCCGCGCCTACGGCGGCGGACGTGTGTTCTACACCGCCCTAGGCCATGAGGAGCAGGTGTGGCGGGATGCACGGTTCAAGATGCTCCTCCACAACGCCGTGCGCTGGGCGATCAGGTATCAGTAATCAGGCATCGGGTATTAAGCATCAGAGATTAGACGGTTGGCAGTCTGACGCTGCCTGATGCCTGATTACTGATACCTGATTACTGATACCTGATTAGGGCGCTTGCGTAGAATGAGCGATGCGCCGACAATGTCCCGAACGGCAAGAAAATGCCGAGGGAGGCCCCGATGCACGATGTCCCTAGCGATCATTGGCACGAGCCGGAAGGCGCCAGGAACGCCGGCTACGGCGCCTGGAAGCGGCCCAACACGGCCTACGACGATTACATGGAAGCGCAGGGCATTCCGATTTTCCGCGGCATCGGCGTGCGGCGCGTGCAGGACATGGCGCTCAAGCGCTGGAACCGCATGGGCGGCAACGGCGCCTTCATCCAGCTCTACGGCACCGAGGGCAAATGGGGCTGCTACGTCGTCGAGGTGCCCGGCGCCGGCGCGCTCAATCCCGAGCGCCATATGTATGAGGAGATCATGGTGGTGGTGGAGGGCCGCGGCACCACCGAGGTGTGGACCGATGATCAGAAGAAGCCGCATACCTTCGAGTGGGGCCGCGGCTCCATGTTCTCGATCCCGCTCAACTGCTGGCACCGGATCATCAACGCGGCGTCGAGCCCGGCGCTCATTCTGGTGGCATCGACCGCCCCCAACGTGATGAACATCTTTCGCGATCGTGACTGGATCTTCAACTGTCCCGTTACCTTCCCGTCGCGGTTCGACGGCAGGGAGGATTTCTTCAAGCCCAAGGATGACATTGTGCCAGACCGGCTGCGCGGGCTGGCGTCGCGGCGAACCAACCTCATTCCGGATATCTTCAACGCCGAACTCTATCTCGATAATCGCCGTTCGCCCGGCTACAAGCGCGTGGAGCCCGACCTCGCCGGCAATGTGTTCTACGGCTTCGTCGGCGAACATGTCACCGGCCGCTACTCCAAGGCCCACGCCCACGCCTCGGCGGCCGTTCTGGTTTGCATCAAAGGCAAAGGCTACACGTACACTTGGCCGCGATCGGTCGGCATGACGCCCTGGCGCGACGGCAAGGAAGCGGAAGTTTTCCGCCAGGACTATGAGCCCGTCGGCCTCGTCACCGCGGCGCCCTACGGGGGCGACTGGTTCCATGCTCATTTCGGCATCGGCCGCGATCCGCTGCGCCTGATCGGCTGGTACGGCCCCAACAATCACCGCAAGGACAAGGCCGGCGTTCCGGGCGAAAAGGACACCGACGAAGGCGCAATCGACGTGACCGAAGGCGGCACCGCCATTCCGTATTGGCTGGAGGATCCTTTTCTGCGCAAGGAATACGAGGAGACCTTGCGACAGGAAGGCGTCGGCTCGCAGATGGAGGAAGCGTTGTACCGGGTCCCGGCGACGGCGTGAGGATGATCCATGGATGCGTTCCTCGCATTTGTCGAAGGCAGCGATCTCAGCGCCTGGATTCGCGGCGACTCCATGCTCGCGTTTCCGACGATCATCACCCTGCATACGATCTGCATGGGCTTCCTTGCCGGCGCCAGCTCCGCGATCGACCTGCGTATCCTCGGTGCGGCGCCCGGCATTCCGCTCGCTTCGTTGCGACCATTCTATCCGCTCATGTGGCTGGCGTTCGCCGTCAACGCCGTGACCGGCGTGCTGATGGTGATCGGCTATCCGACCAAGCAACTCACGAACCCCTTGTTCTACATCAAGCTATCCCTGGTCGCGCTCGGCGTCTGGCTCGTCTATCGAATCGGCGCCGAGGTGTTACGCCCGGCAGAACCGGGCGAGAAAGCGATGACGGCGCGCGCCAAGTGGTTGGCCGCCGCCTCGCTCGCCGGCTGGGTGAGTCTCATCATTGCGGGCCGGCTCCTTGAATACACGCACCGATGGGAGTTCATCGGAATCCCGGCCCTGACCTAATGCGGGGAATTGCGTCATGGATGAAATCGCCCCGTGGGAACAGTTCGTCCGCAGTACTGCCCTGCACCACTTCGTGTACGTCAATGAACCTTGGCTGTGGCCAACCTGCGAGATCCTGCATTATCTCGGGCTGTCTCTGCTGCTCGGCACCGTGGGCCTGTTCGATTTGCGCGTGCTCGGCCTCGCCAAGGGCATCCCGGCAAGTGCCATTCACCGGCTCGTCCCCTGGGGAGTTGGCGGCTATGTTTTGAACGTCATGACCGGCATCCTGTTCTTTTCCGGCCATCCGGACCAGTATTTCTACAACGACGCAGGCCGCTTAAAGGCACTGTTCATGGGGATCGCCGGGATCAACATCCTCCTCTTTTATGGCACCACGGCTTTCCCGGAAATGAAGAAGCTCGCTCCCGGTGCGGATGCTTCCATGCGCATCAAGATCATCGCCGGCGTTTCGCTTGCGATGTGGGTGGGGGTGCTCATTTGCGGCCGGATGCTCACCTGGTTCCGGCCGCCGTTTTTTCACTGATTGGCCTTAGTCGCTGCCTCTCGCCGCACGCGCTAGAGCGGATTTCGATCGCTTGAATCACATATCAGCGTCGTCGCCGGGCTTGTCCCGGCGACCCCGAACGTGAATGCACCGAGCTAAAATAATCGGGGTGGCCGGGACAAGCCCGGCCACGACCCGAGAGAGAGGCCACGTGCTTCAACCTGACCGGAATCCGCGCGAAGCCGACCGTTACGCCTTCTCGATCAGCGCACGGGCGCGCCGCACCACCGGTTCGTCCACCATGCGGCCCTCGAATTCGAAGGCCCCGACGCCAGCGGCCTGCGCCCCATCGAACGCCGCAACCAGCGCCCGGGCATGGTCGAGTTCAGCCCGCGTCGGCGAGAACGCGCGATTGATGATCGGCACCACGGCCGGATGCACGCAGCTCGCGCCGTCGAAGCCGAAACGCCGCGCCTCATGGGCGGATTTCTCGATCCCCTCAAGATCATTGTAATCCGCCACGGTGCGCAAGAGGCCGAACGAACGGACGCCGGCGGCCTTGGCGGCGAGATGCACCAGCAGTTTGGGGAAGCGCAGGACCTCCGGTGTCGGCTCGGCGCCGAGCGCAGTCGCCAGATCCTCGCCACCGGTCATCAGCGCAAACACCCGGGGGCTGGCAGTCGCAATCGTCCGGGCATCAAGCACCGCGCCCGGGTCCTCGATCATCGGCACCAGCCATATCGGGGTGCGGCTGATGGACTGTTCGATCCCGTCCAGGAAATCCGCCAATGCGGCAATCGCGCCCGGGTCGCGCGCCTTCGGCACCAGCAATCCGTCCGCGCCCGCCCGGCAGGCCGCCTCGGCATCGAGCCGGACGCGGTGAGGTTCCGCATTGATCCGCACGAAGATGAGGGCCCCGGCCCGCCGCGTCATCGCGACCGCACCGCCCAGCCTTTCCCGGGCCGCGTCCTTGCGCGCCGGTGCGACCGCATCTTCGAGATCGAGAATGAGGGCGTCGGCGCCGCGCTCGTGGGCCTTGGCGAGAAACCGCTCGGAACTCACCGGAACGTACAGCAGCGATCGGATGCGCAATGGCCACTCCTCAAGATTGGACCAAATTAGTACACGATAGGGCCTGAAACTACGCCGCAGTCGGGGCCATCCGTGCCTTATGATCGACGACTTCGAGGCATGTGATATGAAGGCCCATAATGGATTCCCATGAAGCATTTCGCCACCATCCGTGCACGGGCCGCCAAACGAAAGGGCGGCGACGCCGAACTCAACGCCCTCCTGCCGAAGGTCAAAAGCGTCGCACCGCTGGCCCGAATGAAGGACGATCGGCTGCTGTCGGACATGACGAAACGCATTTTTTCCGCCGGCTTCGCATGGAGCGTCATCGAGAAAAAGTGGCCAGGCTTTGAGGCTGCGTTCCTCGGCTTCGAGCCGAAACGACTGCTCGCGCAGTCCGATGAGTTCTGGGAACGCCTCGTGAGCGACCCCCGCATCGTGCGGAATGGGCAGAAAATCATGGCGGTGCGCGTCAACGCCCAGTTCATTTCCGATGTTGCGAAAGAACATGGGAGTTTTGGCAAGTTTCTCGCCGCCTGGCCTCCTGCCGATCAGGTCAGCTTGCTTGACGTTCTTGCCAAGCAGGGCGCTCGGCTCGGCGGGCGCACTGGCCAGTTCTTTCTGCGCTTTGTCGGCAAGGACTGCTTTGTCCTGTCGATGGACGTGGTCGCCTGCCTGCGCGATGCCGGCCTTGATATTTCCGAGAATCCGAGCTCGAAGAGGGACCTGCGAAAAATACAGGAACTGTTCAACGCGTGGGTCGAGGAGACCGGGTTGCCCTTGACACACCTGTCGCGCATCTGCGCGATGTCGATCGGCGAGAACTATGATCCGGCTCAGCTTCACAGCCGGTCTGAGATGGCGGAAGGAGATGTTCCTTGAACGACGCAGTCTCAATCAGGGATTGGCTCGGCCGCACCCGCCGCGACGAGGACGAAATCACGCTCAGCGCCGTGCAGAGGCTTGCCGCGACCCTCGATCAGGACCCGACGACCTTCCGCCGCGGCAGTGAAATGCCAGAAAGCTGGTACGCGATTCTGTTCGCTCCGGTTGCTCGTGAAAGCACGCTGCAGCCGGATGGCCACCTCCGGACCGGAGGCTTCCTGCCGCCGCTGCACGGCACGCGACGGATGTTCGCCGGGAGGCGAACCGAGTTCATCCAGCCCCTGAAGATCGGCGATATGGTGTCGCGCGTGTCGACAGTCACGTGTGCCGAGCCCAAGACCGGACGGACCGGGCCGTTCACGCTCGTGACCGTCAGGCACGAAATCAGCGGGCCATCCGGCCTCGCCCTCACCGAGGAGCAGGACATCGTCTACCGTGCCGCGGTCGAAGCCGGAACGGTTGCGGCGCAGAAGGCGGCCGTGCTCGCGACCGACAAGCCGGCGTGGTCAACGCCGATCGAACTCGATCCGGTGCTGGTGTTTCGCTATTCGGCACTCACCTTCAATGCCCACCGCATCCATTACGACCTGCCCTATGCGCGCGACGTCGAGGGGTATCCGGCGCTGGTGATGAACGGCGGTCTCACGGCCCTGCTGCTCATCGAGACCGCACGTCCCCACCTGCCACGCCCGATCTCCGCCTATGCGGCCAGAGCCATCAGCCCGCTGTTTGTCGGCCAGCGGCTCGCCTTCAACGGGCGGCTCGCGGGCGATGCCGCGGCGCTATGGGCATTAGGGCCTGATGGCGGCTTCGCCTATCGGGTCGATGTCGCGCTCGCCAACGCTACCCCCACCCTACGCTCGCCGGGCGGGGGAGGGTAGGGTGGGGGCGCTCGCCGGCATCCGTGTCGTCGACCTTACCTCCGTGGTGGTGGGGCCTACTGCAACGCTCTACCTTGCGGATTACGGTGCCGATGTCATCAAGGTGGAAGCACCCGGCGGCGACCTGCTGCGCACCCTTGGCGGCCAATCAAAGAGCGGCGAGCTTTCCGGCAAGTTCATGCATTTCAACCGCAACAAGCGGTCGCTCGTGCTCGACCTCAAGCAGGAGGGTGGGCGCGCAGCGCTGCATCGGCTGCTCGCGACCGCCGATGTTTTCATCGCGAATGTAAGGCCGGCCGCGCTGGAGCGGCTGGGGCTCGGCGCCGAAGCGCTGCGGGAGCGCTACAATCGGCTCATCGTGTGCAATTTGACGGGTTTCGGCAGCGGCGGACGCTACCGCGACCGGCCGGCTTACGACACCATCATCCAGGGCCTCGCGGGCGTTGCTGACTGCAACCGCCGCGCCACCGGCGAACCGCGTTACGTGCCGATGGTGTTCGCCGACCACGTGGTTGGACTCATCGCCACCCAATGCATCCTGGCGGCGCTCTTTGAACGCGAACGCTCGGGCGAGGGTCAGGCGATCGAGGTGCCGATGTTCGAGAACATGGCGGCCTTTGTGCTCGCCGAACACATGGGCGACCTCACCTTCGTGCCGCCGCGCGGCCAGAGCGGCGACTTGCGGCTGCTCGACCCCATGGGCAAGCCCGTTCCCACCCGGGACGGCTATATCTGCGTCTCCGCCAACACCGACGCCCAGGCCTTCGCCCTGTTCGACGTCATCGGCCGCCCGGAATTGAAAATCGATCCGCGCTTCTCCTCCGTCCAGGCGCGGCTCGCCAACGTGCGCGCCTATTTCGACGTGCGCGCGATAAGCTTCCGCACCCGGACCACGGCCGAATGGCTTGAAATTCTCAGCCTAGCCGACATCCCGGCCGGCCGCATGCATGCGCTTGAAAGCCTGGTCGCAGACGAGCATCTCGCCGATGCGGGGTTTTTCCGCGAAGTTGACCACCCGGCCGAAGGCAAGATTGTCGACATGCAATTTCCCAACCGGTTTTCCGCCGGCGGCTGCGATGACTACCGTCCACCCCCACTCCTTGGCGGAGACAGCGTCGCGATCCTGCGCGAGATCGGGTATGGCGCCGACGATATCGACGAAATGGTAAAGTCGAAGGCGACGATCGACGGGCGCAGAATGTGACCGGCAACCTTCCCAGAGGCCATGCTCGTCTACAGGGCCGGGCAATCGCATTTCGCACAGCGCCTCTGCTCCCTCTCCCCGCTTGCCATAAGGGCGTTTACGCCCGTCTTCGACGGGCTATGGAGAGGGGGCCTTCCCCAAAGCTCAGACGCGAAGCTCAGACTCGTGGAGAGGCCCCCTCACCTCTCCCCGCAAGCGGGGAGAGGTGAAGGCCGTGCAGCTACGCCCAGGGCCGCGCTGCCTTCGCCTTGTCCTCGAAGCTCGCGATCTTGTCTTGCTTCACCAGGGTGAGCCCGATGTCGTCGAGGCCATTCAGCAGGCAGCGCTTGCGGTGCGGATCGATTTCGAACCTGATCACGCCACCATCGGGACCGCGTATCTCCTGCTTTTCGAGGTCGATCGTGAGGCGCGCATTGGCGCCGCGGTCGGCATCATCGAACAGCTTCTCCAAATCCTCCGGCGTGACCTTGATGGGCAGGACGCCGTTCTTGAAACAATTGTTGTAGAAGATGTCGCCGAACGAGGTCGAAATGACGCAGGTGATGCCGAAATCCATGAGCGCCCAAGGCGCATGCTCACGGGACGAACCGCAACCGAAATTGTCGCCGGCGACAAGAATCTTGGCGCCGCGGTAGGCCGGTTTGTTGAGCACGAAGTCCGGGTCGTCGCTGCCATCGTCGCGGTAACGCTTCTCCGAGAACAGGCCCTTGCCGAGGCCGGTTCGCTTTATGGTCTTGAGGTACTGCTTGGGGATGATGGCGTCGGTATCGACATTGATCGACCTCAGGGGCGCCGCGACGCCCTCCAGAACCGTGAACTTCTCCATACCTCATCTCCCACTTGGTCATGGCCGGGCAGCAGCCCGTCGAAGACGGGCGTAAACGCCCTTGTGTCCCGGCCATCCCGATAGTCGGGCACTGCGCCATCCTGATCGGGATCGCCGGGACAAGCCCGGCGATGACGCCACGAGTTTTGCTCCCGTTACCACTGGACTACGTGGCGAACCGCGGACACCTAAGTTATCGTTTCAGCACAAAAGGACCGAAACCCGCCGGTCAGAGCTGCCCTGGTGATGAACGCAGAATTCAGATCGGTCAAGGCCGTCCGCGTGGGCAGACCCCTGAGCGGCCTGTTCGACTCGCCCGTGCTCGTCCGAGCAGTTGCGTCAGGCCGCCTCACCCCGAAGACCGGCGCTGGCCGCGTGGGCGCCGTTGATCGCCTCGACCGAGCGCTCGATGGCGGACCACAGTCCGGCGATCTCGATCCTGCAGGCCGGGTCGCCGTTAAACTCGCCCGCGCTCGCGCCGGCGGCAAGCGAGCCCAAGAAGGCCGTCCGCTGGCTGATCTGGCCCGACCAAACCGGGATCGATAATCGATCAAATTCCGCACGGGTCAGCGCCACCGCGGGCGCTTCCTTCTGCTCGCGTTTGACAGGAGCCGCATTGATCACCACCGCGTACGGTTTGTTGCGCTCGCGCGCGGTCTTGACCGTATCCAGTACGGCCGCAATGTCGAAAAATCCCGGGCGCACCGGAATAACCACCATCGTGGCGACGCGGATCGCCTCCTGCACCACCACCCAGGTTGTCGGCGCCGTGTCGATGAAGACCCACTCGGCGCCGTCGATCTGCGCCGAGGCCACGAGGCGGTCGATCCCTTGCGCAGCGTTCCGCAGCGGCAACCCGCCATTCGGGCGCATTGCATGCCAAAGCGTCAGAGAGCCCTGCGGGTCGGCATCGATGAGTACGCAGCGGTGACCCGAGATATGGGCGAAGGCAGAGACATGCGCGGTCAGGGTACTCTTGCCCACTCCGCCCTTGCGTGAAGCGAAAGTGATCACATTCATCTGCCCATTCCCCGCTGGGGTTTGGGCTAGCTTATGTTTGCTGTGGTTAATGAAGTGTGAAGGGCGGGGGATCACCTCGCCGAACATCGCCTGCTGTAGGGGCGACCCTTGTGGTCGCCCGTTTTGCGGCCAGGGCACCGGCTGCGACCAGGGCCAATCGCAAACCGTCAATAGTTCCGGCGGGAACAGAGGGGCGACCACAAGGGTCGCCCCACATCATCTCTTCCGCTTAGCGGGTCGCGTCAGCGATCTGATAGACGCCGCGCTCGAAGGCGTCGTAGAGAGACAGCGCCTTGCGGTCGGCGAACGGGAGGAACTGCATCAGAATCACGCCCGTAATGCCGCGGGTCGGGTCGAGCCAATAGTAGGTATTGTTGATTCCGCCCCAGCTCAGGCTGCCGGCGGACCGTTTGCCCGGGACCGCGTCGGCCGTGACGAGGAATCCGAGCCCCCACTTGTCGCGTCCGTCGGCAATGAACGAGAAATCATCGCTACGCTCCGGAAGCGCGGTCTTTTGGGCCGGGACACCGACCGCCCCAATGTGGTTTTGCTCCATGAGGGCGACCGTGCCGGCCGACAGGATGCGGGCGCCGTCGAGCTCTCCGCCGTTGAGCAGGGCGCGGGTGAAGCGGAGATAGTCGTAGGCCGTAGACGACAAACCGCCGCCGCCGATGGGCGTAAAGCCCGATGTCGGAGGCTGGACGGATTCCTTCACGATCGAACCGTCGGCTATCCGACGGTTGACGGTCACCAGGCGCGCCTCCTTGTCCTTCGGCACGAAGTAGAACGTGTCGGCCATTCCGAGCGGCGTGAAAATATGCTGGCGGAAGTAGTCCTCGAGCGACTGCCCGGACACCTTCTCGACCAGCCGGCCCACCCAATCCGTGCTGGTGCTGTAGAGCCAACGCTCGCCAGGCTCGAACACCAGCGGGCCGACCGGATATTCCTCCCCGGCACGCGGCTTGAAGTCCCGCACGGTGGGGTTGGTGAACGCGTATCCGAGCCCCGACGTATGCGTCAGGAGATGCCGGACGGTCACCGCCTTGGCCGCCGGTCGCAGCCGATAGGCGCCGGTGGCGCCGTCAAAGGATTCGAAGACCGAGAGCTTGGCGAATTCAGGCAGATATTTTTCGACCGGGTCTTCGATCGCGAAACGGCCCTGCTCGACCAGTTGCATGGCGGCGGTCGAGGTGACGGCTTTCGTCATCGACGCGATCCGGAACAGTGCATCGAGCTTGAGAGGACGCGCATCAGCGATATCGGCAACCCCGAAGGCGCCCTGGTAGATGATGCCCTTCCGATCGGCCGCCATGACCACAACGCCGGCAACCTCCTTGCGGGCGACCGCGCCGCGCATCGCCTCGTCGATGGCCGAAGATGACTGGGGCTGTTGGGCATTGGCCGCGAACGGCAAAGCCGCCACACCGCCAACGAGCGTGATGAACTCGCGCCGTTTCATTGGATCGTCCTCCCCTCTGGCGCCGCGAGCGCAATCTCGCGGACTTAAGCGGCGAAGATATCATGGCGACACACCGCGCTCCACGACGCTGACACATTGGCGCAGAAAAAACTTGGCGCGCCGAAAAACTTGCATCGCCTGCCGCCCACTCGCGACGCCCAATTTTATTGGGACCAAGCCCACGTCGGATTTTCGACTTCGTGCACTCCACGCCTGGAGAACAATCCGGACTCCGTCGAGCGAGGCGTAGTCGCGCGCCAACGGCGCGCCATCTTCGGGCGTCCGTGCCGCCGTGCCAAAAGGTTGCATTTGGTCGAATTTCTGGCGCAATGGGGCGACACAAAAATGGCGGCATCGCGTGTTCTTTGTCGTCGCGCGGCGGATATGCGCTTTCGCGGGTATGCCAGGGCGCGGCGGCACCATGAAAGCGCGACAAAGGGCAATCGGGCGAGCATCGAGGCGGATGGCGGCAATGACTTTGTTCGGTGCCTCGCGCTTCACCGCCATCCTGGCAGCCATCGCAATCTCTGGAACCGCCGGCACCTTCTGGTGGGCTTTCGAAATTCGTGCCGATTTGAAATCCGGAGCAAGCAATCGTTCGGCCGACCGCGCTTTGCCGTCGAAGCCCGCGGGCCGCGCTTTGCATCCGAAGGATGAACGATCCAATAAATTCGAACTGATGGGGAGGAGCGAACGACCGCAGCCGAGCCCCCCTGCTTGGAGCGAGGACCGCGATCAGTTTGCCGAGCGCATGGCGCCACCTCTGGTGGCCGTGAACTATACGAACCCGGGCTCGCAGAATGGAGGCGCCGACATGCCCCTTCCGATTCCGCCGGCACGGTCCGATCGGGAGCCTCCGCGAGCGCAAACTCCCGAACCCCCAGCATTTGCATTGCCGCTACCCGCCGAAAATCCGAGGCGGCAAGCGCGGGAGCCAAAACCTGACCCAGGACCCGAGCCGGCAGCTGTCGCTACGCCCCGTTCGCCCAAGCTGCCTTCCCGGTCATACTACATGGAAAAAGTCGTCGAGCAGGGCGATGCGGGCGAAGTGAAGTTTAGGTACCGGCGTCAATCCTGCGAGCCGCCAAACATGCCTGACGTCTGTTTCATGCCGCAAGCAAATCGTCGCGGCATCGTGGTAGAACGGCGATGATAGACGGAAACCCCTCCGCAAGTCACTGATTTCTCTTGCATAAAAAGGGGCATTTCGTTCTGCCAAAATCCTCAGCGTGAGTCTAGCGCGCGACTGAGGTAATGAAATACCTCTTATGCGCGGCGGCAGCAAGTCGAGGTCATCGAGCGTGTCATCCTTACGTCGTTCTTGCTGAGCATAACAAGCAATGCATGAACGGCCCGGACAAAGTCTTGCCGAGGACGTGGTTGAAATCCGTTCGGAGACAGCTCTCGGCGTTGCACAATGCTCCTGGAACATTATATTTTTTGGGCCTACGAAAACAGCTTGCCGAAGTGCGCGTGGCGTGCGCCGAACTTAAGGTGTCGCCGCGTTTGACGGGACGATGGAGTAAACACTGATCGTGGATACCGGATCGCCCGATCGAACCCGGCAACGACACCGGCAGGATTAGCCCGAAAGAAAAATGCTCTACCGTTCCGGAATCGAACCCGGCAATCCGGCATGATTTCGCAGGGCGAGAATTTTCATCTTACAACCTTGAGCTGACCGAATGCAACTGCGGAACGTCGCCATCATCGCCCATGTCGACCATGGCAAGACCACCCTGGTCGACCGGCTGCTGCAACAGTCGGGTACATTTCGTGAAAATCAACGGGTCGCCGAGCGCGCCATGGACTCAAGTGACCTGGAACGCGAACGGGGCATCACGATTCTCGCCAAAGCGACCTCGATCGTTTGGAAGAATACCCGGATCAACATCGTCGACACCCCCGGACACGCGGATTTCGGCGGCGAGGTCGAGCGCATCCTCAACATGGTCGACGGAGCGATCGTGCTGGTCGATGCCGCCGAAGGGCCGCTCCCGCAGACCAAGTTCGTGGTGTCCAAGGCCCTCAAGGTCGGGCTTCGACCGATCGTGGCCATCAACAAGGTCGACCGCCATGACGCGCGCCCGACCGTGGTATCAGGGGAGGTGTTCGACCTGTTCGCAGCGCTCGACGCCACCGAGGAGCAGCTGGATTTTCCGGTGCTCTATGGTTCCGCCAAGGAAGGCTGGATGGCGGCGAATGTCGACGGCCCCAAAGACTCCATGGCGCCGCTGTTCGATCTCATCCTCTCCCATGTGGCGCCGCCGCATGTGGAGGACGGCCCCTTTCGCATGCTCGGAACCATCCTTGAGGCCAATCCATATCTCGGCCGCATCGTCACCGGGCGCATCACCGCCGGCTCCATCAAGCCTAACCAGACCGTCAAGGTCATCGACCGCAACGGCACGTTCGTCGAGCAGGGCCGGGTGTCGAAGGTGCTGTCGTTTCGCGGATTGGAGCGCCAGGCCATTGAAGAGGGCAATGCCGGCGACATCGTTTCTATCGCCGGGCTGCCGGAAGCGAACGTCGCACACACGTTGTGCGCCCTTGAGGTGACCGAGCCGTTGCCGGCCCAGCCGATCGATCCGCCCACTCTGTCGATGATGTTTCGGGTCAACGATTCTCCGCTCGCCGGCACCGAGGGCGACAAGGTTACGGGGCGAATGATCCGTGATCGCCTGCTGCGCGAGGCTGAGGGCAACGTCGCTCTGCGGGTCAGCGAATCCGAGGAAAAGGACGCCATGGAGGTCGCGGGCCGCGGCGAGCTGCAGCTCGGGATTCTCATCGAGACCATGCGGCGCGAAGGTTATGAGTTGAGCGTGTCGCGTCCAAAGGTCCTGATCCGGTTCGATCCCGACACCGGCGGGATGACCGAGCCCATCGAGGAAGTCGTGATCGATCTCGACGAGGAGCACGCGGGCGTGGTGGTGCAAAAGATGTCCGAACGCAAGGCCGAGCTCATCGAGATGCGGCCCTCGGGTGGCGGCAGGCTGCGGCTCGTGTTCTATGCGCCGACGCGCGGCTTGATCGGATATCAGGGCGAGCTTTTGACCGACACGCGCGGCACCGCCGTTCTGAACCGGCTGTTCCATGACTATGCGCCTTACAAAGGCGCGGTGCAGGGACGCCGTAACGGCGTGCTGATTTCGACCGATGCGGGCGAAGCGGTCGCTTACGCGCTGTGGAACCTGGAGGACCGCGGCCCGATGATGATCGAACCGGGCTGGAAGGTCTATCGCGGCATGATCGTGGGCGAACACACCCGCGGCAACGATCTCGAAGTCAACGTGCTGAAAGGCAAGAAGCTCACCAACATCCGCACCACCGCGAAGGATGAAGCGGTGCGCCTGACTCCGCCGATCCGGATGACGCTTGAGAAGGCGCTCGCCTACATCGAGGACGACGAATTGGTCGAGGTAACGCCAAAATCGATCCGCCTGCGTAAGCGATTGCTCGATCCCAACGAACGCAAGCGCGACGAACGGCGCAAGGAAGCCGAAGAGGTGTGAGTCAGCAGCTTTAGCGGTGTCATTGCGGGCCGCCGCCACCTGGTTTGCGGATGGTGTAGGGGCGACCCTTGTGGTCGCCCTGTGCCGACGCAATGGACGGTTGACCCTGATCGCGCCCACGGGCATGCGGTGCGCAATCCGGGCGACCACAAGGGTCGCCCCTACACAAGGCGATGTTGGGGCGACGCTGCTTGCCCCAACTTTATGACTTGGTCGATGCTCCAATACCTTCGGATGAGCTGAACCTGTCGACGAGGCTGGCGTTCAGTTACCGCCCCTCCCGTCTCTTACCCTCGCACAGCAGCTTTTCTTCGCACTTGCACCGCAAGTGTTGCGAATCAGTCACGTTCGGCGCGCGCATTGCTCCAAGCCCATGGCGGGTGTTGATTTTGGCGAACTTCCCACGATAATCGTGGAGTTAACCGCATATTAAAAGTTAGGACTTGAACGGGGGCGGCCACTTCGGCCCTATTCCAGCATGCATACCGTCGCCATCGAAATCCGCCGTGCCAAACCGTCCGATGCCGAGCCCCTCGCGGCGACGCACGACCTGGCTTGGCGTACCGCTTACCAGGGCATCATTCCGGGCCCGGAGCTGGACAAGCTGATCAATCGGCGCGGCGCGGAGTGGTGGGAAGGCGCGATCCGCAAGGGTAGCCGAATTTCAATTCTGGCATTCGGGGACACGATCGCCGGCTATGCCAATTACGGCCGGAACCGGGCGCGAAGCCTGGCTTACGACGGGGAAATCTACGAGCTCTACTTGCGCCCGGAGTTCCAAGGACTTGGCTTTGGACGCCGCTTGTTTGCGGCGGCAAGACGCGATCTGACCCAGAGCGGAATCAAGAGCATGGTGGTTTGGGCATTGTCGGATAATGCCCCGGCTGTTGCTTTCTATCGCGCCCTGGGAGGCCGCCCTGTGGCGCGGTCATGCGAGAAATTCGGCGACAAGACGCTCGACAAAATTGCGTATGCGTGGTCGGCGTAAGGGTCATAATTCCGGTTGCGGAAGTCCCGCAGATAGGCACGCGGCCTTTACGGTGTTGGCGAGCAGGCACGCGATCGTCATCGGGCCTACCCCGCCCGGCACCGGCGTGATGGCGCCCGCGACCTCAGATACTTCCGCGAAAGCCACATCACCGACGATGCGGTAGCGGCCGCCTTCGCCCGCGATTCGGTTGATCCCCACGTCGATCACTGTCGCGCCGGGCTTGATCCAGTGGCCCCGCACCAATCCGGGGCGACCGGTTGCGGCGACCACGAGGTCCGCACGCCGGCAGACCGTCGGCACATCCCGGGTCTTCGAATGCGCCACCGTCACGGTCGCGCTTTGCCCGATGAGAAGTTGCGCCAGCGGCTTACCGACGATGTTGGAGCGGCCCACAATCACGGCCTCAAGGCCGGCGAGCGACGGATGAACGATCTTGGCGAGCTTGATGCATCCGAGCGGCGTGCATGGCACCAATGACGGCAGCCCCAATGCCAGCCGCCCTGCATTCGTCGGGTGAAATCCGTCGACATCCTTGTTGGGATCGACCGCCTCGATGACTTTGTTGGCATCGATCTGCGGCGGCAGCGGCAACTGGACAAGAATGCCATGTATGGACGGATCGCCATTGAGCTTGGCGATCAAGGCCAGCAATTCAGCCTCGCTGACGTTGCCGGGCAGCCGATGATCGAACGACTGCATGCCGCTCTGCACCGACATTTTCTTCTTGCTGGCCACATAGGCTTCACTCGCCGGGTTGTCGCCCACCAGCACCACCGCCAGCCCGGGGCTCAGACCGTGCGCGGCCGCGAGGCGCTTTACCTCATGGGCGACTTTGGCCCGCAGCTCGGCCGCCGCAGCCTTTCCATCGATCAGCATCGCGGTCATCGTGCTGCGACTTCCCGGATTTGCTCCAACGCCGCCACCACGGCAGCAACATCGCCCTTGATCAGCATTCGCTTGACGCGTGAAGCCGCGCCGCCAATCAGCGTAATGTCGCGAGGCGCAATACGAAATGTTTGGGCCAGCAGGCGCGTGAGCGCACCGTTCGCCTCGCCGTCGCTTGGCGCCGCACTGACGCGCGCCTTCAACACAGTGCGGCCGTCGGACAGATGCACGATGCCGTCGATTGAATCACGACCGGCCTTGGGGGTGAGGCGCACCGTAACGATCAGCCCATCAGCACCGGCGACCCAGGGCCTCTCGCCCGCATCCATCGCTAATAGAAAGCCTTGGCCAAATTCGTCAGCACGACCCACTGGATAAAATAAATAATCAGAATGAGCACAATGAAGGAGACGTCGATGCCGCCAAAATTCGGCAGCCGCTCGCGTATCGGTCGCAACACCGGCTCGGTGACCCGATAAAGAAAGTTGGCGATCATGGCCACTGCCGGATTGCGGGTATTGACCACGTTGAAGACCACGAGCCAGCTTAGGATCGCGGCCGCAAACAGTATAAAAATGTAGAGGTCAAGCAGGAAGTTGATGAACCTGATCAGTTCGAGCATTGCTCGGAATCCATTCTGGTTGGGCGGGCGCCTAACATCTACCGATCCGCCGCAAGGCCGGCAAGAGGCTTCCGCACGAAGCACGCGCCCATTTGGTTATCAGGGGCGGTTGGGAAACTCGTGGCAGCCTGGTAACCCGGATTGAGCGTAGCGAAATCCGGGTTGGGCCGTCCCGGATGTCGCTGCGCTCCATCCGGGCTACGGTCCGGGAACCGCCACGACTTTGCCCTTCTTAATCGTGGCGGAAATCCGGCGGGGCTTGGAGGTCAGATGCTTGATGCAGTTCTCAAGGCGCTCGGCCAGGTGTTCTCGCCGCCGTTCCGAACGGTCCTGCTCAAGTCCGTGGGGTTGGCGATTGCGCTTCTTGCTCTCGTGGCCGTCGTGCTGTTCCGCCTGCTGGAATGGATGTCGGGCGCCGGAACGGAATGGCTCGAGGCGATGTTCGGGCCGGCCGTCCACGGCCCGCTGGCAGTGCTGGGCTGGATCGTCGCCATCGCGCTGGGATTTGGGCTCTTCACCGGAGCCGTGCTGCTGATGCCCGCCGTAACCGCGTTGGTGGCAAGCTTTTTCGCCGACGAAATCGCTGAACTGGTGGAGCAAAGCCACTATCCGGGCGATCCGCCCGGGGTGGCGATGCCGCTGTGGCTCGCCGCCGTCGAGGGCGCAAAGACGGCGTTGCTGGCGATTGCGATCTATCTTTGCGCCTTGCCGTTTTTCCTGCTTGCCGGGGCCGGGGCGGTGGTGTTCTTTATCGCCACGGCGTGGCTGCTCGGTCGCGAGTACTTCCAGCTTGCCGCCATGCGCTTCCGGCCCGTGGCGGAGGCCCAAGCCCTGCGCCGCCGGCATCAGGCCACGGTTTTCACGGCCGGATTGTTCATCGCGGCGTTCGTTTCGATCCCGATTCTCAATCTGGCCACCCCGCTGTTTGGTATTGCCCTCATGGTGCACACGCACAAGAGGCTGACCGGCCGCCAGGGCGCGTAGACAACCGCCGTAGCGTGGGCAACGCGCCGGCTCGGCCAAGCCTCGCGCGCTCACCAGAAGGGCGCGTTGCCCACGCGGCCCCCTCCTACCCTCCCCCGCAAGTGGGGGAGGGTAGGAGGGGGTGACAGCGTGGGCAAAATCGCGCGATGCGAGCCGCACCAATTCTTCAGGTGCAGGCGATTTTTGCCCACCCTACCTCTATCCCATAAACGTCGGCTTTTCGGGCCAGCGGCAGAGGTCGTTGATCGGACATTTTTCACACAGCGGACGCTGCGCCTTGCAGATGTAACGCCCATGCAGGATCAGCCAGTGATGGGCGTGGCGTCGATACGCCGGCGGCACCCGTTTCTCGAGCTGTGCCTCCACCTCAAGCGGATTCTTGCCGGGCGCGAGCCCGGTGCGATTGCCGACGCGAAAAATGTGGGTATCGACCGCAATCGTCTCGGCGCCGAACGCGACGTTGAGCACCACGTTCGCGGTTTTGCGGCCGACACCGGGCAGCGCTTCAAGCGCCTCGCGCACCGCCGGCACCATGCCGCCGTGTTCCGCGACGAGCTTCCTGGACAGCCCAATCACGTTTTTGGCCTTGGTGCGGAACAATCCAATGGTCCTGATCAGGTCACGCACCTTGTCCTCGCCGAGCGCCACCATCTTTTCCGGCGTATCGGCAAGTGCGAAGAGCGCGGGCGTCGCCTTGTTCACTCCCGCATCGGTTGCCTGGGCGGAAAGCACCACGGCGATCAGGAGCGTAAAGGGGTTCATATAATGGAGCTCGCCGCGCGGCTCCGGATTAGCGGCGCAGAGCCGGCGAAACGCCTCCTCGATCTCGGCGTTGGTCCAGGGCTTTGGTTTGGAGGTCCCTTTGGATTTCGGCCGGCCCCCCACCTGGCCCTTCCTGGCAAGCCCGGGAGCGTCGGGTGGTGGAGCACGCCCCCCCGAATCTCGCCTCGGCTTGGCCCCGGTGCTCGCCTTGCCGGGCTTCATTTTTGAAATGGTGGGATTAGTATTTCGCCCCATAGTGCTCCTATAGTGAACTTTCATGACGTCCCGCAACGGCCCCCCGGCAGAATTCCACGCCCCCGAACCGGCGCTTTTCTCAGCCGTCGTGACCCCGCATCGTTCGCTGAGCCACGCCGGGTTCCTGATCGTCATGGCAGCCGTGGGCGGCATCAGCTTTGTGGCTGGGACGGCGTTTCTGTTGCTTGGAGCATGGCCGGTGTTTGGCTTTTTCGGGCTCGACGTCCTGCTGGTCTATTGGGCATTTCGCGTCAACTATCGCGCTGCTGCCGCCTTCGAGGAAGTCACCGTTACGGCTTGCGAGTTGCGGATAAGACAGGTCAGCCATCGCGGCAAGGCATCAGAGTGGTCATTCAATCCGTTATGGGTGCGGCTTGAGCGCGAGGGCGATGAAGAATTCGGCCTCCAACGTCTATTTCTGGTTTCGCGCGGGCGGCGGCTGCCGATCGCGAGCCTGCTCGGGCCAAGGGAGAAGGAGAGCTTCGCGGCCGCGCTTGGAGCGGCAATCGGGGAGGCGAAACGAGGCCCGACCAGAACGGTGTTGGTGTTATAGTAGAGCGTGTTTCGGTCATATCGACCAGAAATCGGGTGGTGGCGGGGCGGGGCATTCGCTACGTCGCTCCCATGAGCATGTCATACGCACCCACGATGTCAGCCACGCCGCAAAATGTAGCGCCCGCAGCCAGTGGCCGAGAAGACGACTATGCGGTGGTTCGCCGCGCCGTCGCCTTCATCTCGGAGCATTGGCGCTCCCAGCCCGACATCGAGGCGATCGCCCACGCCGGCGGCGTCACGCCCGATGAATTGCACCATCTGTTCCGCCGCTGGGCCGGCCTGACGCCCAAGGAATTCGTGGCGGCGATTACGCTCGATCACGCCCGCAGGCTGCTGCGTGACCGGGCGAGCGTCCTTGACGCCGCCTATGCGGTCGGTCTCTCCGGGCCCGGACGCCTGCACGATCTCTTCGTCACCCATGAGGCAATGTCGCCGGGGGAATGGAAGGCGGGCGGCGCAGGCCTGACGCTCGCCTACGGCTTTCATCCCTCGCCGTTCGGGGATGCGTTGCTGGTGGCGACGGAGCGCGGGCTTGCAGGCCTCGCCTTCGCGGACCCGGATGAGAAAGCCCGTGCCCTCGACGATATGCGGCAACGCTGGCCGCGCGCGCAATTCCGTGAAGACACGGCGCGTACTGCGGGACTCGCGCGACGTATCTTCGATCCCAAGCTGTGGAAACAAGACCTGCCGCTGCGCGTCGTGATGATCGGCACTGATTTCGAGGTGCGAGTGTGGGAGACCCTGCTGAAAATTCCCATGGGCCGCGTCACCACTTATTCGGATATCGCCACTAAAATTCACACCCCCAAGGGAGCTCGCGCGGTCGGCGCCGCGGTCGGCAAGAACCCGATCGCCTTCGTGGTGCCGTGCCATCGCGTCATCGGAAAGGGCGGCGACCTGACGGGGTATCACTGGGGGCTGACCCGCAAACGCGCCATGCTCGGATGGGAAGCCGGCAGAGTGGGGACGGTATGAGCTTCACCCGGCCAGATTGATCCTGTTCCCTGTCATAGCATCCCCATTGAGGTCGTGCTTCAGGGCGGATTCAATGGCATTGAATCACGCACAGGCGTCGTCGCCGGGCTTGTCCCGGCGACCTCGCATTTGAGGGCACGGAGCAACAACGATCGAGATGGCCGGGACAAGCCCGGCCACGACGTCGGAAGATGCGGGGCCGCCGCGGCACGCGGGCGCCTTTCCGTCGCAGAGAGCACAGCCCGATTGACGAGAATGCCGCAACCGCACAGAAGTAAAATCGACTATCCATCGGAACTCCTCGGTCAAGACGGAATTTTTTGCAAAGACCGCTTGACGCAATAGTCAGAGGATCGGAATGCAGAAATATCGCCCGGTGATGCTCGTGATCATGGACGGCTGGGGCTTTCGAGAGGATCCGGCCGACAACGCGGTCCGCCAAGCCCATACGCCGGCTTTCGATCGCCTGTGGGCCACCTGTCCTCACGCCCTCCTCCGCACGTCGGGCAAAGACGTCGGCCTGCCGCCCGGGCAGATGGGCAACTCTGAGGTCGGACACTTAAACATTGGGGCGGGCCGTATTGTGATGCAGGATCTGCCGCGCATCGGTGACGCCATCGCCAGCGGCGCCATCGCCAGCGCTCCGGCGCTCATCAATTTGATCGAGCGGCTGCGGCTGACCGGCGGCACATGCCACCTCATGGGCCTGATTTCACCGGGCGGCGTCCATTCGCATCAGGATCACGCCGTGGCGCTCGCCAAAGTTCTCGCCAAAGCCAGCATACCGACGGTCATCCACGCCTTCACCGACGGCCGAGACACGCTACCACGAATGGCGGAAACGTATATGGCGCAGTTGCATGAGAAGCTGCCGCCGCAGATTCCGGTTGCTACGGTTTGCGGCCGTTACTACGCCATGGATCGCGACAATCGGTGGAACCGGGTCGCGAATGCCTACAACGCAGTTGTCGAAGCCGAAGGATCGCATTTCCCCGACGCCAAATCAGCGATTGCGGATGCGTATTCACGCGATATCGGCGACGAGTTCATCCCTGCGGCAGTCATCGGCGGCTACGGCGGCATGCGGGACGGCGACGGCGTGCTTTGCTTCAACTTCCGCGCCGACCGCGTGCGCGAAATCCTCGCGGCCCTTCTCGATCCTGCGTTTTCGGCTTTTCCGCGTCAACGCACGGTCCGCCTTTCAATTGCAGTGGGCATGACGCCATACAGCAAAGAGCTGGACCGGCTCATGCAGCCGATCTTTCCGCCGCAAAACTTATCCAACGTTTTGGGCGAGGTCGTCGCTGCGGCGGGCCTTACGCAGCTGCGTATGGCCGAGACGGAGAAGTATCCGCACGTCACCTACTTCCTCAATGGCGGCAGGGAAGATTCGTATCCCGGCGAGGACCGCATCATGGTCCCGTCTCCCAAGGTTGCGACCTATGATCTTCAGCCTGAAATGTCGGCCCCGGAACTCACCGAAAAAGCCCTGGATGCGATCAGATCTCGCAAATACGACCTGATCGTGCTGAACTACGCCAACCCCGACATGGTCGGCCATACGGGCATTTTGTCAGCCGCAATTAAAGCCGTTGAAGTCGTCGATACGGGCGTCGGCCAGCTTGCGCAGGCAGTACATGATGCCGGGGGCGCTCTGCTTATCACCGCGGACCATGGTAATTGTGAATTGATGCGCGACCCTGAGACTGGCGGCGCTCACACGGCCCATACCACGAACCCGGTGCCGCTGCTCCTGATGGTGCCGGGCGATGTCTCGCTGGCTGAAGGGCGGCTATCAGATGTCGCACCGACGCTGCTCGAATTGATGAATCTGCCGAAGCCGATTGAGATGACGGGCGCGTCGCTGCTGCGTCATATCGCGGCTGCGGCGGGTAATTAGTGCTGTGACTCACACATCCGGCAGCCCAAGCACGTCGGCCATGGAATACAGGCCAGGCTTGCGGTTTCGCGCCCACAGCGCCGCCTTGAGGGCTCCACGGGCAAAGATCATTCGGTCCTCTGCCTTGTGGACGAGCTCAATGCGTTCGTAAGGTCCAGCAAAGATCACACTGTGGTCGCCAACGACCGTGCCGCCGCGCAGGCTGGCAAAGCCGATGTCGCCGGCCTTGCGGGCGCCGGTGTGGCCGTCGCGGACCCGGACCGAATGCTCCGCAAGATCGACGTTGCGGCCCGCAGCCGCCGCTGCGCCCAGCAACAACGCGGTGCCTGATGGCGCGTCGATCTTCTTGTTGTGATGCATCTCGAAAATCTCGATGTCGAACTCGTCATCGAGCGACTTGGCGACTTGCTTCGCCAGCGCGGCCAAGAGATTGACACCGAGGCTCATGTTGCCGGACTTGACGATGCGGGCCCGCGTCGCCGCCGCCGCGATGGCCTGCTCATGTGCTGCGGCAAATCCAGTGGTGCCAATGATGTGGATAAGACCATGGGCGGCGCTCTGTTCGGTTAGCGCCACCGTGGCAGCCGGAATCGTAAAATCGACCAGGCCATCGCTGTCGGCGAGCAGCGCTGCTGCGTCGGCGCTCACCGTAACGCCGTTGCGGCCGACGCCCGCGAGCTCGCCGGCATCGCGTCCGATCACGGCGGAGCCCGGCCCCTCGACTGCGCCCGCCAGCGCAACGCCATCGGTTTCGGCGATAGCCTTTATCACGGTGCGGCCCATCCGCCCCCCGGCGCCGGCCACGACCAGCCGCATGTCCGACATGATTTCCTCCTCGTAGAAGGCCCAGACAGCGCGTTGAATCACACGCCAGTGTCGTCGCCGGGCTTGTCCCGGCGACCCCCGAACGTTGAGGCACAGAGCATAGTCGGGTGGCCGGGACAAGCCGGCCACGACCGGTGACAAAGGTCCAAGTGCTTCAACCTGACCGGAATGCGCTCTCGAGCATGATCCCTAAGGCTGCGGGCCGTCGTAGCCCTCGACAACCGCAATGTCGACGGTTGCGTGACCCTGCCGTAATGCGGCGGCGTGCTGATATTCGGGCGAACGATAGCACGCGAGCGCGGTTTCGTAGTCCGCAAACTCGATCACCACGAGTCGAGAACGACAGGCGCCCTCCACGGCCTCGTAGCGGCCGGCGCGGATCACATAACGGGCGCCGTATTTGCGGAACGCCGCCTGGTTTGCCGCCACATAATCCTTGTAGCCTTCCGGATCGGTGACTTCGACCTGCGCTAACCAATAGCCCTTTGCCACAACGCTACGCCTTGCGATAGACCCAAACCCGTGCCGGCGGAATGTTCAGCCAAATGCGTTCGGAGGCGCGGGCATGCGCACCCGAATACGAGCGTGGAATCGGCGGCACGAGCGCGTAGGTGAACTGAACAAAGGGGGCGTCGGGGGCGAGCAGCGTAAGCGCATCGGCGAGGAGGCGCAGGCGAAGCTTGAGCGGCTTGTTGAACAAGGGCAGCCCCGAGACCACGGCGGCCGCGGGCTGGCGCAAGAGGCTCGCGAGCAGCCGTTTGATTCCATAGGCATCGCCCTGGACCACGGTAGCCTCAGGATAGCGCGTGCGCAGCAGCCGGCAAAACGTCGGATTGAATTCCACCAGCACCAATCTGGACGGCTCGATACCCTGCTCCACCAGCGCCGCCGTCACGGCGCCGGTTCCGGGGCCGAGTTCGACCACCGGACCTTTCATGTCCGGATCGACGCATTTCGCCATCGCCCGCGCCAGCGGCTTGCCGGACGGCATGACGGCGCCGGTCGCTAGAGGCTCTTCGATCCAAGAGCGGATGAACCGCACCTCATCAAGGCGCAGAGTTCTCTTGGCGAGACTCAATGTGGATTGAATCGACATTGAAGGGAATCGAATTTGCCGCCGCCAGCCCCAGGACCCGTCACACAGCTGTCACGAGTATAGGCTAGCGGCTCCAGGGTCAAGACCGTCAAGCCGGCCCAGCGCGGGTGCCGAAGAACTCCTTGACCCGACCAAAGAAGCCGGCGGACTCAGGGTTGGTCTCGTTCGACGATAATTTCTGGAATTCGAGGAGAAGCTCGCGCTGCCGCTTGGTGAGGTTCTGCGGCGTCTCCACCACGACCTGCACATACATGTCGCCAAGCTGCTTTGAGCGCAGCACCGGCATGCCCTTGGCCTGCAAGCGGAAGCGTCGCCCTGACTGCGTGCCATCAGGAATTTTGACGCGCGTCTTGCCGCCGTCGATCGTCGGCACCTCGAACTCTCCACCGAGCGCCGCAGTGGTCATGGAAATCGGCGCCCGGCAGTGCAGATCGGCGCCATCCCGCTGAAAAAAGGGATGAGCCGCAATTGAGAGAAAAATATACAGATCTCCCGCAGGCCCCCCGCGCACACCGGCCTCGCCCTCGCCCGAGAGGCGGATGCGGGTTCCGTCCTCGACGCCCGGCGGAATATTAACCGAGAGCGCGCGCTCCCGCATGGTCCGGCCGAGGCCGCCACATGTCCCACAGGGGGTGTCGATCACCTGGCCGCGGCCGTGACAGCCCGAACAGGTCCGCTCCAGCGTGAAAAACCCCTGGGCATGCCGAATCTTGCCCTGGCCGCCGCACATCGCACAAACTCTTGGCTTGGTGCCGGCCTTGGCGCCGCTTCCCGCGCAGATCTCACAGGTGACGGATGTGGGTATGTGGATCTGGGCGGCTTTGCCGCCGAAGGCTTCTTCGAGCGTCAGCTCCATATTGTACCGCAGGTCAGCGCCGCGCTCGCGGCCAGAACCGCGGCCGCGTCGGCCGGCGCCCATGCCGAAGAAATCATCGAAAATGTCGGCAAAAGATGACGCGAAATCGGCCCCGAAGCCAGGCCCACCGGCTTGCTCAAACGCCGCGTGACCGAAACGGTCGTACGCGGCACGCTTGTCGCCGTCCTTGAGAACCTCGTAGGCTTCGTTGATTTCCTTGAAGCGATGTTCCGAGTCGCGATCTCCCGGATTGCGATCCGGGTGGAATTTCATGGCGAGCTTGCGATAGGCGGCCTTCAGATCGTTGTCGTTAGCGCCACGCTCAACGCCAAGGACCTCGTAATAGTCGCGCTTGGCCATGCGGTCACCCCGACACAACGCACACCGGCGTCCCCCATCCAACCCTCCCCCGCTTGCGAGGGAGGGTTGGATGGGGGCGGCGCAACCCGAACGGGCGGTCGCGGAAATGGGGCGGTGAAGACATCTTTCAGACGCAGCGCATCACAACAGCCCCCCGCGGTCCTTCGCGTGCGAAGAACCGCCGATTTCCTCTATGCAAAACCTGTTTTAGGCCGATTTTTTGTTCTTCTTGTCGTCGTCCACTTCGGTAAACTCCGCGTCAACGACGTCGTCCTTCTTGGAGGCGCCTTCCGCACCTCCTGCACCGGGGGCGTCCGCCTGCTTATACAGGGCTTCGCCGAGCTTCATCGACACCTGAGCCAGCGTGTTCATCCTCGCCGTGATGGTGTCAGCGTCGTCGCCCTTCAATGCTTCCTTGAGATCAGCCAGAGCGGTCTCAATGGCACGGCGTTCGCCCTCACCAACCTTCGCGCCATGCTCGGAAAGCGCCTTCTCGGTCGAGTGCACCAAAGCATCGGCATGATTCTTGGCTTCGACCGCGGCCTTGCGCTTCTTGTCGTCCTCCGCATGCGCCTCGGCGTCCTTGACCATCTTCTGGATCTCGGATTCCGAAAGTCCGCCGGAAGCCTGGATGCGGATCTGCTGCTCTTTTCCGGTCGCCTTGTCCCTGGCCTGAACATTGACGATGCCGTTGGCGTCGATGTCGAATGACACCTCGATTTGCGGCACGCCGCGCGGCGCCGGCGGGATGCCGACCAGATCGAATTGCCCAAGCAGCTTGTTGTCCGCCGCCATCTCGCGTTCGCCTTGGAACACCCTGATGGTCACCGCGTTCTGGTTGTCCTCAGCGGTCGAGAACACCTGGCTCTTCTTTGTCGGGATCGTGGTGTTGCGATCAATGATGCGCGTGAACACGCCGCCGAGCGTCTCGATGCCGAGCGACAGCGGCGTTACGTCGAGCAGCAGAACGTCCTTGACGTCGCCTTGGAGCACGCCCGCCTGAATCGCGGCGCCCACCGCCACCACTTCATCCGGAT
>Ga0257161_1000068_pt1 | contig 25600 bp, 24 predicted proteins | sample NR01A_FD_185954 | JGI IMG/M metagenome (GOLD analysis project Ga0257161, IMG submission 185954) | Soil microbial communities from H.J. Andrews Experimental Forest, Oregon, United States - NR-01-A | ecosystem: Environmental > Terrestrial > Soil > Temperate forest > Bulk soil | place: USA: Oregon... | reverse complement strand
ACGACAAGCTGCTCGGTCTCGTTGCGGTAGACCGCCGCGACCAGCGCGTCGCGGGTGGGGAAATGGCGGTAGAGAGTCCCGGCCCCGACACCAGCGGTGCGGGCGATCTCATCGAGGCTGGCGCCGGATCCCTTTTCGGCGAAAGCGGCCTTCGCCGTTTCTAGTAAGCGGACGCGGTTGCGCTCGGCATCGGCTCTCGGCTTACGGACAGCAGCGGGTTCGTTCCTCATCGGCCACGCCGAAAATACCCCTTGATAAACGGAGAGTGTCTCCGTATTTAAAGCGGAGACACTCTCCTCTTACGCCAAATCAGGTCGGCGGACAATGGTTTGCCGGCGCGGGGAGCGGTGCGTCCATTGATGAAGGAGATTGTTATGGCCGGACCTTTCGGATCGACGTCCACTACAAATGACGTGCTCTCGGGCAAGGATCTGAGCAGAAAGCGTGTGCTCGTCACCGGCGTATCGGCCGGCCTTGGTGTGGAGACGGCCCGCGCCCTCGTGGCCCATGGGGCCCACGTGGTCGGCGCCGCGCGCGACCTCGCCAAGGCGAAGCGGGCGACGGCCGAGGTCCGGGCTCAGGCGGCGAATGGCGGCAGGCTGGAGCTGGTGGAGCTGGATCTCGCCTCGCTTGAGAGCGTGCGCGCCTGCGCCGAAGCCTTGCTGGCTGACGGACGGCCTTTCGACGCTGTAATCGCCAATGCCGGCGTGATGTGGACGCCCTTCGGGCACACCGCTGATGGCTTCGAGACCCAGTTTGGGACCAACCACCTCGGCCATTTCGTGCTGGTGAACCGCATCGCGTCGCTGATCGTCCCGGGCGGACGGCTGGTGAACGTCGCCTCGTCCGGCCACCGCTATTCGGACGTCGACCTCGACGATCCCAATTTCGAGCGCACGCCCTACGACCCGACGATCGCCTATGGCCGGTCCAAGACCGCCAACATCCTGTTCGCGGTGGAGTTCGACCGGCGGCATAAGGCGCGCGGCGTGAGGGCGACGGCGCTCCACCCGGGCGGAATCCTGACTGAGCTTGGCCGCCATATGCAGCCCGGCGAGCTCGAGGCGACTGTGGAGCGTATCAACGCCGAGCTGGCGGCCGAGGGCCGGCCGCCCTTCCAGTTCAAGACGATCCCCCAAGGCGCCGCGACCTCGGTCTGGGCCGCCTTCGTCGCCGCGGCCGAAGAGGTCGGCGGCCGTTACTGCGAGGACTGTCAGGTGTCGCGGGCCACCGAAGGGCTGATCAGCCCGGTGAGCCCCGGCGTCAGGCCCTACGCCCTCGATCCGGAGCACGCCAAGGCGCTCTGGTCCAGGAGCGAGGAACTGGTCGGCGAGCGCTTCTGACCACCCGCCTCACAGTCGAAGGGGGAACCGACATATGCCCCAGAGAAACAGGCTCATCACCGGCGTGAGCAGCGGCTTCGGCCGCATCATGACCGAGCAGTTGCTCGTACGCGGCGACCGCATCGCTGGGACCGTGCGCAACCTTTCGGTCATGGACGACCTGAAGGCCAAGTATGGCGACCGGTTGTGGCTGGCCGAGCTCGACCTGTCCGAGATCGCGTCGATCCGGGGCGTCGTTGATCGCGCCTGGGCTGCGCTCGACCGGATCGACGTCGTGGTCAGCAACGCGGGCTACGGCCTGATGGGCGCCGCGGAGGAGCTGACGGACGAGCAGGTCCGCCACCAGATGCCGTGAGGAAAGTTCCGGCGGTGAAACCAAATTTACGCACAAGTTCTCCGCAGTCGCAGAGCCGCAGCCCGGATGAAGCGACCGCCTCCTTGCGGTCGCTTCATCCGGGGACGGCTGTGCCGGTGGCTTCGGCATTCCCGGATTTCGCGTAGTTTATCATCGGGCCGGCCAAAGGCCGGACCCGGTGGCTCAATCCGGGCTACCAGCTCATGCTATTGCCGCACCAGATTGATCGGTTCCCGCCCCTCGGGGACGCGCTGCCAGTTGGTCGGATCATTCGCCTCGAAGCGCCAGAAGCGCCCGGCTTTCGACTTGAGCACCAACTCGCCGCGATCCAGGTACCAGGCGGCGGGCCCGAAGCCGGTCACGAAGGCCTCGCAGCCCGGCTTGAGCTTGAGCGCAAAGGCGTCGTCACCGGCGACCGTATTCGTCAGCGTGATGGTGCACACTGTTTTTCCGGAGCCGCGCACAACGCCCCAATCTCCCGCCATCTGTTCAAGGGAAATGCTCACCGCGGCGGCGGCCGTTGTCGCACTCTGCATAAAGAAGATGCCTTCGCCGGGCCGCTGAGCTTCGAAAATGCCGCTTTCGACTTCGGAGAATTCGAAGATGGGCTTGCCCTTGCCGTCCATCAGCTTGACGAGATCGAGGCCGCCGACCGTCCAGCCGATGACATCTTTCAATTCCGGCATTTGAACCGCGCACGCCTTGTCTAGCTCAAGCTTGAACAATGTGCCGTTCGGATCGGTCTTGAATGTCAGCTGGCAGGTGCGGTCTCGATCGGCGTTCGAAATCTCCCACTTGCCGATCATGGCCTTGAATGTTTCGTTTGAAGTAATCGAGCGCTGGGCGAGGGCTTGCGACGCCGCGATCACAGCTGCGAGGCCGAGCAGGGCTTTGAGTGCGCTTTGGCGACAGGGCATTTCGAGATATCTCCATGCAAACGCGCCGCAGTGACGACTATAGCGCCGGGCGGTCCCGACTCCAATCGATCACCCACATGAAGAACTCAGCAAATTCGTTATTTTTTCGGCGGCGTTTCCGGTACCGGCGTCAGCGGCCCCTTGCCGGACGCCCAAGAGAGGAGATTGTCCACAACGAGCTGGTCCATTGCGGCGCGCGTGTAGACCGATGCCGATCCGAGATGCGGAAACAGAACCACGTTTTCCATGTCCATCAGTTCCTGGGGAACCGTCGGCTCATTGACGAAAACGTCGAGCCCCGCGGCGAATATCTTCTTGTCGCGCAAGGCGGCGATCAGCGCCGGCTCGTCGACGACCGAACCGCGGGCAATGTTGATCAGGATGCCCTTCGGGCCAAGGGCATCGAGCACATCCGCGTTGATGAGATTGCGGGTCTCGGCGCCACCCGGCACGATGACCATCAGCACGTCCGCATCGTGCGCCATGTCGAGAAGGCTTGGATAGTGCTTGTAGGCAACGCCCGTTTGGGGTCGGCGCGCATGATACACCACCGGGACCCTGAAGGCGTCCAGCCGCCGTGCGATCGCCTGTCCGATCCGACCCATGCCAACCATGCCGACAGTGCGGTCGCGCAAGGTTGCGGGGGTCAGGGGATACGGCCCCTGCTCCCACTTGCCGGAGCGCAGATAGCGCTCCGCCTGGGGGAATTCCCGCACCGTGCACAACAGCAGCCCGAGCGCGGTGTCGGCGACTTCCTCGTTGAGCACGTCGGGCGTGTTGGTGACCAGGATGTTATGCGCGCCAGCCCAGTTGGCGTCCACATGATCGTAGCCGACGCCGAAGCTCGACACGATCTCGAGCCTGGGAAATCGCTGCATGAACTGCGCATCGATCCTCTGATTGGAATAGGTGACGGCAAATGCCCGCACGCGGTCGGCGATACCGTTCAGAAAGGCCTCGCGGTCATTTGCGTCGATCAGGCGATGGACGGTGAACGTCGGCTCCAATCCTTTCGCCAGCAGCGGCTTCGACGGTCCGATCAGCAGAACATCGGGCTTGTTGTCAGCCATATCACCCTCCTCATCATGCGAAGCGAATATGCGAGATGATCAAGCAAGATTCGTGCGCGGCCGCGTCAGATCATCAAGCCTACCGGATGCTCGATGAAATGCTGAAAGGCTGCGAGCAGCTCGGCGCCAAGCGCGCCGTCGATGACGCGGTGATCGCACGATAGCGTGACCGTCATCTGGCTGACGAAGCGCACCCCGCCGTCCGCGGTCTCGACCGGCCGGCGCGCGGCGGCCCCCACCGCGAGAATTGTCGCGTGCGGCGGATTGATGATGGCGGCGAATTCCCGGACGCCATGCATCCCGAGATTCGTGATCGCCGTGACGCCGCCCTGTATTTCGGCGGGCTTGAGTTTGCGCAGGCGCGCGCGGGCGGACAGGTCCTTCATCTCGGCCGAAATGTCGAGCAGCGATTTTTTCTCCGCGCCGCGGATCACCGGCGTCACGAGACCGCCTTCGACCGCCACCGCGACGCCGACATCCGAATGGTGGAACCGGAGGACGCGGTCCTCCGCCCACACCGCGTTTGCGGCCGGCACGCGCTGCAACGCAAGCGCCAGCGCCTTGATGATGAAGTCGTTGATCGAAAGCCGCAACATAGGCCTGCCGGCATCGTCCGGCCCGGTGGCGTTCGCCTCCTCCCGCACCGCATTGAGCCGCTCGATCGCGACGTCCGCCGTCAGGTAGAAGTGCGGTATGGTCTGCTTGGCTTCGATCAGCCGCGCCGCAATGGTTCGCCGCATGCTGTCGAGCGGAATTTCCTGGTAGCTGCCCGGCTCGTAAAGGGCCTTGATCCGATCGGCCGACGGCGCCGCGGGACTGCGAGCGAGCCTGCCGGCACGGGCCGCGACCGCCGTTTCGACATCACGGGCGACAACGCGCCCATTGGGACCTGACGGCGCGATGCGGCCGAGGTCGATGCCGGCTTCGCCGGCGAGCCGCCGGGCCAGAGGAGTGACGATGGCGCCGCTCGGGAGTTTCGCCGGTCCGTAGTTGCGCTCGGGCGTGCGGACTTCGCGGAACGGATCCAGCATGAAGGGGCGGGCTGACGGCGCGGATGTCGCCGGCGATGGCGGCGACACAATCGGAGTCCGGGACACGACGGGCGATGGCGCAGGAGCGGGCTCCGGCGTCTTTGCCGCTGAAGCCCTCGTGGCGCTCGGTGCGCCAGTCAGCACCGCCACCACGGCTCCGACGGGCGCCACTTCGCCGGCGCCGACACGGATTTCCCCGAGCACGCCCGCCGTGGTCGCCGGAACCTCCATGGATACCTTGTCGGTCTCAATCTCGAACAGGTTGTCGCCGGGCTTGACGGCGTCTCCGATCGATTTGAACCAGGTGGTGATCTTGCCTTCCGCTACGGTCTCGCCGAGCTGCGGCATCAAAATGTCCATATGCTCTCACCAGCTCATCGATACGTACTGTGTTTCGAGAAACTCCATCATGCCCTCGTGGGCGCCCTCGCGGCCGATGCCGCTCTGCTTGGTGCCGCCGAACGGCGCGGCCGGATCGGAAACCAATCCGCGGTTGAGCCCGATCATGCCGAAATCGAGCTTTTCCGACACCCGCATGCCGCGGCTGAGGTCCTTGGTGTACAGATAGGCCACGAGGCCGTACTCGGTGTCGTTCGCCCGCCGGATCACTTCCTCCTCGGATCGGAATGTCTGGATCGAAGCCACCGGCCCGAAAATCTCCTCGTTCAGCATGGCGGCGCCGTCGGGCACGCCGGTGAGCACGGTGGCGGGATAGAAATAGCCCTTGCCACTCGGCACTTGTCCGCCGGTGAGCACCTTGGCGCCTTTTTTCACGGCGTCCGCGACCAGAGCCTTGACCTTGTCGCGGCCTTCCTGGTTGACGAGCGGTCCCAGCGCGACGCCATCCTGAAGGCCGTTGCCCATCTTGAGTGCCGCCATCTTCTCAGTGAGCTTGTTAGCGAATTCGTCGTGGACCTCCTCCTGCACGTAGAACCGGTTCGCGGCCGTGCAGGCTTCGCCCATGTTGCGCATCTTGGCTATCATGGCGCCTTCGATGGCGGCGTCGATATCGGCGTCCTCGAACACGATGAAGGGCGCGTTGCCGCCGAGTTCCATGGCGGGCTTCACCACGTTATCGGCGGCCTCGTGCAGGAGCTTGCGGCCGACTTCGGTCGAACCCGTGAAGGATACCACCCGCACCCGCGGATCGTGCAGCATCGCCGACACCACGGCGCCGGAGCGGCGCGACGGAATCACGTTGACGACGCCGGCCGGCACACCCGCCTCTTCGAGCAGCGGCATCAAGGCCAGCATGGTGAGCGGCGTCTCGGAGGCCGGCTTGAGCACCACCGGGCAACCGGCGGCGAGCGCCGGCCCGATCTTGCGCGTCGCCATGGCGGCGGGGAAATTCCATGGCGTCACCAGCACCGCGATGCCGGCCGGCCGGTGCTGCACAAATATGCGGGCGCCGGATGACGGCGCGCGCGAAACTTCACCGATATTGCGCACCGCCTCCTCGGCGTACCAGCGGAAGAACTCGGCCGCATAGGCGACCTCGCCGCGGGAGTCCGACAACGCCTTGCCGTTCTCCAGCGTGATCAGCTTGGCGAGGCGCTCCGCCTGCGCCATGATCACCTCATAAGCCTTGCGCAAAATCTCAGCGCGCTCGCGCGGCTTGCGCCCGGCCCAGCCTTCGAAGGCGTTCTGGGCGGCGTCGACGGCGGTTTTGGCGTCCTCGACGCTGGCGCTCGCGACGGAGGTGATGACGTTCTCGGTCGCGGGATCGATGATATCAAAGCGCGCATTGTCGGAGGCCTTGCGCCACTTGCCGCCGATCCACAGATCGGTCGGGACATGGGCGAGCAGATTTTCGTACATGATATTCAGTCCTGTTAAGCCACCGTCGTTCGCCCATTATCGCAGCGGCAGGCGACGGGCGCTATGCCGAACGTGAGGCGCGTATCTCCCTCCCCGTCTTCGGGGAGGGCAGGGGTGGGGTCTTTTTCACGGCACGGCCTTGCCTCATTCCCCACCCGACCTCGCTTCGCTCGGCCATCCTCCCCGAAGACGGGGAGGGAGAATGTGCTATGCGTGTGAACGAGGAGATTGAGGTCGGGCAGAATCATGCCGTGCTGCCTGCCGAAGCTCGGACCGTTGGCCCGCCGCATAGGCCTCGGCTTCGAGTTCGTCGGCGAGCTGACTGAGCTTGTCGAGATCAATTCCGGGCCGAAACCCGAACGGGTGCGGAATAGTCTTTGGTGCCGAATGCCGACACGTCTTCATCTTGCGGTCCTTGTCTTACGCCTGCAAACTTCGCCGTACCGTTTCGGCAATCCGCTCCACGGTCGGCAAGATCATATCCTCCAAAATATCGGCGGCCGGCAGCGGCACGTGCGGCGTCGTAATCCGCACCGGCGGGCCGTCGAGTTCATAGAACGCCTCGTCAGCGACGATCGACACGACCTCGGCACCCCATCCGCACAGACGTGGGTTCTCCTCGACCGTAAACAAGCGATGGGTGCGGGCGACCGAGCCCAAAATGGTCTGGGTGTCGAGCGGCACCAGCGAGCGCACGTCGATCACCTCGCAATCGATGCCTTGCCGGGCGAGCTTCTCGGCGGCGGCGAGGGCACGCGGCACCATCAGGGCGAGGGCCACGATGGTGGCGTCCCGGCCGGATCGCAGGATCTTGGCGGAGCCCAGCGTATCGACGATCTCGCCGTCCGGCACTTCACCCTTCACCGCATAGAGCGATTTGTGCTCGAAGAAGATCACCGGGTCGGGATCGCGCACGGCCGCCGCCATGAGCCCGATCACGTCGCGCGGATTGGACGGCGCTACCACCTTGAGGCCCGGGATCATCATGCACCAGTTTTCCACGCTCTGGCTGTGCTGGGCGCCGAAGCGCGAGCCCGCCCCGTTGCCGGTGCGCACCACCAGCGGGCATTTGAGCTGGCCGTTGCTCATGTAGCGGCTCTTCGGAAACTCGTTCGCGATGTAGTCGAAGCACACCGCGAAAAAATCCGAGAACATGATTTCGGCAATCGGCTTGAGGCCCGTCATGGCGGCCCCCATGGCGGCCCCCATGATGGCCTGCTCGGAAATCGGGGTGTCGCGCACCCGTTTCGGACCGAACTGCTCGTAGAGCCCGACCGTCGCCTTGAACACACCGCCCGGCTTGGCGACGTCTTCGCCGAAGAAAATCACGTCGGGATCGCGCGCCATTTCCTGGGCAATGCCGCGCGCGACGGCGTCGCGATAGGTCAGTTCCGCCATGCCCAGCCTCCATCCGCATAGACGTCCGTGCAGAGGATGTCCGCCGGAGGCGGCGGCGCCGCTTTGCATTTTTCCGTGGCCTCGTCGACGACGCGTCGCACGTCCGCTTCGATGCCCAGGATGGTGTCCTCGGACACCCCGAACTGCTTGAGCCGGTCGCGATAGAGCGTGATCGGATCGTGCTTCTTCCAAGCGTCAAGCTCGCCCTCGGGTCGATATTTCGCCGGGTCGGCACGCGAATGGCCGCTGTGGCGGTAGGTGACGCATTCGATCAGCGACGGGCCAAGGCCGGCGCGGGCGCGCCCGTAGGCTGCATTCGCGGTGCGGTAAACGATATCGGCATCATTGCCGTCGATGAGGATGCGTTCGAGCCCGTAGGCCGACGCCCGATCCGCCGCCGGGTGCTCGACCGCGGTGACCTCGCCGATCGGCGTGTATTCCATGTAGAGATTATTCTCGCACACGAAGATGACCGGCAGCTTCCAGACCGCCGCGAAGTTCAGCGCCTCGTGGAATGCCCCGATATTGGTGGTGCCGTCGCCGAAGAAGCACACCGAGACATCGTCCTGGCCCTTGTACTGGGCGCGCAACGCCGCCCCGCAGGCGATCGGCAGGTGGGCCCCGATGATCGCGTAGGAGCCCATGACGCCGTGCTCCACGGAGGTAAGATGCATCGATCCGCCCTTGCCGCGCATCAGCCCGTTGTCGCGCTGCATCAGCTCGCCCAACACCTTTTCGACCGGCACGCCGCGCGCGAGGGTGTGAGCATGCCCCCGGTAAGTGCAGAACGACAGATCCCCGGGCTTCATGGCATTGGCAAATCCGGCTGCGATCGCTTCCTGGCCGAGCGAGAGGTGGCTGGTGCCCTTGACCAGGTTCTGCAGGAACAGATCGAAGGCACGCTGCTCGGCCTCGCGCAATTCGACCTGGGTGCGAAACAGGCGCAACCGCATCGTCTCGCCGATGTCGTCGTTCGCGCGGTCGACGGCGGCGGCGCTGTCGGCTACGAGGAAAGGTTTCTGCATGAATGAACCTGCCCGTGAAATGCTGATGGCGGAACTGCAAAACCGCTGCGACCGTCTGTATCAGGCTTGCCCGGCACCATTCAACCCGCAAGAGGTCATTGTCGTTCTGCATTCTTCGCGGTGCGCGGGCCGCGAACCCTTTCGCGGTGAAAGACATAAAGACCCGATGCAATGACGATCGACGCTCCGATCAGCGTGTAGGCGTCCGGCACGTCGCCGAATACGCCATAGCCGAGCGCAATAACCCATACCAGCTGACTGTAGATGAACGGCGACAGCAGCGATGCCGGCGCGAGCCGGTGTGCGGCGATCAACATGTAATGACCGAGACTCGCGAGCGCACCCGCCAGCGCCATCAGGACGACCTGCCGCGGGTCCGGCGTTTTCCAGAACAACGGGACCACTGGCAGCATCAATGCCGCGCCGACAAAATTTGAATAGAATAAAGTGGTTTCATTCGAATCGGTGCGGGCCAGAAGGCGGGTGGACAGCGCATAGGCGGCATAGCTCAACGCCGCCATGAGAGCCAGAAATGCGGCCGGATGGACGATGCCAAATCCCGGCCTGGTCACAACCAGAATTCCGATGAATCCGACCCCGATCGCGGCCCAGCGGCGGGCGCCTACCCATTCGCCGAGGACCGGTCCCGACAAGGCGGCGACAAAAAACGGCGTCGAAAATGCGATGGCGAGAACCTGATCAAGTCGGAGATATTTGAGGGCAAAAAAATTCAGCAAGGTCGAGCCCAGCAATAGGGTCGCCCGGCCGACCTGGAAGATGGGTCGTCCGGTGCGCAGCAGTCCGGCGCGGTTCAGCGGATTGGAAATGATCAGAGTGAGCAGGAACGCAAAGGTATAGCGCGCCCATACGACCTGAAGCACGTCGATTTGGCGGCCGAGATATTTCGCGGTCGTATCAAGGAACGCAAACGAGCCGACCGCACCGCACATCAGCGCAATGCCGATGAGGCGGGCGCGGCGGGATCTGGCGGCGTTTCGACTTGCGTTACGACTCTGTGGGGGAGTGCTATCCGTCACCGCTCACTCGCAATCGCGCTCTCGTGCCAGCGGCGCAGCGCGAGGTATGACAGGAGCGACAGGGCGAGAAAGATCGCGATTCCCGCAATAGACAGCAGGATCAGCGCCGCGAACATGCGTGGGATGTTGAGTCGGTAGCTGGATTCGGCGATCCGGTAGGCGAGCCCCGAGCCCGCCCCGGCCGACCCGGCGGCAATTTCCGCAACGACCGCACCGATCAGCGACAGCCCCCCGGCGATTTTGAGCCCGCCGAGCACGTAAGGCAGCGCAGCCGGCAGCTTGAGGCGCAGCAACACGGCAATGCGCGATGCTCCGTAGATTTCGAACAAATCGACGAGATTGCGATCGACCGAGTTGAGCCCGAGGGTGGTGTTGGCGAGGATCGGAAAGAACGCCACGATCCAGGCGCAAGCCAGCACCGCCGCCTGCTGCGGCAGATAGATGAGGAGCAATGGCGCCACCGCAACCACCGGCGTGACCTGCAGGATGACCGCATAGGGATAAAGAGAGTTCTCGATCAAGCGTGATTGATTGAACAGGATCGCAAGCCCCACGCCACCTGCGAGCGCCAAAGCGAGTCCCTCGAACGTCGTCGCGAGGGTGACAAGAAGTGAATCCCACAATAAGCCCCAGTCGGACAGCAGCGTCGCCGCCACGAGGCCGGGGCCCGGAAGGATGAAAGGCGGGATGTTCTTGATTCGCACCACCAGATCCCAGACCAGGACGCCAAGCGCGAGCGTCGCGATCGGCAGCACGATCCGCGGCCATTCGATCACAAGGCCACGCGCTGTAACGGGCGGCGGGTCGGCGCGGCTCATGGTTTGGTTCTCAAGATACGTCCCCCATGGCCCGCGACAGCGCCTGTGAAACGATCCGACAGTGGCGCGCATATTCGGCCGAGGTACGAAAGCTCTCGTCGCGCGGATAGGGTGCGTCGACAGTGAGCTCGGCGAAAACCCGGCCCGGCCGCGGCGTCATCACCACGATCCGGCTCGACAGATAAACCGATTCGAACACCGAATGGGTCACGAAGATCACCGTATGACCAACCGCCCGCCACAGCTCCAAGAGATCATTGTTGAGCTTGAAGCGGGTGATCTCGTCGAGGGCAGCGAACGGCTCGTCCATCAGCAGCAGCGGCGGATCGGTGACGAGGGCGCGCGCGATCGACACCCGCATCTTCATGCCGCCGGAGAGTTCGCGCGGATAGGCATCGCGGAAAGACGCCAAGCCGACGCGCTCCAGCGCCTCCACAACGCGCTTGGTCGCCGCACCATATTCAACAACGCCTTGGAGCTTGAGCGGCAGCATGACGTTGCGGAACACCGTAGCCCACGGCATCAGGGTCGGCTCCTGAAACACGAAGCCGACATCGAGCCCGTTGCGGCGCCCGCTGCGTGTGGCGCCGGCCCACGAAATGCCGCCGCGGGTGGGTTCGCCCAGCCCGGCGATTAATCGCAGGGCGGTGGATTTGCCGCAGCCGGAGGGTCCGAGCAGGGACAGGAATTCGCCGTTGCGGATCCTGAGATCGAATTGGTCGAGCGCCAGCGTGCCGTTCGCGAACCGCTTGGCGACGCCTTGAAGCGTGACGACCGGCGCGCTCGTGGCGGACGGAGGCATCAAGCTGTTTCTGGAGTCGATTTCGATCAACTGGGCACTCGTAGGGTGGGCAAAATCGCCCGTTGCGGCGTGGTGGTTTGCGCTGACATCGCCGGCGATTTTGCCCACGCTGTTGCACCGCGCGACCGGTTGTTACGACGAGAGACCGGACCGCGTGGGCAACGCGCCCGCGAGACCACGGTATTCTCGCGAGGCTGCGACAGGGGCGCGTTGCCCACCCTACGCGGCTAATTGCGCCGCAACTCCGTCCCAACCTTCCGGTTCACGAATCGCAGCGTGTAGGATTTGCGATAGTCGAGCCCGGCCTTCGAGACCCCGGCCCGCACCATCTTGCCGAAGAAGCTCGCCATGCGGGCATCGGTCATCGCCCCGATGCCGAGTTCGCTGGCATCGCCTGAATCTACTATGCCGTATTCCTTCATCTTGGCGACCGAATAGGCCAGGAGATCGTCGGTCATTTCGGGATTCTGACGCTTGATCATGTCGTTGGCGGGCATGTTGTCGCCGTAGATGTAGTTGTACCAGCCGATGATTGAGGCATCGACGAAACGCTGCACCAGATCGGGATTGCGCTCCACGAGGTCACGCCGTGTCTCGATCAATGTCGAATAGCTGTTGAAGCCATAATCGGCGATCAGGAAGACTTTTGGTTTCATCCCGGTCTGCTTTTCGATCGCGTAGGGTTCGGACGTCACATAGCCCTGCATGGCGCTGTTGCGATCGGCGAGAAAGGGTTGTGGGTTGAACGTATAGGGTCGGACCTGGGCGTCGACGAAGCCATAATCGGCCTTGAGCCATTGGAAATAGGTCGCCATGCCCTCCTTGGATACGTACAGAATCAGATCCTTGAGATCCTTGAGATCGTTGATACCCCGATTGGGATGGGCAATCAGGACCTGCGGGTCCTTCTGGAACATCGCGGCGACCACGATGGTGGGAATGTTCTGCTCGACCGCATCGAAAGACTGTAGCGTGTTTGCGCTCAGATAAAAATCGATCTTTCCCACCGGCAGCAGAATGCGGTTGTTCACCTGCGGGCCGCCGGGGACGATGGTGACGTCGAGCCCGTAGCGGCGGTAGGTGCCGTCGGCAAGCGCCTGGTAGAATCCGCCATGCTCGGCCTCAGCGACCCAGTTGGTGGCAAACGACACCTTGTCGAGCGTCTGCCCAAAAGTAGCATTGCCGCTCAACATGTTGCCCGCCACCGCGCAGACGACTATGAAACCCGCAGCGGCGAGAAATCGGGCGGTTCTGCGGCACGTGGGTAACGCGGTTCTTGGAAATCCTGGGTTCTGCATGGGTTCATTCTCTCCGAACGCGCGGGAGATTACGCGAGCGGAGCCGGAAAGGCGAGCGACTGAAAAATGATGCCGAAACGCGACTGGACGGAGATGACCTGGACCGACGTGGCGGCCGGTGACACTCAGCATTGGATCGCGGTGCTGCCGGTGGCGGCCGTCGAGCAGCATGGGCCTCACCTTCCGCTCGGTGTCGATTCCTATATCGCGGATGCCTATATCGCTCGCGTCCTGCCTCTGCTTCCGGCCAATCTGCCGGCAACCTTTCTGCCGGTGCAAAAAATCGGTCAATCGGACGAGCATCTGGCCTTTCCCGGGACCTTGTCGTTTTCCGCGCGAACCATCATCGGCGCCTATACGGAGATCGGCGAAAGCCTCCGCCGATGCGGGGTGCGCAAGCTCGTGATCGTCACCAGCCATGGAGGCAACGTTGCGGCCGTGGACCTGGTCGCCCGCGATCTGCGCATGCGCCTCAAGATGCTGGTGGTGACCTGCGCATGGCATCGCTTCGGTTATCCGCCCGGCACGTTCGAGCGGATGGAGCAGCGCCACGGCGTTCATGCTGGCGATGTGGAGACCTCGCTGGTTCTTGCCCACAGGCCCGAAACCGTGCACATGGAGCGAGCCGTCCCGGCCGTTCCGGCGACCGTTGAGATGGCCGAAGAATTCAAATGGCTCAGCGCGTTCCGGCCGGTCGGCTTCGGTTGGATGACCCAGGACCTGCATCCGACCGGCGCGGTCGGCGACGCCACGCTTGCGACTGCGCAAAAGGGCGAGCAAGCGCTTGCCCAGGGAGCGAGGGCCTTCGTGGAATTGCTGCAGGATGTCGATCGCTTCGATCTCAAGCGGCTTACCGATGGGCCGCTGGATAGTCCGCCGGCGCGCACCAGCGCTTAAACATGCCGGCGGAACCGACTCGACGATAAAACGTTCGTACGCTTGAACATTGATTGCGCCCGGAAACTCATTATGGCCCTCGCGCCACCGAACGAATTTTCAACGACGCCGCCCGATGCCTATTGCCCGCCTGCCCCAACGCCCCGGGACGAGCCGATGGGGGCCGTCGCTCTCGTCAGGGCGCTGGCGAGCAACCCGCTCGAATGCTGGACGCGCGAGCACTTCGAGAGGCCGATCGTAAGGGTAGGCCTGCCCATAGGAGAGGCGGTGCTCGTCCACGAGCCAAGTGCCATCCGCCGCGTGCTCCTGGACAACACCGCAAATTATCGGAAAGACGCACTGCAACGCCGCGTATTGTCGGCGGGGCTTGGCGACGGTCTGCTCAGCGCCGAAGGCGAGCAGTGGCACGTACAGCGCCGAACGCTGGCGCCCATGTTCGCGCGAAGGACGGTGACGAGTCTCGCTCCCGCGATGAAGAGCGCAGCCGAGGCGCTGGTGGATCGATGGGCGCGAGATGGCGATGAGACGAAGGTGGACGTCGCGGCGGAGATGACGCGAACCACGCTTGACGTGCTGGAGCGTACGATCTTTTCCGACGGCCTCGGCTGCGATGCGGAGCGATTCCGCGTCGCCATGGGTGCCTATTTCAATACGCTCGGCCGCATCGATCCGCTCGACCTGCTGGGGGTGCCGGCGATAGTGCCGCGGATAGGTCGCTGGCGCGTCCGTTCGACCCTGCGATTTTTCGACGCCGCAATCGACAGCATCATCGCGACCCGGCGTCGCCGTCTCGCTGAATACCCCGGCAGTGCCCCGAAGGATATTCTCACACTTTTGCTGGATGCCCTTGATCCCGCGACGGGTAAGCGGATGACGCTGGCCGAGGTGCGTTCGAACATCCTCACTTTCATTGCGGCCGGCCATGAGACGACCGCAAATTCGCTGAGTTGGTCGCTGTTCCTGCTGTCCCAATCGACGCAATGGCGCGACCGCGTTCAGGCCGAAGCGGATCGCGAAATCGGTGGTCAGGTTGAGGGTCTGGCCGAGCGTCTCGTGCAAACGCGCGCCGTAATCGAAGAGGCCATTCGCCTTTATCCCCCGATCGCCGCCATCAGCCGGGTCGCGATCGGTGCCGATGAACTCGCTGGCCAGACGATCAGGCGCGGATCGCTCATTGTGATCGCACCCTACGTTCTGCATCGCCATCGCGGGCTGTGGGATCTTCCCGACGCGTTCGATCCGGGTCGCTTCCTCGGCGATATGCGCAAAGGGATCGATCGGTTTGCCTATCTGCCGTTTGGAGCCGGACCGCGCACCTGCATCGGTTCCGCCTTCGCACTACAGGAGGCAACGCTCGTGCTGGCCGCCGTCATGCATCATTTCAGCCTTCGATTGGTGCCGGAGCACGTCGTCTGGCCGATTTTGCGGGTCACGTTACGGCCGGCGAATGGCCTCCCCATGACGGTCCGCCGCAGGCGGTCGAGAGCAAGGAACCGCACATTCGCGGTGCCGCCCCTTTCGGACTAAATTACGCTTCCGCGACCTCAGCCGTCCCGCGAACAGGCTCCCACAATCCAGAACGCGTGATGCAGCGGCCGCAATGGAAGAACGCGCGCTCGACCGCCACGACGAGCGCCAGCTCGGGTGCGCGGCCATCCACGGCCACGGTGTTTCTGATGTCGAGATCGCGGACGATGAGTCCGCTTCCGAAGACGCGCAACGTCTCGCGCCTGCCCGGAACAAAGAAAATCAGACCGACACGTGGATTTTGCAAAATGTTGAGAAAGGTGTCGACGCGGCGATTGCCCGGACGATCCGGGACAATCACGGTCGCGTCGTCGAGGACGCGAACGAACCCCGGAGGGTCCCCTTTGGGGGAAAGGTCGATCGGACCATGTGTGTTCGCGGAACCGACCACGACAAACGGCGAGCTGGCGATGAACTGGCGACACTTTCGATCAAGCCTTGAGAGCATCTTGCTCGTAAGCCAGCGATTCGGTCGCCCCAAAATGTCTCGTAGCTGAGTCTCCGTCGTGATCACATCATGAAATCGATTGCTTTCTGCTGCAGATTTGGCATCCACGTTGACTGTCCTGGTTGGGTTTCCGCTTGGATCAGATGAGAACCCCAGCCCAGCTCAGCCCAGCGTGCCGTTAATTCACAGTTGCGGCGGCAATTCGGCCGAATCTCGGCTTCATTGCGCGGCGGCCAAGAAAGGACGAACAACCTGTCACCGGAGCCTCTATTGCTCCAGCCGCTCGATGAACCACCGCAGGATTCGAGTCCATACCTCGTCTTTGCCGATCGCATCCTCGACGCCGTGCTCGATATTGGGATTGTCGTTGACCTCCATCACCACGATCCCGTCGGGTGTCTGCTTGAGGTCGACACCGTAGAGACCGTCGCCGATCGGCCGGGCCGCCCGCACGGCGAGGTCCATCACATCGCGCGGCGCCTGGTCGAGATCGAAGGTGCGGTGGCCGCCTTCACGTGACGAGCCGTCGGGATGGTGCTTGAGAATCTGCCAATGTCCGCGCGCCATGCGGTACTGGCATACGAACAAAGGTTGGCCCGACAATACGCCGACCCGCCAGTCGAATTCGGTCGGCAGGAATTTCTGCGCCAGCAGAAGGTCGGTTTCTTCGAACAGCTCGTCAGCGATGCGCTTGAACTCGTCGACCGTCGCGACCTTGTGGACGCCGCGGGAGAATGAGCCGTCGGGTATCTTCACCACCAGCGGCAGGCCAAGCTGGTCCATCGCGCGCGGCAGATCGGTCTGGTCGGCGAGCATGACGGTCGGCGGCGTCGGTACCTGGTTGGAGCCCAAGAGCTCCATCAGGAACACCTTGTTCATGCAGCGGATCATCGAGATCGGGTCATCGATCACCGGCATACCCTCCTGCCAGGCGCGGCGGGCGAACCGGTAGGTGTGGTTGTCGATCGAGGTCGTCTCGCGAATGAACAGCCCATCATATTCGGCAAGCTCGGCGAGTTGCCGGCGGGTGATCGGCTCGACGTCGAAAGAAAGTTTCTCGGCGATGCGGGCAAAATACCTGATGGTCGCCTGGGACGACGGCGGCAGCTTCTCGTTGGGGTCGTAAAGCACTGCGAGATCGTATTTCGACACAGTGCGCGCCTTGGGGTCGCGCCATTCCCGCGCCGTGTGGCGATGCAGCGACTCGCGCAGAAACATCGCCTCTCCGTTCGCAAGCCTTGCCAGGGTGCGCGTGCGAATGCGATCGATGGTGAATCGCGCCGCGCCGGTATCGACGCTCACCTCCAGTGCCGGGCAGCGAAACCAATCGAACAGCAGGCGGCCGAACGCCTCGAAGCGTGGGTCGCGGGCAATGCCGAAGCACACCAGCAGCTTGAATTCGCCTTCGGGCTGGAAGTTAGTACGACGGGCGCAGCGGTTGAGCAGGTCTTCGAGTTCCGGCAGCGCGTGTTCGTAGAGCTTGGCCTCGCGCAGCTCCAGCATGGTTTCGACCGTCGGAACGATGCGATGGCCGCGCGCTTCAGCGAGCAGCGAGGCGTAATAACCCTTGGATTGGTAGGCGTAAGAGCGCGACAGATTGATGAGCTTCGGCCGCCCGCCTTCGAACAGCCGGGGCCGCGCCAAGTACTCGCTCGTGATGATGACCTTGTGCGGCGTGTCCGCGTTGGGGAAATCCTTGGGCTGGTCAACGACGATGACCCAGCCGGTCATGACCGGGCTCCTTTCCAAGCGTTGGTTGCTTTGGTACTGCGGCCCGAGCGGCAGGATGCCACATCATACAGAATACCGCTTTGCCCATCGGGGTTTAGTGAATCGCGCACCAGCATGGCGGACCGTGACAACCTCGTGAGCCGTTTCTCGAACTTAAGCGCATCGCCGCGGTCTTGATAGTAATGATGATGCCGTCCGAATTCATTATACCCGGCTTTGCGATAGACCTGGATGGCGCCGTGATTTTTTTCGTGCACTTCAAGTCGCAGCCACTGGCACTTGCGCGACCTCGCGGTTTTCTCCGCCGCCGCCAGGAGGGCTGACGCGATGCCGCGGCCGGTGTGCTTGGGGGCGACCGCGAGGGAATAAAGTCGGGCGATCCTGCTGTTGGTGCGAAACAGCAACACCGCAACGCCCGCAATCGCGCCATCCGATCGCGCCACCACGGCGGCCGCGCTCGGCGATGCGAGAAGCCGCCGCAAGCTGCGCCGTGACATGCGGTCGGTCGCGAACACCCTGCTTTCGAGATCCCACAGCGCGTCGAGGTCCGCCGACTTGCCGCGGCGGATATGGATACCGTGTGACGTGCCGGCCACTCTTTGATCACCTATCGCTAAATCCGAAAAACCGTGCTGGATTGTCGGCAAGTATCCGTTGTCGCATGGCTGCGTCGGGCGCCCAATCCGCCAGCTTATTGTAAAGCCCGATAGTACCGACCTTATCGTGGAAGGAAAGGTGCGGGAAATCGCTGCCCCAGATCAATTGATCGGGCACCGCCGCGATCAGCGCCTGGGCCAACGGCTTCACGTCGGCGAATCCGGAGGCCTGCGAGAACCTGTAGATGCCGGTAAGCTTCACCCAGCATCGCTTTGAGCCATCGCCCGCCAGCGCCAGCAAGTCCCGGAAGCCCTGCTGCGTTGCGCCGTCGCGCGCCGGAAATAGCCCCATATGGGCGACCGTGAATGCCACCGGCAATTCGTGCAGCGTCGGCATCAACTCGCTGATGAGCCAGCCCGGCAGCAGCAGGTCCACGTGCCAGCCAAGTTCGCGGCAGATATGCGCGGTGCGCACGATCTTGGGCCGCAACGCATCGGCGAGGCCCGCCTCCGGCTTGCGGATGGGCGAGATGTTGATCCGCACTCCACGCGCGCCGAGTTCATGCCAGCGCGCAAGGTCGGCATCTCTTGCGTTCGTCTCATCAAGGTGCACGATACCGCGTCGCACGGCGGGATCGACTTCCGCCATGGCGTCCAACATGCAGGCGTTGTCGAGACCGTACGCGCTGGGCTGCACGAACACGAAACGCTCGAAGCCGAGGCGGCGCGCAATCGCCAGATACGCGGCGAGCGGCGCAGAGGGGGGCTGGTAGCGTAGGTCGGCGGTGACATGCGGATATTTGTCCACCGGTCCAAAAATGTGGAAATGGGCGTCGCAGGCGTTGCGGGGCGCCGCGTACGCGGGCTCAAGACCGTCATCGGGGTGTGATTGCGTGGCGGTCATTGTCGTCTCACTTTACCTTTCCGGGCGGCCGGAGGAGCCGCCCTTGTCGTCCACATCCCGCAGCAGGTTCGCGGCGAAATCCGGGTTGTCTTTTCACCATCATGGGGGCTGTGCCGCCATGATGTCGCAACATCATGGTCAACGGGCCGCTCTCGCGTTAGAATATCATCATGAACCTACATCAGCACGAACCCCACCACGAACATGGTCACGGCTCGGAGCTCAACGAGATGCAGCTGCGCGTGCGCGCGCTCGAAACCATCCTGACCGAGAAGGGCTATGTGGACCCGAAGGCGCTCGATTTCATCATTGACGCCTACGAGACCAAGATCGGCCCCCATATCGGGGCGCGCATTGTCGCCAAGGCGTGGGCGGACCCCGATTTCAAGCACCGTCTCTTCGCCGACGCCACCGCGGCGGTCGGTTCGCTGGGTTTTGCCGGGCGCTCGACCCATTTGATCGCGGTCGAGAACACGCCGCGGCTCCATAACATGGTCGTTTGCACCTTATGCTCCTGCTATCCGTGGGAAGTGCTCGGCCTGCCGCCGGTATGGTACAAGTCAGCGCCTTATCGCTCGCGTGCCGTCATCGAGCCGCGCGGCGTGCTCGCCGACTTCGGCGTGACGCTGCCGGCAGACACCGAAATCCGGGTGTGGGATTCGACCGCCGAGACGCGCTACCTGGTGGTGCCGATGCGGCCGGCCGGCACCGAGGGTTGGAGCGAGGAAAAGCTCGCGACCCTTGTCACCCGCGATTCCATGATCGGGACCGGGCTCGCGCGCGCTCCCGGAGCCGCGTCGTGAACGGTGTCCATGACATGGGCGGCATGCACGGTTTCGGCAAGGTCGAGCCCGAGCCGGATGAGCCGGTGTTCCACGCGCCCTGGGAAGGCCGTGTCCTCGCCATGAACCGCGCCATGGGCTATCTCGGCCTGTGGAACATCGATATCGGCCGGTACTCCCGCGAGACGTTGCCGCCGCACGTCTATCTCGGCAGCAGCTATTACAAGAAGTGGGAGCTCGGCCTTACGAATCTGTGCGTGCAATTCGGCCTCATCGGCGACGACGAGCTCGCGGCCGGTCATGCGCTCCATCCGGCCAAGCCGGTGAAGCGCACACTCACGGCGGCGGATGCCCCGAAAACCCTCTCGCGCGGCAACTACGAGCGGCCGGCGCCTGCACCCGCGAAATTCAAGGCCGGCGACCGCGTGCGCACCCGCAACATCAATCCGCCAAGCCATACCCGCCTGCCGCGCTATGCCCGCGGACATTCAGGCGTGGTCGAATGCATCCGGGGTTGCCACGTGTTTCCGGACGCGGTCGCGGCCGGCAAGGGCGAGGACCCGCACTGGCTCTACACCGTGGTGTTCGAGGCGCGCGAATTATGGGGCGAGGCCGCCGATCCGACCGCCAAGGTCTCGATCGAGGCCTGGGAGCCTTATCTGGAGGCGATTTAGAGCCGTTTTCCGTGAGCGACCGTAGGGTGGGCAACGCGCCTACGCTGTGACGTTGCATCGCATACGCGAGCGAGCGGGCGCGTCGCCCACGCGGTTAAGCCTCTCGGTGAGGCGGCGTGGGCAAAATCGCCGGTGGTGCTTGCATAATCACGACCGCCGCGGCAGGCGATTTTGCCCACCCTACGCGTCAATGTGATCGGAACGCGATTTAACGCCCACCCGGCAGGGCGCGATCGAGCCAATCCGCCATTTCCTTGGCGATGGCGTCGCTGTTCTTCTCCAACATCATCATGTGGCCGTTGCCGTGAATCCCGACATCCGGCAGGCGCAGGAAAGTGCTCTTCACCCCGGCCTGGGCCAGATACCGGACGGTGCAGTGGTCATAGGGGGCATGATAGGACGCCTCCGACGTAACAATCAGGATCGGCGTGTTTTGCAGGTTGACGAGCTTGCGGGCCGGCTCCTGCTGCGCCCAGCAGCGCACGTGGTCGGGTTTGTCCGCCGTGTCCTGGCGCACGAAATTGAGGGGCGCGGCGTCGCTCACCGGCGGATCGTAGGTCAGCGGCACGTCGACGAGGCCATACGCTTTCAGGTGCGGATTGTCGGCAAACCAATCCGGCGCGCCCTTGAACTCGACGTCGTGCGCCGGCGGGCCGTTCGGCTCGACCGCGACGATCGCCTTGACGAGGTTTGGCCGCTTGTCGGCGATCGGCCACGCAAACGCGCCCGACTGGGAATGGATCAGCACCACGGCGGGGCCGATGCGGTCGAGCAGCGCCACCGTGGCATCCCGATTGAGCGCTTGCTGCAGCGGGAAATCGACCAGCGAGGGGAACTGACTCGCATAGAACTGATCGAAGCTCGGATCGCCGGGCTTGCCGGTGCCCGGCCATTGGGTGTGCAGGTGCGCCTGCGGCCACTGATTGAACCGTTCCGGTGCGACGAAGCGCTGCTGGAGGCGCGCCAGATTTGCCGCCGACACTGGCCCGTTCGCTTGCGACCACTGCGCCGCGCGGCCGCGCGCCACCTGATCGACCACGTAGACCGCGTAACCGCGGCGCAGGAAATACTGCGCCCAGCCCTCACGTCCGTCCGGCGTACCGGTGAAGTTCGTGCCGGTCTGGCTGCCGCCATGGATCATCACCACCGGATACGGATGGGCCAGTTTTTGCGGCACCTGGAATTCCACATACATGTGGCCGACCGTCGGCGAGCCTTCGCGGCTGGTGTCGATGGTGCCGCCGACGAAGAAATAGCCCTGCTTGGCGATGACCAGCGGCTCGTTCTGGGCAAGCGCGCCCGCAAACGACAACAGCGAGGCGCCCGCCCCGATCAGCGCGGTGGCGGTCGCCCGCAAAATGGTGTTGAGCAGACCGTCGGCTAAGTGGCGCATCGCGGCTCTCTTGGTTTCCGTCCCGGTGAATTGTTTTGTGGCGTCGAAGCTAGAGCGGATTCCGGTCGTATGGAAGCGTAGTTGTAGGGTGGGCAAAAGCGAAGCGTGCCCACCAGAGCCGCGCCCGGTGGGCACGGCGCACCGAAGTCGGGCTTGCCCGACTTCGGCACTCAAAACGTGTCGAAATCGGCAACAGCCGATTTCGATGAGCGCGCCTTTGCCAACCCTACAAGTGATTCCAGTCGATCGAATCAGCTCTAGTCGCGGCGTTTCCGAATGTCGAATCCGATCAGGCGATCCGCGGAGACCGGATCGGCACTCTGGAGGTTCCTGGATGCAGGTAGAGTCGCTGATTTCATTGGAATATCCCAAATTAGTTCGTTTCCGCAAAATAGGGCCAATGTGTACGCCTTGCGGGTGATCGCGATTATTGCGTCGTTCAGATCGTTTGATGTAAGCAATCCTAATAGTCCTATGTCGCGAAAATCGGGCACGGTTGCCTGAGTTATGCTGGGCTCGCCCAGCGTCCGGGCGCGCCCTCCAATCAGCCGGCATCGAGGGCGCGCTTTTTGATAGGAGTTAGTTGCATATTATAGGACTATTCTTGTATCTATGTCGAGCGCCCAAATCTTCCACGAAGGCCAATGAGCGGTGTTTCGGCGCTCATTGGTACGAAGGGCGAAAACCGCGGCATCGATGGTCCGCTTCGCTCCAGATCGCAACCGCACGGTTCATCGCAATGAAGGTCCTGTTCAGGTAACCTATGCCAGCTTCCGACAACCGAACCCCCGCAGGAGGAGCCCCACGACACATGCCACATCGTCCACTCTCCGGCGTCAGGGCCTGCGTATTCGATGCGTATGGGACGCTGTTCGACTTCGCCTCGGCGGCGCGTTCGTGCGCCGACGTGCTGGGCGATGCAGTCGAGCGCGTCAGCGTGCTGTGGCGCGACAAGCAGCTGCAATACACTTGGCTGCGCGCCGCCCAGGGCCGCCATGCGGACTTCTGGCAGGTGACCGGCGACGCTCTCGACTTCACGCTCGAAACCCTCGACCTCCAGCGACCTGAGCTGCGAGAGCGGTTGACGAGACTTTATCTCGCGCTCGAGCTGTTCCCGGAGGTGCCGGACGTGCTTGCAAGGCTGCGCCGGGCGGGCCTGAAGACCGCTATCCTCTCGAACGGCACCCCCGCGATGCTCGACGCCGTGGTCGGCCGCGCCGGACTCGGTGCTATGTTCGATGCCGTGCTGTCCGTCGAGGAAGTCGGAGCCTTCAAGCCGGACCCTCGCGTCTATAGGTTGGCCGTCGATCGGCTGGGCTGCCCGGCGGCCGCGATCGCGTTCCAGTCCTCGAATGCCTGGGACGCCCACGCGGCATCGGCCTTCGGCATGCAGGTGGTGTGGTGCAATCGCTATGGCCAGCGGCGCGAACGGTTGCCCGGCGCGCCCGATCGCGAGATCGCGACGCTCGCTGAATTGCCGGCATTGGTCGGCGCGGGATAGTCCCGATAACTGGTGACTCTGCTCGAATTAGGCCGCCGCCCTTGAATTATCAGGTGATTCTACGCGGCTATAACGTATTTGTGCTGGACACAACAAAAAATTGTGACTAATGATTGGGCACCCCGCCGGACCGCTGGACCAGTCGCCACCGATCTGGCAAGCGGTAAGGGGCGTTAGACCGTTATCGTGCTCGTTAGTTGCGTAATATCGATGGGGGCGGCGACACTGCTGTCATCGTGCCGTCTGCGGATTCATGGCGGTTCTTGCCATGACGTCGCCGGCGACACCTCCCACTAACTTTGTCGGGCGTGAGGCACACTCTATCCTGGCACGATCTGTCGTCCTGCGCGTTATGCTCGGCGGCATGGGCCTGTTTATCGGTCCGATCGGCCTTCATCTCCTCTGGAAGCACGATTCCGCGATGCAGGATGAACCGCACCTCGGCATGGACGGCGACTCTCTCGCTATGCTGCTCACGACGAGCCGAAAAAGCGAGGCCCTGATCATCGCGTTCACATCTCATCGGGGCTGACTTCATGAAAATCACAGGATTACTCCACGGCGCGCCGCTGCTCAGACACGTCGACTTCCCGGTGACGGAAGTATTGGGCCCAAACGCAACCGTGGAAGACATCAAGGCTTTGATCGATCGTCACCAACAGATTTTCATCAAGCCGCTGTTCAAAGGCTGCATCGGCAAGAGGGGCAAGCTCGGCCTGATCGGCAAGGCGACTGACCTGAAGACGGCGCTCAAGGAGAAGGAGCGTCTCTACTTCGTCGAATATCGGCATGGGAACGTGGTCGCCAAATCCAACGGCGTTACCTTCGAAGGTGGCGTTCCTGCCAAGCACGAAATCTATTTCTCAATCTCGGACTCCACCACCTACCGCGCTCCGGCCATGACGCTGACCCATATGGGCGGCGTCGAGATCGAGGACCTCGACAAGAAGCATATCGCCGAGGTGCCATTCGATGCGTTGACGGGATTGACAGCCTTCGTGGTCGCCAATGCGCTCTCCGATGTCGGCGCACCGAAGGAGATCATTTCGCCACTGGTGCAGCATTTGCCGAAGCTATGGGAACTTGTCCACCACTACGGCATGACGACGCTGGAACTCAATCCGATCCGGATGCGGCCCGGTCCCAATGGCCGCCTTACGCCGGTGGCCTGCGACTTCAAATGCGGCTTCGATATAGACGACCCACGCTGGCTGCGGCTTAATCTCCCTTCGCACCTCTTTACGGCCGACTCGTCCGACTTCGAGCAGGAGGTCAACCAGCTACGCACCCACCAGGGCCAGTCCGACGTCTTTGTCATCAATGACAAGGGTACGATTTTGGCGCCGACGTTCGGCGGCGGCGCCAACGCGCTGGTGACTGAAGTGCTCGGCGAGGCTGCGATCATCTCTTCGGACTTCGGCGGCAACCCCCCCTACGAGAAGATGAAGGAGGTGGCCCGTATCTGCTACAGGCACTGGCTCAAGCAAACCAACGTGCTGTTCATTATCGGCGGCAAGGCCAACAACACGGATATCTACGAAACTTTCCGCGCCATGGGCGACGCGCTGAGAGAGCACTTCAGCGCATCAGGCCCATCTCCGCTCTTTGTCGTGGTGGGCCGCGGCGGCCCCAATCTCGTGCGCGGGATGGGTGCGCTCGCCGAGACTTGCGATGCATTGGGCCTGCCTTATCGTTTCTTCGGCTTCGACAGCGCCATTTCGGAAGTCGTCAACTACACCAAGAAGATCGATGCCTGGATGAAGGCAGGCGGCCGCGAGGCCATCGCTGCTCGCATGGGCCTGGGCAGCGTCCACAGCCAAGCAGCCGAATGAGGGGAAATCATGCACAAGGTCGGTATCGAAGGATTTCCCTACTATCTTGGCATCAACTCGCTTGCCGATGTGGCGCGCTCCGAGGACCGGGTCTGCGTGCTCAACATCCTGGGAAGCGAATCACGGCAAGTGACACCGGTTAGCCACGCATTTTCCGGAGGCAATGTCGTATTCGGCACGTCGCCAGGGCGGTGCGGGCAGGTGCTGGAGACGCCTGTCGGCGACGTTCCGGTTTACAACAATGTGCGCGAGGGACTCGACGACGGACATGTCTTCGACACCGGCGTCGTCTACTTGCCGCCTTCAAGTGTGCGCTGCGGCGTGACGGAACTCATACGTGTCAACCCCGACCTCAGGAAGATCGTCATGATCACCGAGAAGGTCGCCATTCATGATGCGCGGG
>Ga0257161_1000067_pt1 | contig 25912 bp, 22 predicted proteins | sample NR01A_FD_185954 | JGI IMG/M metagenome (GOLD analysis project Ga0257161, IMG submission 185954) | Soil microbial communities from H.J. Andrews Experimental Forest, Oregon, United States - NR-01-A | ecosystem: Environmental > Terrestrial > Soil > Temperate forest > Bulk soil | place: USA: Oregon... | reverse complement strand
TTAGTGGCCGGGTGCTGTTCGATGCCAACGCCCCGGTGCTGCCTGGCTTCCAAGCAGCACCGGCCTTCGTTTTTTGACCAATTGGCTTGGGTGAACAACCTCTTGGCGCAATTTGCGCGGCTGGTTGCCTAAGGTGTTGCGCATATGCCTCAAACGTGATTTTTCGGATTGTGGTGTGAAGGTAGGCTTTTGCGGCTGAGGAGAGTCGCGTATGGTATGTCTTTAATGCACTAGATGGCTGGGGTTTGCGCGATTCGCCTTGGGGAGCAGGACGTTGCGGCGGGCAGTGAAGTCATGGGTTGCCGGGTTTGCGATCTGCTTGGCGGCGGCGTTGCCGGTGCGGGCGGACACGATTAACGGGGCGCTGATCAGCGCCTATCAAAACAATCCGCAGCTCAATTCCCAGCGTGCGGTGGTACGGCAGACCGACGAATCCGTGCCGCAGGCGCTGTCCGGCTACAAGCCGACCGTGACGGCGACCGGACAATTCGCGCAGCAATATTCCAGCACGGTTTCAAAGGTTAATCCCACCCCAGACCACCCTGGAGCCAACTATCCGCGTACGAGCTTTGAATCTTCGCCGAGCGGCCTCAATTTGACCGCCAGCCAAACCGTTTTCAATGGATTTCAAACTGGGAATCGGGTCCGCCAGGCCGAATCCAATACCTCGGCGGCGCGGGAGACCCTGCGGGTGGCCGAGCAGACCATTCTGCTGAATGCCGCCACCGCCTTCATGGACCTGCTACGCGACGGTGCGCTGCTCGAGCTGCAGCGACGCAATGTCGAGGTGCTGCAGGAGCAATTGCGCCAGACCCGCGATCGCTTCAACGTCGGCGAAGTGACGCGGACCGATGTGGCGCAGGCCGAATCGCGTCTCGCCCAAGGCCGCGCCACCGTGCTCACGGCCGAAGCCCAATATGCCAGGTCACGTGCGACCTACCGGCAGGTTGTCGGCGTGGAAGCCGGAACGCTGCAGGCGGCGTCGCCGGTCGATCGCCTGACGCCGCGGCGGCTGGTGGAAGCAATCGACATAGCGCGTGCGCGCCATCCGAGCGTCGGTGTTGCCATGTTCGGCATCGATGCTGCCGTCCTACAGGTCAAGATCAACGAGGGCTCGCTTTATCCCCAAGCACGCCTCATCGGTACCGTCTCGCAAAATTGGGAATCCAACCTGTCCACCCAGCTGCAGGTGTTCAACGCCTTTGTGCAGGGCCAAGTCACTGTCCCGATCTTTAATGCCGGCCCCGCAGGCGCATCGGACACCTTTTCGTCAATCCGTCTGGCCAAGGAGACTGTCGGGCAGAAACGCATCGATCTCGACACCGCCCGCGATTCAGTCCAGGCCGGCGTGGTGACGGCGTGGGGACAGCTGGAAGCCGCCAGGGCGCAGATTCTCGCGACCCAGGCGCAGGTGGCGTCGGCCGAGATCGCGCTCAACGGCGTACGTGAAGAAGCTCGCGTCGGTCAGCGTACCACGCTCGACGTGCTCAATTCCCAGCAGGAACTCGTCAATGCCCGCACTGCGCTGGTTACGGCCCAGCACGATCGTGTCGTGGCGTCGTACACGCTGTTGAATGCAGTCGGCGAATTGAATTTGCCGAAGCTGGGGATAACGATTCCGCTCTACGACCCGATGGTCCATTATCAGCAGGTCCGCGATGCTTGGATCGGGGTGCGCATCCCCGACGGGCGCTGATCGGCATCCGGCTTGAGGGCAATGCATAAATTGGCCACAGAATGGGCGTAGATTTTGCGCATTGCTTGCGTTTGAGCGTTCAATTGCGATACTGGGACCCTTACTGACGCGATCGGTTGCGCGTGATTCGCGAGCCGACACGGCCGGTAAATATCCGGTCGCGGTAGGAAAGTGCCGATGTCTCAATCCGCAAAGGCTCAGGAACCGTCCATGGAGGAGATTTTAGCCTCCATACGCCGCATCATTTCGGACGATGACGCTGCCAAGCCGGCGCCGGCCGCCGCAAAACTGGCACCCGAACCCGCGCCGGCTGCCCCTACAACTGTCGTCAACAACAGCCCGGACGACATTGATGCCATGCTGGCCAGTTTCGATGCGGCGGAGGATGATGAGCCCGACGAAGCGCCTCCTGCCAAAGCCCAGGCTCTGGCCGACGTGTTCGAGCTCACCGAGTCTATGCAAGCAGGAGCGGCCTCCAACGGGGCGTTCGACAAACCGCCGGAAGCCGAGCGTCCGCGGTCTCCGGAAGCGCCGCGGACGATGCCCATGCCGGATCGTACGCTGCTGTCGCCGCGCACGACCGCGGCGGTCGACACGGCGTTCAATTCACTGGCCCACACCGTGTTGATGCAGAACTCACGCACGCTTGAGGACTTGGTGCGCGAAATGCTCAAGCCGCTGCTCAAGGCCTGGCTCGACGACAATCTGCCCAACATGGTGGAGCGCTTGGTGCGCGCCGAAATCGAGCGGGTCTCGCGCGGGCGGGGGTAGTGGAGCGCGGGCGTCCCGCCCGCTCTTTTTTAAGAAGAATTTTAAGAAGAATTAAGAGGCGGGCGGGACCAAAGTCGGGCTTGCCCGACTTGGCACTTTAAGATGTCGAAATCGGCAACAGCCGATTTCGATCCCGCGCTCCCCTACGCCTGCTTGCCCCGTGCAAGCCTTCCGGCGAACCACAGGCCGAGCGCCGGCAGCAGGACGCCGGCCAGGACGAACACCGGTCGCGCGTCCAACCGGTCGATCACCGGGGCCACCACGGCGACGCCCGCCGGCTGCCCGAGGTAAAGCGCGGCCGAGAACATGCAAACGCCGGTTGCCCGCGCCTCCGGCGCCATCTGCGTGGCGTTGGTCTGCAGCGTGTTGTGCAGCATGTAGAAGCCGAACCCGATCATGGCGACGGCAAGCGGCGTCGCCCACCACGCCGGCGCGAAGGCAAGCATCAGGTAGGCGATGCCCAGCGTGACGCCCCCATAACCCGCAAGTCCCACCTCGCCGAACCGCGTGAAAAGCTGCCGCACAAAGCCCGCATAAATGAGTCCGCCAACTCCGAACGCCGCAATGACGACGCCCACCAGGGTGAAGTTCAAGCCGAACCGCTGATGCAGATCGGCGCCCACATACGCGAACGCCCCGAACATGAAGGCGCCCTCGCAGAACACCGCCAGCAGCATGACGCGCGCCCACGGGGTTTCGAGAATCCTGCGGTAGTCGGCCAGCACCGAATTTGGCGGCTTCTTTTCCGCCGTCGGCAACGGCCGCGTCAGCGGATTGGTCTTCAATTCGTAAAACAGGCCCGCCGCCGCCACCGCGAACAGGCCGGCCAGCACGAAGAACACCGCCCGCCAGCCGAGCGCATCCCCGATGATGCCGCCCGACGCCTGGCCGAACAGCTGTCCGATGATCTGGCCCGACAGGTAGCGCGCCAGCACCTGCTGACGCCGGGCATAGGGCACCACGTCGCCGATATAGGCCATGCCGAGCGGAATGATCCAGGCCGCGCTCATCCCGGTGGCGAGCCGCGCGATCGTGAGCCACGCGAGCGAGGACACGAGCCCGCAGGCGAACGTCAGCACGGCGCACAGCGCCGTCGCCACGGCGATCATGCGGTATTTGCCGAGCCGGTCGCCGACCGGCCCGCTGACGAGCTGCATCGCGCCGTGCATGATTGCGTAAGTCGACACCACGACCGACGCCACCCCGACGGTGACGCCGAAATCGGCCGCGATCTGTGGCAACAACGAATCCGCCACTCGCACCATCGCCTGGCTGGCAAAGCCCGCTACCGCGAGCAGCACGATCGCGCGGGTCTGCGAGGGTACCGGAATGGACGGAGAGGGGGCGAGCACGGTGCGGTTCGGTGTTAGGGATGCAAAGGGCGGTGGAAGAGCGAAGTGCGCACTTTAGCGGAACGCGCCGGATTCGGGCCATGTTTCGCTGGGCGCGGGGTATGCCGGGGGAGCATGCGGATAAGGCGTGGGGGTTAGGCCGGATCGGTTTTGTCAAGGCCGCGAACGGGGCACCATGGCACGACCCCCCACCCCAACCCTCCCCCACAAGGGGGGAGGGAGTCGCGGTGGCTCTGCGCAGCAATGGAGACGGGTCACGCCAAGACGCGGCGGGTGGGGCAGCGCCAAAAGCGCCAAAGCAAATCGGTGCAACGCCCGGCCGTTGACAACCTGCGCCCTAAGGGGCTTCTTGGCGCACCTTTTGCCGGATGCCCGCAATGATCGAAAAAACCTACGACCCTGGCGATATCGAGCGCCGCATGTCCGCGGCCTGGGAGGACGCGCAGGCGTTTGCCGCCGGTCGTCCGGAGCGGCGCCACGCCAAGCCCTACGCCATCGTCATCCCGCCACCGAACGTCACCGGGTCGCTCCATATGGGGCATGCGCTCAACAACACCCTGCAGGATGTGCTGTGCCGGTTCGAGCGCATGCGCGGTCGCGACGTGTTGTGGCAACCCGGCACCGACCATGCCGGCATCGCCACCCAGATGGTGGTCGAGCGTCAGTTGATGGAGCGGCAGCAGCCGTCGCGCCGGGCCATGGGGCGCGAGAAGTTTCTCGAACGGGTATGGGCCTGGAAGGCCGAATCCGGCGGCGTCATCGTCAATCAATTGAAGCGCCTTGGCGCCTCCTGCGACTGGTCGCGCGAGCGCTTCACCATGGATGAGGGCCTGTCGCGCGCGGTCCTGAAGGTGTTCGTCGATCTCTACAACGAAGGCCTGATCTACAAGGACAAGCGCCTCGTCAATTGGGACCCGACGCTCCTCACCGCCATCTCCGACCTCGAAGTGCAGCAGGTCGAGGTGAAGGGAAGCCTGTGGCACGTCCGCTATCCGATCGAGGGAACCGACGAATTCATCACGGTCGCCACGACGCGGCCGGAAACCATGCTGGGCGATACCGCGGTAGCGGTGCATCCGGAAAACGAGCGGTTGAAGCACCTGATCGGTAAGACCGCGATCCTTCCCCTGGTCGGCCGGCGCATTCCGATCGTCGGCGACGACTACGCTGATCCCGAGAAGGGCACCGGCGCGGTGAAGATTACGCCCGCCCACGACTTCAATGATTTCGAGGTCGGCAGGCGTCATCGACTGCCGATGGTCAACGTGCTTGACGTCGAGGGCAAGCTCGATCTCGACGGCAACACGGCGTTCCTGGAGGACGTGCCCGCTTCATTGGAGCTTGACGAAACGCTGACGCTGCATGGCGTCGATCGCTTCGCCGCGCGCAAGAAGATCGTGGAGCGGCTGGAGGCGGCAGGTCTTTTGGTCAAGATCGAGCCGCACACTCACATGGTGCCGCATGGCGATCGTTCCGGCGTCGTGATCGAGCCGTTCCTCACTGACCAGTGGTACGTCAACGCCAGGGCGCTCGCAGTCCGGGCGATGGCGGCGGTCCGGGAGGGCCGCACCGTGTTCGTGCCAAAGAATTGGGAGAAGACCTATTTCGACTGGATGGAAAACATCCAGCCCTGGTGCATCTCGCGGCAATTGTGGTGGGGCCATCAGATCCCAGCTTGGTACGGACCGGACGGAAAGGTGTTCGTAGCAGAAACCGAGGACGAAGCGGTGTCGCGCGCGCTCGCCTATTACGCCGAGACCGAGGCCATCACGCCCATGCAGGGACACGACATGGCGCTCGATCCTGACAGCCGCGCGCCGTTCCTCACCCGCGACGAGGACGTGCTCGATACCTGGTTCTCCTCGGCGCTGTGGCCGTTCTCGACGCTGGGCTGGCCCGACGAAACGCCCGAGCTCGCGCGCTATTATCCGACCGATGTGCTGGTCACTGGCTTCGACATCATTTTCTTCTGGGTCGCCCGCATGATGATGATGGGCATGCACTTCATGAAGGAGGTGCCGTTTCGGACCGTCTACATCCACGCCCTGGTCCGCGACGAGAAGGGCGCCAAGATGTCGAAGTCGAAGGGGAATATCATCGATCCCCTGGAACTGATCGACCGCTACGGTGCCGACGCGCTGCGCTTCACACTGGCCGCCATGGCGGCGCAAGGCCGCGACATCAAGCTCGCCACATCGCGCGTCGAGGGCTATCGCAATTTCGCGACCAAGCTGTGGAACGCCTGCCGCTTCGCCGAGATGAACGGTTGCGCCACGTTGGTGGGATTCGAGCCGCACGAGGTGGAACAAACCCTCAATCGCTGGATCGGCCACGAGACCGCCGGTGCGGTGCGCGAAGCGACCGAAGCGATCGAGGCCTACCGGTTCAACGACGCCGCCAACGCGGTCTACCGATTCGTGTGGAACGTCTATTGCGACTGGTACCTGGAGCTTTCCAAGCCCGTGCTCATCGGCCCCGACAGCGCCGCCAAGACCGAAACCCAGGCCATGGTGGCATTTGTGCGCGACCAGATTCTGGCGCTGCTGCATCCTTTCATGCCATTCATCACCGAGGAGTTGTGGACCGTGACGGCCGAGGGCGGCGTCGCTCGCGACGGCCTGTTGACGCTCGCGCCGTGGCCGCTACTCGAGGGGTTCGAGGACGAAGCAGCCGAATCGGAGATAGGCTGGGTGGTCGATGTCATCACGGCGATCCGCTCGGTGCGCACCGAGATGAACATCGCGCCGGCGATGCAAATTCCCCTGGTGCTGGCCGGGGTTGCGGTGGAAATCCATGAGCGCTCGCAGCGCTGGAGCGACGTGATCAAGCGCATGGCGAAGATAGCCGACATATCGATTGCGGATGTGCCGCCGCCAGGCGCCGTGCAGCTCCTGGTGCGCGGCGACAACGTGGCGCTGCCGCTCAAGGGCATCATCGACCTCGCCGCCGAGAAGGCGCGACTCGAAAAGGAAAAAGCCAAGGCCGAAGCCGACATCAACCGCATCGACACCAAGCTTGCCAATCCTGATTTCATCGCCCGCGCCCCTGAGGAGGTGGTCGAGGCCGATCGCGAGAAGCGTGAGGAAGCAGTGGCGCGGCGGGCGAAGATTCTGGAGGCCCTGGAGCGTTTGAAGCAGGTGGAGTGAGGGCGGCGGGGCCACGCGTAGGGTGGGCAAAATCGCCTACCCTGGCCGAAATACAGGCGACCGCATCGTGGCGATTTTGCCCACGCGGACGCACCTCACGGTTCTACCGCGTGGGCAACGGCGAAGATGCCGTTGCCCACCCTACGGGTGAATGATTCCAATTGATCGAAATACGCTCTACGCCCTAAATCCCTCAAAGATCATCTGATCGGCAAAGCGTGCCGCCGTGGCGCGCTCCTGCGCGCTGCGGACGGTCCAGGTGAGCAGCGGCAGTCCGAACATAAGCCGTGCCGCCCGCGGCGCCACGGCGGCGAGATCGTTCACCCGATAGGCGAGGAAGCCGGGGCGGCTCTTCCATCCATGCAGGAGAAATGTCAGTTCGAACCGTTGCGCCGGACTGAGCAAGTCCCAAGCGAGCAGCGGATAGCGGCGTCCCGCCGCGATACCGCGGACGATACGCGGGGCAATGCGCCGCAATTCGATGATAAGCGCCGGGTCGAACGACATGACTCCGATCGGACCGTGATACCGCGCGAGCACCGCCGCGGTTCGCGTCGCGAGCCGCAGATCGCCGTCGAACCGGCTCTTGAGCTCGACGACCAGCGTGGCGCGTCCGGCCACGAGATCGAGCAGATCCCCGAGCGTCATCATGCGATCGGCAGTTGCCCGGAACGGCACGCGCTTGAGGGCTGCGGCGGACATGCCGCCGAGCGCGCCGACGCCGTCGGTCAGGCGGCCGAGCGTATCGTCATGATACACCATGGCCTCGCCGTCGGCGCTGATCTGCAGGTCGGCCTCGATGCCGTATCGACTCGCAAGGGCTGCCGCAGCGGCGGATGCCGTGTTCTCGATGATGCCCTGCGCGGGATCATGGAGCCCGCGATGCGCGATCGGGCGGGCCGTCAGCCACGCGAGGGCGGATTTCGATTCTCGAGCCCGCGCTTGACCCCACTTTTGGGCGCGATCGCTCACGACACTTCGAATGTGCCCTCGACCTCGACCGCCGCGTCGGCCGGCAGCACCGCGACGCCCACGGTGGTGCGGGCATGGCGGCCCTTTTCGCCGAACACCGCCACCATGAGGTCCGACGCGCCGTTCATCACCTTGGGACCATCAAGGAAATCCGGCACCGAATTGATGAAGCCGCCGAGCCGCACCACGCGGACCACCTTGTCGAGATCGCCAAGGGCGGCCTTGACCTGCGCCAGCAGGTTGACCGCACAGGCCCGGGCGGCAGCGTGACCCTGCTCGACCGTGACCTGCGAGCCAAGCTTGCCCGTGGCGACCAAAGCGCCATCGGCGAAGCACAGCTGGCCGGACACGAACAACAAGCGTCCGCTGCGCACGAAGCCCACATAATTGGCGATCGGTGCCGCCGGCGTCGGCAGCGCAATCCCCAACTCCTCAAGCTTCTTGTCGATGGTTCCGGACATTTGGCCTCCCCTGCCGAATTGACTGCACCGGGTGACCTTGGCCGATCGTGGCATGCCTTGCAAGCGGCAGGGGCGCCTTATCCGGTTTGCGCCAAACGCAGCATTCTGTGGTCGGAGGACATGCTCGCAGGCGCGGTGGACAGCATTCGTGCGAACGCCATCCGCCACAACTGCCGTTCAAGCTTGCGAGCGGCCGTCAAACAGGCGAGCGCAGAATCGACCACATCTTCGCAACAGCACAAACGGTTGCCTCAGCCAGGACCATCGCGAAGGTTTCTCGACGGGTATATCGGTAGTTGGAGCCCAAACGGCCTGTTCGACTGCGCTGCAGCCCTGGGAGCGCCAAGCCTGCATTTCATACGCGCGGGAGCCCACTACGCCCAAAGTCAGTGGCACTTTGTTGACCATTGCGCACCCGAACCCGGTTGAGGCACGCAGCTTACTTCAGCGAGTCAAATAGAGGCTTTATCTGATCGGTAAAATTGGAGCTTTTTCGGACGACGGCTCCTCGCCGAACCGTCCAGATGGATTTCGTGTTCACGAACGGAGTCCGTCATCGGGCCGGCCCACCGGGTCCGGCCTCTGGCCGGCCCGATGGCAGGCTCCGGCCGGACCCGTTAGCTTGCGACTTGCGATGACGTGCTCAATCGTTGCCCGCAAAGCCGGCAATCTTCCAGCCCGTTGCATCCTTGACATAGCAGATCTGGTCGCTGTCCAGCGATAACAGGAACTCCTCGAGGACGAACCCGACCTTTCCGGACGGTGTCACGACCCGGACAAATGGCGATTCCTGCTGCTGCGCGCCGGCCGCGGGCTGCTCCGGCATCGGCATGATGCGGACAAGGTTTTGGCCGAGCTTCTCGATGACGGGCGCATTGGCCTGTGGGGCGTCGTGCACTTCGACGTCGGGCTTGCTCGCGTAGCCCCACTCGCCGGGGTTCGTGCCGGTGTCCTTGGCGACCTGATCGGCGGCCGCTTCGTCGAAGGTGGGGTTGGCCGGGCTGCACATGACCCCTTTGCGCTCCGGCACCGGTTCGGCGGTTGCTTCGTTGGCCGCCGCGGTCAGGGCTTCCCAGCCGGAGCCATCCTTGGCGTCGAGGTCGATCGCCGCCGCCAAATTGTCGATGCCGGATTTCTTCTTGTTGGCCTTGTCACCCTTTTCGCCCATCCAGAAGAAGTTGCTGACGACGAGTCGGGCGAGAGCGGCGCGGTCCTTGCGACTGGCGATGTCGCCGAGCTGTTTGCGGAACGCCACGAAGCTCGGGTCGTTGTAGGGCTGTGCCGGCGTCACCGCGATGGGCTTGTAGGGCTTGGGCGGCGCCGGTTGCTGCGCCTGCTGCTGTGCTGGTCCACGCGGCCCGGGCGGCGTTGCCTGCGGCGGCTGCCCGCCCGGACCGGGGGGCGTCTGACCGGGGCCGGGAGCTAGCTGGCCCGGCCTAGGCGCCTGGGCGTGCGCCGCCGCTGCCAGCGCGACGGCGACGAGCGCCGATAACATCAAAGAAGGATAAGTGAAACCGGAATGAGGCATCGGAGTGGCTCCGGGGTTGGTGGCGAGGCGACGCAATATACCCATCGGGCGGGACGGGCCGCAATTGCGACGGTGGCTGGGCGCACACTGTCCACATCGGAACATGGTAGCAAGCCCAAACGATGGTCAGTGGTGCACCTCGAGACGGATGACGACATCCGTCGGCTCCGGCTCGTGAGGTGCGAGACTGTGTGGATTCGCTTCGTCCCAACTGGCAATCTTCACGACTTGACCCTGCGTTCCCACCTGCGCGCGCCCTGCGGGCTCGATGATATTGAGGCCGTGGCTGTCGAGGAAGAAGGTATGATCGCCGAACAATCGATTGAGGTGGGGAATCACCGGATCGTCGTCGGGAATGGCCTGCGCGTCGAACTGCGTCAGCGTTCGTTCCACCAATGTGGGAGTCAATTTCATGGCGAACTCCTTCTCATGAGCGAGTTCCTTTCAATGACATCTGTCGATCAGACCTGCGGCACCCAAGAGACGCACGTAAGAGAGACTCATAGCAAGAGCGATTTCCGTGAATCGGCCACGCCCTCGCCCCGAACTCCGTCTGAGCGATGGCCGAAATATCGAGAGCCAACGCTTTTGATCTCGATAGGTTCCGAAAGCAAGAGCCGCGGCGTCGCCGTCCACCCCGGCGCTCCCAACCGGTGGCGACATGTCCCATCGCGGTCATTAATGGGACAATTTTTAAAACGTAGATTCTACAATTATTTTGTGCTGGTTGGTTGCGCGCACCAACAATCAAGTTCAATTGAAACAAACCGGTTCATGCTCATGCGCCTGAGTCCCGATCGGGCGCGGCGGCGCCCGCGACCAGGCCGGCAAAATGCGCAACGAACCGCTTGCCGGTTTCGACAGCCGCCGTGGCGCGTTCGGCCGAGATGGCGGAGCCGGGACCCGTCTCATAATCGGCGAGCGCTTTAAGATTGCAAGTGCGCGACAGAACCCCCCGCAGCTCGCTATCAACGCGGAGGTCATCCCTGGTTAGCTTGAGGAATTCCGTCTCTACGCCCGCGTGGGTTTTGAACACTTTGCCGGCGCGCTCGAAAATCAAGGCTTGCGCCGCATGATAGCCGGCAAGATAGGCCGTACGGCCGGCCGCTTGGTTGAGACCAACGCGGAGCATGATCTCGGCCTCATCCAGAAGCTGCCGCGCCTTGTCGAGAAAGCCCGCCGCCTGCGGCGTCATAGATCCAATCCCTCGCGGCGGATTTCGTGCATCAGCGGTGTCTGGTCCCGGTATGCGGCGGCGGGGTAGGGCTTGGTGTCGAAAAAAGCTCCGGTGTCATCGATGAAGCGGACGCGCAGATCGGCAAGCCGGTCGAGTTCGGTCCAGCGGTCGGGTAGCGATTTCAAGAACACCGCCACGTCGTAATCCGAATCTAACCGCGCTTGGCCACGGGCACGTGAGCCGAACAGCACGACACGCTCCAGCCGCGCCCCGTAAATTTCATCGAGGGCCGCGCGGAAGCGCGTGAGAATCGGATCATGAGTCAATCGTTCGTCCACGGTTTGTTCTTAGCATGCCGCATCGGGTGAACAAGCTGAATATATGATTAAAGGCATTATCAAATAATTCATGGGTCGGCCCGGTGACTTTGGCAAAACGAGTAACAGCCGCGCCGTGGTGTCGCTCTGGCCGCCCGGCCCGCGGGTGACGATCACCCGCACCGGCCGGGCCGGATAGGCTTGGGCGGACGCGGATCGTGGCGTGAGCGACGGTACCAGGGGTGCCGCCACTATAAACCGCAGGAAGCGACGGCGCGATACGTGCGCCGCGCGCGACATCGCCCGCGTGGCCTATTTGACGTTTTTCACCACCCATTCGTCGACCACGTGGGCGATGTCGAGATTATTCTTCTCGATCATCACCATGTGGCCGTTGCCGTGGATGCCCTTATCCTGCAAGCGGATGTATTCGGTCTTGACGCCGGCTTGATTGAGGTATTTCGCGGTGCAGTGATCGTAGACTTGGTGATAGGAGGCTTCCGCCGCCATCACCATGACGGGAATGTTCTTGAGGTTGACGAGCTGGCGTGCCGGCGCTTTCTGCATCCAGCACACGAACAGGTCCGGGCCGTCCGCCTTCGCTTCGCGTTCGACCGCAAGCTCGCTCGAGTCCCGGACGGGCGGATCGTAGGTGATCGGGATGTCGGTCGGTCCCCAGACTCGCGCCTTGCCGCTGGCGATGATGGCGCCCTCGAACGGAGGCCCGGCCGGCTCGATGGCGACGATCGCTTTCACCAGGCGCGGACGCGCATCGGCGATCAGCCAGCCGAAGGAACCCGATTGGGAGTGGGTAAGTATGATCGCGGGCCCGATGCGGTCGAGCAGGGCGGCACCGGCGTCCTGGTTGCGCTGCTGGGTCTCCTCATTGGACACCACGGTTTCGACCTGGGTGGCATAGAACGCGTCGAAATACGGATCGCCTTTCTTGCCTTTGTTGGCGCCGTCGCCCGGCCATTGGGTGTGCAATTTGGCCTGCGGCCAAGTACCTTCGGTCTCGATGGCGGTGAACTGGAACTCCTCGTTCTTCGCCGTGAACATGCGGGTCGGACCGTCGCCCGGATGCGGTGCCGAGCGTCCGCGCATCGGCTGGTCGATCATATAGACGATGTAGCCCTGCTCGACGAAATATTCGGCCCAGCCCTTGCGCCCGTCGGGCGTGCCCATCCAATTGGTCGCGGTCTGAGCGGCGCCGTGGATCAGCACCAACGGATACGGCCGCCGCACATCCTTGGGCGCCAGCACCTCCACGTAGACTTGGCCCTGCATGATCTCCTTGCCGGGCTCGCCGACATATTTGCCTCCCGCATAGAAGTAGCCGCGCTGCGCGACCGCCGACTGGTCCACCGCCGGCACCGGCAGCTTGGGCGGTTCCGCCCGCGCGGGGACGGTGGCGGCGACGAGCGCTGGCAAGAACAGGCTGCGGGATATTCGTGCAACGAGATTGTTCATGATGTCCTCCCGGCTGCCGCGTTGAGGCGGCAAATTTCGACCTTGGCTGATTCAACGTTTTTGAATTTAGGATATTCGGACGCAGCAGGCATCCGGCGCACCGAAAAATGTTTGCAGCCATCCGGAGCGTGTTCCAACTCGCGCAAGCCGTCTGGACTTTGCCGGTCCGGTGGGCAAAGCTGACGCCAACAAACCCGGGAGGATCCGATGAAAACTTCGCGTCTGTTGACGGTCATTTGCAGCGCCGCGCTTGCGGTCGCAATCCAGGCGGGCGCCGCGCGCGCCGAACTCAAGAAGCAATGGATCGATTACAAGGACGGCGACAAGCCCCTCTACGGCTATCTCGTCTATGACGACGCCGCATCGGGCAGACGCCCCGGCGTGCTGCTGGCGCACAGCCGCGCCGGCATGTCGGAGGCAACCCTTCGGGATTCCGACATGATCGCCAAGATGGGCTACGTGGTGTTTGCGGCGGATATCTTCGGCAAGGGCGTCCTGCCGAAGGAGGTTCCGGAAATGACGGCGTTGACCACCATCTACAACCAGGACCGTCCACTGATGCGCAAGCGCGCCACGGCCGGTTTCGACGTGCTCAAGGCCAGCCCGCTGGTCGATGTGACCAAGCTCGCGGTGATCGGCTACTGCTTCGGCGGCACGGTCGCGGTGGAACTGGCGGAGACCGGCATTCCGATCGTCGGCATGATCTCGGTGCACGGCTCGTTCCGCAACTTCACCCCGGAGGCCGCCAAGAACATCAAGGGCCGTGTGCTGATTCTCCATGGCGCCGAAGACCCGGTCGCGCCGCTCACCGAGGTCAGCGCCCTGATCGAGCAGTTGCGGGCGGCCAAGGTCGGCTTCGAGCTGCAACTCTTCAGCGGTACCCAGCACGCCTTCACCAATCCGCAAAACGCCGCCGAAGAGCGCGCCGATCGCGAATACAAGGTGGCGACGCCGAGGTTCTTGAAGGAAGTGTTCGGGTTCGAAACCGCGTCCAAGTAGTCAGCATGTTCGTGGGTCGAATTTCATTGCCGCGTGCTCCATCGGGGCCTTAGCCGTGCCATGGCGTACGAGTCAACGTATTGTCCGTCGCGGAATACGTCCCCGCGACGGGTTCCCTCCACCTCGAAGCCGAACTTTTGGTAAAGCCGGATTGCCGGCTCGTTATCGACATAGACGGTCAATTCCAGCCGCTTCAGGCTAAGCCAGTTGTCCGACAGGTCGACGAGCGCGCCCAGCAACGCAGAGCCGATGCCGCGGCCGCAAAAGTCGTCATGGACCGATATCCCGATCTCGCCGACATGGCTCCGTCGCCCCTTGAACTGGATGATGCCCGCGTTGCCGACCATCCGCCCATCGAGTTCCGCCACGATTCCGGTCATCCCGTCTGGCGGGTTCTCCATCATTTTGCGCCACTGCTCCTTGCTGGTGAAGGGGAGTCGCAACGTTCCCCACCGCACTTTGGGGAGATTCATGAGCGCAGCAATTTCCTCAAAGTCGCTCGGCTCGCGGGCACGGATCGTCAATCCCGCGAAGGAAGGTGGCTTATCGGGCGCTAGCGGCTCGCCAATTGCGGTATTTGAAAACGAATTCGGCACATCGTCCTCCGTTGCTGCGGCGGCGGACCGGGCCAAAAAAAAGCCCCGTCCGAGGTCGGCGGGGCCTGTCAAAGAGCGTGTCACGTCTGTCAGCGCGCAACGTCCTCCACTGGCCCGCCGAGGCGAGTCATGAGTTGGCGCGAAACGATCGTCGCGAAGTGATACATAGTTATATGAATATACCAAAACACGTTCGGGGTAAATAGGTTTGCGCCGGCCGATCGAAATCGACCGGCTACAGCACGTCCCGATATGATCGCATCACCTCTCCACGTCATGCCCGCGCTCGCGGCCAAGTTTACGCAGGCTGCGCAAGCTTGCCTGCGCGGGCATCCACGTCTTCCTTGCGGAGCTTCAGCAAGCCAGACATGGATGGCCGGGACAAGCCCGGCCACGACTCCGGAGAATGTTCAACATGACCGGAATTCGCTGTGGCCGCCCTATTACTGCCCGACCCCGAACATCCCGAGATCGATCGCCTCGCCCATGGCGAGATAACCGGCGCGGTTCGGGTGAAGCTTGTCGCCGGGGCCGCCGGTGGTGCTTTCGGGAATGAATTGCGCCTTCATCTCGCCCGTCGACGGGTCGAGCGTCGCCGCGTCGAAGTCTGCGACCGCATCGAACACACCGGACGACTTGATGAAGGCGTTGAGGGCGCGGCGCTTGTCGTCCTGCTCCTTCGAGCCGTGCGCCGCATTGGTAGCGTTGAGCGCGCTCGTCAGGGTCGCGCCGACAACGCGCACTCCCGCGATGCGCGCGCGCAGCCGCGCGGCGATGTCGCGCATGCCGGCCGTCACGGTGTCGAGCGCAGCATTGCCGTTCCGGGAAAAATCATTGATGCCTTCGAGCCAGATCACGGCGGAGACGCCGGACAGTGACAGCACGTCGCGTTCGAGCCGAGCGGATGCGGACGGCCCGCCCGGGAATGGCTTTGCGGGCGAATACTCGGCCGGCCCCGTGACCTGGTTGCCGCCGATCCCGGCATTGACGACTGCGATCTTGTTGCCGAATGCCCGGTGCAGCCGGCGCGACAACACGTCGGGCCAGCGATCGTCGCCGTTCATGGTGGTGGCGGTGCCGTCGGTGATGGAATCCCCGAATGCGACGACCAATCGGGTGTCGGCGGGCATCATCATGTCCACCGCATCGAGAAAGAACCACGATGCGGTCGAGTACGGGAACGCCGCCTCCTCCTCCGAGGCGCCCTTGGCGCCGGCATCGGGCGCGGTCACGAACGAGGTGGTCAGCGCCTTGGCGTGCCAGGTCATCGGGCCGCTCTCGCCTGTGACGTGGAAGCTTACGGCCAGCCTGCGTCCGGCGAGTTCGGGCGTTTCGGGATCGCGCACGAAGGCAAGATCGATCGGATCGCTCCACACCGAAGCGCCCGGCGCAACGGTGACGTCCGGCTTGCCGGCAAACGAGACGGTTCGGTTCGAGCCCCTGATCAGTGACGGCCCGCCGAGCGCAAGCCCCACGTAAACGCCATCGAGCGCGAGTGGCCTGATGCCGAATGCGTTGGAAAAGCGCAGACGCGCCTGCCGGCCCCAGACGTCCGGCCGCACGATCATCCGGAAAGTCTGATTGCTGGCGCCATTCGCCGGAACCGGAAACGCAAAGCGCTGGTCGGGCTGCGCCGACGGATTGCCGACCGGGTAGGGGCCTTGTATCGACCCGGCCCAGCTCGTCACCCATTTGGTGGCCGCTGTCTGAGCCTGTGCGGTAGCGGTTACGAGGACGATTGCGGCCGCCGCGGCGGCAAGGGCGAATGGCTTCATGGGTCACATCTCCGTCGGAGGGAAAAGCCTATCAGCGATTGCGCAATACGCAAAGGTCGCGCGGCTGACCGCGGAACCTTTGGCGGCTGTGAAAAATCGCAAACCTCATCCTTGTATGAGGCCGAGGCGGTTTGACGTTTTCGGGAATTTTAGATTTTCAAAATCAGTCACGATAAACTCGACACTCGAATTGTGGATTAACTTGGCCGGTATTTTGACCGGATCGCCGACAGTACCCCAATCCCATCACAGAATTGACAGAGCCCGGAGTCAACCCTCACGCCCCCGGGCGAGGTGGGAGTTCGCGCGTCCGGGCCGAGGGGGGGCAACAGAAGGGGGGTAATAAGATGCACAACCAAAAATTACCGGTGGCATTATGGGCTGCCGCGGCATTCGTAGCTGTCGGGTTGGGAATTAGCGCGCTCGGTCCAGGTTTTCCGACGCCGGTTCAGGCCCAAGCCATACCGAAATCGCTTGAGGAGGGTGGGCCGGACGCCGACCTCAGGGCGCGCAAGAACCAATGGACGGTCGGGGTGGCAGGTGGCTTGCTGTCCGGCAGCAACATGACATTCGCGGATGAACTGGCGCAGGTTCTTGATGACGGCGACAATCTGCGCATTATTCCGATGGTCACCTATGGGGCGGCGTCGAACCTCGACGATCTTCTCTATCTGCGCGGGGTCGATGTGGCGGTGACCCAGTCGGATGTGTTCGAGTATTTCCGCACGCAGCGCAAGACGCTCAATCTCGAGGGCCGCATCCACTACATCATACGTCTGCCCACGTCGGAAATGCACGTCCTGGCGCGCACCGATGTCAACAGTCTCGCCGACTTACGGGGTAAGAAGGTCAATTTCGGACCGGCAGGCAGCGCGTCCAGCTTGACTGGAACGATCGTGTTTCAGCGGGCTGGCGTGCAAGTCGAGCCGACGCTGTTCGACAATCCGCTTGCGCTGCAGAAGCTCAAATCCGGGGAAATCGCGGCGCTTATTCGCGTTATCAATAAGCCGATCGATTTCTTCGCGAAGATCCCGGCGAATTCCGGACTCCACTTGGTTCCAATTCCGTTCACCAAGAACCTTGAGGATTTCTATGCGCTGGGCGAGTTTACGAGCCAGGAATATCCGACGCTCGTTCCCCCGGGTCAAGTGACGGACACGATCGCGGTGCCGGCGGTGCTTGCAGTATTCAACTGGCAGAAAAATACCGACCGATACCGCAAGGTGCAGAGATTCGTCGAAGCTTTCTTCACCAAATTCGATAAGTTCCAGCAGCCGCCGCGTCATCCGAAATGGCGTGACGTCAATCTGGCGGCGACGGTGCCGGGTTGGACCCGTTGGAGCGTGGCGGAAGAGATGTTGCAACGGCTTCGCCAAGCCAATGCCAAAGCCAATGCCGCGGATGGGCAACCGGCTGCTGCATCCGCCGCCGATTTCACGGCCTTCCTGAAGGACAAGGGTGTCGCCGGCGTGGATCCGACGCCAGCGCAGCGCGAGGTGCTGTTCCGCGAATTCCTGCAGTGGGAACAAAAGCGGCAGCGGACAAGCCGGTAGCGCTGGATAGCCTTGGCACCATGCCGGGGCGGGAGGTTCAAAGGCAAATTGCGGAAACGATGTGGTTGTGCTGTGCCAGCTACGTCGTCAAGTCACTCTGACGTGAAAGTGGTGTCAAACCTCTTGTTCGGCCAACTGTGAGAGCCGATGCGGTCCATGCTTCTCTCATCCGGTCGAAACCGGGTGTCGTGACATCCTGTGTCATTTTCATCTGGTCGCGGGTCACTTGCCTACCTTCCCCAGCGCCTGGGAAATCTCCGTACGGATTTTCGCTAATTCCGCCGCCGTATGTGGCCCGCGCGGGCGGCCGATCGGGACTTCTGCAACCACATGGGCCGGGCTGGCCGAGAGCAGGAATAGCCGGTCGGCTAGGCCGATCGCTTCGTCCATGCTGTGGGTGACGATCAGTGTGGTGACGTGCCGGCTCGTCACCAACGCGGCGAGTTCTTCCTGCAGATGCTTGGCGAGCGCCGCATCGAGCGACACGAAGGGCTCGTCGAGCACCAGGAGATCAGGCTTCACCGCAAAAGCCCGCGCGAGTGCAACGCGTCGCGCCTGGCCGAGGGACAATTCGCCCGGGAAATGACGGCGATGGGCGGCGAGGCCCAACGCCTCAAACAAGACATCAAGGTCGGAACCGGTCGCTTCTGGGGCCCCCAGCCGGACATTCTGTTCCACAGTGCGCCATGGCAACAGACGCGGTTCCTGGAACACCATCCCGAGCTTGCCGTGGTCGGGCAAACGCACCGTACCCGTGTAATCGGGATCGAGGCCTGTGATGATGCGCAGGAGCGTGGTCTTGCCGCAGCCGGAAGGACCGACCAAAGCACCGACAGTCCCGGCTTTAAGAGCGAACGTCATGTCGTGCAGCACCTCGATGGTGCCGCCCGACGCCGTCCGATAGGACTTGTGCGCTATGCTGACGTCAAGCTGCTTTGGGCCGCCAGCGGGAGACATGTCGTTCAATCGGCTGCACCAAGAATGTTTCGATCGCCAGCATGACGAGGACGAACGCAATAGCATAGGCGAGGATGCGGGTAACGTCGAACAGCTGGAAGGCGATCCCGATCTCGAAACCGACGCCGTTCGGTCGCCCGAGGAGTTCGACGATCAGGACGATCTTCCATACCAGCGACAGGCCGGAGCGCGTCGCCGCCGCCAGATAGGGGGCGAGCTGGGGAATGAGCACGTGCCGCAGCCGCATCCAGCGGCTCATGCGGAACACCTGTGCCATCTCGTCGAGCTGGCGATCGAGTGAGCGGGCGCCCTCGCGCACCGTAACGGTCGCGTTGGGCAGCTTGTTGAGCGCGACCGCCACGATGGCGGCGGTTTCGGTGAGCCCCGCCCATACATAGGCAAGCACGATAATGACCAGCGCCGGCAGGTTCAGGAGCGCCACAAGCCAGGGATCGGCCAGACGGTCGGCGAGACGCGAACGGCCCATCCATATTCCGAGCGCGGTTCCGATCGCCATTGCGATGACGAATGCGACCGCCACCCGGGCTAACGTTGCGCCGAGGTGAAACGCCAGTGCGCCCGATTGCGCCTCGGTCCACAGGGCGAAGCCGACCGTCTGCGGGCCTGGCAGCATACGCGGACCGGCGATTTCCGATCCAACGTACCAGGCCGCAACGAGCAGGATGAGCGAGAACAGCCTTGACGCAACGTTCAATCGGACTTCTCCGGATCGTAGAACGTCCCTTTGTCCAGCTCCCGTGCCGGGCCAACCAGCTCGGCGCCGCCGATCTCCGCCAGCACGCGATAGAGCCCTGCGGCGTCGAGTTCCTCGTCTCGGATCGGGCGGCGCGGAACGCCGTCGCCATAGCGTCGGCGATAGATTTCGAGGCCTGCCTTGTCGCTGATGCCAATGCGCGGCGCCAGCCGCTGCCATTCGGCTTCCGAATTGGCAAGGATGTCCTTCGCCCGGGCGGCTACGTCGAGGAAACGGGCGACAGCGGATTTGTTCTTTGCCGCCCAGCCGCCATCGAACGCATAGCCCACCATGGCGACCGGTCCGGTTGCGCCAAGACGTTTTTCGATCGCCTCCATGTCGATGCCGCGCTTAAATCCTTTGCCTTCCAGTTCGGCGCAGAAATTCCAGAACGTGAGCGTGGCGTCGTTCTCGCGCTGCAGGGCTTTCTCGGACAGTAAAGGCGGCGCCCCATAAACGATATTGGTCTGGGTTCTGAGATCGAGGCCGTCGCGGCGTGCGACCGCCTGGAGCATCAGCCAGCTTTTGTCCAGCGGGCCGCCGGCGACCGCGAGCTTCTTGCCCTTGAGATCGGCAAGGTTCGCGACGGTGGAATTCCCCGGTACCATCACGGCGCCGAGTGTGCTCGTATAGGGATAGAACACGAGATTGTCACCGAGCGAACGCTCGCGCGCGACCCACAGCCAATCCGACACGATCAGGTCGGCCGAACCGCTGCGCAGCGCGATCTTGCCGGCTTCCGTGGAAGCGAGTTCCACCACCTGGATGTCGAGATCGGCCTTCTTGTCGAGGCCATGGGCCTTGATGATATCCAGCTCCCACGCAAGCGTGCCCGTCTTTTGCGCCGCAATACGGATGCGATCGGCCGCCGTGGCAGCGGTGGTGACGCACAGGCTCGCCAGGAACACGGCGCAAAGTGTCCACAGCCCTCGCGTGCTGACGCGAATCTCATGTAAGCTGTGGCTGGGTCGCACTTGCGGCGAAGGCCCTACGCCCCCGAACATCGACTTCCCTCCGTATCGTTTCGCGTCTTCTAAAGCTTTTTCGATCAGGTTGACCCTACGAGGGTCATTGCCCGGCTTGACCGGGCAATCCAGTATCCACAGCCGGTGTTTACTGGGTCGCCCGGTCAAGCCGGGCGATGACAGCACAGGAAATGTCAACCTGATCGAAAAATGCCTCCTAATAGCCCTGTGCTGTAAGGCCCAAGATGCCACATCCACCCGAGTGACGCAGCATACATGCTTGATTGACCTTGGCTTCCGTAATTTTTTCCTTATCGCGCTATTGGTTTTTCCTATGGTGCCTGAACGGCCGAAACCGGAGATGAACGATGCTGGTCGGAGTGCCTAAGGAGATCAAGGACAGCGAATACCGGGTGGGGCTGGTGCCGTCCACGGTGCGCGAACTCACGCTCAAGGGTCATCGCGTTCTCATCGAGAAGGATGCAGGCGTCGGCGCCGGCCTCGCAGATGATGCCTATGTGGCGGCAGGCGCCGAGATCGCGGCAGGCGCCGACCGAATATTCGCAGAGGCCGAATTGATCGTGAAGGTCAAGGAGCCGCTTGCCCCCGAACGCAAGAAGCTCCGGCACGGCCAGGTGCTGTTCACCTATCTGCATCTCGCGCCCGATCGCGCGCAAGCGGAGGACCTGCTGGCGTCGGGATGTATCGCGATTGCCTATGAAACCGTGACCAGTCCGTTGGGCGGGCTCCCGCTGCTGATGCCGATGTCGGAGGTCGCGGGCCGCATGGCGCCCCAGGCGGGCGCCCATTGTCTTGAGAAGGAAATCGGCGGACGTGGCGTGCTGCTCGGCGGCGTTCCCGGCGTTTCGGCGGCCGACGTGCTGGTGCTCGGCGGCGGCACCGTCGGAGCCAACGCGGCCCGCATCGCCGCCGGCATGGGTGCCGATGTGACCGTGGTGGACCGCAATCCGGACGTGCTGCGACGGATCGACAATACGTTGAGCGGCGTCCACACGGTGTTCTCCACCCGCGACGCGGTCGAGACCCTGTGCCGCCGCGCCGATCTGATTATCGCGACCGTGCTGATTCCGGGCGCGACGGCGCCGAAACTGATCACCGCGGAGACCGTGCGGGCGATGAAGCCGGGCGCCGTGATCGTCGATGTCTCCATCGACCAGGGCGGCTGCGCCGAGACGTCACGGCCGACCACCCATTCGCATCCGACCTACATCGTCGACGACGTGGTGCACTACTGCGTCGCCAACATGCCGGGCGCGGTCGCCCGCACCTCGACCTTCGCGCTCAACAACATGACGCTGCCCTTCGTGATCGCGCTTGCCGACAAGGGCTACCGGATCGCGCTCGGGCAGGACCCGCATCTGCGCGCGGGCCTCAACATCCACGAGGGGCAGGTCACTTACCAGGCGGTCGCCGAGGCGTTGAAGCTGCCATACGTGCCAGCGGAGCAGGCGTTGCGGATGTAGCGTTACACATTCATCTGCGTGATGAACTTCGTGTTGAGATAGGCGTCGAGCGCGTCCGCGCCGCCTTCGCTGCCGAAGCCGGAGTCCTTGACGCCGCCGAATCGCACTTCGGGGAGCGCGAGGCCGTGATGGTTGATCGACACCATGCCGCTTTCGATGGCGTGGCCGATCGCTTCGGCGGTCTTGGTCGAGCGTGTATAGGCGTAAGCGGCGAGACCGTAAGGCAGGCGGTTAGCTTCGCCGACCACTTCCTCGAATGTGTCGAAGGCATTGACGATCGCGACCGGGCCGAACGGCTCCTCGTTCATGATGTGCGCCTCGCGCGGCACCTGGGTGAGCACGGTCGGCTCGAAGAAATAGCCCTTGTTGCCGATGCGCCGGCCGCCGGTTTCGACCTTGGCGCCCTTGGCCACCGCATCGGTGACGAAGCCCTCGACGGCGTCGAGCCGGCGGCTGTGCGCGAGCGGGCCCATGCGGGTGTCTTCCTTGAGGCCGTCGCCGACCTTGATGGATTTCGCGGCGGCGACGAACTTGTCGACGAAATGCTGATAGACCGGCTGCTGCACCAGGAAACGGGTCGGCGAGACGCAGACTTGGCCGGCATTGCGGTACTTGTTGGCGCTGAGAATCTTCGCCGCCGCATCGACGTCGGCATCCGCGAACACGATCGCGGGTGCGTGGCCGCCAAGCTCCATGGTAACGCGCTTCATGTGCGCGCCGGCGAGCGCCGCAAGCTGCTTGCCGACGGCCGTGGAGCCCGTGAACGAGATCTTGCGGATGATCGGATGCGGGATCAGATAGGCCGAAATCTCGGACGGCACACCGAACACCAGGTTGACCACGCCGGCCGGAATGCCGGCCTGCACAAACGCGTCGACGAGGCCGGCGCAGGCGGCGGGCGTCTCCTCCGGGCCCTTGATGATGATCGAGCATCCGGCCGCGACCGCGCATGACATCTTGCGCACCGCCTGGTTGATCGGAAAGTTCCACGGCGTAAAAGCCGCGACCGGGCCGACCGGCTCCTTCATCTCGAGCTGATAGACTCCTTCGACCCGCGCGGGCACGGTGCGGCCATAGGTGCGGCGTGCTTCCTCGGCGAACCAGTCGATGACGTCGGCGCCGGCAAGTGTTTCGCCTTTCGACTCCGCCAGCGGCTTGCCCTGCTCCATGGTCATCAGCGTCGCGATGTCGTTGGCGCGGCTGCGCAGGATGTCGGCGGCCTTGCGCATCAGGCGATAGCGCTCGTGGGCGGAGACCTTCCGCCACGTCTCGAAGCCCTTCTGGGCGGCCGCAAGCGCGAGATCGAGATCGGCCTTCTCGGCATGCGCCACGGTGCCGATCGGTTCTCCGGTCGCCGGATTGAGGACCGACAGCGTCTTGCCGCTGACGGCCGGCTTCCATGCGCCGTCGATGAAAAGGTTGACGTTGGAGTACATGATGACCTCGCGGGGTTGTCCGTAGCCCGGATTGCGCGCCGGCACTTCCGGCGCGCAATCCGGGGTCGGCCGAGCCATTTGCGTAGGCCGTCCCGGATGAAGGGACCGCAAAGAGGCGGTCCCTTCATCCGGGCTACGCTCGTTGTAGCGTCTTAGTGGACCATGACCTGCACCGCAATGCCATGATCGGATGTTTGACACGCCGTGACCGCAAACCTACTGATCCGAACGGTCGTGAATTCGCAAGAGGTCCAGGCGGTGACACATCCGGACATTCTGTTCGTGCCCTATCGGGACACGTTGAAGCTGCTCTCGCTCGAAGATGCGATGCGCATTTGCGAGGAGACCTATCGGATGCATGCGCGCGGCAGCGTCGTCTGGTCGAAGCCGCCGAGCTTCAAGCTGGACATCGCGGAAGGCTTCCACAACCACTGGCACGTCAAGGGATGCCTGCTCAAGGACATCCCGGTCACCGGCGTCCGCATGTACAATTATTTCGACGACGGCGCCCGCAACACCGTGGGCGGGCTCGACTGCACCCGTTTCATCGTGCTGTCGGACCCGCGCACCGGCCACGCGCTGGCGATCGTGGACGAGCATCTCGTCTACCAGCTGCGCAGCACCGCGGCCGCCGCGGTCGCACTGAAATGGGTTGGCCCGGCGTCCGCCAAGGTGCTGGGCCTCGTCGGCATCGGATCGATGGGCACCGGCATGATGCGCTGCCTATTGACGATGTACCGGTTCGACGAAATCCGCGTGACATCCCGCCGTCCGGAAACGCGCGCGGCCTTCGCGGCGAAATGGAGCCGCGAACTCGGCATTCCGGTGCGCGCGCTCGACCGCATCGAGGACGTGGTCCGCGGCGCCGACATCGCGGTCGGCGGCACCACGTCATCCGACATCATGACGCGGGAAGCCTGGGTGAAGCCCGGCGCGGTGTTCGTTTCGCTGGCGCGCCGCGAGTTCGAGCCCGCCGGTTGGGTCCGCATGGACAAGGTCATCATCGACAGCTGGGAGATGAACTACCTGATGCCGTCCTTCCGCCAGATGGTTGATGACGGCGTCTTCACGCGCGGGCAGCTTCACGGCGAAATCCACGAAGTGGTGGCGGGAACGAAGCCCGGACGCGAGCGGGCGGAGGAGAGAGTTCTCGTTCACACCACCGGCCTCGTGTCTCAGGACATCGCCATCTGTCATTATGTTTTCGAGCAGGCAAAGGCGAGGGGGCTTGGACTGACGCTGCCTGCCGCCCGGGAGGAAGCAGGATTGGCCTGATCATTGATTTTCCTGATGCTCCGCGATCGCGAAACGCCGAATCGAAGCGACACAACTCACGACCGGCCTTGATGGAGACCGTGGCGCCGCCGCCGATGTTTGCGATAGAATGCTTATCAATCGCGCAGAAGCGTGCTGCCGATGGAGGAAACACCGATGTCCCGCATCGCGAACACCAAGTCACGAAGCCTGATCGCGGGTGTCGTCTCTGCAGCGGTGTTCATTTGGCCGGCCATCGGTGCGGAGAGTGCGGTGCCCAACTTCTCGCCGGACAGCCGCACCGGATGGATCGCCGGCGTCCCGGATGGCGAGACTCCGATCGGCGACGATTTCCTCCAGCCGCCGTCGGGACCGGGGCCGGTCACGTTCGACAAAGCGCATCCGTATATCGACAATCGCGTGGCGAGAAGGACGGGCAAGCAGTCGACGAACCGCGTCGCCGACTTGAGCAATCCGATTCTGCAGCCGTGGGTGAGAGAGGAATTGAGAAAGCTCAATCAACGGGCACTGACCGAGACGATGGTGTGGACCCCCAAGGAAAGGTGCTGGCCGATCGGCGTTCCAGGCTTCCTGCTCTATCCGGTCACTCCGGTTTATTTCCTCCAAACTCCCAAACAGGTGCTGTTGATCTGGGAGGAGGATCACATGGTGCGCCACGTCTATCTGACCGACCAGCATTCACCAAATGTAAAGCCGTCCTGGTTCGGCGAGTCCATCGGCCATTATGAGAATGGCGACACACTTGTGGTCGATACGATCGGGCTGAACACCAGGACTTTCGTCGACAGTTACCGCACGCCGCACACCGAACAACTGCATGTCGTCGAGCGCTTTCGGATCGTCGAAGACGGCAAAGCGCTGGAAGTGATTGCGCGGGTCGAGGATCCTGGCGCGTTCACCATGCCGTGGAACGCGGTCCAGCGCTACCGGCGCGCGGAACAGGGCCCGATGGTCGAGGCGGTTTGCGCCGAGAACAATGACAAGTTTTTTGGCTACGACATCGAACCGATCCCGCAAGCCGACAAGCCGGATTTCTGAGCGATCTCACGCGATATCGGACGATCTGACGGGCACATCTATGAGGGGGTCGTGGAAGCCCAAGCGCATCTCGCCGACCTACGCCGCGTCATCACGGCGGACAAGTGCAAGGCGCTGCTCATCGAGCTCGTGCGGGTGCCGAGCCCGCAGACCGCACTGATGGAGGCCGAGCCGCTGCTGCGCAAATTCA
>Ga0257161_1000066_pt1 | contig 25966 bp, 27 predicted proteins | sample NR01A_FD_185954 | JGI IMG/M metagenome (GOLD analysis project Ga0257161, IMG submission 185954) | Soil microbial communities from H.J. Andrews Experimental Forest, Oregon, United States - NR-01-A | ecosystem: Environmental > Terrestrial > Soil > Temperate forest > Bulk soil | place: USA: Oregon... | reverse complement strand
TGCTGTTTGACAGCGGCGATGAGGTGACGATCGAAGCCGGTGACGAAGGCGTCCGGTTCCTGCTCGTCTCCGGCAAGCCGATCGAGGAACCGGTCGCGTGGTACGGACCGATCGTGATGAATACGAAGGCCGAGCTGCAACAGGCCGTCGCCGAATTGAACGACGGCACGTTCATCAAGCACGGGCGAAGTTAGAGCATCGCCACGTTCTTGGTGCGACACGCGAGCCCATGCATCTCGAACCGACCGTGTGATATTTTCGCCGGCTCAATCCGGCGAGCTGCCGTGCGCCGGGAGTAACGGGGATGTTTATGAGCCGAATTCGTGCCGCGCTGTGGGCCGTCTGCGCCAGCTTTCCGTTCATGCTGGCGCTTGCATCGCTGCCGCCCGCCTCGGCCCAGGCGACCTGGCCTCAGCGGGCGGTGCGGTTCATCGTGCCGCTGGGGCCTGGCAGTGGCGCTGACATCGGGGCTCGGCTGTTCGCGGATCGCCTGGCGACGCGCTGGGGCAAGCCCGTCGTGGTCGAGAACCGTCCCGGCGGCGACGGCATCGTGGCAATCACAGCTTTCATCAGTGCCCACGACGACCACACGCTGCTGTTCTCGCCGGCCTCAACGTTCACGGCCCATCCGTATCTCCACGACAAGCTCCCCTACGATCAGGCCGATCTCCTGCCAGTCGCCCGGGTGTCCAATACCCTCGTCGCCATCGTGGCGCCGGCTTCATTGAAAATCGGCTCGCTGGAAGAACTGGTGGCGCTCGTGCGCGCGCAGCCCGGCAAGCTCAACTGGGCGACTGCAACCGGCGTCAGCGACTTCCTGTTCACCTCCTTCCTGAAGGGGGCCAATCTTGACATGTCCAAGGTGCCATATCGCGACACCGTCCAGCCGTCCACCGACGTCGCCGAGGGGCGCATTCAGATGTATTGGGGAGCACTCGCAATCGTGCGCCCCCATGTACAGGCCGGCAAGGTCAAGCTGCTCGCCTTCAGCAACAGCGTGCGCGCGCCCGACGAGCCGAACGTTCCGACTGTCAAGGAGGCCGGGTTTCCGGCGCTGGCCTTCAATGGTCTTGCCGGCCTATTCGGGCCCCGCGATATGGCCGACGATATTCGCGAGCGCATTGCCGCCGATATCCGGGCGGTTGCCGACGATCCCACGATCGGGGCGCGCCTTCAGAGCACTGGCCAGTTGGTCAGCCCAGGACGGGCGGCCGAATTTGCTGCATCGATCGATGAGCAGCGCGCCGTCGTCACGGCGATTGCAAAGGAGATGGGAATCAAGCCCGCACAGCTGTCGCAATAACATTCATTTCCTGACAAAACCTCGAGCGGCCACGGAGGTAGAACCGCGTATCCGGGCAATCCGATCGAAGCCGCGGCGTTATTTCCAAAATAAGAAACATTCTCCTGCGTAAATTGACGACTACAAACAAAATCACTGAGCCATATATGGATCTGGTGCCGACGGATCGGCCATCCCCTGCTCAAGGAAGGAATGCAGGCTATGTCTTTATCCCCGTTAGATACGCGCTATGCCCCGCATGCTCTGGCCGCACTACGCATTGTGGCCGGTCTACTTTTTCTGGCGCACGGCCTCGTGAAGCTGTTCGGCTTTCCGCCGGATGCTGCACCCGGCCCACAAGAGCCCTTGAGCCTGTTGGGCGTCGGCGCCGCTATTGAGCTTGTGACCGGCACCTTGGTGGTGCTCGGCCTCTTCACCCGCGCTGCCGCGTTCCTCGCGTCCGGCGAAATGGCAGTTGCCTATTGGTTGGCTCACGCGCCGCACAGCTTTTACCCGGCGGTGAACGGGGGCGATGCTGCAATCCTATTCTGTTTTGTGTTCCTATACATCGCCGCGGCCGGCCCTGGTGCATTTAGCTTGGACGGCGTGTTGCGTCGGCTTGGTTCAAGTCCAAAACGTGTAGCGCGAGCCTGATCCGGTTCGAGACGCGGAGAACATTGATGTCAACACGACCTTATCCCCAGGCCAAGCCCCTTGCGGAAAATCCGCATCCGATCGTTCCGGGCGCGAGGATCGGCCATGTGCATCTCAAAGTCGCCGATCTCGACCGCGCGCTGGCCTTCTATACCGGCGTGTTGGGTTTCGAGCTGATGCAGCGCTTCGGCAATCAGGCGGCCTTCATTTCCGCCGCCGGATATCACCACCACATCGGGCTCAACACTTGGGAAAGCAAAGGCGGTATGCCACCCGCCCCGGGCACTACCGGACTTTACCACGTGGCGATCGTGTACCCGACCCGCGCCGATCTCGCCGGCGCGTTGCGGCGGCTAATCGCAGCCGGGGTCCCGCTGGATGGCGCGAGCGATCACGGCGTTAGCGAGGCCTGTATCTGCGCGATCCGGACCGGAATGGCCTCGAGCTATATTGGGACCGGCCCGAGGCTCAATGGCCGCGCAATGCGGATGGAAACGTCAATATGAAAACGGATCCGCTCGACCTGCGGAACCTGCTCGCCGAGGCGAAGGCTGCGTAGGGCGGGTTCCGCTTTAACACCATCTCGATCTGCATGGAACGGCGGGGTAAAGCTAACCCACCCACGCTGGAGCGCCGTTGCTTCTACCTGGTCGGTACCGGCTTGTCGCCGCGATAGTCGTAGAACCCGCGCTTGGTCTTGCGACCAAGCCAGCCGGCCTCGACATACTTCACAAGCAGCGGGCATGGCCGATACTTCGAGTCCGCCAGCCCCTCGTGCAGTACCTGCATCACCGACAGGCAGGTGTCCAGGCCGATGAAGTCGGCAAGCTCGAGCGGACCCATGGGGTGATGGGCGCCGAGCTTCATGGCAGTATCGATGGCATCGACCGAGCCGACGCCCTCATAAAGCGTATAGATCGCCTCGTTGATCATCGGCAGCAGGATGCGGTTGACGATGAAGGCCGGGAAATCCTCCGCGACCGCATATTTCTTGCCGAGCTTGGTGACGAAGGCCTTGGTGGCCTCGTAGGTGGTATCGTCTGTGGCAATTCCGCGAATCACCTCGACCAGTTCCATCACCGGCACCGGATTCATGAAATGTATGCCGATGAACCTTTCCGGCCGATCGGTCGAAGCCGCAAGCCGTGTGATCGAGATCGACGACGTGTTGGTAGCGATGATGGCGCTGTCCTTCAGCACCGGACACAACGCCGCCAGGATCTTGCGTTTGACTTCTTCCTTCTCGACAGCCGTTTCGATGACGAGGTCGCAATCTGCAAGCGCCTCGATTTTGTCGGCGGCCCCGATTCGTCCGAGCGCCGCCCGGCGGTCATTTTCGCTGATCGCCTGCCGCGCCACCTGGCGCGTCATGTTGCCATTGATCGTCGCCATTCCGGCTCTGACGCGCTCCTCGGAGACGTCGTTAAGCGCGACCTCAAAGCCCGCGAGCGCGCACACGTGAGCAATGCCGCTGCCCATCTGACCGGCGCCGATCACGCCCACTCGGTGAATTTCAACCATGCAAGTATCGATCATATCGTTTGTCGGCCTTTCGTCTAGGCCAAGGTGGAGAAATGTGTGTCTAGACGACGTTCTACCGACAACTGTTCTCAGTGACTACCTCTACGAAGCCATTTTGCCATTAAGGTTTACCGCCCGAGCTTACCAAGTTCGTCGGCGAGTTCGGGGAGCGCCTTGAACAGATCGGCCACGAGACCGTAATCCGCGACCTGGAAGATGGGCGCCTCTTCGTCCTTGTTGATCGCCACAATCACCTTGGAATCCTTCATGCCGGCCAAGTGCTGGATCGCCCCCGATATCCCCACCGCGATGTAAAGCTCTGGCGCCACGACCTTTCCGGTCTGCCCAACCTGCCAATCGTTTGGTGCATAACCGGCATCGACGGCGGCGCGTGAAGCGCCCACCGCGGCGCCAAGCTTGTCGGCCACCGGCTCTATATATTTGGCGAAGTTCTCGCGTGACGCCATGGCGCGTCCGCCGGACACGATGACGCGGGCCGAAGTGAGTTCCGGCCGATCGTTCTTGGAGATTTCCTCACCGACAAAGGCCGAAATCCCCGGATCCGGCGGCGGCGACACCGGGTCAATCACGGCGCCTCCGTCTTCCCCCGTAGCCTGGAAAGCCGAGGTGCGCACCGTGATCACCTTCCTATTGTCCTTGGAGCGCACGGTCTGCACTGCATTGCCAGCGTAGATCAGCCGCTCGAACGTGTCAGGCGACAGCACCTTGACGATGTCGGATATCTGCATGACGTCCAGCAGCGCCGCGACACGCGGCATGATGTTCTTTGCGTTCGCGGTGGCCGGCGCCATGATGGTATCGTAACCGGACGCGAGCGCGACGATCAGCGCCGCCGTCGGCTCCGCCAGCATGTGCTCGAACAGTGGCGCATCCGCGATCAACACCTTGGCAACACCATCGAGCTTTGCCGCCGCCTCCGCTGCGGACCTACAGTCCCTGCCGGCGATGAGGACATGTACCGGGTCGCCGATCGCCTTCGCGGCCGTCATTGCCTTGGCGGTCGCGTCCTTCAGGCTTGTGTTGTTGTGTTCGGCGAGCAGAAGGGTCGGCATTACAGGATTCCCGCTTCGTTTTTCAGCTTGCCAACCAGTTCGGCGACCGAGCCGACCTTGCCTCCGGCTTTGCGCATCGGCGGTTCGGTCGTCTTGAGAATTTCGAGCCGATGCGTGGTATCGACGCCATAATCGGACGGCGTCTTGTCGGCGATCGGTTTCTTTTTCGCTTTCATGATGTTGGGCAGCGATGCATAGCGCGGCTCGTTAAGCCGCAGATCGGTGGTGACCACCGCGGGCAACTTCAGCCGGACGGTCTGTAGTCCGCCGTCCACCTCGCGGGTGATACTGGCATTCTCGCCATCAATCACGACCTTGGACGCAAACGTCCCTTGCGGCCAATTCAGCAACGCCGCCAGCATCTGGCCGGTCTGGTTGCAATCGTCGTCGATCGCCTGCTTGCCAAGGATGACGAGACCCGGCCGCTCGGCTTCAGCGATGCCCTTGAGGATTTTCGCGACCGCCAGCGGCTCCACAATACCGTCAACCTTGACGAGGATACCGCGGTCCGCCCCCATGGCCAGCGCCGTCCGGATGGTCTCGGAAGCCTGCTGCGGCCCAATCGAAACCGCGATGATCTCCGTTGCCTTGCCGGCCTCTTTGAGGCGGATAGCCTCCTCGACGGCGATCTCGTCGAACGGATTCATCGACATCTTGACATTGGCGAGCTCGACGCCGGTCCCGTCGGTTTTGACCCGGATTTTGACGTTGTAGTCAACGACCCGTTTGACGGGCACAAGAACCTTCATCCTGGTCTCTCCCGGAACGGCGCGCAAACTATGACCCGCGCCAGAGCGTGTCAACGCACCTGCCGCATTGCAGCATAGTTCGGCTGCGAATTCCAATCGCCCGTTGTGCTGACTTTGCGGCCCTTCCACCGAGATCAGCGGTTTCGGCCCGGCACCCAAAGCACGTCACCGACTCCCTGTTGATTGACATAGCGGCTTGCCACGAAAAGAAAATCCGACAACCGGTTCACATATTTAAGCGCAACCGCCGAGACCTCCTCACCCGGTTGATCGGCCAGTTCCACCATCATCCGTTCGGCACGGCGGCAGACCGTGCGGGCAAGATGCAGATGCGCGGCTGCCGGCGTACCGCCCGGCAGTACAAATGAACGCAATGGGGCAAGGTCAGCATTGAGGCGATCGATCTCGGTCTCGAGCCGCGTCACCTGGGCTTCGCTGACGGTCAGCCGGGCGCCGCCGGGATCCCTTCCTTTGTCCACAGCGGGTGCACAGAGATCGGCACCGAGGTCGAACAGATCATTCTGAATGCGCCCCAACATGGCGTCGATCTCGGCATCGTGAGGCGTATGCAGACGCACGGCCCCGATGGCGGCGTTGGTCTCATCGATCGTGCCGTAGCACGCGATGCGCAGATCGTATTTCTTGCGCCGTTCCCCGGTGCCGAGCGCGGTGGTGCCGTCGTCGCCGGTGCGGGTATAGATGCGGTTGAGAACCACCATGGCGCAGCCTTTCCGGCCAAGGGCTTTTGTCCTATCGCCCCATCGCCCAGACCGTTAACATGATGATGATGATGGCGATGAATTGCAGCACGACGCGCCAGCGCATGAGTTTCTGCGACAGGCTGGGCGAGCCGCCGCGCAACATGTTGTAGAGACCGAGCATCAGCACGACGGCGACTGCCGCGATCGCCATCGGAACGATATAAGTGGAGAGAAAGTCTGTCATTGCGTCTACTTAACACCTGCACCTCGCCGCCGCTATGGCGGAACCCGTCATGAAGGGTCGTATCATTGTCCTGGGCGCCGCCGGCGGGCTCGGCCGCGCGGCCGCGGAGGCATTCAAATCTGCGGGGTGGCAGGTCGCCAGCCTGGTACGCGGAAGTTCGCTGGCAGGTGTCGCGCCCGGCACCGAAATTATCGAGGTCGATGCGCGCGATGCCGAGTCGGTCATCGCGGCGGCAAGCGGCGCTGATGTCGTGCTCCACGCCCTCAATGTACCTTATACGGATTGGGGGCGGCTCGCGCTTCCCCTTACCGACACCGCAATCGCGGCCGCTCGGGAAAGCCGTGCAACGTTGGTGTTTCCCGGCAATCTCTACAACTATGGCGCCGGCATGCCGGCCCGGATCGATGAGAGCGCTCCGATGCGTCCGACCTCACGCAAAGGGGCCATACGGGTTGCCATCGAGGGGCGTATGCGCGACGCCGCGGAGGCGGGCCTGCGTGCGATCGTTCTGCGCGCCGGCGATTATTTCGGCGGCAAGGGCGCCGGCTCATGGTTCGACCGGGTTATCGTCAAGGAGATCGCCGCGGGCCGGCTGACCTATCCGGGCCCGCTCGATACCATCCATGAATGGGCCTATCTGCCGGACGTGGCGCAAGCCCTGGTCCACCTCGTGGAACAGCGCGAGCGGCTCGCCCCGTATGCAACGTTCGGATTTTCCGGCCACGCGGTGACCGGGCGTGAATTCGCCACCGCCATCTCGCGCGCCTGCCGGCGTGACTTCAAGATCGACTTCATGCCATGGCGGTTGTTAAAGGCGATGGGCGTCGTCGTTCCGGTGTTCCGCGAACTGTGCGATATTTCCTATCTATGGTCGACGCCGCATGCCATCGATGGCACGCGGCTCGCGGAGATTATCGGCGCCGTTCCGCATACGCCGCTGGATCAGGCGATCGCGGCGTCGCTCACGGCGCTTGGATTGAAGCGGCGGGGAGACGAAATACACTGATGGGGCGACCGCACATTGATTTTGTCGGCGTCAACCGGTGCGCCCGAAGAATAAAGCGACTGCAGGCAAAAAAAATGCTGCTATAGGTAGAAAACAACGAAAAGGCCCTTCGGTAAGGTTTCCTGTTATCCTTTCAATTGACATGTTTGCGCTGAACTTTGTTTTTTGGGCGAGATTGCGCCATATTGCAGACTAGTGACAAAAGCGGAGCCGGCCATCACCCGCCAATCAGCGGTGTTATTTCTTGGTGCTAAAGATCTTGACTGAATTCATCAAAGCATCTCACGGATGCCAGCCGCGTAGATCGCGGATTATAGCCGCGTTCCGCCCCTCACGGCCGCGATACTCGGGGCGTTTGCCATGAAGTCCGGCAGTCCACGTCATTGCCTCGAATGTGGAAAACTGATCGTTCACCGCAGAATAACGGCGTCCTATTGCTCGGGAAAATGCCGGGAGATCCATAATGCCCAAAAGCGGCGGTTAGCCCGAGAAGAAGCCAAAATCACCTTGTCCCCAACGCATACGCCAGAGGCGGACGATATCATTTAGTATGCCATATGAATTGAAACGGAATCTCCAAAAGTTTTCCGCTGTTTACGCTGTTTTCCGGCGCCTCGACTAACGCGGCAGGTATGGAGCCGGGTAGGAACGGCGATTTTTTATCGATCCGCCATTCCGCACTTCGAGTGGATACAATTTTAATTCGGGTGGATGAGGTCCTATGGTCGCTTGCACCGATGCGAGCCACTGCGTTTCGCTTCCGGCCGCTGCCGCGATTGGCGGCCGCGATTTGCCGGGACGACCCCCAATGGGCTAGCCTTATCCCCATAGTCAGCCATCCGGTAGTCGGGGGACGTATGGGCCAAATCATGATGCTGTCACGAACCGTACTCGTCGCCGGTGGAGCGGTTATTGCCGGCACGGCAGCGTTGGGGCAGGGTACGCCGCCCACCCCGCCTCCTGCCGCATCGCAACTGGCGCCGACCGCGACGATCAATACGCCCGGCTATCTGCCGATCGGGCCCGCCGATCCCAAGCTCCGGGTTGTGGATTTGCCGAGCGGCAAGAAAGTTCACCTGCTGCCGGCGACGCTGGAGACGACCCAATGGGGCTGGTTTGACAACGCCCAAGCGCCGGTGCTTCGGGTCAATTCCGGCGATACCATCGTGATGGAAACGATGATGCACAGTCACAATCAGGTGGTCCCGGGCACGACCATCGAGCAAATCAAGAAATTGCGTACGGATTTCCCAGGCCGCGGGCCGCACACATTGACGGGGCCCATCTACATCGAGGAGGCGCAACCGGGTGACGTGCTCAAGGTCACACTGAACAAGATCGTTCCGCGCTCCTATGCCGCGAACTTCAACGTGCCGGGAATGTTCGGCGAGTTCCCGACCGTCTATCAGAACGGTCAGGTCAAATACCTGTATCTCGATCTCGAGACCATGACGACCGAGTTTCTGCCCGGCATCGTTTTGCCGGTGCGTCCATTCCCGGGCACCATGGGGGTCGCGCGCAAGGAGCCGGGCCGCTACTCGAGCGTGCCACCCGGCGAATACGCGGGGAACATGGACATTCGTGACTTCGTCGCCGGTTCGACGCTCTACGTCCCGGTCAATGTGCCCGGCGCACTGCTTTGGAGCGGCGACTCGCATGCGGCCCAGGGCAACGGCGAAGTCAACCTCACGGCGCTCGAGACCGCGTTCAAGGAGTTCAACATCACGGTGGAAGTCGTCAAGGGCAAGCCGCTCGACTTCCCGCGGATCGAGACGCCAAAATCATGGATCACGATGGGATTTGATCCGGACCTGAACAAAGCATGGGCGCAGGCCAAGATGCAAACCGCCAAGCTCCTGTCCGAGCAGCGCTCGATATCCGCCGAGCAGGCCGAGATACTCATGGCAAGCGTTTCTGATTGCCGGGTTTCCCAGGTCGTCAACATCAAGAAGGGCATCCACTGCCTCAGCCCGAAAAATACCGGCGACACCGAAGACATGGAGCGTCCGGCCCGGGAGACGGCGGAATATTTCGTGTCTCAGGCCAAGGAAGCCGACCTGAACAAAGCGATGGACGACGCCTCGATGGGCATGATCCGATGGCTTGAGGCGGAGAAAAAGATCGCGCGGCTGGATGCGTATGGGCTTGCCAGCGCCGCAATGGATTGCCGGGTCGGAGCGATCTCGGATGCCGAGAAGAACGTCCATTGCCTGATGCCGAAGAGCATTTGGGTTGCGAACACCGGCAAGCGTTAACAAACGTGGCAGGCTTCTCGGACAAAGCAAGACAGGCCATGCGCTCGGCATCGCCTGCCCGAGTTCCCTGTCGGCAGCGGCCAATCGGGAGGCTCGCTCTGGAAGCTGCGCTTGCGCCCGGACCTCGCATTACTATGTAGCACTCGCGGGGTACTGTAGGAGGTTTGCATGCGGTTATTAGTCTTACCGGCGACCGCCGCCGTGTTGGCCGCGGCGATTGTGGCACTTACCGCCGAAGCAGCTTCAACCCGGCCCTACCGGCCCGCGCCAAGTGGTTATGGTGCACGGCCTTACTGGCAAGGCACGCCGACGGATCGCCTGCCAATCTGGCGATACGGTTACTACCAGGGCAACGATCCGGATAATTTCATTCGTTCGCAGTTGATGCGGGATCCGAAGACCCCGAACAAATGATATGCTGGAGAGGTGTCCCGCTGGCAACGCTGAAGGCCATTGGGAGCATATCAGTTTGAGATTTGACGCGCGATGGCGTCCAGAACCGCCAGGGCGTCAGCCGTTCCGTCCGCCTCACCCTTGTCAAAATCTTGCTCGGTCTGACCCATGGTGTTGGTCACATGGGCGAGGCAGAGCACCTGAGCCTTATTGGCCTTGGCGAACGTATAGAGGGCAGCCGCTTCCATTTCGACGGCAAGAATGCCTCGCCGTTTTGCGGCCTCTATAGCCTCAGCGGTTTCGCGAAACGGCGCATCCGTGGTCCAGGTTGGTCCCACGATCGCCCGCAGGCCGTTGCTCTTGAGAGCATCGGCGGCAATGGAAATCAATTCCGGATCGGCCTCGCCGTAGTCGGACGGCGCCGCATAGTGGTAGCTGGTCCCCTCATCGCGCAAGGCGCGGTCGATTATGACAAAGTACGGCGTTGGCCCGGCCGGCACGATTTGGCCGGCTGAAGTCAGGCTCAGCAGCAAGCGACACCCGCTGGCGAAAAGTTCTTCCGCTATCAGGACCGCGAACGGCGCACCGACCGCGCAGCCGACGATGCCGACGACCTGTCCGGCTAATTCGAACACATCAAGTTGCGTGTGGTAGCATGGCCATCCCTCGAAGGGCTTTGATCGACCTTCCTTTCGCAGCCGCCGCACAATATCGCCGTCGGGATCGAGGATGCAGACGGCTGGCACGTCAACACCCGGCAAACCCTTTTGCCGCCGCGCCTCTCGCAGGAGTGCGGAAGGGCGAAAGACTGAGGGTGCAGATGGACGCTTGTTGCGGAGAATAGGGGGCACGTTCATGAGCGCTCAAACACGACGCCATAGTGGTAGGGCGGGACGTTGTAAGCATCGCCCACCACGAAATCGCAGTCGCCCGCGTGACTTTCCGCCAAGCGATGGCGGGCTATCTCCAACATCGCGGGGTCTATGTCGATTGCAACGACGTGGCGCGCGAGCTTCGCAATCTGCAGCGTGAACCAGCCATCGCCCGAGCACAGGTCAATCACGCCCATACCGGATTTGACGCCCACCTTGGCAAGCACACCCGCCGGATCGGGCCACAACGCCTCCCACCAGCCGGCGGTCGGCATTTCGGTCCCTTCGAAAAAGCCGAGCGGCTTGTCGCTCATGTGCTGCGGATTATTTCGTGACTTGCGCCGTCGGGATGCCGCTTCATCATATGGCAGAGCGTTCTCCCTGGCTACATCGGTCTCCCGACACATCGGTCTCCCGAGGCAGCTGCCCCGCCCAGCGCGCCATGATCGCGGCCATCCACGCGCTGGAGCAGGAACTCGCGACCGAGGCGGCGGCGCAGGAAAAGGCGGCGGCCGCGCGGCACCCGATCAGCAACCTCGAAGCCGCGCGCCGGATCGCGTGGATGCTCAGACTCGCCTATCAGGAAAAAGGAGAGCCGCTGCTTGGCAAGCTCATGGATCAGATTGTGGGATTGATCGGGCCTGCTACGGTAAAGGCGGGCGGGTGAGGAAAAGGGACGGGTGACAGGATTGCGGCGGCGGCACGATGCTTTCGAACGCTGCCGAAGACACACATTTTCCGTTGACGACGAAATCCATGATTTTTTTAAGGACGAGCCGACGAGACAGGTCATCATTCCGAAAGAGCAGGTGGAGACGATTGAACTCGGCCGATTCATGCAACAGGCCAGCGAGGGTCAATCACCTCAGCCTTTTAGTTCCATATAAAGGAACTTAGCGGCGAACTGCGCGTTCTACGGTAATGAACTTGTGAGGAGCTTTCCATGAACAGCAAGTTAGTTGCCCTCGGCCTACTTGCAGGAACCGGCATCGCGATCGCTCAGACGGTCGCTCCGACTCCCCCAGACCCCTTAGCAAGACCGGCTGCTCCCGCAACCACGCAAGCGCCAGACGGTGTGCGCAACGGTGCCACCAAGGAAGAACGCGATCAACATAACGAAACGCCTGTTCGACCTGGATCAACCAACATGCCAGCACCTGAACCTCGGAAATAGATTTGCTGCCTTTCATATTTTCTGATGTTGATAACAACTGGCGGATTTCTCTAAGCATGTAATACTGAAGTTGATGAAAGACGCCGCTAAGCCTGAAAACGCGAATGTCCAGTCTCAGCAGCCGGATTTTTCAAGAGTCTACGGCGGCGATGACGACGAAAAAAAGTACGCACTTGATCGCGAGCGCTTCGCACTCACTCTCACCCGAGCGCCTTCTGTAGTCCGCGCACACTTACTAGCTCATCCCATGGTAGGAGACAGACAATGAAAACGCCGATTGCTCTCGCGCTTCTCGCGATATTGGCGTTTGCCACTTCCCCGGCGGCGGCCGTGGAGCGTCCTTGTCGCCCGAGCTTGTCCAACTTCTACCATTGCCCTGATACGTCAGCGCCAGTGAGGAGATCCACGCAGACGACCAGCACATCGGATCGCCCCTGTCGCCCTAGCCTCTCAAACGGATATTCTTGCCCGGGGGCTTCCAGTGAGGGTGGGGGATATGCCCCACCCAAGAAGAGAGCTTCGACGCCGGAGCGTGGATGTCGCCCGAGCTTGTCGAATGGATACAGGTGCCCTGGCGAAGAAGGGGTCGGCGCCAACCAATATGCGACGGAAACGCTGGCATTGGCGCATTGCCCCACTGGCACCGTTGTCTGGGCAAACACTCGGTCGGATGTCTACCACTTCCGCAACACCAAGAATTACGGCAACACCAAAGCTGGGGCCTATATGTGCGAGCAGGACGCGCTCGCCGAAGGCATTCGCGCGGCGAAGGATGAAAAGCATCCTTGAGCCCAGCAGGGGAGAGCAGGGAAAATGAGCATGAGCGACATTGTCTTCAATCAGGAACGAGGGAGGGGGATTCTATGGATGCGCTAGCGCCAGTCTTGATCGCCGCGGCCATCGTATTTGTACTCAACGCGGCGGGGAGTTTTATCGAATTCAACAACCGTTTCGTGAACGCCTTGGTTGACACTGTGCTGTTTGCCATTGTCTTCGGCACGCTTGTGCATTTTGGCAAGTTGCACATGGCGTTCTAAAGCGCAGCTTCGGCCGCCGCAGCGCGCGGCACCGTTGGGTAGCGGGCGGGCCGAGTCGATGAGGATGTTTGTCCCGGCGACCCCGAACTTTATGGCACAAGAGCAAGAATAGTCGGGGTGGCCGGGACAAGCCCGGCCACGACCCGGGAGGGATGACAGTTGCTTCAACACAACCAGAATCCGCGATAAGCCTCTCCTATCCCCCTAGCCCAACTTCGGCGAAGTTGGGCTAGGCCGCCTCCCGCTCCATCTCCACTTCCGCCTTGAGGCTCTCAACATCCCGATAGATCGAGGCGACTGCGAGCACGCGGCCGTTGCGCTTGTAGCGCAGCAGGCAGTCCCTCGCCGTGACGTCGCCGTCGATCGTCAGCTCGTCCCATTTTTCGGCGTGGCCGACATAGTTGATCGGCACATCATAATGTTGGCTCCAGAAGAACGGCACGGCGGTGAACTTCTCGCGGCGCCCCAGCATGTTGAGCGCGGCGGTCTGGCCCTGGCGCTCGGCGACGACCCAGTGCTCGACGCGGATGTTCTCGCCGCTGTGCGGATCGGGCCAGCGCGCGATGTCGCCCGCCGCGAACACTCCGGGCGCGCTGGTTTCGAGATAGGTGTCCACGGTCACGCCACGGTCGAGCTTGAGGCCGGCCTGTTCGGCAAGTTCAAGCCGCGGGCGCACGCCGACGCCGGCGACCACGAGGTCGGCATCGAGCGTGCCGCCGCTTTTCAGCACCATCCGGTTGCCATCGATGGAAGCGGCCGTGTCCTCGAGGTGGAAGACCACGCCGTGCTCCTCGTGCAGGGCGCGCACGAAATCGCCGATCTGCGGGCCCAGAACACGCTCCATCGGCCGCTTGTCCGGCGCCACCACGTGGACCTCGATCTCGCGGGCGCGCAGCGCGGCCGCGACCTCAAGCCCGATGAAGCTTGCGCCCAGCACCACGGCCCGGCGGGCCGTGTTGGCGCGCTCGATGATGGCGCGGCAGTCCGCCAGCGATCGCAGCACCAACAGCTGCTGCGGGCCCGCACCGGGAATCGACAGCCGGATCGGCTCGGCACCGGTCGCAAGCAGCAGCCGGTCGTAAGGGATTTTGCTCCTCCCGGCGAGCGCGACTTCACGCGCGCGGGTGTCGATGCCGGTCACATTCGTCTTCAGGCGCAGTTCGATGCCGTTGTCGGAATAGAAGCTCTCCGGGCGCAGCGGCACCCAGTCCTCGGGCGCGCTGCCGGCCAGATAGTCCTTGGACAAATTCGGCCGGTCGACGGGCGGCGCGTCGTCATTGCTCAGCATGACGATGCTTCCGGGGTACTGCTCGCGCCGCAATTTCTCGGCCGCCGCAAAGCCGGCCGCTCCGCCGCCGATGATGACGATTCTCTCCGGCATGCCGGCGGTCGGCGCAGCGCGGCCACGACTTTCCGGCGCCGGCGTTTCCTTTTTGCTTGTCACGAAGAGCTTGCCGTCGCGATGCTCGACCGCCCAACACGCCACCGGGCTCAAGGCCGGGGCGTGCAAAGCGTCGCCGGTGCGCAGGCTGAAGCACGCGTGGTGCCAGGGGCATCGCACGGTGTCTTCGACCATCAGCCCTTCCGCAAGCGGGCCGCTGTAGTGAGAACAGGTCGCACCGATCGCGAAGAATTCGTTGCCGCGACGCGCGAGCAGCACGGCGTCTTCGCCGACATGCCCGGCGAGCATGTGTCCGTCAGGAAGATCGTCGATCGGGATTCCCGTTGCCAGGTCAGGGCCGGCCGGATTCGATTGCTGTTCGCCCATTGAGATCTCCATCTGCTGCCGAACCCGCACCCGTTAAAGTCAATCGGGGCAATCCGGTGATTAAAGGCATTTCTGTTAGGCTGACTCCGCCACTGTCATTCTCTACCACTGTCATTGTCCTTCCCCGGACTTGATCCGGGGATTGACCGGGGCAATCCAGTAAGCATCGACGGTAGGTATGCTGTCATTGCCCGGTCAAGCCGGGCAATGACAGCATAGTGAGTGGCAACCCTAATCGAAAAACACTAGATGCAGAATCGGCAACAAGGTTTCCGACATTGGCCGGCTATATATCAGCCGCAATCCCGCGGGAACCTTTTCGCGCCGCCGGCATCCAATGATCGGCCTCGTCACGGATTATGGGTTTGGAGAAGTCGGTATGAACAAACTTGAGAAGATACATAGTGAAACGTCCGGCCATGCTCCAGCGGCCAAGCCGCCGCAACTCGCGGGGCGTCCCTCCCGCGCCGAGGCGGAGCAGGCCGTGCGCACCCTCATTCGGTGGGCCGGCGATGATCCTGATCGCGAGGGTCTCGTCGAAACGCCGGCCCGGGTCGCCCGCGCCTATGAGCAATGGTTTGCCGGCTATGCCGAGGAGCCCGAGGAAGTGCTGCAACGGACGTTCGAGGAAGTCGCCGGATATGATGAGATGGTGCTGCTGCGCGGCATCCGTTTTGAATCCCATTGCGAGCACCATATGGCGCCGATCATCGGGCGCGCGCATATCGGCTATCTCCCGAACAACCGGGTGGTCGGGGTTTCCAAATTGGCGCGGCTTGTCGAGGTCTATGCCAAGCGACTTCAAATTCAGGAGCGGATCACAGCCGAGATCGCCAATACCCTGGAGCGGGTCCTCCAACCCATAGGAGTCGCGGTCGTCATTGAAGGCATTCACGGCTGCATGACCAGCCGAGGCGTATCCCAACGCGACGCCACGATGGTGACGAGCCGCATGCTGGGCGTATTTCGGGATCAACCGGAAACCCGGCATGAATTCCTGTCGGCCATCGACCTGCGAGGATCGATGCGGTCCTGAAAAGCCAGCGACTCCCTCCCCCTTTGTGGGGGAGGGTTGGGGTGGGGGGTCGGGAGATCGTGGCAATGCTGTGCCGCCTCTCGCGACCCACCCCCGACCCCTCCCCACAAGGGGGAGGGGAGGAGTTCGCGGCGCTGTTACGGCGTAAGCTGGGGCTTATGAGGGTAGGGAGGGTGTCGAGAGGAGATCGCGATGCAGCCGTCCAACGCCCGGAATGTCGACCTCACCGCGCTCGACGACATGGAACTGGTGCAGATCGCGCGCCAGCGGGACGGCGCCGCCTTCCGGATCATCATGCAGCGAAGCAACCGGCGGCTCTATCGGATCGCCCGCGCCGTCGTGCATGACGACAGCGAGGCCGAGGACGTGGTCCAGGAAGCTTACGTGCGCGCGTTCGCAGGTCTTGCGGATTTCCGCGGCGAATCGAGCCTTTCGACCTGGCTTTCGCGCATCGTCTTGAATGAGGCGCTGGGGCGACTGCGGCGGCGGCGCCCCACGATCGACGTGGCGTCGCTCGAAAACCGCCAGCCATCGCAGAACGCAGTCATTCCGTTTCCGCTTGCATCGACCCAACCCGATCCCGAACGCACCATGGCTCAACGGCAGATTCAAGTCCTCCTGGAACGCGCGATCGACGACCTTCCGGAGGTCTTTCGAACCGTACTGGTAGCGCGCGTGGTCGAGGGAATGAGCGTGGAAGAGACCGCGGATCTGTTCGGCCTACGTCCCGAGACCGTCAAGACCCGATTGCATCGCGCGCGTCGCCTGCTGCGCGACGCACTGGAAAAGCAGGCCGGTCCCGTTCTGACCAACGCCTTTCCGTTCGACGGCCGGCGCTGCGAACGGACGACGAATATAGTGCTGGAGCGGCTCGGCCTGTCCGTCTAAGGCCGGCCGCGCGGCCCTGGCGATTGCGACGGCGCGACCCCATCTTTCCCAAGCTGTTGAATTTTTGGAGGTCCGCTCATGTCGTGGTCGTTGAATATCGGCTCGATCGCCGGCACGGCGATCCGCATTCACATCACGTTCCTGCTGTTCCTGATCTGGATTTTCGTGGCGGGCTGGGCCTCTGGCGGTATCAATGACGCGCTGAACAGCCTCGTCTTCATAGTGCTGCTGTTCGCTTGCGTGCTGGCGCATGAATTCGGCCATATCTTCACGGCGCGCGCCTTCGGGGTGGCGACGCCCGATGTCACCCTGCTGCCGATCGGCGGCGTGGCGCGGCTCGAACGCATCCCGGAAAAGCCGAGCGAGGAGTTTCTCGTCGCCATCGCGGGCCCGCTGGTCAATGTGGCGATCGCCATCGTACTGATTGCGGTGACGCCGACGCATTTGAGTGCCGATCATTTCGCCGCCATGGAAAGCCCCAAGGTGTCGATGATCGATCGCTTGGCGGAGGTGAATATCTTCCTCGCGGTGTTCAACATGATCCCGGCTTTCCCGATGGACGGCGGCAGAGTGTTGCGGGCGCTGCTGGCGATCCGGCTCGGTCATGTGCGGGCAACCGAAATCGCCGCCATGATCGGGCAATGGACCGCGTTCGGACTCGGCTTTATCGGCCTGTTCTACAATCCGCTCCTCATCTTCATCGCGATCTTCGTGTATCTGGCGGCGGCTTCGGAGGCGCAGATGGTGTCGCTGCGGGCGATGTCCCGCGACGTGCCGGTCACCGCCGCCATGATGACGCAATTCACCGCGCTCACGCCGGACGAGCACATCGATGCCGCGGTCCAAACATTAGTACGCACCAGCCAGAACGTGTTTCCGGTCGTCGACGGCAATCAACGTCTGATCGGCGTGGTCGGCCGCGCGGAAATCATCCGGGCGCTCCGGGAGCAGGGGCCCACCGCTCCGGTCTCCGCCGTCATGGCGAAAGACATCCCGACCATCGAGAGAAGTCATCGCCTTGAGGAGGCGTTTCGCCTGCTACAGGAAAAATCCGTGCCGGCGGTCGGCGTCGTAGATGTCTCCGGCCGCCTGATCGGGCTGGTGACGGCCGAAACCGTCGGGGAGATGCTGATGGTAAAGCGGGCGCTGCCGGACGGCGCCCGGCTCGGACCGTGGAGCCGGCCGGCGGCGGGCGTTTGATCAGTCATACGGCAGCAAGATCAATCAAAAACCACCGCCCTGTATGCCGCTTTCGGCGTTGCACAATGCAGCCGGAACACTATATTCCGGATGAATTCGCTCTTCTATGGAAGGGCGTCGCGAGGCTCCGCGTGTCGCAGCCGAGCCTGGACTATTGGCGATGAGAGCCTAGCGTCCCGAAATCGCCCCCACAACCCGGGATGATTTCGGAGGGCGCGAATTTTCATCTCACAAACCTTGAGCTGACAGCATGCAACTGCGGAACGTCGCGATCATCGCCCATGTCGACCACGGCAAGACCACTCTGGTCGACCGGTTGCTGCAGCAATCGGGCTCATTCCGGGAGAACCAGCGGGTCGCCGAACGCGCCATGGACAGCAACGACCTGGAGCGCGAACGGGGCATCACGATTCTCGCTAAGGCGACGTCGATCGTGTGGAAAAACACCCGGATCAATATCGTCGACACGCCGGGACATGCCGATTTCGGCGGCGAGGTCGAGCGCATCCTGAACATGGTGGACGGCGCGATCGTGCTGGTCGACGCAGCCGAAGGGCCGTTGCCGCAGACGAAGTTCGTGGTGTCGAAGGCTCTGAAGGTCGGGCTTCGGCCGATCGTCGCCATCAACAAGGTTGACCGCCATGACGCTCGCCCGACCGTGGTGTCCGGGGAGGTGTTCGACCTGTTTGCGGCACTCGACGCCACCGAGGAACAGCTCGATTTTCCGGTTCTCTACGGTTCTGCCAAGGAAGGCTGGATGGCGGCAAATGTCGACGGCCCGAAAATCTCGATGGCACCGCTGTTCGATCTCATTCTCTCCCATGTGACGCCGCCGCATGTGGAGGAGGGCCCGTTCCGCATGCTCGGAACCATCCTGGAGGCCAATCCATATCTCGGCCGCATCGTTACCGGACGCATCACCTCCGGATCGGTCAAACCCAATCAGTCCGTAAAGGTGATCGACCGCAACGGGAAATTCATCGAGCAGGGCCGGGTGTCCAAGGTGCTGTCGTTTCGAGGGTTGGAACGCCTGGCGATCGAGGAGGGCCACGCGGGCGACATCGTCTCCATTGCCGGGCTCCCCGAAGCGAATGTCGCCCACACCTTGTGTGCGCCGGAGGTGACCGAACCGCTGCCGGCCCAGCCGATCGATCCACCCACCTTGTCGATGATGTTTCGAGTGAACGATTCCCCGCTGGCCGGCACCGAGGGCGACAAAGTCACGGGCCGTATGATCCGGGACCGTCTGCTGCGCGAAGCGGAGGGCAATGTGGCGCTGCGGGTCACCGAATCCGACGAAAAGGACGCCATGGAGGTTGCGGGCCGTGGCGAATTGCAGCTCGGTATCCTGATCGAGACGATGCGACGCGAGGGTTATGAGCTCAGCGTATCGCGCCCCAAGGTTCTGGTCCGGTTCGATCCCGATACCGGCGAAATGACCGAACCCATCGAGGAAGTTGTGATCGATCTCGACGAGGAACATTCGGGCGTCGTGGTGCAAAAGATGTCCGAACGAAAGGCCGAGCTGATCGAGATGCGCCCGTCCGGCGGCGGAAGGCTGCGGCTCGTGTTCTACGCACCGACTCGCGGCTTGATCGGGTATCAGGGAGAGCTTTTGACCGATACGCGCGGCACCGCCGTCATGAATCGCCTGTTCCATAATTATGCGCCCTATAAGGGTGCGATTCAGGGGCGCCGCAACGGCGTGCTGATTTCGACCGACGCGGGCGAAGCGGTCGCGTATGCGCTGTGGAACCTGGAGGACCGTGGGCCGATGATGGTCGAACCGGGCTGGAAGGTCTATCGCGGCATGATCGTGGGCGAGCATACCCGCGGCAATGATCTCGAAGTCAACGTGCTGAAAGGCAAGAAACTCACCAATATCCGCACGACCTCGAAGGACGAGGCGGTGCGCCTGACCCCGCCGATCCGAATGACCATCGAGAAGGCGCTCGCCTATGTCCAAGACGATGAATTGGTCGAGGTGACCCCAAAATCGATCCGTTTGCGCAAACGATTGCTTGATCCCCATGAACGCAAGCGCCACGAACGGCGCAAGGAAGCCGAAGAGGTGTGATCAGCGCGCCGGCGGCGTCCTGCGTCCTGTACTTGCCCTATTCCTCCTGCCCTGACCTCGCCACGGCGGCGTTTCCTTCGCACTTGCAACACAGGTGTTGCGAATCCGCCACGTTCGGCGCCCGCATAGCTCTGAGCCCATGGCGGGAGTTGATTTTGGCAAACTTCCCACGATAATCGTACCGTTAACCGAATGTTAACGTTGGACTTGAACGGGAGCGGCCAGGTCGGCTCTATTCCACCCATGCATACCGTCGTCATCGAAATCCGCCGCGCCAAATCGTCCGATGCCGTGCCGCTTGCTGCGACCCACGATTTGGCATGGCGTACTGCGTACCAGGGCATCATCCCGGGTCCTGAGTTGGATAAGCTGATCAATCGGCGCGGTGCGGAGTGGTGGGAAGGCGCCATTAGCAAGGGTAGCCGAATTTCGATTCTGGCATTCGGAGACACTATTGCGGGTTATGCCAATTATGGCCGGAACCGGGCGCGGAGCTTGACCTACGAAGGAGAAATCTACGAGCTGTACTTGCGGCCGGAGTTTCAGGGTCTCGGATTTGGTCGCCGCCTGTTCGCGGCGGCCCGGCGCGATCTGGCGCAGAGCGGAATCAAGAGTTTGGTGGTTTGGGCGTTGTCGGACAATGCCCCAGCAGTTGCGTTCTACCGCGCACTTGGCGGCCGACCGGTCGCCCGGTCGTGCGAGAAATTCGGCAACAAGACGCTCGACAAGATTGCCTATGCTTGGCAGGCCTGAGCCGTCATTGTTGACGGTCAAGCCATCATAGTTCCGGCACTGGAAGTCCGGCCGACGTACAAGCGGCCTTCACCGTGTTGGCGAGCAGGCACGCAATCGTCATGGGGCCGACCCCGCCAGGCACTGGCGTGATGGCGCCGGCGACCTGGCATACTTCTGCGAAAGCCACGTCGCCCACGATGCGGGGATGGCCGCCTTCGCCCGCGACCCGGTTAATGCCCACATCGATCACCGTCGCGCCGGACTTGATCCAATCACGCCGCACCAATCCGGGGCGACCGGTCGCCGCCACGACGATGTCCGCCCGCCGGCACACAGCCGGCAGATTCCGGGTCTTCGAATGCGCGACCGTCACGGTCGCGCTTTGTCCGATGAGCAGTTGTGCTAATGGCTTGCCGACGATGTTGGAACGACCGACGATGACGGCCTCCAGGCCGGCAAGCGAGGGATGTACGGTCTTGGCCAGCATGATGCACCCAAGCGGTGTGCACGGCACCAGCGACGGCAGCCCTAGCGCGAGCCTGCCCGCATTCACCGGGTGAAACCCATCGACGTCTTTGGTCGGATCGACCGCCGCAATCACTTTATAAGGATCGATCTGGGGCGGCAGGGGCAATTGCACCAGAATGCCGTGTATGGATGGATCGCTATTGAGCCGCGCGATCAGGGCCAGCAATTCGATTTGGTCGGCGGTACCGGGCAACCGATGATCGAACGACTGTATGCCGGCTTGCGCCGACATTTTCTTTTTGCTGCCGACATAGGCTTCGCTGGCCGGATTGTCACCCACCAGCACCACCGCCAGCCCGAGGCGGAGACCATGAACGGCCGCAAGGCGCCGCACCTCCCCGGCAACTTTGGCATGCAGCTCGGCCGCCGCGGCTTTTCCATCGATCAGTATCGCGGTCACTTTGCTGAGGCCTCCCGGATTTGCTCCAGCGCTGCCGCGATGGTGCGCACGTCACCCTTGATCAGCATGCGTTTGACGCGCGAAGTCGCTCCACCCACCAGCGCGATGTCGCGCGGCGCTATGCGAAGTGTTTGCGCCAGCAGGCGCGTGAGCGCACCGTTCGCCTCGCCATCGCTTGGTGCCGCGCTGACTCGTGCCTTCAACACGCCGCGTCCGTCGGATAGATGCGTGATGCCGTCGATCGAATCTCGGCCGGCCTTGGGGGTGAGTCGCACTGTGACGACCAGCCTATCGGCGCAGACCACCCAAGGCCTGCCGCCTGCATCCATCGTTAAGAGAAGACCTTCGCCAGATTGGGGAGGATGACCCACTGTATAAAGTAGATGATCAGAATGAGCACGATGAATGAGATGTCGATGCCGCCAAAATTCGGCAGCCGGTTGCGGATCGGTCGCAGCACCGGCTCAGTGACCCGATAAAGAAAATCGGCGATCATCGCAACCGCTGGATTGCGGGTGTTGACGACGTTGAACACCACGAGCCAGCTCAAGATCGCAGCCGCAAATAGGATAAAAATGTAGAGGTCGAGCAGAAAGTTGATGAACCGCAGCAGTTCGAGCATTGCTCGGAATCCATTCTCGTTGGGCAGGGGCGTAACATCTATCGATCTGCGGCAAAGCCGGCAAGAGGCTTCCGTTTGCAGCAAGCGTGTGAGATCACATTTGGGCGTCCGGGCGGTTGGAATCGTGGCGATATGCCAGCTTATTTTCCGGAGCAATTTGCCGTCCGGGTGGCGAAAATCCGGCTGAGCTTGGAGGTCAGATGCTTGAAGCCGTCTTCAAGGCGCTCGGCCAGATGTTCTCGCAGCCGTTCCGCAAGGTCCTGTTCAAGTCCGTGGGGCTGGCAATTGCGTTCCTGGTGGTCGTGCTCGTTGTGCTGTTCCGCCTGCTTGAATGGCTTTCAGGCACCGGAACGGAATGGCTCGAGGCGATGATTGGGCCAGCGGCTCACGGCACCCTCGTGGTGTTAGGCTGGATCGTTGCCGTTGCGCTGGGATTGGGGCTCTTCACCGGCGCGGTCCTGCTGATGCCCGCCGTGACCGCCCTGGTGGCAAGTTTCTTTGCCGACGAAATCGCCGAATTGGTCGAACGGAGCCGCTATCCGGCCGATCCGCCGGGAGTGGCGCCATCGTTGTGGCTCGCTGTCATGGAGGGGGTAAAGACAGCGCTGCTGGCGATCGCAGTTTACCTTTGCGCCCTGCCGCTTCTGCTGTTCGCCGGGGCCGGAGCGGTGCTGTTTTTTGTCGCCACCGCATGGCTGCTTGGCCGCGAATACTTCGAACTCGCCGCCATGCGCTTCCACCCGGTGGCCGCCGCCAAGGCGCTGCGCCGCAGGCATGGGGCGACAGTTTTCACTGCAGGGCTGTTCATTGCTGGATTCGTTTCGATCCCGATTCTCAATCTGGCGACCCCCCTGTTCGGTACCGCTCTGATGGTGCACATGCACAAGCGGCTTACGGGTGGCGCTCGGCGCGAATTGATCGAACCAAAGCCGCAGCCCATGGTGTCGCGTAGCGACCGTATTCCATAGGGCGGTTTCGTTACGCCGCATGCTCGGCCGTGTTACCAATCACGGCTCCGCGCGCAGCCAGCATGGCGCGCACGGCCTGCGGCACCTGCCGGTGCGCCTTGGCGCGCGGATAAGGCATCTCCTCGACCGATCTGCCGTCAGGATAGAGTGCTTCGTACTCTTCCCGGTTGTCGAACGCCAGCCGGTCCACGTTGTCGACGAAGGTTTCCGCCGGGGTGTTTTCGGCAAGTATAAGCGAGTGATTGTCGAGTTCGACGTGGTAATAGGTGAATGTTTCGGGGACGTTCGTCTCGCGCACAATTGACGTGCCATTCACCAGCGCACCTGCCTGGATCAGGACGTCGCCAACGAGAACTGCGTGATCTGGCGAAAGAAGCAAATCACGCGACGGAAGATGAAATCCAAGTGCCCCGGCCTTGATGCGGATTGGCAGGACGCGCAGTGGGTCCGCGAAGGTCGTGGAAACGGTCTGCCGACCGATCCAGCGAACCGGCATGGCGCACCCATGTGTCGTCAAGATCAAGTCGCCTCGCTTAAGTTCCTCGACCGGCACCTCTCCAAGCGGAGTCCGTACACGCGTGCCGGCCAGGAAACACCGAGGCGCAATGTCTGCGACGTTCACCGTCTTCCCATCGGCGAATTGAATGGCCAAAAGCTGGAAATCAGAGCCCGAGAAATAATTCTGCACCGTGATCGGGTCTGCCCCGGCTGTCAGCACGAGGTCGTCGCCGGAGCGACTCGCCGCAACCTGCGAAGCCGTGATGGCGACGCCGAGCTGAATCACCGAGTGGCCCGCATCCGTGTGGAAGTCGTTGATGATGTAATTGCCGGTGCTGCTGGCATTGGCAAAGTTATAGATATCGTTGCCGCCATTGCCCCGCATGATGTCGTTGCCAGGGCCAGCATTAAACGTGTCATTCCCCGTGCCGCCATTCAAAATGTCGTTACCCCCGCCAGCGACGAGAGTGTCACCGCCGTTGCCGGCAATAAGGGTATCATTACCTGTTGCGCTTGCCGTAAGCACCTCGCCAGCCGCATCGTTGCCGATCAGCGTCGTGCCGCCCGAGGATTGGACCGTCAAATTGATCGAAACGGCCGCCTTACCGGAAAGCGAATAAGTACCCGCCGTCGCAGCCGTAATGGTGTTGTTTTTCAAAACATTTAAAGAGTCTATGGCCGTGAAATTGCTAAATTCACTTGCCGTCATAGTAACATTAATGGGTTGAGAAGATGGCAACAAAGAAAGCGTATTCACATTGCTGATCGCAGCCTGGGTGATGTCGGTGTCGCCCTCGGCAGCCAAAACATTTGTGCCGATACCGCCTGTGATCGTCGTACCGGCGGCAAGAACCCCCTTAACAATGAAATTGTCACCTCCGGTGCCGCCAATCAGGGTATCGGCGCCGTTGCCTGTAAAAAGAGAGTCATTCGCGCCATTTCCGGCAATCAGCGTATCGTTGCCTGACGGGCTGGCCACCAGCATTTCAGAACCGGCATCATTGCCGATCAGAGTCGTGCCGCCCGAGGATAGCGCAAACATTGAAATTGCGGCTGTACTCTTGCCCTGCAACGAATACGTTCCAGCGGTCGCAGCGTTGATGTTGGCAGATGAAGAAGTAGAAGCTTGTACCGCGCTGAACTCATTGAATTGAGCTGCCGTCAAGGTGACTGCGCCACTCACATCCAGCGTCTGAATATTGGAGATTATTATGTTGCTGATGTCGCCGGAAGCCTGCAAAATATTGGTTCCGGTGCCGCCTGTGATCGTCGTGCCATTGGCAACCGGCCCCTGGACAACGAACGTATCGCTGCCCGAGCCACCTTGCAGGGTATCAAGGCCGGCCCCGGCATAAAGAAAATCGCCGCTGCCGTTGCCCGCAATCAGCGTGTCGTTGCCGGTACTGTTCCGTGCGTCCAACACATCGTTATTGCCGCCCCCAGCCGTCAATATATTGTTGCCGGTGCTGAATTGAACATTCAGTAGGTCACCGTCTCCGTTACCCGCGGTCAGTGCATTGTTGCGGCTGCTGAAGGTGGCATCCAGCACGTCGCCAATACCGTCACCGGCTGTCAACGTATTGCTGCCGGAACTGAATTGCACGGTCAACCTATCGCCCCCGCCGTTGCCGGCGGTCAGTGAGTTGTTGCCTTTGCTTGAGCGGGCGCTCAGCAGGTCGCCAATACCACCGCCAGCGACTAAGATATTATCGCCAAAACTGCCAGTGACATCCAGCGTGTCACTATTCCCGTCGCCCACCACCAATGTATTGTTGATTAAGCTATCTATGGCGCTCAATATTGCATTGTCGAGGTTACTGACAGTCAAGATTGTGCCCTCGTTAGAGTCGGCGATCGCATTAAAATGATCAGCGCCCGACTGCGGGTTGCCGAAGTCGGCCCGCGATGTTCTGGCTATTTACAAAGGACTCCAAGATAGACGCAGAATTAATTGCTTCACTTTCGTCGATTTGGCCAGCCAAAGTGGGGCCATGTCTTCGATGCGCGATTCGCTTGATGTTGCAGCTAAGCTTAGCGCGTCCAACGCTGCCCTGATTCGACTCAGCTAGGCACATTAACTATGTCAACTTAGCGCCAGCTTCAAGTCAAATTACATAGATGTTCATCCAGCCTTTCGGCCACCCATGTGGCGCATCATGCTAGAGAGGCTCCGCCTCAGACGGACGAGATATGTTGTACCGCGAAAACTTGACACACTTACACCAAGTCCGGTCACTTAAGCAGGGCTAGTGTTGTTTTTGAATGGAGGGAGCGGCACGACCCAA
>Ga0257161_1000065_pt1 | contig 26269 bp, 22 predicted proteins | sample NR01A_FD_185954 | JGI IMG/M metagenome (GOLD analysis project Ga0257161, IMG submission 185954) | Soil microbial communities from H.J. Andrews Experimental Forest, Oregon, United States - NR-01-A | ecosystem: Environmental > Terrestrial > Soil > Temperate forest > Bulk soil | place: USA: Oregon... | reverse complement strand
CAGCAGGAAATTCGCGAAGCCGACGATGGCGCCGGCACCCTTGCCGTCGGTGCGCCGAATAGTTTTCGGCAGTGCGTGATAGAATCGGTGGGCGAAAGAGTCGCCGTCAATGACCAGCAACGGGCGGCGATCGAGACTGGTGGCGGGCGCGGCATGGCCGCGAGACGCCGCGGGCGCCAGCGCCATCGTGGTGGCTTCGCGCAACTCGACCCATACGGGAGCGTGGTCGCTCGCATCCTCGTGGCCACGCACACCGCGATCGACCCCAGCAGCGCGAAGGCGGTCGAGGAGCGAGGGGCTCAGGAGGATGTGGTCAAGCCGCAAGCCGGCATCACGTTCCCACCGCTGTCGCTTGTAGTCCCAGAAAGTGTACATCGGCTCATTCGGGTGTAGCGTGCGGATCGCATCTACCCAACCCTGTGCAAGAATGTGCGCATATGCTGCGCGGCTCTCCGGCTGCAGCAAGGCATCTTTACCCCAGGACTTGGTGGGGTAAATATCCTGATCGTCAGGGACGACATTGTAGTCGCCCGCGAGCACAACCGGCGCGCCCGTGGCATAGAGATCGGCCGCGTGCGCCGCGAGCCGCTCGAGCCAAGCGAGCTTGTGGGCGAATTTCGGGCCGGGCTGCGGGTTTCCGTTCGGGGCATACAGGGAGGCGACGAGAACACCGTTCACGGCGGCCTCAATGTAGCGGCTTTGGGTGTCAGCGGGATCGCCCGGCAACTCGCCACGCGTCAGGATCGGAGCCCAGCGTGCCAAGATCGCTACTCCGTTCCAGCTCTTCTGTCCACGCCAGACGGCCTCGTATCCGGCCTCCTGGATCGCTTTCACCGGAAATTCCGCATCCGTTGCTTTCAACTCCTGCAGAGAGACGACATCGGGCTCCGTTTCCCGAAGCCATGCGAGCAGGTTCGGCAAACGGCGGTTGATGCTGTTGATATTGAAGCTGGCAATTCGCATGTCTTCGGCCGACGTACACGTATTGCGTTACGGAGAGCGCTACTTGATCCAGTGCAAGTGTGACAGTGCGGCCTGGCTACAAATCGAAGCTCTGGTTAAGGGTGGGCATTTCGACCCGCGTTTTGCCAAGTCGCGAGGCGAACTTCTGCATGGCAGCCTCCTCCCCGTGGGTCAGGAACGTGCGCCCCGCGCCGGTATGCCCATGCCATATCAATAACTCGGCCTGATCCGCGTGGGCCGAGAAGCCGTTGATGGTGTGGACCCTCGCTCTCACCGGGACATCGTCCCCGAGAATGTGCACCGGATTTTGGCCGTCGATGATCTGCCGCGCCAGCGTGCCCTTGGCGGCAAAGCCGACGAAAATCACGCTGCACTCCTCGCGCGAAATATTGTGCTTAAGGTGATGGCGCACGCGTCCTCCGGTGGCCATACCGGCTCCGGCCATGATGATCGCCCCGCCGCGGACGTTGTTGAGCGCCATCGATTCCGCCCTTTCTCGGGTAAAGTGCAGGCCAGGCAGCGCAAGCGGGTCGCGACCCTCCCGGAACAGCCGAGCGGCTTCAGGCTGTAAGCATTCGGGGTGACGTGCAAAGATCTCCGTTGCCGAAATCGCCATGGGCGAATCAAGAAAGACCTGCACTGACGGCATCAATCGGCTTTTTTCGATGCCCTGGTTGAACATCCAGAGGAGTTCCTGCGCCCGCTCCAGAGCGAACGTCGGGATAATGACGTTGCCGCCGCGCCCAAGCGTATAGGAAATGGCCCTGTACAGTTCGTCGACCGACGCGTCCATCGGCTTGTGAAGTCGATCGCCGTATGTTGTCTCGATCACGACTACATCCGCACGCGGCGGCGGCGCCGGCGTGAGCAGCAAGGGGTGCCCGGCGTTGCCGAGGTCACCCGAAAACAGCAGCCGCAAGCTCCGATCAGCTTCCATCAGTTCGAGAAGAATGCTGGCCGAGCCGAGAATATGTCCGGCGTCCACAAAAGTGGCGCGGATGCCTCGGGCCAGATCGATTGGCTGTCCATATGCGGCACTGCGGCCGAATGACTCGAGGCTCTTGAGGGCGTCGGACATTGTAAACAAAGCCTCAGCCAAATTGTCATCCGCGCCATGCCGCCGCCGATGCGAGTTTGATCGCGCCTCCTCCTGCAGGTGTGCGGCATCGAGGATGACCAGGCGGGCAAGTTCCTGGGTGGCTGTGGTCGCGACGATCTTTCCGCGAAACCCGCGCCTGGTCAACAGCGGTAGGCGGCCGCAATGATCGAGGTGGGCATGCGTGAGCAGCACAAAATCGATGCCGGCCGGATCGAAGCCAAAGTCGCCGGCATTTTCCTCGGCGATCTCGCGGCTGCCCTGGTAGAGCCCACAATCGATCAGTATTCGCCGGCCGGCGCATTCGACGAGGTGGCACGAACCCGTCACGTCGCGGTCAGCCCCATGAAATGACAGCCTCAAGGTGTGTTTCCTCCAGCAGTTGCTATCGAGTTAACCCTGGAGGCGGTCACGCCTTCAGGCCCAGTGGCGCGCCGCATGCGTCGTACCAGTGCAGGATGCTGTCCCAAATCTCCTCCGCGGTTTCGGCGAACCAGAAAAGCTCGCGATCCTCCGCGTCTATTACACCTTCGTCGACCAAGAACCCGACGTCGAAGGCGCGACGCCAATACTCCTCGCCAACCAACACGATCGGTAGCGGCTTGATTTTGCGGGTCTGCACCAGGGTCAAGACTTCGAACAGCTCGTCCAGCGTCCCAAAGCCGCCCGGGAAGGCGACCAGCGCCTTCGCGCGCAGCAGCAGATGCATCTTGCGCAGGGCAAAGTAGTGAAATCGAAAACACAGGTCTGGCGTAATGTAAGGATTGGGATATTGCTCGTGTGGCAGATTGATATTCAAACCGATGGATTTTGCGCCGACCTCGAAGGCTCCACGGTTGGCGGCTTCCATTATCCCCGGGCCGCCGCCGGTCGTGATCACCAGCTTGGATTGAGACCGATCGTCATCACGGCTGCTGCCCACCAACCGTCCGAACTCGCGCGCGATCTCATAGTAGCGGCTATTTGCCAAGATCCGTTCGGCCACGGCGAGCTTGCGGATCAGTGTGGCATTGCGGGGATCAGTTTCGAGGGCTTGACGCAACGCCTCGGCGCTTCGTCTTGCCGCGGCGGGTTCCGGAATTCGCGTGCTGCCATAAACCACGACGGTATTACGAATGGCGTGCTCCTGAAGCAGAGTCTCCGGCTTGAGGTACTCGATCTGGAGGCGCACACCGCGCGGCTCGTCGCGCGCTAAGAAAGCCAGATCCTGCTCCGCCAGCAGGTAGCTCGGGCTCGCGAGAATTGCTCGTACTCTCGAAGGCGCATCGGGGTCCTCGTCGGGGGACTTCGGTCGGTGCCAGGGCAGTGGCTGTTGCCGACGCTCCGGGTGGGCGGGCTGTGGAATCCGTATCTTCCTGGATGAGGCCGTTGGATCGTTTGCCATCGTCGGTCGAATCCCGCTCGGTTTAATGACCCACTCCTGCCTTGACCGGATGCTTTCGTACTGCCGCTGACGAAAACGCCAGTGGGCAGCCATTCCAATCAAGCGCAAGGATGAGCATTCATGACGGCTCCGCAAATCGAGTCAATGAGCCCCCTTCTTCATTCGGCAGCAACGTCGATCAGATCATCGCCTTCTACCAGGAAAAGCTTGGCTTCGAGACGCAGTACAAGAAGCCCAGTGCATGGCTCGCCAAAAGCCATCCGGCTCCAGAGCTGCTTCCCATCCTCGCTGAAAAGCGACCGCAGCTGTGGGTCACGAGCGCCTCTGCCCCTGCGTTGGCATCACGACCGGTGTACCTCGGATAGCTGTCGACGTGGACCGCCTAAGCGTTCCCTACCCCGTGGAGTGCGGACTTCCGCGCCGCAGTGGTGTAGACTTTCGCAAAACGGGAGGACCTCATGGCAGAGTGCAATAATTCGATCCACATCGCATTGTTGGCGAGCAGCGTGCTCGCAACGGCATCATCGGGGTTCGCGGCCGAGGTGACGTCGGAGCGACTCATCGATGCCAACCGCGAGCCGCACAATTGGCTGATGAACCACCGCACCTATGACGGTCAGCGCTTCTCCCCGCTTGCCCGCATCACCAAGGACAATGTCAAGAACCTCAAGCTCGCTTACGCGGTGCCGCTCGGCGGCGGCACTGGCAACGAATGGCTTGAGGCAACGCCCCTGGTCGAAGACGGGTTCCTCTACATTACCGACGCATGGGGTGTGCTCTACAAGATCGACGTGCGCTCGGGCGACGTCGGCCGCATCGTGTGGCGCATGGAGCCCAAGCAGGAACGGCCGCAGACCAACCGTGGTGCAGCGCTGTGGGGCAATTTCGTTATCACGGCCGCCAACTGGCCGGCGCGCATTGTCGCGACCGACAAGGAGACCGGCAAAGTCGTCTGGGAAGCGAACATGACAACCGATCAGCCGGAGCTGCGCATCACTGCGGCGCCGCTGGCGGTCAAGGACAAGATCATCGTGGGCGCTTCGGGCGGCGACAGTGGGGTGCGCGACTACGTGGCGGCGCTCGACGCGGCGACCGGAAAGCTGCTGTGGCGCAAGTTCACGATCCCGGCGCCTGGCGAGCCCGGCAGCGAAACCTGGAAAGGCAATACCAACGCCTGGCAGACCGGCGGCGCCGCTGTATGGGTCACCGGCACCTACGATCCGGCGACCAACCAGACGTTTTGGGGCACCGGCAACCCCGTGCCCATGTTCGACCCGTTCTATCGTCCGGGCGACAACCTCTACACCAACAGCGTGATCTCCTGGGACCCGGAAACCGGCCGGATGAACTGGTTCTTCCAGTACACCCCTGGCGACATGTGGGATTACGACGAGGTCGGCACCCACATCCTCATCGATGGCGAGGTCGCCGGCCAGCAGCGCAAGCTGATCACGCATTCGGCTCGCAACGGCTTTCTCTACACGATGGAGCGAGCAAACGGCGCGATTGCGATCGCCAAGCCCTATACGGACGTGAACTGGACCAAAGGTATCGACCAGAAGACTGGTAAGCCGCTCGAGTATGATCCCGCGAAGGACATCCAGACCTATGCAGGTGTCGGCAACCTCAACACCAACGAACCGCCCAAAAGGGTTTGTCCATCACTGCTCGGAGGCAACAATTATTGGCCGAGTTCATTCAGTGCCCGCACCAAGCTTCTCTACATCCCGTCGGTTTCGAACTGTTCAACCATCACAATCGACCGCGAGAAGCACAACCAGGAGAGAGGTTGGAACGGAGGCCAAGCGCAGACGAGCGAACGTTGGGAAAGCGATTTGATCGCTGCCGACCCGACCACCGGGGAGGTCAAGAGGAGCGCCCACCTGCGGTACTCGAACTTTTCGGGCACTCTCGCAACCGCAGGCGGGCTGGTCTTTATCGGACTGCTCGACGGCACGGTAGCCGCCTATGACGACACGGCACTCGCAGAGCTCTGGAAGATCAATGTGGGCTCGGGCTTTACGGCGCCGCCGATGACCTTCGAGGTCAACGGCAAGCAGTATGTTGCAATCGCGTCAGGGCCAAGCCGGGTTGCCAGGCTCCGGCTCGTCAACACGCCGGAACTCAAGGACATGCGTCAGGCCACCGTGCTTTATGTGTTCGGGCTATAAGAGCCGTCTTGGCCATCGTGGAATGCTCATTGGCCCGACGTGGGCTTCACAATGGAATGGTCCGGCCATGCTCATGCCCCTGCGAGCGTGGAACGGCCGCATCAAAGCATTCGGTCGCACCATTCCCTGTCTCTGCTCGGCCGTGCCGACGAGGTGATCGAATGGCGAGGTGCCGATGACCGCTTCGGGTCATGGGCTGCGTTCCCGACTGCGTTAGCGCCATGGCCGGTGTACCTCAGATAGCTGCCGACTTGCTGCGATGCCCAAGTCGGCAGTCAGGCCACGAGCGGTCGTTGACCTCTTTCGCGACACGGGATTTGCGATAGGCTTGGAACCGCCAGGGAGGCACGCCATGAAACTTCCACGCCGTCAATTTTTGCATCTAGCCGCGGGCGGCGCCGCGCTCCCTGCGTTGTCGCACTTCGCCTGGGCGCAGGCCTATCCAACACGTCCGATTGCCATGATCGTGCCATTCCCCGCGGGGGGCGCTACGGATACCTTGGCGCGCCTCCTCGGCGAGCGGCTCCGGGCCAGTCTGGGCCAGCCCGTCATTGTCGAAAACGTCGCCGGTGCGGCCGGCAGCATCGGCGTCGGCCGGGCCGTACGAGCGGCCGGTGATGGCTACACCCTGAGTATCGGCACCTTGACCACGCATGCCCTGATCGGCGGTCTCTACACACTCCCGTTCGATCTGGTAATGGATTTCGAACCAATCACGCAAATAGCGAGCGAGCCGCTGCTGATCGTCGGCAAGAAGAGCTTCCCTGCGAACAGCCTGAGAGAATTGATCGCCTATCTGAGGACGCATCCCGACACGGTATCCGTCGGCATCGCTGGCGTCGGCGCTACCGGGCATCTCACTGGCATTTCGTTTCAACGGGAAACTGGAACGCGCTTTCAGTTTGTGCCCTATCGCGGCAACGGCCCGGCGACACAAGATTTGGTTGCGGGGCAAATCGACTTCATGATCGAACCATCGTCCAATTTTCAGGCGTTGGTGCGTGCCGGTACTATCAAGGCTTTCGCGGTGACATCAAGGAACCGTTTTACGGCGGCGCCCACAATTCCAACCGCGGACGAGGCCGGATTGCCCGGATTCTACTCGTCGCTCTGGTATGGGCTTTGGGCGCCCAAGGCCACGCCGAAGTCTGTCATCGACAAGCTGAATGCGGCGGTCGCCGATGCCTTGGCTGATCCAGGAGTACAAAAACGGTTGGCCGATCTGGGCCTCGAAATTCCCCCGCATGACCAGCAGACGCCCGAAGCTCTCATGATTCTGCAACGCGCCGAGATCGAGAAGTGGTGGCCGATAATCAAGGCAGCAAACCTCAAGGGCGAGTGAAGTCTGGCGCATCGCGAGGGCGCGGGCTTATCCTTGGCGACCGGTGTGTTTAACTTGTTTCGTTTCCCCCTGGCGGCGCTCGCTAACGTCTTGAGCAGCGCGCTCAGGACGTCGCAATCGGATTGACCGTGATCCCGTCGCATTCGGGAGCGCCAACGGGGCAACGGTCAACATGCCACTTCCTGACTCATGCGGTGCAGCGAATACGGGCTACCTGGATGAGCCGGATTGTGGTGCGTTCCATGAGCAGCGCGGGCGGTATATACTACTTAGCGCTGCGCAATTTCGGCGCCCTTATGATTGAGAAAAACGTCCGATTAAGCGACCTGACGACGCGGGAGGACAATCATGATGTTTCGAAGCTCGACGAGCGCGATTGCCGTTGCCGTGATCGCCACCGGCGTCATGGTGAGCGCGGTTCAGGCCGCAAACGACGCGAGGTACCCGGACTGGAAAGGCGCGTGGACGCGCTGGTTTCCCCCGGGAGCCACGTTTGAGCCTAATGGTGGCTTCACGGCCGGCGGCCAGCCTTCGCACGACCAGACCAAGCCCTGGGGGCGAGGACAGGAAGCCCCGCTCACTCCGGAGTATCAAAAGATCTTCGAGGACAGCCTTGCGGACCAGGCCAACGGCGGACAGGGCAATTTTTTTGACCATGCCGTTCGCTGCATGCCTGGCGGCATGCCGCTCATGACTATCGCTTTTGGTGCCATGGAATTCATCGTAACGCCGGAAACCACCTATATCGCGCCCGGTGGCGGAGAGCCTCTTCGTCGAATCTACACCGATGGGCGCGACTGGCCCGCGGACCTCGACCCCGCTCCGACTTATGCGGGCTACTCGATCGGTAGATGGATCGATGAGGACGGCGACGGCGTCTATGACGTGCTCGAAGTGGAAACGCGCGGCCCCTTCAAGGGCCCCCGCGCTTACGACGCAACCGGCCTGCCACTTCATTTCGACAACCAGTCCATCTTCAAGGAACGCATCTTCCGCGACAAAGACGATCCAAAAATCCTGCACGACGTGATTACCACGATCGACCATGCCTTGACGCGGCCTTGGAGCGTGGACAAGAAATATGTACACAGCCCCAATCCGCGTCCGCGCTGGGGCGAGGTTAGTTGTGCCGAAAACATGAACAACTCGATGATCGCTATCGGCAGAGAAAGCTATTACATGAGCGGTGACGGGATGCTGATGCCAGTCCGCAAAAACCAACCGCCGCCGGATTTGCGATATTTCAAACCATCGCAAAAGTGATGGCCGCAGGAGCACGCGCACCAAAAGTCAAAGAAGGGTTGCGGACTGGCAGCAGCACCCGCAACCTCCACGGCTCACGACCAGTGTCAACCGAAGCAACCTTCATAACTGAAGTCCACCATGGACCAATAGAGCGCTCCGCGTAAAGGTTCTGCGATGGTGCGCCTCATTGTCGATCTCGAACTTGAGCAAGTCCGAGCAATTGTCCACGATCTCGATCGCACGCTCGACCCCGTCGGGTTCGCGCGACTGCATGGCGGCGTCAGTGACGTCTATCGTATCGACGTCGCGGGGGCCGAAAACCCGCTCGTACTCAAGATTTATGCTGACGAGCCTGCGTGGATCGTGGCGAAGGAGGCCAGTTGCCGGCTGGATCGGCGAGCGGGCGGGCCTCCCAATTCCGCGATGGCTGCGGGTTGACGGTGGTGCGGTCTAACGCGCCATGGCGACACTTCCGACGGTCCTTCAGGCCTGCTGCGCGACTTGTACGAAATGAGCCGATAGATGCACGAAGAAGTTGACGTGAATGCTCGTCGTCTTGACGGTCTGACACTGGCGGCGAGGTGAAGGCGATTTACCTGCGCATACCCCCAATCGATCGGGTAATGGCTGGTTGCGAGAGAGCCAGTACCACGGATGGTGAGAGACGGCGAAGTCCGCTTGGGGTCAGATTCGTCCGTGGTGCTCCATCGGCGAGAACGGCAGCTTACCCCTCGATAGCTTCTGTGCCGGTCGGATGCCGGCCACGGCCAAGAGCTGCCGTCGGGGTTGTTTGCGCACGAAGTAGATCGCAGACGAGTAAAGCATAGCATGCTAGGCTGCCGGTCTGGCCGCTTCCGGGAGCAATACACGGAGGAAGCGAAGCTTCGCCGCGCTGCAAAATGACATTCCCGCTCGCGCTGCATTGAGGAGGAGATACCCATGTTGAGATTTAAAACGGCGCTCGCATGTAGCCAGGGGGCAATCCTGATGGCAGCCGCATGGTCTCCTGCCAGTGCCGCCGCGAATTGCGCCGATTTGGCGAACCTGAAGATTCTGGCGAGCGAAATCCGGCTACCCAGCGGCGGTGCAACGATAACCTCCGCGCAGATGGCGACCCTGCCCGCTGATCCGCTCAATCCCGGCGCGACGCGCGATTATTGCAAGGTGCTGGGTGCGGTTGAGCCGATTGATCCGAACGCGCCGCCGGTCAATTTCGAGGTCAACCTGCCGGTCGACTGGAACGGCAAGGCCGTGCAATATGGCGGCGGCGGCTCGAACGGCGTGCTCATTACCGGCCTCGCGCCTCTGCGCGACGCGCGCCGCGACACGCCGGTGCCAGTGGCGCGCGGCTTTGCCACCTGGGGCACTGATTCCGGCCACGACAACAAAAAGCTCCCCCACTTGCGGGCCTTTGCGCTGAACGATGAGTCGCTCGTCAATATGGCCTACGCCGCGTACAAGAAGACGCATGACGTGGGCGTGCGCATCGCGCGAGCGTTTTACGATCGGACGCCAGCAAAAATTTATTTCTACGGCGGTTCGGAAGGCGGGCGCGAAGCTCTGATGATGGCGCAGCGTTTCCCGACCGATTTCGACGGCATCGTGAGCGTTGTGCCCGTGGCCAATTACACGGGCGGCAATCTGATGCGGGCAAAGCTCGCCCAGCTTCAACGGGAAGGGGGCTGGATCGACCCAGCCAAAGTGAAGCTGATCCAGAATGCCGTCAACGCCGCCTGTGACAAGCTCGACGGTCTCGAGGATGGCGTCATCAGCGCCTATGAAAAATGCCTCAGCACGTTCGACGTGGGCACGCTGCGCTGCCCAAATGGGGCGGACACCGGCGACACTTGCCTTTCTGACAAGCAGATTGAAGCCGACAGGCTTGTGCACCGTCCTTACCAATATCCGTTCGCGATGAAGAACGGCGTCACGGCTTTTCCGGGATGGACCTACGGCAACGAAGTGCAGCCAGGCGGGATGACCGACACCATAACCGGCAAGGAGCCCCCGCAATTCCCGATCGCGAACGAGAAGATACAATCGATCGCCTGGGTCAATGCGGACGGTTTCGTGCGCTATTTCTTCGCGCAGGATCCAAAGTTCGACCCGTTCCAATTCTCACCCGAGAAATTCTCCGGCCGGATCAAGGAAATTTCGGAAATGTTCGACACCACCGACCCGGACCTTTCGGCTTTCCAAGCGCGCGGCGGTAAGCTGATCCTGAAAGGCAACGGCGCCGATTATCAACGGAGCGTGCTGCAGGAAATCGACTACTATAAATCGGTGGTCGGCAAAATGGGCCAGGATGGCGTCGATCAGTTCATCCGCTTCTATGTGACGCCCGGCGTGAACCATCCGGGCAACGGTGTCATGAGTGATGGCAAGGCTGTGCCGGCCAAAGTCGATTTGCTGGGCGCTTTGGACGCCTGGGTCGATGTGGGTAAGGCCCCCGACAGCCTGATGCAGGTGAGCCAGCAAGAGGAGGCACCGTTTAAGACGATCGCCTCGCGCCCGATGTGCCGCTATCCGCTCAGCCCGCGTTATGACGGCCATGGCGATCCGAGCCAGGCAGCAAGCTTCACCTGCGCAAAGCAGTAAGCGCCGCCCACCATGGTCTCCAGTGCGGTCCTTTGATCTTCCGTCGCTGACTGCGAAGCCACCACTCAAGCCGCGGCCCTGTGGTACATCTCGCATGTCGCCGTCCTGCTATGTCGGGGAAGGGAAGCCTTTCGATGCGCCTGTTGGCTTCGCTGTTCGTCCTTTTCTTCGCAATATCTGCCGGCGCCGCCGAGCGGCGCACCACGCTTGATGAAGCGGCGCAACACTATGTGCACCTCGTGCTAGAAATCGGCGCGCATGAAAAGGACTTTGTCGACGCCTACTTCGGGCCTCCAGAATGGAGAATCGAGGCCGAGGCTCATCCACGCAACATCTCCGAACTGAAGGCCGAGGCGGACCGCATCCAATCGACCTTAGGCGCAATGGATACCAGCGCGCAGCAGCCAATGGAGCACCGCCGCAACGCCTGGCTCAAGGCAAACGTTGCGAGCGCTCGGTCTCGCCTCGACATGATCGAAGGCGCACGCTTTCGCTTCCGCGACGAAGCCATGCGCCTGTTCGCGCTCACGCCCGAGCTGCGTCCGCTCGAAAGTTACGATCCGGTGTTGGAGCGTATTGAGGCGTTGCTTCCGGGATCGGGTTCGTTAGCCGAGCGCGTAGAAACGTTTCGCAATCAGTATGTCATTCCAAGCAATCGACTCGACGCCGTCATGGGCGTCGCCATCGCCGAGTGCCGCCGGCGCACGCTCGCTCATATACGATTGCCGGCCAACGAGCACTTCAAGATGGAGTTTGTGACACGCCACAGCTGGGGCGCCTACAATTGGTATCAGGGCGGCAATCAGAGTCTGATCCAAGTCAACACCGATCTGCCCGTCTTCATAGACCGCGCGGTCCAGCTCGGCTGCCACGAAGGCTATCCCGGCCATCACGTTCAGGGCATCTACAACGAGCGGCAATACCGCGAGCGCGGCCTGATCGAGTTTTCGGTCGCGCCGCTCTATGGTCCGACGAGTGCGCTGAACGAAGGCGGCGCCGACTTTGGCGTCGATCTGGCGTTTCCCCACGAGGAGCGCATTCGCTTCGAAGCGACAGCGCTGTATCCTTTGGCCGGTCTCGATCCCTCGACGGCGCCGGTTTACGGCGCTTTGCGCGAAGCGCTCCACGATCTTTCCGGCGCAAGTCTGACGATTGCGGCGATGTATCTCGACGGCGAGGTCGACCGGGTCCGCGCGCTCGAACTGACGCAGCGCTATCAACTCATCTCACGGGAACGCGCCGAACGCGGTCTCGCGTTCACCGAGCAATACCGCTCCTACGTAATCAACTATTCGGCAGGCAAGGAATTGATTAGCGCCTATGTCCATCATGCGAGCCAAGACGAGGCGGCGCATTGGGCAGCCTATGAGCGCATCTGGTCTGAACTGATGCTGCCGATGGATATGACCACATCGGTTCCTCACCCATAGGCGATTCAAGCTGCCCCTCAGGGTTCCGCAAGCCGCTCGGCAAAGAGAACCATGGTTTTGCGGTACACCACCGACCGGTTCCACTCGCTCATGACCTCGAAATTCGCGGTGCCCTCGCCGAACGGCGCGCCAGCGCGCCAGCCGTTGGTCTTCAGAAGATTGGCCGTCGAGGCGAGCACGTCAGGCACACTGTGCCGGAGATCGACGTGACCGTCGCCGTCATAGTCGACGCCATATTTGAGGTACGAGGATGGCAGAAACTGCGTCTGGCCGATCTCGCCCGCGTAGGCGCCGATCAAGTCTCGCAAGACAAGATCGCCGCGCTGGACGATCTGTAACGCGGCGAGAAGCTCGCCCTGGAACAGTTCGGTGCGGCGGCAATCGTGCGCCAGGGTGGCGAGCGTGCGGATCACGGGCAGCTTGCCCATATCGCCGGTGCCGTTGTCGCTTTCCAGCGTCCAGATGGCCATCAACAGCCTCGCCGGCACGCCGAATTGGCGCTCGATGCGCGCGAGTAACGCGGCGTGGCGCTGCATGAGCTGTTTGGCACGTTTGATGCGAGCCGGGATGACACGGGTCGCGGCGTATTCCTCGAAGCTCTTGCGGAACGTGCCGCGCTGGCGCCGGTCAAAGGCAAGCACCGCGCCGTCAGGCGTGAGACCGGCAAACGCGCTATCGACCACCGACCGCGAGACGCCGGCGGCTACGGCTTCGCGCGCCATGGCGGACAGGAAAGCGTTGAAATCGCCCCCGCATGTCGCGGCTCCGGCGTGTGCCGCGAAAAGCAGGGTGCAAAACAGGATGCCGAGCGATCGCAATAGCATGCCGTTCCCCAGTGTTCGTCCAGGCGATGATCGCAGAGGAATAGCGGGCAAAGCGGTCAGCGCCATGGTCTCATAGCCCGGCTTGTCCACGCATGAATGGATCTCACCAAGGCCGTGTGTCGACTTGCGTACGGACTCGCAGCCGCTCCGCCTGATTCGATTCGCGCCTACTCAAGGCTGGTCACTAGCAAGCTCGAGGCATGGGCGAACACGCGCGTCACTTTGGACTCCGATATGTGCGAGCCGCGCCGGTTGCCGCGCGCCAACGAGGTAATCGATATGCCGCGCGGGCTGTAGGCCACTAACCGGCCGCCCGCTTGGCTACCGGCAGCCGGCGGCATCGCAGGTGGATTCCCATGAATTTTGTAAGGCGTGTCATGAGCGCCTCGGCGCAGTCTGGGATCAGATACATGCGATACGGAGGGCCCCCGTGCAATCAGCCCAAAGGTATTGATCCCGGACAGTTCCTTGTCGCTATGATTCGTCCGCGACAGCCTTACTGGACACGAGCGGTATACGCCAGCGGTTTGCCAATCTGGTCTGGCTAAGCTGCTCGACCGAAACTAAGGTATTCAAGTCTAATTTGCCTCCCCCGCCGGCGCAATGCTTGCGGGAGAGGACACACGACCATGGCATGCGTCCCGGTTTGGTCCCGGATGTTGTACGTGAGACATTGGGGACTGGCATCCGGACCGGTCGTTGGGTATCCCCGTCGCTTCAACACCTGTCGGATGTTCGGGTGTCCCGATAGCATCACGGTGACGTACATGGACGGTGAAATGCGTCAATGTGCAACTTAAGCATAAGCAATAGCCATCGGCATAACATTGGACTGCGGTGGACAAGCCTAGACACTACGGTTGCCACATGACGGCGAGCGACGAGTTGCCGCCGTTACGCGAGACGATCCGGCGCCATGGCCTGTCAGCGAAGAAAGCGCTCGGACAGAATTTCCTCCTGGATCTCAACCTGACCGCGCGCATCGCGCGGGCTGGCGGCTCGCTCGAAGGCATCACAGTCGTGGAGATCGGCCCGGGGCCGGGCGGGCTCACCCGCGCATTGCTCGCGCAGCGTGCACGGCATGTGATCGCCATCGAACGCGACAACCGCGCCATCGCGGCGCTCGGCGAGATCGGCGCCCATTATCCGGGAAGGCTGACGGTGGTCGAGGGCGATGCGCTGGAGATGGAGTGGAACCGTGCGCCAGCCCCCTGCCTCGCCCCTTCTTCCTCCCCCCTTGTGGGGGAGGGTCGGGGTGGTGGGTCGGGGGGTTTAGGCACGGAAGTGCCCCATTCCGCGACCCCCACCCCCGACCCCTCCCCAGCCGAACCTCGCTGGAGCGAGGGTTCGGCCACTCAACTAAGTGACCGAAGTCGGCAACAGCCGACTTCGGTTGGGGGAGGGGGGAAGACGCGCATCATCGCGAACCTTCCCTACAACATCGCTACCGCACTGCTGGTTCGCTGGCTCGGCATCGAGCCGTGGCCGCCTTGGTACGATTCACTGGTCCTGATGTTTCAGCGCGAGGTCGCCGAGCGCATCGTGGCTTCGCCCGGCGCCAAGCAATACGGCCGCCTTGCGGTGCTAGCGGGATGGCGAACGGAGGCCAAAATCATGTTCGACGTTGCGCCCTCGGCTTTCGTGCCGCCGCCCAAGGTGACGTCGTCGGTGGTGCGGCTTGTACCTCGCGCGCCCCCCCTCCCCTGCGCCCGCACGACGTTGGAGCGCGTCACCGCCGCAGCCTTCGGGCAGCGCCGCAAGATGTTGCGGCAGAGCCTGCGCCCGCTCGCCGGCGACCCGCAGCCGATCCTCGCGGCGGCCGGCATCGACCCAACCACGCGCGCGGAGGAGATTTCGGTGGAGGGATTTGTCGCGCTCGCGAATGCGCTCGATGCACACCCGGCATCGACCGCGCGTGCGATGACAGGACTGTCCGACAAGATCGACGTGAGCGAGGTTGAGCATGAGCGCTGAGGTGAAGCCGATCCGTTCGCGGCATGACTATGAAGCCGCGTTGAAGGAGGTCGACCGCCTGTGGGGGGCAAAGGCTGGAACGCGCGATGGCGACCGACTTTGATGTGCTTGCGACCCTCATAGATGCTTACGAGTCGGAGCACTATCCGATGGATCCCCCGGATCCGATCGAGGCGATCAAGTTCCGCATGGAACGGCAGGGCCTCACGCGCCGGGACCTTGAGGAGATTATCGGCACACGAACCCGCATCGCCGAAATTCTAAATCGCAAGCGCGGGCTGTCCATCGGCATGATCCGGCGGCTGCACCAGCGTCTCGGCATTTCAGCGGAAGTGCTGATCCGGCCGAGTCGGAAAAGCGCGGCCTAACGTTAGCTTAACGAAAAACCCCGGCCGAGACGCCGGGGTTCATCGCAGTCTGAATTCACGCCGTCACTGGAGATGTCAGAAAAGCCCCCCGGGGCCGCCGAATCGATAGTTTAGGCCGGCCTTGAAGACGTGGAATTTATTATCAGCGAAAGGACTATCACTGCCAAAGTCCATCATGTTGTACTCAATCTTCGCGGTCCAGTTTTCCCGCAAAGCATATTCGGTCCCGACGCCAAGCACCCACCCGCTGACGGTCTGGTCGACCGAGATAGAGTTGACCGTCACGCCGTTTATAGCGACGCTCGCGGTTCCGCTGCCGTGAGCCCAGGCGCCGCCAAATTTGCCATAGACAAGCCAACGATCGAAGGCATAGCCGAACCTCGGAGCAAGCGTGGAGACCCAATCGAGGCTCGCGGTGGCGCTGCCTGTCAGAGTAGGAAGTCCTGGGCTAACCACCGCCGCGTTCACGGAGTCCTTTATAGTGGTCCCCGCGATATCTGCTTCGACGCCCAATACCCACTGATTGATCTGGTAATTGAACCCGACCTGACCGCCGCCGAGAAAGCCGCTGCTGTTGCCGCTGCCATCGCCGTCGGACCACCCCACGCCGAGATGAGCGCCGGCATAGAATCCGGTCCAGTTATAGAACGGGATTGGCGGCGGTGGCGGCCGGTAGGCAGGACCGCGCGGCGCATCGGCGGCTTCCGATACGGCGGGCGCCGATGCGAGCATCACCGCGGCAAGACCAAGCGTGATCAATCTGTACTTACTCATTTACGTTCCCCCCTCTCGTAAAAGTCGGTACCTGCACACAGGGGCGCGCTACTGTGGCGAGAAAGTTGCGCGACCGTGGCGAATGATGCGGATTTCCGCTATTTTGTTGGGTTATTCTCGATTTCCGAGACGGTGTTGTCGGGAAGCCACATCGCTGCGGTATCGGAGGGAGGCATGACCACCAAGCTTCGCCGCCAATCCCTCATCGCCTACGGGGCGCCGCTGGTCGAAACGATTGTCGACTGCCCGCTGCCACAGGGCTCGCAAGTGCTGGTGCGCATCGAGCGATGCGGCGTCTGCCACTCCGACCTGCACATGCAGGACGGATACTTCCGGCTGGCCGGCGACAAAAAACTCGACATCACGTCGGGGCGCGCCTTGCCCTTCACGCTCGGCCACGAGATCGCGGGCGTGATCGAAAGTGCCGGCGCGGACGTTAAGGACGATGCCGCGGCGGCGCCCGGGCGCAAGGTCGCGGTCTATCCGTGGATCGGCTGCGGCGCCTGCCCGGCGTGCCGGCAGGGCGAGGAGAATCTGTGCGCGGCGCCACGTCATCTCGGCATTACGGCCGACGGCGGCTATGCGAGCCATGTGCTGGTGCCGCATCCGCGCTACCTTCTTGACTACGCGCCGCTCTCGCCGGCGCTCGCCGGCATGCTGATGTGCTCGGGCCTCACTGCTTATGCGGCCCTCAAACGGCTCAAGGCTCATGCGGCGTGTGGCCCGGTGCTGCTGGTCGGCCTTGGCGGCGTCGGCATGATGGGGATGGCGCTCGCCCGCACCCTGTTTGCGACCGCGCCGCTGGTCGCCGACATCGACCCCGGCAAGCGCGAGGCCGCGCTTAAGGCGGGCGCTGCGGCGGCGTTCGACCCGGCCGATCCGGCCGCCCGCAAGGCCGTGACGGCAAAGACCGGCGGCGTCCATGGCGTGTGCGACTTCGTCGGCTCAGAATCCTCGCTTGCGTTCGCGACCGGCGTGCTCGCCAAAGGCGGCAAGGTGGTGGTCACCGGCCTCATCGGCGGCGGCTGGGCGACGCCCGTCGCCATGTTTGTGCTGCGCGCCATGACCATCGAGGGCGTGCTCACCGGCACGCTTGCGGAGGCGGAAGAGCTGATGGCGCTGGCCCGCAGCGGCCACGCCCCGGCTGTTCCAGTCGCCGAGCGCCCGCTCGGCGAGGCCCAAGCCGCGCTCGACGATTTGCGCAGCGGTCGTGTGGTCGGGCGGGCGGTGCTGACGACAGACCCTGTAGCCCGGGTTGAGCGGAAGCGAAACCCGGGGACGGCATTGCCATATTGATAGGGCGTTCCCGGATTTCGCTGCGCTCAATCCGGGCTACGCGTCCAACGGATAACTCACGCCGTGGCGCGGCGGGCGTGCAACGCGAGCCCGATCAACGCGGCGCCGCCAAACAGCATGTTGATGCCGACCAGGAGCCCAATCGCCCAGGCGGCGGTTCCGGGCAGACCGGCAAAGATGATGGCGGCCAGCGCCAGGTCGACAATGCCGCTAGCCAGCACCAAGCCCCATCGCCCCGACAACTCGCGCTTGTGATCGAGCGCGTACATGATGGTGGCAATTCCCTCCAGGATGAAAAATGCGATCAGGATCAGCGTCAGCGACAGCGCTCCGCTAACCGGCCATCCGATCAGGACGGCGCCGGCGGCGATCGCCAGAAGCGCGGAGAACAGCGACCACCAGAACCCCGGAGCGTGGCGCATCATGAAGGTCATGACGAGGCCGACGATCCCGCTGATGAAAAACAGCCAGCCCAGGATGATTTCGACCGCAAGGGTGGCGATCGGCGGAACGATTATGGCGGCGGCGCCGAGCCCGGCAAGAATAATGCCCTCGATCAGCAAGAAACGCCAACCTTCGCGCAGCGCGCCCGTAACCCCGCGCTCAAAACGCTCGATGTCGGACGGATTGGTCACCATGGCACACCTCCATTGCAGGAACGCGTCAGCGCCCTTAAGGGTTTCAGGGCCCTCGGGGCAATCGGACATGCCGCCGGACGGCAGGCATCTTTCTCTAACTCAAATTGCGCCGGAGCGCCGTAACAACCGCGGACCGCTCGGCCTCGGATTTGGCCAAATGCGGGCAACGAGCCGTCAGAGTCGCAACTCTTACAAATCCGCCTGCAGCGCGCGCACGAAGGCAGACAGCCCGGTCTGACGCTCGCGCTTGAGGCGCTCGGCGGCGAGGATCGCGCAGATGTCCTCGAAGGCGCGCCATACGTCGCGATTGATGACCACGTAATCGTATTCCGCCCAGTGGCTCATCTCATTGGCGGCCTTGGCCATGCGGGCACGGATGACGTCGTCGGCATCCTGGGCGCGGGTGCGCAGACGCGCTTCAAGATCGGGAATCGTCGGCGGCAGTACAAAAACGCTGACGAGATCGTCGCGGCCCTTCTCGCGCAGTTGCTGGGTGCCTTGCCAGTCGATGTCGAACAGCACATCACGCCCCATCGCCAGCGCGCGCTCGACCGGTGTCCGCGGCGTGCCATAGCGGCTCCCGAACACCTCGGCCCATTCCATAAGGTCGCCGCGCGCCACCATAGCGTCGAAGCTCTTTTCATCGATGAAACGGTAGTCCCTGCCTTCCACCTCGCCCGGACGCGGCTTGCGCGTCGTCACCGAGATCGACAGCTCGATGGTGGAATAGCGATCGAGCAGCATCCGCGACAGCGTCGTCTTGCCCGCTCCCGACGGCGACGACAGCACCAGCATGAGACCGCGCCGCGCCACCTCGCCGCCGTCATGCCGACGCTGGGTCTCCTGGTCGGGCAAATGTCGCCCCGACAGGTCTTTCGCGGGTGCCATGATCATCTCAGATATCAGTCATCAGGGATCAGGGATCAAGAATGAGGAATCGGGAATCAGATTTTGGGCCCTCCCGATGCTTGGAAACATCTCAGCCACGATCTTCTGATTCTTGATCACTGATTACTGACCTCTGATTACTGATACCCTGATTACTCCAGATTCTGCACCTGTTCGCGAAACTGCTCGACCACGCCTTTCAGTTCGAGCCCGATGTTGGTCAGCTCCAGATCGTTTGCCTTTGCGCACAGCGTGTTCGATTCGCGGTTGAATTCCTGCGACAGGAAATCGAGCCGCCGACCGACCGCGCCGCCTTTCATCACCGTCATTTGCGCTTGCTCCACATGGGCGGCGAGCCGGTCGAGCTCTTCGCGCACATCCGCCTTGGCGGCGATCAGGACCGCCTCCTGGTGCAGGCGGTCGGGATCGAAACGATCCGAGGCTTCCAGCAGAGCCGCGACCTGATCGGCGATGCGTTGTTTGACAGCGTCGGGCCGACGGGCGGCGGCAGCCTCGGCGCGATCGATCAAGACCGCAATCTCGTCGAGCCGCCCGGACAGGATACGCCCGAGCGCGTCGCCCTCGCGCTGCCGATTCTCGATCAGGTTCGCCAGCACCACACCGAAACCCGACACCACGGCAGCCTCCACCGCGCGCCGCTCGTCCTCGCCTTCCTCGGCATCGACCACCTCAATGACGCCCTTGATGGCAAGAATGCCGTCGAGCCGCGGTCGTTCGGCATCGACGCGACGGGCGAGCGACTTCACCGTACCGAGCACGGCGTTAAGCACGTCCTCGTTGATGCGCACGACAGGCGACTTGCCGTGGCGATCGACATTGAGGGTGGCGTAGATCGTTCCGCGTGCGAGCGCCTCGCCGGCTTTCGACCGCACCGGCGGCTCCACGGCGTCCCAGCCCGGTGGCAGGCGCAGGCGCAGGTCGAGGCCCTTGGCGTTGACGGATTTGATCTCCCACGCCCATGCATACCCGCCGGACTCCCCGTGGCCACGGGCAAATCCAGTCATGCTCGACAGCGCCATTGCGAAAAACTTTCGGTTCGCCGGATCAACGGAATCGCCCTGAACTTAGCGATGGCGACGACGGGCCTCAAGCCGTTCCCGCGCCCACAAGCGTCCTCCAACGTTGCCCGCTGCAGGGGCGACCCTTGTGGGTCGCCCCTACGAGCGAGCCAATCTTAAGCCGCCCGTTACGTCCGCCAGGAACAGGGCGACCACAAGGGTCGCCCCTACGTCACCCTTACTTCGGCGCGATGCCACACTGGTTAACGTGGCTGCGTCGGCGGCGGCACCGGGCGCGCAGGGGCGGCACGACGGTCGATCGGCACTGCCGGCACCGAAGAGCCTGCAGCAGGTGCGGCCGGTTGCGCCGCCGCGGGGGGCGCGCCGTCGCGCAGCCCCAGCCCCTGCTCGAGCGCACGCAGGCGGGCGACGTTGCGCTGGTGCTGCTCCAGCGTCTCCGAAAAGGCGTGGCCGCCGGTGCCATCAGCGACGAAATAAAGTTCCTTGGTGCGCGCCGGACTGGCGACCGCTTCAAGCGCAGCCCGGCCCGGATTGGAGATCGGGCCTGGCGGCAGGCCCTCGATCACGTAGGTATTGTAGGGCGTGTGCTGCTCGATCTCGCTTTTCAGGATGGGCCGGCCGAGTGTTGCCTTGCCGCCGGCGATCCCGTAGATGATGGTGGGGTCCGATTGCAGCTTCATGCGCTGCTTGAGGCGATTGACGAAAACGGCGGCGACACGGGTGCGTTCATCGGGGCGGCCGGTTTCCTTCTCGACGATCGAGGCCAGGATCACCAACTGCTGGGGCGTGCGCAGCGGCAGGTCGGGCATCCGGCGCTCCCAAACCTCCTGGACGACGCGCGCCTGCGCCTGCTGCATACGCTGGATCACCTGATCGCGCGAAGCGCCTCGCGGGTAGCGATAGCTCTCCGGAAGCATCGAGCCCTCGCGCGGAATCTCCTTGATGTTGCCGGACAGGATGTCCGTTTCCAACAGACGCTGCACGATCTGGTCTGACGTCAATCCTTCCGGGATGGTGATCTGATGCTGCACCACCTTGCCATCGATGATCGTATTGATCACGTCATGCAGGCTCGCCTGCTTGGGGAACTGATATTCGCCGAACCTCAAGTCGTCATGGGTCTTGGCAAGCATGGCGCTCACCACGAAGGTCCAGGGGTGATCAATGACCCCCTCTCGGACGAGGAGGTCCGCGATATCCCGAATGCCGAGGCGCGGCGGAATATTGACTATTTTCTCTTGCTCGAGCGGGCCGGCGGCTTCAAAACGCTGCTTTGCGACCACGAACATAATTCCACCTGCGATCGCTATCAGGATCAGCACGGTGAACACCGCATTGCCTGCCATGACCAGGGGATGTCGCACTCTCTCCGACCGGCGCGTGGGCACTGGAACCCGTTCGGGTTCCAATGCGGCGCGCGGACTGCGCGGCGCTGCTCGCTTGAACTCGTTAGGTCGTTCGCCCGACATCATGCCTGTGCGCCCCTCCGTGGTTCCGTCGCGCGATGGAGCGCGCATGGCACTGTCCCGCCTCACTCGCTCCCCGTCCCGCCGCATCAGTTCGGAGGCTGCATCACGAGAATCGGCCATGATATAATCCGTTCAGAGACTAACGAAACCAACGCCACGTAGCGTCAAAGCCCAACCACCAGTCATAAGATCAGCTATGAATTATGTCCTTTTGGCGATTGCGGGCCTTTCGGGCCCCTCCCCTACCCTCCCCCGCTTGCGGAGGAGGTTCAAGGAGGGGGCGTCAATCATGCAGGCGTCGAAACACGAGCGACGCGTTGGTGCCGCCAAACCCAAACGAGTTCGACAGCACCACGTCGATTTCGCGTTCGCGCGCCCGGTGAGGCACGAGGTCGACCGCAGCCTTGACGGACGGATGGTCAAGGTTGAGCGTTGGCGGTGCCACCCTGTCGCGCATCGCCAAAATCGAGAAAATAGCCTCCACGGCGCCGGCTGCCCCGAGGAGATGACCGATCGAGGATTTGGTGGAAGACATGGCGATGCGGCTGGCGTCGGCGCCGACAAGCCGCTGCACCGCGGTGAGCTCGATCTCGTCGCCAAGCGGCGTCGACGTGCCATGGGCGTTGATGTAATCGATTTCGGCCGGCGTGATGCCGGCGCGCCGGATGGCCGCGGTCATGCAACGCAAGGCGCCGTCGCCGTTCTCCGCGGGCGCGGTGATATGATAGGCGTCGCCCGACAAGCCGTAGCCGATCAGCTCGGCGTAAATCTTGGCCCCGCGCGTCCGGGCGTGCTCGATTTCTTCCAGCACCACCACGCCGGCGCCCTCGCCCATGACAAAACCGTCGCGATCGCGGTCATAGGGCCGCGATGCCCGCGTCGGCTCGTCGTTGAAAGCGGTCGACAGCGCGCGACAGGCAGCAAAACCCGCCATCGACAAGCGGTCAAGCGGAGATTCGGCTCCCCCCGCCACCATCAGATCGGCATCGCCCAGTGCGATCAGGCGCGCGGCGTCGCCGATCGCATGCGCCCCGGTCGAGCAGGCGGTGACGACGGCGTGATTCGGCCCCTTCAGGCCGTGGGCGATCGACACGTAGCCGGAGGCGAGGTTGATGAGGCGTCCGGGGATGAAGAACGGAGACACCCGGCGCGGCCCTCGTTCCTTGAGCACCAGAGCCGTTTCGGCGATGCCCGCAACGCCGCCGATGCCGGAGCCGATCATCACCCCGATCGCGATCTCTTCCTCATAGGTCCGGGGCGCGCAGCCTGCATCTTCGATCGCCTGGGCCGCCGCGCACATCGCATAGGCAATGAAGTCGTCGACCTTGCGCTGCTCCTTGGGTTCCATCCAATCGGAGGGATTGTAGGTGCCGTCGGCGCCGTCGCCGCGGGGAATTATGCACGCGATGCGAGCCGGGAGGTCGGACACGTCGAAGGCCTCGACCTTGCGCGCACCGCTTTCGCCGGCGATCAGCCGCCGCCATGTCGCTTCAACGCCGCAAGCCAGCGGCGTCACCATCCCCATGCCGGTGACGACGACGCGTCTCATGGGTTCGCCCGCATGGCCTGCAACCAGCTTCCTTGCACCCTTGCGACGCCCATGTCGCGACGTGGCCAACGTGGTCCGTTGTCGCGCAATCCTGGCCGCATCAATTGCCGGTCAGCAGAGAACCGGAAATCGAAACGTCCCGGCCGCGACTCAAACACTGTTGCCTTGAGGGCTCGCAACGGTCGACCGAGTGTGCGCGGCGATCAGCTTTTGGCATTCTTCTCGAGGAATTTCACCGCATCGCCAACAGTCAGAATCGTTTCGGCGGCGTCATCGGGAATCTCGCAGCCGAACTCCTCTTCGAACGCCATGACGAGCTCGACGGTGTCGAGGCTGTCGGCGCCCAGGTCGTCGATGAAACTCGCGGCGTCCGTCACCTTATCGGGCTCCACGCCAAGGTGCTCCACGACGATCTTCTTCACCCGCTCGCCAATGTCAGTCATTTCCCAAACCTCGTGCGCCTCTTGATTGGCTCGGCCGGTCTGGCGATCTTGCAGTCGCCGGACGGGCATCGTCGTGGTCGACGGCAGCGGGGAAACACCCGAATTTGGATTTTTTGAGCGCCCCACCACATCGCCAGTCGTTTCGGGGGTTACCACACTTCAATTGGCTTGACTAGCATCGCGGCAAGTTCCCGACATCCTTCCTTGGGCCGGATATTTGCTTTGCCGGCCCCTCAGATCATCGCCATTCCGCCGTTCACGTGGAGCGTCTGCCCGGTGACATAGGCGCCCTCAAGCGAGGCAAGATAGAGCGCTGCAGCGGCCACATCCTCGGGCGACCCGAGCCGACCTGCCGGCACCCGCGCCAGAATCAGGTCTTTTTGCTTGTCGGTGAGCGCGTCGGTCATGGCCGTCTCGATGAAGCCCGGCGCGATCGTATTCACGGTGACGCCGCGCGACGCCACCTCCTGGGCCAGCGACTTGGTCATGCCGATCATTCCGGCCTTGGCGGCAGCATAATTGGCCTGACCGGCGTTGCCGGTCAGGCCAACCACCGACGTGATCCCGATGATGCGGCCGAAGCGCCGGCGAATCATCCCGCGCACGGCGGCCCGGATGAGCCGGAAAGCCGCGGTGAGATCCACGGCGAGAACCTGGTCCCAATCCTCGTCCTTCAATCGCACAACGAGGTTGTCCCGCGTGATGGCGGCGTTGTTGATCAGGATATCGACGTGGCCCATGGCAGCCTCGGCAGCCGGAACGAGGTTTTCCACATCTTCCCGGTCGGCGAGATTGCAGCGCACCACATGCACGCGGCCGCCGAGCTGGCCGGCCAGCGAATCGAGCATTTCGATTCGCGTTCCGGAAATCGTGACCGTCGCGCCGTTGGCGTGAAGTGTGTGCGCGATGGCCCCGCCGATGGCGCCGGTTGCCCCGGTGACGAGAGCGGTCCTGCCGGTGAGATCGAACATGGCAAAGTCCTTCAAACCGCCCCTTCAAGCTGTCAACGCCGCGCCGAATGCCTTGACGTCCTCCGGTGTCCCAATCGCGATGGCCGTGGCCCCACCGGCAATGCGCTTAACGAGACCGCTCAGGACCTTGCCGGCGCCGATCTCATAGAACCGGGTTACCCCCTCGCGCGCCATATAGGCAACGCATTCGCGCCAGCGCACCGTCCCGGTGACCTGCTCGACCAGACGGCGCGTGATCTCGGGCGGATCCGAGATGGCCTGCGCGACCACGTTGGCGACCAGCGGAGGCGACGGCTTGCCGATCGTGACCCCGGCGAGCGCCTGCGCCATCGCGTCGGCGGCGGGCTGCATCAGGGCGCAGTGGAACGGCGCCGACACCGGCAACATCATGGCGCGTTTCGCGCCCCGACTCTTGGCGATTTCGACGGCGCGCTCGACCGCAGCCTTGTCGCCCGACACCACCACCTGGCCGCCGCCATTATCGTTGGCGGGCTCACAGACCTGCCCCTGCGCGGCTTCGGCCGCGACGGCCTTGGCGGCGTCGAATTCGAGACCGAGCAGTGCCGCCATGGCGCCCGCCCCGACCGGCACCGCCTTCTGCATGGCCTGGCCGCGCATGCGCAGGAGCCGCGCCGTGTCCGAGATGGTGAGCGCGCCCGCTGCCGCCAGCGCCGAATATTCCCCAAGCGAGTGGCCAGCCACGAAACGCACGTCACGCGCCGGACTGACGCCCGTCTCGGCTTCGAGCACACGGAGCGCCGCAAGCGAGACCGCCATCAGGGCCGGCTGGGTATTTGCCGTCAGAGTGAGCTCCTCGGCAGGGCCCTCCCAAATGAGATTTGAGAGATGCGCGCCGAGCGCCGCATCGACTTCCTCGAAGACCCGGCGCGCCGCCGGATAGGCCTGCGCCAACGCCTTGCCCATTCCGACCGTCTGGCTGCCCTGGCCAGGAAATAATAATGCAATCGACATTCTCTCAGAGACCCTTCCAGGACGAATCGGACCGCTGCCGGCCTCCGATCCGGCTTAAGGTGTGGGGGAGCCGCTATACCCGCCTCTAGACGGGCAGGAAAGACACCCCCGGTCGGGCCGCTGTCAAGCCTGCCCGCCCCCCCGACCCGTCCCGGCACGCGGGCAGGGCAATCGCATGCGGCACGGCGCCACTTTTACCTCTCCCCGCAAGCGGGGAGTTCAATGGTCCAGGATCGCCGCAGCGCGGAAACTGGACGGCGTTGATTTCATTGGTAATTCCAAGATTAGTTCGTTTTGCTAAAATCCGCCGCCAAGCATTATATAGTATTATAATACCTTTGATTGCCGTCGGCGCGCGGCCCTTCCGGCGCGCTGAGTCGAACTCACGAGGTAAGGCAGGGAGGGCGGTCCGGCCCGGTCCTTGGACGAAGAGCAGGCGTCCCGCCGGCTTCCAGAGGAGCGAGCGGAAGGCGAGACTGGCCACAAAGCTGCAAGCGCTTGTTCTTCACCTCCCCCTGGAGGGGGAGGTCGGCCCGCGTCAGCGGGCCGGGCGGGGGTGACAGCGTTTCCGCACACGCCGCGTCGCCCTCATGCGCTGCGCCGCTGTCACCCCACCCCGGATCGCCTACGGCGATCCGATCCTCCCTGGCTGATCTGTGAACACTTCTCGTTGGGTGCGACCGACTGACTCAGCCAGCGCAAGTAGGTCGCGTTGGTCAATGGGTGTGTGACTCTCTGTTTGCCGACTGATTCGGGAGGTCGGCAATGGAATTTTCCTGCTGGGAGGTTGGCAGCTTCGGCGACGAACGGCTGCAAAAAAGGGGCGTTGCTGTC
>Ga0257161_1000064_pt1 | contig 26494 bp, 18 predicted proteins | sample NR01A_FD_185954 | JGI IMG/M metagenome (GOLD analysis project Ga0257161, IMG submission 185954) | Soil microbial communities from H.J. Andrews Experimental Forest, Oregon, United States - NR-01-A | ecosystem: Environmental > Terrestrial > Soil > Temperate forest > Bulk soil | place: USA: Oregon... | reverse complement strand
CCTCGCCCACATAGAGGAACTGCTGCTCCTGGTCGGGCGAGAACGCCACGGAGCGCGCGAACAGCGTGTCGGGCTTGATCAGCTGCTTGATGAACTTGCCGTCGTTGGTGAACATCTGGACGCGGCGGTTCTCGCGGTCGGCCACGTAGACGATGCCGTCATTGGCGACGCGCAGCGAGTGCACCACGCTGAGCTGCTGCGGGCCGGGAGCATCGAAGTTGGTCTTGCGCAGAATTTCGCAATGATCGTCGTCCTCCGGCTTGTTGGCGAAGGCGCCCCACATCCGCTTGAACGCGCCGGTGTCGGCATCGAACACGATGACGCGGTGGTTGCCGTAGCCGTCGGCTACGAACAGCTCGTTGGTCGGCGCATAGACCTGCTCGTCGGCCGGGCGGTGGAGGTTCGAGATGTCGGCGTTGCCCTTGCTCTGGTTGCTGTGGCCGATCTGCATGACGAACTTGCCGTCCTGGGTGAACTTCAGCAACTGGTCGTCGGCCACCGGCTTGAGATTCTCGAGGTTGTTGCCGGGACAATTATTGCCGCCGAGCCACACGAAGCCCTTGTAGTCGATATAGATGCCATGCTCGCGCTGGGGCCATTCATAGCCCTGGCCCTCGCCGCCCCAGGCCTTGATGAAGTTGCCGTTGACGTCGAACACCATCACGGGCGGCGCCGCCTTCTTGAGGTCCTCGCCCTTCAGAGTGCGCGGGCGGTGGATGAGCCAGACATTGCCCTGTGCGTCCGTGGTGAAGCTCGACACGTCGCCGACCTTCCACTGCGGCGGCACCTTGGGCCAATCCTTCTCCATTTCGAAAGTCGGCAGGGCGCGCGGCGTCTGGGCTGCGGCGGTGGAGCCGAGCAGGTACTTGCCCGGCAAGGCCGCCGCCATGCCGGCCGCAAGCAGGACCGCAAGACTCAGATTTTGACGTTTCATGGGCTCTCCTCCGTCCGTTTGCAGTTGGAAACTGCTTGGAAATTGTTCCTTGAATGCCTCTTTCAACCCGCGGCCGTTGGCAACTGCCGCTGTGCTCAGTCTTGGGCGCGGCTTTTTCCGCGGCCCGGTCGGGTCGAAAAGCACCCCTCCCTTCCCTCCCCCGCTAGCGGGGGAGGGAAGGGAGGGGGATCAGGACCGCGCCCACGCCTCGCGCGTGGGCAACGCTCATTGGGCTCCGGACGGCACCTCGTGTCAAGGCGGCTTTGCCCTTCGCGGATTTAGCTGATGCCGACCACGCGGGAGAGGCCCCCATTGGAAATCATCCTCACCGAGGATTTCCCGGCCGGCCTCAATCCCGGAGGCATCAATTGCCGGAGGCCAAACTAGGACGGTTCTGGGAGAGCCCGGAAATGAAAGTCCTCCGGGCCACTCGACACTTCAAGAAGTCGATGCAACTGATCTTTGGCGCTCGCTGCACAGTGCTTGGCGATCCGTTCATTTGCGCCGTCGCAACCGGCTTCTTGTGAGAGTCTGTGACGGAGATTCGCCATAGCGCTTGCGGTACGCGACCGAGAAACGTCCAAGGTGGCCGAACCCCCAGCGTAGCGCAATTGACGAAATGCTGTCGGTCTGCTCGACGCCTGACAACGCTTCGTGAACCTTATCGAACCGGGCGCCCTGCAGGTACCGCATCGGCGAAGTGCCATAGGCATCCTTGAAGTGTTTGAACAGAGTCCGACCTGCCACCCCTGAGATGGCAACAATATCCGTGATGCTGAGCGGCGAGCCCAGCTCGGCATTCATATACTCGATGGCACGCTTCACCGACGCAGGGGCAATGCATTTCTCAAGTCGCCCCAACGCATCCGAATAGTTGTTGGTATGCGCGAGGAGAAGCTTGGTGGTGATGCACTCCTCGAACTGGGTTGCCATTATTGGGTTGTTCGCCAGCGCATCGCTGACCTCCAGCTCGGAGATCGCCCAACCAATATACATGCCCAGGCTGCGACCGTATCCTTTGGTGAGGTCGATCGAAGCCGCGAAGACGACTGGTCCGGAGGGAGGCTCTCCCAGGAGGGCAGTCAGTTGGCGATTCAAACGCTGCTCTGTGATCTGTAGATGTACGCGGGCGCCGCATCCTTGCGTGCGGACCACATAAGGCAGCGTCGGTGAAGACATGAACCCCTGTTGGGGGCCGCATATGAGCGTCTCGGCGCCAATGATAGCCGAGATCGGCTCCTTCAGCGGGAGATTGATCCAGTAGTCGTGCCGATCCGCATGGGATCGAGCCACTATTGGCGTGCCATATTGGTAGTATCCGACGTAGGTGCCCGGCAAGTAGACGCCATTGATGCGCAGGTCGATCTGCCGCGCGTCGCGGCGCGACAGGTCGACCTCATACTCTTTGGCGTGAAGAAATGCCCGCGCCTTATCGGCGTCCCGCGTATGAAACCGACTAAGGCGACCTAAGATCGACTGGGCAGAACGCGGCACCGTACGATCCATCGACAAGCTCCCACATCCATCATCATGGCGCACCATACCACGCGGATGAACTGCGCATGGAGACTGGCCCTACATTGATGCAGTTTTTGGATAGCCGGCCCCTCGCGATGTGGGCAAATGAGTCGGGCGAGGTTAGCGGTGAGCCGCGCAAGCGAACATGGTCACTGCGCAGGATGATGCAGACTTCGCAAGCAGGGGCTTACCCGCCAATATATCGGGTACTTAAGACGCGGAGGTTGTTGCAATGACTCTTCAAATTGGCGACACGATTAGCAATCTGATTAGGCGGCTGGTCGGCCGCAATAGCCGCACATCGGGTCGGCACGCTGGTTTATCCCTGCCGGCCCTTGCTTATGAAGCGCCTCGTCGACGAGCGATTCGGCTTGCTCTCACATGCGCCATGGTAATTACGCCGCGCATAGCGCTTGGAGAGCCTATCTCGGTACAATCGCCGACGGTGATCGTGGACACCACCAACGCCACCACTGGGCACGCGTTCTTCGTCGAGAAGAGCGGAATTGACGAGGACGTGTTCTCCGCGCTGGGTTGGTTCAACCCGGTGCTCGGTGGGCAACACGGAAACGGCACCAATGTCGACCCGTCGCAGTGGTCCGACAACGCAGTCTGGATTCCCTGGACGAACAACGGCGTGGCGCGCATGAACGGTTTCTTTAACTACGCCCTCGTCGGCAATACGCTCGGCACACCCTGGATCGTGCCCAGTAATAATCCCTACATCCCGTGGCAGTTCAACTGGGCAACCATGGCGCCGCCGGATGGTGCGGGTTTCTTCGTCGAGAGCGGCTTTGCATGGAACAATGGCTCGACTGGGCGGCTGAACATCTTCGGCACGACTTTACCCGCTCTCGATAAAGTCGGAGGTCAGACGGCGAATAACGGGATCCGCGACCTCTGGTGGGACGGCAGTTCATGGAACTGGTTTGATCACGGTCGCCCCCCCGGTACCGACGCAGTGACACTCGGCCGCAACAGCGCGGTGTGGGATCGCAGCTCGCAGCAAGGGCGCGTGTTCGTCGCCGCTAGCGCCAACGGCTTGCGGGGGGCGCTGCCACAGCTTTGGGATCTATTCTGGAACGGCTCGCAGTGGTCGTGGGAGTCGCTTGGCAATCCGTTCGGCACTAACGCAGCGTCGAACGACCAGGTGGTCACAATGCGCTCACCGGTCGTCGTCGACGGCGTGCAGAACGGTACCTACGTCTTGACAGCGTTCGTGGTCGGCCTGCATGCCACTAACACGCTCGGCGGCAGTCCGCAGGTTCGCTATGAGCTCTATGCGAAAGAAAAAATCGGAGCCGGGGCATGGAGCGACTGGATCCAATTCGGACACCCGGATAACGCTCCGTTCAGCGATATTAACCATCCTAGTTTGTTCCTGGTCGATCAAGGCGTGCGCTGGATTGACGGAGATCTGCTGCGTGGATCGCTCTTCGGCACTGACACCTCAAACCGACTCATCGACCTCTTCCACGACAATAACGGCTGGCAGTGGGCTGCACCGGTGCCATTGCCGCAGCCACAACCTCCAGCGGCGCCGATCTGGATTTCAAGCCGCATCTCGTGCGCAGTGCTGACCTCCGTAGTTGGATATCCCGGATGGCATTTGACGGCGCTGATGCGCGACAATACAGGCAGGGTTTGGAATCGCCAGTTCGACAGTAGTTCGGCCAGTTGGGTTTGGAAATAAAGAGCGGCGCCGACGGCAGCTTTTCCCGAAAGCAGCCGTCGCGCCGTTTAACTCGATGCCGCAACCAAGTGGCTCGGCTGGGGTCTTGATAACGCACCTGAGCGACGGATCGCGAATGAGGGATGAGGAACCGCATCAATTCTTCGGATACGCTCTGACCTCATGAAGCCCAAGCCCTATATCGGCCGATCCGTCCCTCGGCTTGAGGACCCGCCCCTGGTGCGTGGCCGCGGCCGTTTCGCGGGCGACGTCTCGTTTCCGCATCAGCTGCACATGCGGCTTGCGCGCTCGCCGGTTGCGCACGGCCTCGTCGTCACCGTCGACACGGCGGCGGCACGGGCGACCCCGGGAGTCGTTGCGGTGTGGACCTCAGCCGACATCACGGATGTTCCGCCGATCGATTTCCGCGAGGGCCGCATCGAGCGGCTGGAGCCCTACCGCCAGCCAGTGCTCGCGACCGACCGCGTGCGCTACGTCGGCGAACCGGTTGCCGCGGTGTTCGCGACCGATCCCTATATCGCGGAAGACGCTGCCGATCTCGTGGCGATCGAGATTGAGGACATGCCGGTGATCCTTGAGGCCGACGCCGAGCCCGGCGCGTTTTCTAAAGGACACGGCACCGAAGCCGCCATCGTGCGCCAGGGCTACGGCGATGTCGACGCCGCGATGGCGCGAGCGCACAAGGTGATCGCGGTTGATCTCGCGGTCGGCCGCCACAGCGGCGTGCCGATCGAAACCCGCGGCGCCATCGGCCGCCACGACGCCGCGCGCGACATCCTGGAACTGCATGGCGCCGCCAAGGTGCCGCATCGGATTCGCGAACTCCTCGCCTTGATGCTGCATCGGCCGCCGTCATCGATTCATGTCCATGAATCGCATGTGGGCGGCGGCTTCGGGGTGCGTGGCGAACTCTATCCGGAGGACGTGCTGGTGTGCGTCGCCGCCATGCGGCTCGGGCGGCCGATCAAGTGGATCGAGGACCGGCGCGAGCATTTCATCTGCGCCAATCACTCGCGCCAGCAGCGCCACCGCGTCCGCGCCGGAGTCGATGCCGACGGCGTCATCCTCGCCCTCGATGATGAGTTCTGGCACGACCAGGGCGCCTATGTGCGCACGCACGCGACCCGGGTCGCCACGATGATCACCGGCATTCTGCCGGGGCCCTACCGGATCCCGGTTTATCGGTCGATCGGTCATTTCCGCCTCACCAACAAGACGCCGGCCGCGACCTATCGGGCGCCCGGCCGCTATGAGACCACGTTCGTCCGCGAGCGGCTGATCGAGGCGATTGCCCGCGCCCTCAAGCTTGATCCCGTCGAGGTGCGCCGGCGCAATGCTATTCCCGCCGCCGAAATGCCGTTCCGGCGGCCGCTCGAAGTGCTGGGCGAGGAGGTCGTGCACGACAGCGGCGATTACATGGGCCTGCTCGACCAGGTGCTGGAGCGCGCGGCGTGGCCGAAGCTTCGGGCCGACCTCGCACGGCGGCGCCGCAACGGCGAACTGGTCGGCGCCGGCATTGCGATGTACGTCGAAAAGAGCGGGCTCGGGCCGTCCGACGGCGTCACGATGGCGGTCGACACCTCGGGGAGGGTCGAGGTCGTCACCGGCGGCGCTTCGATGGGCCAGGGCTTCGAGACGGTGATGGCCCAGGTCGCGGCGGAGACGATCGGCGTCGATTACCGGCACGTGCGCGTGATCCACGGCCAGACCGACCGCATCGCGTTCGGCCTCGGCGCCCACGCGTCGCGAGCGACGGTGATGACGGCCTCGGCGACGCGCGTCGCCGCCCTCAAGCTGCGCGGCAAGGCGCTCGATATGGCGGCGCAGCTCATGCAGTCGGCGCCCGAAGACCTCGACATCATCGACGGCATGGTGGTGCGCAAGGCCGGCGGGCCGTCGATGCCGCTCGGCGCGATTGCGGCGGCGTTGCTGCCCGCTTCGCCCGCGCGCCAGGGCCGCGAACCCGGGCTCTGCGCCGACGGCTGGTTTCATACCGCGCACCAGGTCTATCCCTACGGCAGCCATCTGGCCGTCGTGAAGGTCGACCCCGACACTGGCGCTGTCGCGATCGAGCGCTATGTCATCGGCTACGATGTCGGCCGCGCCATCAATCCCATGCTGGTGGAAGGGCAGATCGTCGGCGGCTTCGCCCAGGGCCTCGGCGGCGCTCTCATGGAGGATTTCCGCTACAGCGAGCGCGGCGACCCGCTGTCCGTGACTTTCGCGGATTATCTGATGCCGACCGCGCGGCAAATGCCCGCGTTGGAAATCATCCTAACAGAAGATTTCCCGGCCGCCCTCAATCCGCTCGGCATCAAGGGCGCCGGCGAGAGCGGCATCACGGCGGTCGGCGCCGCCATCGCCAACGCGGTCGAGGACGCCATCGGCATGCCCGGCGCCATCACGGAACTGCCCATCACGCCACAGCGGCTGAAGGCGCTTCTCGACCACCGTGCAAGTCTTCACCCAAGCAACCAAGCCGTGCTAAAAGAACCCCACAGAGAGGGAGGACTGTCATGAATTGCGCGTGGGGCGCCCGTGGTCCGGCCTATCTCGCATCGCTGATGCTGTGCAGCATCGCGGGTGCGCTCGCTACATCGCAGACGGCGAAGGGCGTTGATATGGACGAGCTCTTTGCCGCCATGGAGCGTTTGCAGGTTGGCATCCCAATGAGCGTCGCCGGACGTGATCCGGTCAGGAGGCATCTCGCAGAGCTTAACCGTGAACCTTGCGACCAGCAGGCCATTGCTGATCTCGGCAAGGCCTTGGAGGATGCCGGCTACCGGCGTGAGGCGGCAAATGCCCACATAAGATTTTCACAGACGTGTGGCGGCCATGCCGCCTCGTTGCGGGCTGCCGTGAATATTCTCTTGAAACTTTCCGACTACGCCAAGGCGGTAACGGTGGCGACGGACCTGATCAAGCTCGAACCCTTTAACGACAACGGGTTCTTTTTGAGGGCTGTAGCGCACGATCGGGCTGGCTCATATCAGAGGGCAATTGATGACTACGTGACCGCTATCGAGCTTTTCGGCAATAAGGATCGAATCGCAAGTGTCAGCTATTTGGGTATTGCCCGCAGCTACGAGAAACTGGGTCAATTCTGTGACGCGGTGGTGCCCCTCCAATCCTGGATATCTATAAATCCTGCGCGCAACGATACGAGCCAGGTCCGCATCATTATCGACGACTATATGAAGAAGGGAAATTGCTCGCTCGCGACGGGAAGCGAAGAGACTTTTCCGATCCCTCGGCAGCGCAGGACGGTCGCATTACCGGTCACCATCAATGGTACACGGGGCGTATTTATCCTCGATACCGGCGCAACCTTCGTCTCACTCAAAAAGGCATTTGCGCAAAAAGCCTCGGTGGTCGTCGATCAAGGCAGCACTGTGCGCCTCCACACCGCGAATGGCATTACCGATGGGAAGCTCGGACGTGCGGCGACAATTCAGCTCCGCTCGTTGCAGGCCAAGGACGTGCCCATTGTGGTTGAGGACGACGCCAAGGCCACTTTTGGTGACGGCATCGACGGTTTGCTGGGAATGAGCTTTCTGTCGCGATTCAAAGTCACCATCGACACGCAAGTGGTCAAAATTTCCAACCGCCAGACGAAATGAACCTGCTATCTGGGCGCACGTTTGTTGTAGCCTGCCGGCAGCCACGACGCCATGGCAGCACGCCATGCGAAGGAGCCCGCCATGTTGAATACTGCCGCGCCGCGCACCAGCGAGCACGCCCCGCGCAATGCCCCCAAGCAGGACTTGCGCGCCTGGCTTGCCCAAATGGAGGAGGCGGGCGAACTCGTCACCGTCACGGGCGCTGACCGCGACGAGGAGATCGGCGGCATCGTCGACATCTATCAGCGCACCATGGGGGCGCCCGCCGTGATGTTTCAGGACATCCCGGGATTTCCGTCCCGGCATCGCGTGGTGGCGAACATTCTCACCTCGGTGCGGCGCATCAATCTCACGCTCGGCCTGCCGGCGCAGACCAGCGAAATGGACCTGGTGCGCTATTGGCGCAACTACATGAAAAATCCGCAAACCATCCCGCCCGTCACGGTGGAGAGCGGCCCGTTGATGGAGAACGTCGCCACCGGCGCCGACGTCGACATTCTGAAAATCCCAACGCCGAAATGGCACGAGCACGACGGCGGCCGTTACATCGGCACCGGCTGCATGGTGATCATGCGCCATCCCGACACCGGCTGGATCAACTACGGCGCCTATCGCATCCAGGCGCAGGACCGCGGCGTCGCCTCGGTCATGACGTCGAAGGGCAAGCACGGCAACCTGATCATGCGGCGCTGGCACGAACTCGGAAAACCGTGCCCGATCGCGGTCGTCTGCGGCATGCATCCGGCGCTGTTCATGGTGGCCGGCATCGAAATCCCTTACGGCAAGAACGAGTATGATGCCGCCGGCCGGTTGCTCGGCGAGCCCGTGGAGGTGATCCTCGGGCCCAAGACCGGCCTGCCGATCCCGGCCCACGCGGAGATCGCGTTCGAGGGCTTCGTGCATCCGGACGATCTCGTCGATGAAGGGCCGCTCGGCGAGTGGACCGGCTATTACGCCGGCGGCAAGAAGCGCGAACCGGCGATCCGCATCGAGACGTTCTGGCACCGCGACGATCCGGTGCTGCTCGGCGCGGTCCCGGGCATGCCGCCCAATGACGACACCTTCTATCGCGGCACCTACCGCTGCGGCGCGGTGTGGAACCAGCTCGAAGCCGCCGGCATCCCGGAGGTCAAGGGCGTGTGGTCCCACGAGGCGGGCGGCAGCCGGTTGTGGCTCACGGTCGCCATCAAACAGATGTATGGCGGCCACTCCAAGCAGGCCGGCCTGATCGCCTCGCAATGCCATGCCGGCGCCTACGCAAATCGCTGGGTGATCGTGGTCGACGACGACATCGATCCGGCCGACATGAACCAGGTGGTCTGGGCGATGTGCACGCGGTTCGATCCGCGCGAGGACATCGAGGTCCTGCGCGGCTGCTGGAGCACCACGCTCGACCCCATGGCCTACAGCCACGAGGACCCGCGCAACGCTCGCGTCGTCATCGACGCTTGCAAGCCGTGGGCGCGGCGCGACACGTTTCCGATCGAGGCGCGCTCCAGCAAGGAGCTTGATGCACGGATTCGCGCGAAGTTCGCGAAGTTTTTGCCGAAGGGAGCGTGAAGGAGTGCACCAGTGGCCGACGCGCGCGTCGGGCGTTAACGACTCGTACCGGGAGATGCCACGTCGTTCGTCGCCGCGCGCTACGCTGCCTTCACCTGCAAAAGCCTTTCGCGCCGGCAAAACAATTTGTGCGACACCGCCATCAAATAATCACACTCTTATATTATACTTTAATCGTAATGCCGCCCGCCGTTCGGGCGGTTTATCTTATCAGAGAAGGAGAATCCCTGTTATTCCCTGTTCCGGCGGATCAATTCCCTGTTCGGGCGAAAACCATTCCCTGTTCCCTGTTCGGGCGAAAACCATTCCCTGTTTTAATTTGCAGGGAATTCGTGTGCAAGACATTGAAATTAATATATGATTTAATGACAAAAATCGCCAAATCGCTGAAAAAAACGCAAATTCCCTGTTATTTTCCCTGTTCTGAGGGAATTCGGTGGCAAAGAATGAGAGCTACACTACAAAGGGTAAGCCGTGCCGGAAAAATGCGACATCACGCTTAACATCAACGGCCACGATTACGCGGTGCGCGCCGAGGCGCGCCGCACTCTGGTCGACGTCATCCGCGACGACTGCGGGCTGACCGGCACCCATATCGGCTGCGAGCACGGCATCTGCGGCGCCTGCACCGTCATCCTGGACGACGAGGCCGTGCGCGCCTGCCTGATGTTCGCCGTCCAGGCCCAGGGGAAAAAAATCCGCACGGTCGAGGGGCTTGCCAACGGCGATACGCTGCATCCGATCCAGCAGGCCTTCATCGACCATCACGGCCTGCAATGCGGCTTCTGCACGCCCGGCTTCCTGATGCTCGCCGTCAATGTGCTGGAACGCCAGCCGGACATCAGCGACGAGGAGATGCTCGACGTGCTGGCCTCGAACCTGTGCCGCTGCACCGGCTATCAGAACATCGTCAAGGCGGTGCGTGCAGCGGCGGCGGAGATGCGCAAGGGCGCGCAAACGTAGCCCCGTAGGGTGGGCATTGCGCTTGCGAAGCCCGATAAAAATGACACAGCCGTGCAGGCGCAATGCCCACCCTATCGGTCAAATCCTGAACTCATCCCCGCGCTTGCGACCCTGGAACACCGGCAGGAACAGCTCGTCCAGCGAAAGCCGCCGCGGCGTCAGGCCCTGCTCGTGGGAAAATCCCGCCAGCATCTCCAGCGTCTTGCGGTTCTTCTCGGTGAGGCCGTATTCCCACGGATCGGGGCCGAGAATGTCCTCCTGCTCTTCCAGCGCGGCCTGGTACCAGGCAAGCGGCACTAGGCGCGGGTTCTTCGTCCGCTCCATGGCGACCGACTTCGCCTTGTTGAAGGCGTGATACATGTTGATCGGAATCCACGGATGGCGTTCGACGATCTCGCGCTTGATTCCCATCACATGCATGATCGGGAAGACGCCGGTCTTGCGATAGAACGCCATTTCCTCCTGCTTGTAGTCCGGCCACAGCCGGCCGACCCGCGGGTCCTTGGCGGCGAACGGCTTGATCATGTCGGCGTGAATCACGGCGTCGAGTTCGCCTTCGGCCAGCATGGATTCCACCGACTTGTGGTCAGGCAGGCAGGTCAGCATGAGGCCGGGCGGCGGCTTGAAATCCACCTCCTCGTCGAGTTCCGCGACCCATTCGATCGACCGGTGCGGCACGCCGTATTCCTTCTCCAACAACCCGCGCATCCAGTGAACCGCGGTGACGAGAAAAGATTTGACGCCGACACGGCGTCCGATCAGGTCGGTCGGCTTGGCGATGCCCTTTTGCGCGTTGACGAACACAAAGCCGTGGCGGAAACGGCGATGCAGAAACACCGGCAGCGCATCGATCGGAAGGTCGTGGCCGCGCGCCACGATGTAGGCGGAGGCCGATGTCTCCGCCATGTCGAAATCGCGGTTGCGCAGGAAACGCCAGTGGCGGGTGGTCGAATCCATCTCGGTGAGGATGGTGAGATCGATGCCGTCAGGCGCTACGGTTCCGTCCAGGAGCGGCCGGGTGATCTCGTAGTCGCCGCACGCCAGCGTGATCGGTATGTTTTTGGGCACGATGGGGTTCCTCTCCTGATCGCAGTCCGCTTCGGGGCGGAAATTTCTCTACTTCGCGCCTTCCGCGATGATGGCTTTGGTCTCTGCCAGGATGGCGGACGAAGTCGAATAGAGGCGCTCGAGTAGCCTGTCGAGATCGGCGCCTTTCACGGGATTGACTTCAAGGCTGCGAGCGGTCGCTTCGGCGATGAAATCCGGGTCCGCCATGGTGGCGTCGAAAGCGCTGCGCAGCGCTTCCTTGCGGTCCTGGGGCGTGCCCGGCGGCGCCACCAGCGGGCGGCCCATTTCCTGGCGGCTGAGCACCAGGTCAACGATCCGCCGCTGGCGCTCCGTAGTGGCGAGATCGAAGATGAACGGCACGCCCGGCAATTCGGGACTCGGCTGCGTGGCAAGCTGGATGAGGACATTGAGCTTGCGGTCCGCGACCCAATCGGGCCGTTGCAACTTCACGCTCGACCACGTCCAGCCGCAGCGGCCGTCGACCTCGCCCCGCTCGATCGCCAGCGTCATGTCGGCGCCGCCCGGATAGCCGGAAACCAGCCGCATCTTGGCGCCCAACACGTTCCGAAGCATGACCGAAAAGATGTCGGGGTCGGAGCCCGAGCCCTCTCCCGCCACCGTGAACGGCGTAGCGAGGGCATCGCTCCAGGTCTTCACCTTCGACGCATGCCAGGTGGCGCAAACGCTGACCTCGTTGGTGCCGCTGCCGATCCAGGCGAATTTGCGCGCATCGAAATTGGTGCCGCTCGTCCCGATCAGCGGTTCCATCGCCATGCCGCGTGCGAACACGCCGAGCGTCGCGCCATCCTTCGGGGCCGCGTTGTAGAGATAGTTGGCGGCGCGCAGGCTGCCGGCGCCCGGCATATTCTGGACCACCACCGAAGGATTGCCCGGGATGTGTTTGCCGAGATGGCGGGCGAGCACCCGCCCAAGGATATCATAGCCGCCGCCGACGCTGTAGCCGACCACGATGGTCACGGTGCGGCCGCGATAGAAGCTTTCGACGGATTGGGCATGGGCGGGGACTGCGAGAGTGAGGGCCGACGCGAGGATGGTTATCACCCACTCGACCGCTACCACCTCCCCCTGGAGGTGGGAGGTCGGCCCGCGCCAGCGGGCCGGGAGGGGGTGGCAGCGGTTCAATATGTGCTGCACCGCTGCCACCCCACCCCGGACTGCCTTCGGCAGTCCGACCCTCCCCCAGCCGAAACCGCGTATACGCGGGTTTCGGCCACTCAATAAAGTGATCGAAATCGGCAACAGCCGATTTCGATTGGGGAGGGTGGGGCGCGGCTCGCCCCTCACAGCCTGCCCTCGACTTTCATCCTCCACAGCTCCCAGGCGCGGCCGATCTGGGAAGCATTGGCGGCGGCGGCCGCGCGGCCTTCCTGTTCCGTGAGGTAATTGACGGCGCCGAGGCCGATCGCCTCGAGCTGCAGCCGCGCATTCACATCGACGTAGACACCGCGATAGACGGCCTCCTGCAAGGTCGGCCCCGTCACGGTGACACCATGGCCGCGCATCAGCACAACCGCTTTCGGGCCGAGCGATTTCGCCAAGGCAGCGCCCAGTTCGCGGTTGCGGATCAGAAGATCGCTGCCGTCGCCGACGCATTCGCGGATTTCGAAGATCGGCGTCTCGGTGCCGACGAAGCCACTCATGTGAAAGATCGCCCGCAGCTTATGCGAACGCACCACGCCGAACGGTATGACGGCGTGGGAGTGGCTGTGCACGATCGCGACCACGTCTGGGCGGACGCGATAGATTTCGCCGTGGATGAAGCGTTCGAGGTAGACCGCCCTGCCGCCGGCGTCGAGCGGATTGCCGTCGAGGTCGAATTCGAGGATATCCGCGGCGGTCACCAGCGCCGGCGCCATGCTGCGGGCGAGCAGGAAGCGGTCGCCACGCTTGTCGTGGCGTACGCTGACATGCCCGAATGCATCGACCACGTGCTGGTCATAGAGGATGTGATTTGCGGTTACGAGGTCGGCGATGAGGCGCGGGTCCGGGGCAGGCGAGGCGGTCCCGCCGTCCGCCACCACCGTGGATAGTGTCGCCGCGTCGCCATGGGATGAAGCGGGCATCGTTCGATTCCTCCACAAAGGCGCAATGTTATAGCGAGCCCTTGTTAGCAGGCCAAATTATATGGGCCACCCTCCCCAATCGAAATCGGCTGTTGCCGATTTCGATCACTTTATTGAGTGGCCGAAACCCGCGTATACGCGGTTTCGGCTGGCGGGAGGGTCGGACTGCCGAAGGCAGGCCGGGGGTGGGGTGGCGGCGGTGCGCGCATGCTGAAGCGGCGTCACCCCTCCCGGCCCGCTGGCGCGGGCCGACCTCCCCCCTCCAGGGGGAGGTGGGCAGCCCCGTTTGTGCTACCCCCACAGCTCCTTCGTAGCGAGCTTCGCGCCTTCCACCAGCGCCTCGAACTTTGCCCACATGATGCTGGGGTGGACCCGGCGGTACATCGGACTCTGGGCGAAGCCGCAGTCGGTGCCGGCGATGACGTTCTCGCGGCCGACCAGGCGGGCGAGCCGCACGATCCGTTGGCTCACCAGTTCGGGGTGCTCGACGATGTTGGTGGCATGGCTGATGACGCCCGGCATCAGTACTTTGCCGGGCGGCAGCTTGACCTCCTGCCATACCTTCCACTCGTGCTCGTGGCGCGGATTGGCGCCCTCGATCACGTAGGCACCGGCCCGCACTTTCAGGATGAGGTCGACGATATCGCGCAGCGGCACGTCGGTCGTGTGCGGACCCGGCCAGCTGCCCCAGCACACGTGATAGCGCACCCGGTCCTCCGGAATGCCTTCGAGCGCGTGGTTGACCACCTCGACGTAATTCGCGACCCAGCGCCGATAGTCCGCAAAGCTCGCGGGCGGGACCATGCGGTCGTAGGTGACGGCGGTGCGGGCGTCATCGAGCTGCACCAGGAAACCCGCATCAACAATCATGCGATACTCGGTCCGCATCGCCTCGGCGATCGCCGTGAGGCAGGCGTCCTCGCTCGGATAGTATTCGTTCTTGCGGTCCGGAATGACGCTCGCCGGGGCCGCGACCGGCAGGAATGCCTCGACGACATTCACCTTTGCAAGCGCCGCCTTGAGGTTGTCGATGTCGCGCTTAAGCGCCGCTTGCCCCGTATAGGCGATCGGGGCGATGCAGGCGGCTTCCGACTGCGTCGCAGGGGTGTCGCGGGCGTCGAGTTCGGCGTAGAACGCCGCGAACCGCGTGCGGTCGGCGCCGCGCGCAAAGGGATTTGCGCCCCCGCTTATCGGACGCCGCTCGAATCCCGAAAGCCGCTCCAGCGCGTATTGCGACCAGCTGATGGTCTTGCCGAATTCGCCGTCATCCACCACGTCGATGCCGACCTCAGCCTGTCCGCGCACGATGTCGGCGACGGCATTGGTCAGGCACTTCGCAAAGGCAGCCTCATCGACGGGTCGTCGTTCCTGCTGGGCGCGCAGAAATTCAATCAGCTCCGGCGGCCGGATCAGGCTGCCGACATGGCTGGTGAGGATGCGATCGGTGCTGCGTTTCATCGGACTGCTCGCGGGGAGGGATCGGAGCCGTGCTTTAGGCGGTCGTACGGAACGTGACAAGATGTGCATGCGTGGGCGGTGGCCCCTCATGCGGGCTGCAAGTGGCTGGGTCCGGCGCGATCGTGATAGGTTGCATTTGGCCGCGTCAATTTGGTTTCGGCGTCATGCCCGCGCTTGTCGCGGGCATCCACGTCTTCCTTTGCGGCGCTCGAAAAGCGAGGCGTGGATGGCCGGGACAAGCCCGGCCATGACGCCTCGATGGATGTTTCATGCACGAACTCGACATTTTCCACGAGCACCTCGCCATGTCGGATGAGGAGCGCGGAGCAATCGCGCAGTACATCTGGGACCAGGAAAATATCGAGCTTTCCACCATCGGAATCGACGTCGGCAGCTCGACCTCTCATCTCCTGTTCGCCAAGGTGCTGCTGCAGCGCCAGTCGCAGGGCCTGTCGAGCCGCTTCGCGGTCGTTCATCGCCAGGTGGTCTGGCGTTCTCCGATCATGCTGACGCCGTTTTTGCCGGACGGCACCATCGACGCCGGAAAGCTCGGCGCCTTCATCTCGGACTGTTATCGCGAGGCCGGCCTCGCCCGGGACGATGTCGACAGCGGCGCCGTGATCCTGACGGGTGAAGCGATCAAGCGCCGCAACGCGCAGGCGATCGATGAGCTGTTTGCCGCCGAAGCCGGCAAATTCGTCTGCGCCACCGCCGGGCACAAGCTCGAAAGCACGCTCGCGGCGCACGGCTCCGGCGCCGTCAGGCTGTCGCGGGAGCGCGACGCTTGCATCCTGCACGTCGACATCGGCGGCGGCACCACCAAGCTTGCCCTGATCGACAAAGGGGATTTTGTCGGCGTTGCGGCCTTCGCGGTCGGCGGCCGGCTGATTGCCGCCGACGCGGCCGGCGGCTTCACCCGGGTCGACGATTCCGCCCGGCTCGTCGCCGATACGCTTGGCATCGGGACCGACGCTGCGACGCTCGCGAACCCTGATGCGCGCCACGCCATCGCGCGCCGGCTGGCGGTGATTGCGGCCGACTATATCATCGGTGCGCCGCCCGACGCCCTCGGCCAGGCACTGCTCCTCACCGCCCCGCTGCCGCGCACCGTGGCGCCGGAAGCGATCACTTTTTCGGGCGGCGTGTCGGAATACATTTTCGCATATGAGAACCGCGATTACGGCGACATTGCCAGACAGCTCGCCGCGGAACTGCGCACCGAGCTTCGCCGGCGCAACACCCTCACGCTGATCGATCCCGGCCAGCGCATCCGTGCCACCGTGATCGGGGCGTCGCAGTTCACCGTCCAGGTCAGCGGCAAGACCATCCACCTGCCGCGGCCTGGGGTGCTGCCCGTCCGCAACGTCCCGGTCGTGCCGGTCGGTCTTAACCTCGGCGGCGCCATTGACGGCGCCGCCATTACGTCCGCCATCACGGCGGGCCTCGCGCGGCTCGATCTTGCGCCCGATGCCCGCCTCGCGATTGCGTTTTCGTGGCATGGCGATCCCGATTATCCGCGCATCGCCGCGACTGGGGCGGCCATCATGGCGGCGGTCGCCCCGGACGGGCGACGCAGGGAGCCATTGCTGCTGATGATCGACGGCGATATCGGCAGGACCATCGGGCGAATCCTGACCGAAGAGCTCGGCTTTGCTGGCGATCTCCTCTCGATCGACGGGGTGGAGCTGGCGGAGCTTGATTTCGTCGACGTGGGAGAATTGATTTCGCCTCCCGGGGTGGTCCCGGTGGTGATCAAATCGCTGTTGTTTTCGTGACGATTGTCATCGCCGGGCTTGACCCGGCGATCCATCGGGACAAACCATGCTTAGGGCAAGCCGATGGATTGCCGGGTCAAGCCCGGCAATGACGTCCAAGGGAAGGAAAACCATGAGCGAACAGAAGCCGCGCTGCGGCGTCGATGCCTACCTCGACTGGGTCGAAGCGGAAGGGCTCTGCGTGTTCGAGGACTATGCGGTCGACCTGTTTGCGGTTGAGACCGCCCTGTGGCCGCGTTACGGAGTGAAAGCGGCTGCGGTTCATCTCAAGGGCCGCGGCGACTTCGCCAACATGTTCGTGTTCGATATCCCGCCCGGCGGTGCAACGGCGCCGCAGCGCCACCTCTACGAGGATGTCGTCTACGTGCTCGAAGGGACCGGCTCGACCCAGGTCGAATTTGCGGACGGCCGCAAGAAGAGCTTCGAATGGGGGCCGCGCAGCCTGTTCGCGATCCCGCTGAATGCCCGCCATCGCCACTTCAACGGTTCGGGCCTTAACCGCGCGCTTATCGTCTCGACCACCGATCTGCCCCTGGTCATGAACACGTTCCATGACGCGCGCTTCGTGTTCGAGACCGACTACGAGTTCACCGCCCGCACCGGCAAGAATGAATACTTTGCGGGCGACGGCGACCTCATCACGGTGCGCCCCGGCAATCATATGTGGGAGACCAATTTCGTCCCCGACCTCGCCGCCATCGAACTGAAATCCTGGGGCGACCGCGGCGCCGGCGGCACCAACATCATGTTCGTGCTCGCCGACGGCACCATGCACGCCCACATTTCGGAAATGCCGGTCGGCACCTACAAGAAGGGCCACCGCCACGGCCCGGGCTTCCACGTGACGTGCGTCACCGGCCACGGCTACTCGCTGTTGTGGTACGAGGACGGCAAGGATTTCCGCCGGCTCGACTGGAAGCACGGCGTGGTGTTTCCGCCGGCCGACCAGCAGTTCCACCAGCACTTCAACACCAGCACGTTCCCGGCGCGCTATCTCGCCACCGGGGTCGGCGGGCTGCGCTATCCGCTCACCATGGGGCAGCGCCGCTCCCTGCTCGGCGTCAAGCCCGGCGAGAAGGGCGCGGTGTCGGTCAACATCAAGGAAGGCGGCGACCAGATCGAATACGAGGACCAGGATCCGCGCATCCATCCGCTGTGGCTCGCGGAGATGAACAAGAACGGCGTCACGCCGCGCATGGAGAAGTTTTTTCCGCAAGGTGGGACGCCGGCAACGGAGGCGGCGGAGTAGCGGGTGGGGTTGGGAGCATCTATTCGTGCTTTGTGCTCGACAGCGCCTTGGCAACCTCTCCACGTTCCTTCGCGGCTACGATCGCGGCCGGGTTGAAATGAAGATGGAAATATTTGATCTTGTCGGCCTCGATCGTGAGCCACGCTGCCACCGGAATTGCGGGGATCGACGGAACGATGGTCGTGTAATCCCAGAAGATGCACACATCGTCGCCGTCTGCGAGCGCCTTCTTGATGTCCACCTTTTTTGTCAGCCGCATGAATACATCCGCTTCGTTCATGAACGCATCGGCGTCCGTGAACGATTGCAGTGGTCCGATGAAGCTGCCGTCGTCCACGAGCATCGCGCGAATAGCCGCGCGATCTTTCCTCGCAAGAGCCTCGAAATAGGACACCGCCCGCGCTTGCGGCGTAACGGCGGCGCCGCCAATGTTGCCCGACCGATCGGATGTTGTTGCGGCTGCAGACAAATTCCTCGTCAGCCGCCCGAAGCTTGACTGCCATCCCTCGCACACGCTGCCGCAGCCGTCGGGCGGCACGAATCCGGTGTGACGCAGCGTGAGACGGGTTCCGCCAGCGATCGGCTGTAAATGATAGGTCACGGTCGTTGGCGCGCTTGGCATACCCACGCGCTGCCATGTATGCACGAGCTTTGTCGGCGGCTGCACTTCCAGGAATTCGCCCTCCAGAACATATGGCTGGCCTCTTGCAACGCCGGACGCACGCCAGCGGCCGCCTTTGCGGACGTCCCCGGTCCATTCCCGCGTGTCGAAAACGCCCGACCGGACCCACCAGTCGATGATCTCTTTCGAAGCGAGCGCTCTGAAAACGCGCTCAGGAGGTGCGGCGATCTCGACCGTCGCCAGAATCTCTCCTTCGGCGAGGTTCGCGAGCGCCTTTGCGGCGCCACTCTTGATCTCGGTCATTTTTCCTCCAGGTTACGCTTCAATTGGGTGAGGCTCGATTGCCAGAACGACCTGTATCCTTCGAGCCAGCCCGCTACGCTCTGCAGCGGCAGAGGCTTGACGCTGTACACCCGTTCTCGCCCCACCCGCCGATCGGCAACAAGACGCGCATCACGCAAAACGCGCAGGTGTTTTGAAATCGCGGGCCTGCTCGATCGGAAGTCAGCGGCAAGCGCTCCGGCGTTCGCCGGACCCGCGCGCAAGCGGTCGAGGATCGCCCGCCGCGTTGGGTCGGCGATGGCGCGAAAGACGTCGTCGGAGGCTTTGGCACGATGCATGATATGTACCTGATTGGTTACGTATCACAGTAAACGATGCCCGTCAACGAACCTCGCGCAAAGCGAAGCATGCCCACAATTGGCCGTTCCGAGGCGGGCGCAAAGACGCGCATTTGACCACCTACATTTGTGATTCCAGTCGATCGCAATCCGCTCTAAAATAGACCTCATCCGATCGCAGCTGGGAGGCATGCCGATCGCAGTCGGGGGAGAGGTCTCATGCGCCACGCGATTACTGGTTCCGTTATGCTCGCTGCCGCCTTTGGCGCGGGCCCGATGCACGCACAGACCACGCAGCCGTCGCCGGCAGAGGTTGAACGGCAGTTCGACGCCTCGCTGAGCGCCACCGAAATGGCCGGCTGGATGAAGACCATGACGGCTGAGCCCAACCATGTCGGCTCGCCGCACAACAAAGCGAATGCCGAAATGGTGCTCGCCCAGTTTCGCGATTGGGGGTGGGAGGCCCATATCGAAACGTTCGAGGTGCTTTACCCCACGCCGACCAGCGAGACGTTGGAGCTGCTCGGCGCCAATCCGTTCAAGGCGACGCTGACGGAGCCTCCGGTTCCGGGCGACGAGTCGTCCGCGCGCACGAAGGACGCATTGCCCGCCTATGTAGCGTATCAAGGCGACGGCGACGTCACCGCCCCGCTCGTCTACGTCAATTACGGCATGCGGGAGGATTACCTCCAGCTCGAGCGCATAGGGGTTTCGGTCAAGGGCAAGATCGTGATCGCCCGCTACGGGGCAGGGTGGCGCGGCTTGAAGCCGAAGCTCGCCCAGGAGCGCGGCGCGGTCGGCTGCATCATCTTTTCTGACCCGCGCGACGACGGCTACGCCACCGAAGACGCGTATCCGAAGGGCCCGGCGCGCCCGGCGAACGGCGTGCAGCGCGGCTCCGTCGCCGATATGACGCAATACCCGGGCGATCCGCTGACGCCAGGCATCGGCGCGACGGCGGACGCCAAGCGGCTCGCCATTGCGGATTCGCCGGTGATTCTGAAAATTCCCGTGCTGCCGATTTCCTACGGCGATGCGGAGCACTTCCTCGCGGCCCTTGGCGGCCGCGTCGCGCCGCCCAATTGGCGCGGTTCGCTCCCCATCACCTATCACGTCGGCGGCGACGACGGCGCCGTCGTCCATATGGCGGTGAAGTCCGACTGGCCGCTCAAAACCATCTACAACGTGGTCGCAATGATGAAGGGAAGCGCCTATCCGGACCAATGGATCATGCGCGGCAATCACCACGACGGATGGGTGTTCGGCGCTGCCGATCCGATGAGCGGCCACATCGCCATGATGGGCGAGGCGAAAGCCATCGGCGCGCTCGCGAAAACCGGTTGGCGGCCGAAGCGCACGCTCGTCTATCTGAGCTGGGATGCGGAAGAGCCGATGCTGCTCGGCTCCACCGAATGGGCCGAGACCCATGCCGTGGAACTAAAAGAGAAGGCGCTCGTCTATGTTAATACGGACGGTTACTCGCGGGGCTTTCTCTTCGCTGCGGGCAGCCACTCCTTGCAGCACCTCGTCAATCGCGTCGCGGCCGACGTGGTCGATCCGGAGACCGGCGTTTCGTTGGCGGCGCGTGGGCGGGCGAGGATGCAGGTCGCAGGGACCGCTCCGGGCGCAAACGAGGACGCCCGGGACATTGCCAAGATCGCCGCCGATCCGACCAAGGATCTGCCGATCGGCGCATTGGGGTCAGGTTCGGACTATTCGACCTTCCTGCAGCATCTGGGCATTGCGGCACTCAATGTGGGCTTCGGCGGCGAAGGCCAGGTGGGCGGCGTCTATCATTCCGCCTATGACACATATGAGTATTACAGCCGCTTCGGCGATCCCGGGTTTGTTTACGCGCCGGTGCTCGCGAAGACCGTGGGGCGTATCGTTCTGCGCATGGCCGACGCCGAGGTTCCGCTCGCGCGTTACGACGATTTCGCCCAGACGGTCTCGCGCTATGTGGACCAGGTGAAAAAACTCGCCGACACCAAGCGCGAAGCGGCCGAAACCCAGGCGAAACTGCTGGCCGCGAACGCGTATCGCTTAATCGATGATCCAACCAAGAGCAGCGGACCGCCGACGGCGCTCAAGAGGGTACCGCACTTCAACATGGCTCCCCTTGAGAACGCGCTCGATCATCTCAAGCGCAGCGCCAAGGCGTATGACACGGCGCTCGCTGCCAAGGGCGCCGGCCAATCGAGTGCGACCAAGGCGAAGCTGATCGAACTCGCCCGACAAACCGAGCAGAGCCTGACCGTCGATGTCGGCCTGCCCGGGCGAGACTGGTACAAGCATCTGATCTACGCGCCCGGCCGCTACACGGGCTACGATCCGAAGACGCTGCCCGGCGTGCGCGAAGCGGTCGAAGAGGAGCGCTGGGCCGACGTCGACCGTTATGCGGCGCTGACCAGCGCAGCGCTCGATGCCTATGCGGACAAGCTCGACGAGGGCGTGCGCCTGCTCGGCGGAGCCGGTCCGCCCGCCGTAGGCAATTAGAGCGCGTTTGGATGATTGAAGGACTTGACCTCTCGCCGCGGTCGTGGCCGGGCTTGTCCCGGCCACCTCGATCATTCTTGCTCGGTGCCTCAACATTCGGGGTCGCCGGGGCAAGCCAGGCGACGACGCCAGAATGTGATTCGAAACGATGGAAATCCGCAATAGAGATTAAGAAGAGCAAAACACAACTGCTCATATGAAGCCCAGGGGGAGGAGTTCATGAATAAATTGATGATCCTGGCGGCAATCGCAGCGACCGGGATGGTTGCCGCGGCGGCGTGGTCGCAGACGCCGCGACCGACATTCCAGAACAAGCGCTATTTCACGATGCCGCTCGAGAAAGACCCGACACGCGAGGTGGGGCTGCAATCCGTGACCATGCCGCCGGGCGCAGGCAACGAGTTCCACCGCCATCCCGGCGAGCAATGGACGGCGGTGCAGGAGGGCGAAGTCACCTTCACCATCAAAGGACAACCGCCGCAAGTGCTCAAGGCCGGCGACAGCAACTACGTGCCGCGTGGCGCCATCCACCGCCAGCAGAACCTCACCGACAAGCCGGCACGCTACATCGAGATGAGGATTTTCGACAAGGACAAGCCGGCCTCCGAGGCGGTCGCGGAATAGGGCGAAAGCGGTGGCGGGCGCAGCCGTCGCGGGGTGGCGCTTGCGACCACCGCCGTCATGCCCGCGCTTGTCGCGGGCATCCACGTCTTTCTTGCCGACCTTCAGCGAGAAGGACGCGGATGGCCGGGACAAGCCCGGCTATGACGCCGAATAACTGGTTCAATATGATCGGAATGCGTTCCAGAGCGAACACGCGCTCTGAAACACCGTTTTCAGCCGTCTTCGAACGTAGCGATTAAGGGAGGCCTTGCGATGGCCGGGACATGGCACCGTCACACGTTCAGCATATCTCTCATGGCGATCGTGACCGCCATAGGGCTACTGGCGAACCCCGCGGTCGGAGCCGCCCAGTCAAGTCGGGAAGCTGATGGCGCTCGCCTGCTCAAGGGCGCGCTCGACCTGCACTTTCACATGGATCCGTGGACTCCCAGTGCGCTCAATGGGCAGGCCGGAATCGCGGATGTGCGGGTGGCGCGCTCGCGCGGTATGCGCGGACTGGTGATCAAAGATCACAACGAACCGACGGCGCCGCTCGCCTACCATCTTCGCCAAGAGATGCCGGGCCTCGAGCTGTACGGTGGCTTTGTCATGAACCTGCCGAACGGCGGCATCAATCCGGCCGGCGTGGAGTTCATGGCGACGCAAATCAAGGGCGAGCCGGGACGCATCGTCTGGATGCCGGCCGGCGATGGGGAAAAGGAGGTGCGCGAGTCGAAGAATCCGAACCGGCCGTTCGTGGCGGTGTCGCGCAACGGCGAACTGCTGCCCGAGGTGAAGCAAGTCGTTTCGATCATCGCCAAGCACGGATTGGTGCTTGCCTCGGGCCACATTGCGCCCGAGGAAGCCTTGATGGTCTTCCGCGAAGCGAAACGTCAGGGCGTACAGCACATGATCGCCACCCATGCCTTCGACCTCGCCGGAAAGATGACCGTGGAGCAGATGCAGGAAGCCGCGAAGCTCGGGGCCTTCATCGAGTTCGATTTCAGAAATACGCTCGAGGGCGGGCGCATGGACGCGATCCGCAAGGTCGGACCGCAGTTCTGCTTCCTTTCGGAATTCTGGACCAAAGTCAGCGCCCCGAAAGAGTACGGCGGGCTCAACGGCATAGGCGCCTTTGCGGAGGCGATGCGGGCCCACGGCTTCACCGACGGTGAGCTCGACCTGTTGTTCAAGGAGAACCCGGCGAAGGCGTTGGGGCTGAGGCCGATCCCGTAAGGGCCTTGTTCGCCACGGCTCTACTCGTTGAGCTTGTGGCGCGCTTCCAATATCGCCCGCTGTAGGGGCGACCCTTGTGGTCGCCCCTCAGGGCACCAGCTACGGTGTCAATGGGGCTCGATCGGCCATCTCAAACCGTCCTTCGCATCCGCGGGCTACAGGGCGACCACAAGGGCCGCCCCTACGGCATCCTTATGTCGGCAGCAAATCCACTCATCTCAGAACGTCGTGCTCCGCGTGTAGAAGCAAGGCTTCCTTGAGCCGCATTGGCCTTCTCGCGGCACCGCCTGCCTGTTAAGCTTCACAGTGGCCTTGGAGCCTATCTAGAAGAAACGTTGCTGTACTCGTTCACGACTTGCCGACACCGCAACGGCGGCAAACGACGGGTACCGATAACACTGAGGGAGGACCGAAACGTGATCGACCCCGCACGGGGAACGCCGTTTGCGCGTTCCTTGGAATTAACCCAACGCAAGCTATTGCGACTCTGCGGCGCCGGCCTTCTCATGACCGGCCTGCTGCCAGCATCCATTGCGCAGGCGCGCATCACCCAAATCACCATCCTGACCCGAGGCACAGCTTTCGGCGGCTACTCGTTTCCGGTTGTAGGTCAATATGAGTTCATCACCGGGGTCGCGACGGGCGAGGTTAGCCCGTCAAACCCGCAAGATGCGGTGATCACCGATATCCAGCTGGCTCAGAGAAACGCCAATGGCAATGTTGTCTACTACCATAATTTCTACATCCTCAAGCCGTTGGACCTCAGCCACGGCAATCACAAAATGATGTATGAACCGCCCAATCGCGGAAACAAGACGTACCAGACGCTGAACAATACGCCGAGCGGCACCGGCGATCCGGCCGCGCTCACCGATCCCGCAGTCCTTGCGGATTCTTTCCTTTGGTCACGCGGGTACACCACGGCGTGGAGCGGCTGGGAAAACAATCTCGGACCGCTAACGGGTTTGACAGCGACGGCATCGTTGCCGGTCGCATTCGGTCCTGGAAACTCAACCCTCACCGGCCCGGGCTATGAATACATCGTGACGGGCGCCGCCACATTCACGCTGGCTTATCCTGCGGCTTCCGGGAGCCAAGGTGCGCCGAACGCGGTATTGACTCATCGTGTCCATCTCGACGACACGCCGCAGGTCGTCCCGACCAGCGGCTGGGCGTACACCGACGCAACCAACACCGCCATCAAGTTGACGACGGGGAATTTCGTCGCCAACGACATCTACGAATTCTCCTACATCGCGAAGAACCCGACGGTGAATGGATTGGGGCTTGCGGCGATCCGCGACTTCAATTCGTTCCTGCGTTACGCGGCTAAAGACGATTCCGGCACGCCGAACCCGCTCGCCGGCGACGTCGAACGCATCTACACGGAAACGTCGTCCCAGCCGGCCCGGACACTCAACGACTTCACCCATCTGGGCTTCAACGAAGACGAGCACCATCGGAAGGTTTTCGACGGAATGATGCAATGGATTGGGGCCGGCGACGGCCTCAACATGAACTACCGATGGTCACAGACCAAGCGCACCGAACGCAATCGTCAAGAACAGCTCTATCTCGAGGGTCTCTACCCGTTTGCGAACGTGCCGACCTTCGATCCGATCTCCAACACCAGCGACTGGCGCTACAAGAGATGCGAGCAGACTCATACCTGCCCGCTGGCGGTGGAGTTCTATTCGGCCAATGAGTACTGGGTGAAGGCCGGCTCGCTGATGAGCACGGATCCGACCGGACGATATGACCTGCCGGATCATCCGTTCACGCGACTCTATCTGCTGTCGAGCAAGCAGCATGGCGGTGCGGGCGATCCCACGTCGAAAGGTTTGTGCCAGCAGTTCCTCAACCCGCTCGACTCAGCCCCGGTCCAACGTGCGCTGTGGATCGATCTCGACGAGTGGTCAACGCGCGGCATCAGCCCGCCGGATTCGCAGGTTCCCAGACTCAGGGACGGAACGCTGGTGCCGCCGTTACCGCAGTCGCGCGCGGGGTTCCCAAGCATCCCCGGCGTCACCTACACGGGTTTGAAAACGACCCGTTACCGGTTCAACTATGGGCCGGATTTCTACAAAACCTTCATTCCGACCATAAACCCGCCGGTTATCACTCCGCCCTATGAGGACAATCCAGCGAACGGCCCGATCTATCCGAGCTACGTGCCGAAGACCGACAGCGACGGCAATGACATTGCCGGCATCCGGCTGCCGGAATTGACGGTACCGCTCGCGACCTACACGGGTTGGGGGCTGCGATCAGGCGTCTGGGCCAATGATGGATGCGAGTCTTCCGGCCAGTACATCCCGTTCAAGGCAACGAAAGCCGAGCGGGTAGCTGCGGGCGATCTGCGCCCTTCGGTCGAAGAGCGTTATCATTCGTACACGCAGTATCGCAACAAGGTCGTCGAGGCCGTCGATCGGTTGGTAAGGCGCCGCTTCATGATTTGCGACGATACGCAGGACATCGCGACGCGACTGTTGCAGGCGGGTCTGGCCGCAGGCGTGCCGGCGCCGTCGTCGGACGAGACCTCGTCGGCGCCAAATCCGGTGCCGGCATGCATCGGACGCGTGCCGCCTCACCATCACTATCACCATGTTTACGATCACGATGGCGATCGTGACTGAGGGGCTGTAATCCGGTTGTTCAGCCCCGACTATTGCAGGCGGCGAGTGCAAGCTCGCCGCCCAGCCGGCTTGACTCGCTACTTCAACATGTCCGCAGCCGTTTCGTCAATTCCGGCGGCGTCCGGTAGGCCCCCGCCACGAGTTCCTGGATACACTGCCCGACACCGGCGTGATTTCCAGCTCGGCCGGAGTGCTTAATTTGCTGCAGATGCTGCACCACAATAAACGACGCGATGGGCCAAGTGCGGATATCGTGGCTTCAGCGCAATCACGAAGCCGCCACCCTCAATCGTTGAAGCCTTTACCGTAAGGGATAATGTTTGGTTGGAGTGATGATCCCCAACGCCATCATATAGGGG
>Ga0257161_1000063_pt1 | contig 26554 bp, 28 predicted proteins | sample NR01A_FD_185954 | JGI IMG/M metagenome (GOLD analysis project Ga0257161, IMG submission 185954) | Soil microbial communities from H.J. Andrews Experimental Forest, Oregon, United States - NR-01-A | ecosystem: Environmental > Terrestrial > Soil > Temperate forest > Bulk soil | place: USA: Oregon... | reverse complement strand
GGCTTGCGCATCTTTGTGCGCGACGAAGCTCCGCTCGATGCTGTGGCGAAACGCCTCGACAAGGCGGGCGACCGTGGGGAGGGGGAGGGCCAGGCGGCGGGCCAGGGGGCGGGCCAGGGGGCGGGCGAAGTCAACTTCATCGTGATGCTCGGCGCAGGCGAGGAAGTCGAGGTGAAGCTGCCGGGCCGCTACAAGGTGAGCCCGCAGATCGCCGGCGCCATCAAGGCGGTTCCCGGGGTCGTCGAAGTGCGGGCGGTGTAGGGCGCTTTCTGAACCTCTCCCCGCTTGCCATAAGGGCGTTTACACCCTGATGGCGAGCGGGGAAAGGGAGCAGCACCATTTGAACGCGCTCATGGCCGTTGAAGCGCCGGTCCAACCTCCCGCTTGCGACATCGCTCGCCATCGCCTCCCCTTGACGCCACCGGCGCTCCGCGCGAAGCCTGAAGCCGACCGTCATCCATAGGGCCGCCATGAACGTGCAAACTTCGACTTCGAAGCTCATCAAGGGTGCGACCGGCGATTGGGAAGTCGTCATCGGCATGGAGGTCCATGCCCAGGTCAACGCGAAGGCGAAGCTGTTTTCGGGCGCCGCCACCGCGTTCGGGGGAGAGCCGAATTCGCACGTCTCGCTCGTCGACGCCGCAATGCCCGGCATGCTGCCGGTGATCAACGAGGAATGCATTGCTCAGGCGGTGCGCACCGGGCTCGGCCTTAACGCGAAGATTAACCTGCGTTCCGTATTCGACCGCAAAAATTATTTCTATCCGGACCTGCCGCAGGGCTACCAGATCAGTCAGTACAAGTCGCCGGTGGTGGGGGAGGGCGAAGTTGCGGTCGATATGCCGTACGGAACCGTGCGGGTCGGCATCGAGCGGCTGCATTTGGAGCAGGATGCCGGCAAGTCGCTGCACGATCAGCATCCCGCCATGTCGCTGGTCGATCTCAACCGCTCCGGCGTCGCCCTCATGGAGATCGTGTCGAAGCCCGATTTGCGGTCGTCGGAGGAGGCCAAGGCCTTTCTCGCCAAGCTGCGCGCCATTCTGCGCTATCTCGGCACCTGCGACGGCGACATGGAGAAGGGCAATCTGCGCGCCGACGTCAACGTGTCGGTGCGCCGGCCGGGCGATCCGCTCGGTACCCGGTGCGAGATCAAGAACGTCAACTCGATCCGTTTCGTCGGGCAGGCGATCGACTACGAGGCGCGGCGCCAGATCGAAATCCTCGAAGGCGGCGGCGCGATTGAGCAAGAGACGCGGCTCTATGACGCGACCCGCAACCAGACCCGCTCCATGCGCAGCAAGGAAGAGGCCCACGACTATCGCTACTTCCCGGATCCCGATCTCTTGCCCCTGGAGCTGAGCGAGGCTTACGTCGCGGAGTTGCGCCGCCATTTGCCGGAACTGCCCGACGACAAGAAGGCGCGATTCATGTCGACATTCGGACTCGCCAGCTACGATGCCGGCGTGCTGGTGGCGGAAAAGGAAAGCGCCGACTTCTTCGAAGCCGCCGTCACGCGGGCGGACGGCACGGCGCGCGACGCCAAGCTCGCGGCAAACTGGGTGCTCAATGAACTCTTCGGGCGGCTCAACCGGGAAGGCCTCCCGATCGCGGCTTCGCCGGTCTCGTCGGCGAAGCTCGGCGTCATCGTGGACCTGATTGCCGAAGGCACCATCTCGGGCAAGATCGCCAAGGAACTATTCGAGATTGTGTGGGCCGAGGGCGGGGACCCGCGCACGCTTGTCGAGGCGCGCGGCATGACGCAGGTTACCGATACAGCCGCGATTGAAAAGCTCGTCGACGAGGTCATCGCCAACAATCCTGGCAAGGTTTCGCAGGCAAAGACGAAGCCCGCAATGATCGGATGGTTCGTCGGTCAGGTGATGAAGGCATCCGGCGGCAAGGCCAACCCGCAGGCCGTGAACGAGCTGCTCAAGGCAAAGCTCGACCTCTGACCTCGCTGCGGCGCTGCCGACTGGAGCGCGTTCCGGTCGTATTGACCATTTACTTGGAGTCATGGCCGGGCTCGTCGCGGCCATCCACGTCCTTCTAGCTGAAGGTCCGTAAGAAAGACGTGGATGCCCGCGACGACGGGTTCCCGCTGCGGAACGCGGCGGGTGTCTCTGCGCGGGCAGGGCGCTGGAGAGGCCGTTCGACTTCATCGAAACGCACTCTAACGGCCTAGCGGAGTGAAGCTGACGGCCCTGCTTCGCGAATCGTCTGGCCCCGATTCGACCGATTCTTCATCTGGCGGCCCTTCGCATCGCGCTTTTCGGCGAGATTCGCTCAATTTTTTTTTGGGAGCGAATCCCGTGTTCCGGACGCCGCGTTTGCGCGCAGCGCACGCCCCCGGCGCGCTTTCAAGAGGCGACGCGCGCCCCGGCACATCAAAATTTGCGCACCATAGAAACGGCCATTTAACAGGCGTTTTTACAATTTACAGATTCTGCCTGCGTGATGCCGCCGCTGTTCGGAACACTTGCGAGCTGATGTCGCCGTGAGAGGCAATCCGTCGCCGCGCGGGCGTGCGCAAGGATGCACCACACACGTTTCCTTGATGTGAAACATTTTTTTTTCTTTCCGCTTGTAGTAATCGAGATGCAGTGCCTGCGATTCGCGCTGGCGCTGATGCGACACCGCCACTAGGCTTTGGCCAGGAGGGCAGTATGGTGAAGAAGGCAACAAAGGCGAAGACCGCCGCGAAGAAGAAGGCGCCTGCCAAGCGCAAGGTCGCCGCGAAGAAGAAGAAGTAACCTCGGAGCAGTTCGCTCTGAGCCTGTCGAAGACTGCACGTCCACCCGGTGATGTCGGATCCAAATTTGCAAAGTGCAAGATTGCGATACGATCGCCGAGGCGGCGCCGGGGTCGGCGACAAAGGGCGTCGGCGAGACTGAGGCTTGAAGCTCTCGAACCACCAACGACAGTTGGGTGCTTCGAGGTACAGGATGCGGTTTCCGCAGCTTGTCGTCAGCGGGCAGCCGCTGAAGGATTTGCGCCACCTCTCGCCGGCGCCTCGTGATTTTCCGGCATGTGGTCGTTGTTTGCATGTGGTCGTCGTTTTAAGTCATTTAAGTCATCGTGGCTGGCATCGCTCATGATGCCGCCGGACACGGCGCTGCCGATGACGCCAGCGCGTTCCATGTGGGCGGTTCGGAAGTCATTTGAGACTTTCCGCTGCGGAAGAGATTCGCCATACATTCGCTTGCCTGTGTGGCCAGTCTCGGGCATATCGGCTTATGCGGAGACGTGGCCGAGTGGCTGAAGGCGGCGGTTTGCTAAACCGTTATAGGGTCTAAAGCCCTATCGAGAGTTCGAATCTCTCCGTCTCCGCCACCCTTTCGCCCTGACGGGCTTCGGGTGGCAGGCCACCATGTTCACCCGCTTGGCAGATCGGCGGCACCGGGTCGTCACGCGACTTAGCCTCATCGACGACCCCCATATCATGCGTGAGCACGTCGCGCGGAGCCACCCCAAACGCCGACGAGGGACGACGCCAAAAAGGCCTCGCCCCTCGCATGGAAAAGCCCCTAGCAGGGCAATCCAAATCCGCCTGCACACAACGCTTACGCAACGACACCCCAGCCGGCAAACCCGGTACGCCACGCCGCAATTCACTCGTCCATGATTCCCAGCCAGACGACTTGCAGGCTCGTCGGCCAAACGCGGCGCGCATCTCCCCTGGCGTGAACGGCAGTGCGATTAATCGATAACCTGAGATCACTAAAATTCGTTGGGAAAAATAAGTCGAAAAATAAGAAACACTGTGTCAATTTTTATCTTAAAAGTGTCCCCAAGATGAAAGGCTTGTGACCAACGTTCCCCTATGTCAAGCCTCAGACCTCGCCAAGACCCATTTTGGCAAAACGAACTAATTTGACTTTCCCCAATAAAATCAACGCGTCGCCGCTGCGACGACTCATCGATGGGCAACGGCAGGATTTACAGGCCCGCCTCCTATGCGGCCGCCTCCGCATGAACAGCGTCACACTTTTCGGCGAATTGCTTGATCCTGGCGATGATGTCCGGCTCCGCGAGCAGCGGTGCGTGTCCCTGATCAGGCACCACCAGGACGTCCATCCCGGGATGGCGGGTCTTCATGGCTTCGACCGTCTCGGAACTCAGGACGTCGGAGTTGGCGCCGTGAATGACCAGGACCGGCGCCCGGGCGAGCGCCTCGAATTGTCGCCACATGGTCGGGACGGGCTGGTCTGGGCTTATGGCTGCGAGATTGTGTGCCAGCGCCGGGTCGTAGGTTGGGATCAGGCGGCCATTTTGTTCCCGCCACCCACGCTTTGCTGCGGCGAGCCAGTCAGCGGCGCCAAGATTTGGAAACTGGCCGCCGCCGATGCGGCGGAGGATGTCCGCGCCTTCTTCGAACGTGCGCGGCTCCGGCAGCTTGCCCACATAGCCTTTGATACGCATTAGCCCCTGCGACGCAATGACCGGGCCGATGTCGTTGAGGACCGCACCGGCGACAGCGCCCGGGCGTTGCGGCGCCAGCGCCATGGCGAGGAGGCCGCCGCGCGACGTGCCCACGATGATGGCCGGCGCGGCGCCAAGCGCCACCAGCACGGCGATGACATCGGCGAGTTCCACGGGGATCGCGTAATTTTTCGGATTGCGATCGTAGTCCGACAGCCCGCGGCCGCGATAGTCGAGCGCCAGGACCCGTCGCGGCGTGGCGGCGTCGGCCGCAATGGCGCTGGCGAGCGCGTCGAAATCCTCCGCCGTACGCGACAGCCCTGGCAGGCAGACGACCGGCAAGTGTCGCGGCGAGTGTTGAGAACCCCGCTCGCCGTACTCGCGCACATGCAATCTGAGCCCGTCGGGCGCGGTGACGAACCAGCTGACGCCCGACGCGCTCATCAATTGGTGCTGGCGCCGCGGCGGATGTCGGCTTCGATGGCAAGCTTGGTGCCGCTGCCGAACCGCGCCCGGTAGACCTGGATGTTCTCGATGATGCGCTGGACGTAGTTGCGGGTCTCCGAGAACGGAATGCGCTCGACCCAATCAACCGGATCGGCACTCGGATCGCGCGGATCGCCGTAGCGCTCGACCCATTCCTTCACGCGGCCGCGCCCCGCATTATAGCCCGCGAAGGCCAGAATGTAGGAGCCGCGATAGCCGGAAAGATTGTCGTAGAGCTCCGCGGCGCCGATCTGCATGTTGTAGACGTTGTCGTTGACGAGGCGCTTCTGGTCGTAGCCGACGTTGAACTTCTTGGCGATATAGCGGCCGGCCTCCGGCGTCACCTGCATCAGGCCGATCGCGTTCGCGGCAGAGACGTCACGCGGATTGAACGCGCTCTCCTGGCGCGCGATGGCGTAGACCACGGCCTTCTCGACTTCCGGCGCGATCGGCGAATAGCGCGGCAATCCGAACGTCGGGAAGGCGTAGCAGTCGAAGGCATAACCGCGCCCCAGCGCGGCCTTCCCGACCAGCAAGACCGAGCGTGCGTCGTCATGATGGGTTGCAAGCTCGGCGAGCGCCGCGAGGGTTCCCGCGTCCGTCGTCCGCTCGGCGAGATCGGCCATGATAGGAATGACGAGGTCGCGCTCGCCGATCGCATAGAGAATTTCCACCGCGCGCACCACCTCGATGCGGGTCAGCGCCGCGCGCTTGTCCCGCGGCGGCAGCGGCGGTGGCGCAAGAGCAATCTCGGAAAGGCCGAGCTTGGCGCGCGCCAACTGACCATAATAGGCGGTGCTGTAGCGCGCCGCCAGTTCATAGTGGCCGCGCGCCTCCTGGGCATGGCCTAGTGCCTCGGCGGCTCGCCCGCGCCAATATCCCGCGCGTGCAAGCGCGATCGGATTGCTTATCCCCGGGCCGATGCGGGCAAAATGCTGGGCCGCAAGCGCGGGATCGTTGAGGAAGCGCAGCGCGATCCAGCCGGCCGTGAACTCGCGGTCGACCCGGTAGTTTTCCTTGGCAGGCAGGGCGGCATCGCGGGCGATCTGATAGGCCGCCTTGAAGTCGCCGCCGTCGAGGAGCTTGCGCGCCACCAGGCGGCGTTCGATCCACCATTCATCCGCGTCGTGGATCATGGCGGGATCACGCGGCGCCGCCAGCATCAGCGCCGCCGCGTCGGCGATCTTGTCGGCGCGACGCAGGTCCTGGATGCGGCTAAGCATCACCAGCGGATCGTTCCGCACGTCGTCCGGCAGGGCATCAAGCAGCGCCTTGGCATTGCCGGCCTTCTGGTTGACCGCGATGCGCGCCTTGGCGACGGCGGGCTCGGAGCCGCCGAGCCTTTGCGCGGCGCGCATGGCGGTCTCGTTCTCATTGGCATAAAGCTTGGTGTTCATGCGCGCCTTCTCGTCCGCGCGCGTAATGAGGTCGCCGAAGGTCTCCAGCACCTGTTCTTCGGCCTCCCGGGTGAGGGGTTCGGTGCGCCAGGCATCGCGAATGGCGGCCTGGGCGCCGGCCCGGTCGCCCCGGGCAAGAAGGGCGCGGCCAAGCGCGAACCGTCCCTTGCCGGAAATCGGCCTGTCGCCGGTGAAGGCGCGGACGGTGGCGAGATCCGCGCGCTCCTGCCACAGCATCGCCTCGGCGCGCTTGCGGAACATGATCAGGCTTGGCCAGCTTGGATTGGCGGCAATGAAGCTGCGGTAGCGAGAAGAATCAGCGGTGTTGTCGTCGCTTCGCAGGATTACCCATTCAGTCAGCTTGCGGGCTAAGGGATCCTCGATGCGGTGCTGGACGCCGGCCGCCTCCTGCGTCTTGCCACGGCGCGCGAGATCGATCGCCTCTTTCACGGCGCTCAGATCAGATTTCGAGACGGACGGGTCCGACGAGAACGGGAGGGCAGGGTCGTCCTTCGGAACGGCAGATGCCGCAGGGGCGAGCGAAGCGGTGTGATAGACCGACTTTGCCGACGCGCCGCCGGACGCCGCGTCCACGATGGGCGGGCGCGGGCGCGGCAGCGGCACCTGCTTCAACGGCGCCCCCGGGGCGGCGACCGAGGAGAGCGCCAACACGCCAGCGAGCGCACCGCCCATCAGTCTCTTTCGGGTACCTTGCAGGACCAAGTCTCGTTCCGATCGAATCATCAAGTTGTCAACAGTAGCAGTTGAACCGGCTAAAAAACCCTAAACCGCCGATTTTGGCAAGGCGGTGCGGCAATACCGCACCTCCCGGACGCGAGCGCTGTGACTCTAACACCTGTTTCTGTCATTCCGGGGCCGAGCGCAGCGAGGGAGCCCGGAATCCATAACCCTCTGTCAGTGGTTATGGATTCCGGGCTCGCCGCTTCGCGGCGCCCCGGAATGACGCCGATGGATATGTATAAAGCGTTAGAGCCATACCAATAGCGCCGATGAGGGAGGGGGTATTGGCCGGGCCGTCGGCGGAGCCGCGGAGTTATGCCCCGTGAGGGCTTTAATCCGGGCGGCGAAATCGCTAACAATGCCGGCAGAGCGCGCGGGCGAGACTGGTTGAGGAGCGCATGATGGGTAGGACAACGAGCTTTCGCGGATCATTCACCGCGTTGGTCACTCCATTTCAGAACGGAACAGTGGACGAGAAGGCATTCCGCGCCCTGGTGGTCTGGCAAATCGATGAGGGCACCAAAGGTCTTGTTCCAGTCGGGACGACCGGGGAAAGCCCAACGCTCTCCCACGACGAGCACAAGCAGGTCGTCGAATGGTGTATCGCGGAGGCGCGCGGGCGCGTTCCGGTCATCGCCGGCGCCGGTTCCAATTCGACCCGGGAGGCGATCGACCTCGCGCAGCACGCCGAGAAGGCGGGCGCCGATGCGGTGCTGGTGGTGACGCCCTATTACAACAAGCCGACCCAGGAAGGGCTTTACCACCATTTCAAGGCGGTCAACGACGCCATCGGCATTCCGATCATTATTTACAATATCCCGTCGCGCTCCGTGATCGACATGTCGGTCGACACCATGCAGCGGCTTTACGAGCTTAAGAACGTCGCCGGCGTCAAGGATGCGACCGCCAGCATGGTCCGGGTGTCGCAGCAGCGCGCCACGCTCGGACCGGAATTCAACCAGCTTTCCGGCGAGGATGCGACCGCCCTGGGCTTCATGGCCCATGGCGGTCATGGCTGCATCTCGGTGACCTCGAATGTGGCGCCGCGGCTGTGCGCCGAGTTCCAAAACGCCTGCTTGCGGGGCGATTACGGGGCGGCCTTGAAGCTGCAAGACAAGCTGATGCCGCTGCATCAGAACCTCTTCGTCGAGACCAATCCGTCTCCCGCCAAGTACGCCCTGTCGCTCTTGGGCAAGTGCGACGACGCAGTGCGGCTGCCGATGGTCGCCTTGTCCGACACATCAAAGGCGGCGGTGCGCGACGCCATGGTGCACGCGGGGCTGATCAACTGACGGAGCTCAACTGACGGAGCCCTAAAAATGACGAAGCTGCTAGACGAAGCCGTCGCCAAAGTCCGCGGGCTGAGCGAGGCGGAACAGGATTACGCGGCCGCCATGTTGTTGGGCTTCGCTGACCGAGAGGCCGATAAGTACCAGCTTACGCCCGATCAGGTTGCCGAAGTGGAACTGGCCCGCCAGGAAGCTAAACGAGGGCTCTTTGCATCCAACGACGAGATGGCAGATCGGACGTAGCCTTTGATCCTTTCGAGAGGGACTATCCATGCTCGAGGATTTCAAGAAATTTGCCCTGCGCGGCAACGTGGTCGATCTCGCCGTTGGCGTGATCATCGGAGCGGCATTCGGCGCCATCGTCAGTTCGCTGGTCGGCGACGTCATCATGCCGATCATCGGCGCCATCACTGGCGGGCTCGACTTCTCGAACTATTTCATCGGGCTGTCGTCGAACGTCACCGCCACGGCGTTGGCGGACGCCAAGAAGCAGGGGGCCGTCCTGGCCTGGGGCAGCTTCCTCACGATCGTCATCAATTTCCTGATCATCGCGTTTGTGTTGTTCCTCGCGATTCGCGGACTGGCCAGGCTGCAAAAGACCGAAGCCGCCAAGCCAGCCGAGCCGCCGAAGCCGTCGCGCGAGGTGGAATTGCTTACCGAGATCCGCGATCTTCTGAAAACGTGACGGCCGCGATCTCAGTCAGGTTGGAGCACGCAACTCTCCCGGGTCGTGGCCGGGCTTGTCCCGGCCACCCCGATTAGTCTTGCTCTGTGCCGAAAGCTTCGAGGTCGCCGGGACAAGCCCGGCGACGACGCCGGTAAGTGGTTCAACGCGATCGAAATCCGCTCTGGACCGCTTTGGGTAGGCACGCTTTCTGGTCCGCCGGCCCAGCACCACGTGGGCAACCACCAGGGCCGGCCAAGCGATCCCGACGGCGATGTGCACATCGGCGGCAAAAGTTCGCAACAGGTCCGAACCCGCATAGTAAAGCCCCCACGCTGTGATGACGAGAATTGCATTCGCCCCCACCATCACGGCGCCGCTCATGCGATTTTTTCCGGCGCGCCAGGAATGCCGGACATGCAGGGCTATGACGGCGCCCAGGACCACAAGGGCAATCATGGCGGTGATGCCGTGGAGCATCAGCACGTTGGCCGCGATCGCCTGCCAAAGCTCCTCGTCCGCGGAGGTCTTGAGCAAGTCGGCGACAAGCCAGATGGCGCCGGTGGCGACGAGCGTCGCGAAGAGCACGTAGTTCCAGAAGCGAAGGCCGGGTTCAAGCCGCAAGGTGCACCTCGTTCTTCCAGTCGGCGGTGATGTGGACTTGGCCGCGCGCAGACACGAACAGGGCATTGGCGCCGTAGTGTTCGAGAATCGCGGCTGCGCCCTCTCCGGCATTCATGACGACTTTTGTGAGCGCGTCCGCAATCACGCAGGAGGGCGCGCAGACCGTAGCGCCGATGATCGACCGCACCGGCATCGCGGTGGCGGGATCGATGACGCCGGAATCGAGCGCGTGACGTGAGCATGTCGGGTCGAACCGGCCGGCGCTTGACGCGAGCGCGGCATCGCGCAGCGCGACGCGATATAGCGCGCGGTCCGGCTGCCGCGGATCGCGAATATCGACCGCATGGCTGCGCGGTCCGAATACCCGAAGATCGCCGCCGGCATTGACCAGCCCTTCTGCGATCCCCTGACCGAGCAGCGCCTCGACGGCGCGATCGACGGCAAATCCTTTCGCGATGCCGCCAAGGTCGATTTTCACGGACGGGTCGGCAAAACGGACTCGATTTTCGGCGAGGAGTTGGATGCGGTCGTGCCCGCCCGGAAGCAAGCCCAGCCGCTGGAGCGCAGGTGCAACCGAGATGTCGAACATCCCTCCCGAACGCCGGTGCAGATCGCGCGCGGCTTCGAGCACCTGATAGGTCCAGTCATGAACCCGAACCCCGCCCAACGCCGCACCGCGGTTGAGCCGGCTCACATCGCTGTCCGCCTCGTGAAAGCTCATGAGGCGGTGCACCGTGGCGATGGCCGCGAATGCGGCCTCGACCGCAGCTTCGGCCGCATCAAACGTCTGTCCGTCAACCGCAATCTCGACGAACGTGCCGAGCAGCGGGCGCGCACGGCGAATGCTAACGGGTGCGGCTTCCATAGGTGGCCAATATCCGTTTCACGCCCTCGGCGACATGCAGCGACGACAGGGTCGCGCCGGAGATGTTGCGGATGTCGCTGCCGACCTTGAGGGGACTGCTGCTGGACTTGCCGACGAATTGCGCAAGCCAGCCGGGCTCGCGCACTTCGCCCCCGTAAGACTCACGGTATTGCAGGATTTCGACGCGCATCACGCGCCCGGTGGGGTCGAGCGACACCGCGTAGTCGATATAGAGGTGCTTGCCGACGACGTGATCGACCACGAAGAGGCCGAGGAGCCTGTCGGCGGCCTGCGCCTTCCACGTAAGGCCGCCGTTTTCCACAAAGCGGTTGGCCGACGGGAAGGCGAGCTTCTGAGCCGCGTCGATGGTCAAATACTGAACCGCATAAGCAGGCGAGACCGAGGCGACGACCGCGGCCGGCAAGGTCAGGCGCACCCAACTGGTCATGTTCGGATCCTTAATCTTCAAGTTCTGCCGTCGTCAGAAGAAAAATCCCACGCCGCCGAGCACCGAGTCCGAATTGGCGCCGGCTGGATCGCGATTGATCACCTTCTGCCACGTCGCCTTCAAAACGATCTGGGGCGAAGGAAAGACCGCAACGCCGACGTTGTGGAACTGCGTCTGACCGGCGCCGGTCGGCATGTTCAAATCGGTGCCGGCAAATCCGCCCGGCTGCGTGTTCTGGAAGGTGTAGCGGTAGAACGGGACCATCTCCCAATCGCTCGACAGGATGTTGCCGAGGGGCAAATGGTAGGCGAGCTCGCCCGAATAGCCGTACATGGTCTTACCCACGTTGTTGGTGGGGTCGGAATCGTTGTTGGCGCGCAGGTTGGCCGGATTGCCGAAGCTGACGTACACGTATTCGCCGCGCGCCTCGAAGCCCGTGTTCGGCACGCGGTAGCGGAACTCGGCGTCGAACATGGTCAGGCTCGATCGGCCGAGCGGCATGCCGGCGTCCCCAGCATAGGCGCCGCGCGGCGTGGTGTTGGGCGTGTAGTAGGCGCTGACGCTGCCGTTGAAGCCGGGCAGCACCGGTGGCGAATAGCTCAACTGGCCCGCCACCGCGACGTCGTTTGAGAGCTGCTGGAAACCGCCGCGCACCGGCAGCGCAAAGCCGAGTGCATTCGCGCCGTCGATGCCGGCCGCATAGCCGCCCGTCGGCACCGTGTTGGCGTCGGTGCGGGTGCCGAAGTCGCCGCCGAAATCCTCAAGGCTCGAACTCGCCTGGAGCGTATAGTAGAGGCCGTCGGCCAGCCGGCCGTAGACACTGGTGGCCGGCGCCTTCCAAGTGGATGGAATGAGCCCGTTGTAGAGTTCCGGCCGCTGGACGCTATAGAAGGCGGTCGGCTCGTGGTGCTCGTTGATATAGCCGATCGGGATGAGGTCGATGCCGGGCGCCCGCCAGTTGAACTGGTCGATCATCTTGAAGTCGATCCAGATCTGCTCGATCTCGGCGGTGCCGTGCAGCTTGTCGTCCGGATCGAAGCCGGAACCGCCGTGCTCGAACTCGATCTCCGCATTGAAGATGATGTTGGGCGTGATCAGATAGGTCGGCAGCAGCACCAGCCGGTGGGCGTCGAACCCGTTCTGCCACTGGCCGCCCGCGGCCGGGTTTTGCTGCAGGCCGAACTTCATCTCGCCATAGGCCCCGATGCTCATGCCGGTGACCGGAGAATCAGTGAGCCCGATGATGCTGTTGGGCCGATTGACCGGCGCCGTCTTGCCGGTCAGGTCGCGCGAGGCCGGCGTCGCCCAATCGGGCTTTGCCCAGCCGGTTGTGCCCTTTTGATCCTTGGCAAGCTTGGGCTTGCTGGGATCCTCGGCATCCTTGCGATCCTTGCCAGGCTTCACGTCCGCGGGCGAGACAGCGGGCGCAGGGGCCTGCCCACGGGCGCGCGCAATCTCCTGGTTGTCCTTTTGCTTGAGCTGACTTTCGAGAACGCGAATGCGCTGCTCCATCTGCTCCAGCTTCCTCAGCAACGCGACGTCCCCTGACGGCGCAGCATTGGACTTATCGTGCGCGTTACCGACTTCCTGAGCGTGGGCCAGGCCGGCGCTGAGCGCCGTTGCGGTCATCAGTGCGGCAAGGCGCCGCCCCGTCGAGGAAAGCGATGGTGTCGACGTTAAAACGCAGCGGCGATGACAAGACATTGCGGCTCCCCTACCCCCCAAAAAAGAGCCTCGCCGACGCGGCGAAGCGTACGACAAGCCGCAACGTAAATCTGTGCGATACTTTACAGTCAACCACAATGTACGATCTAGAATTAGTAAAACTCAGGATTCTATCGACTATCTTAGAATGATTACAGTTTAGAACAAATACAGATTAGATTAATATTAAATTGGCCGCTGTGGCCCGCCCGGGCGCGCGATCGGCGCTTGTCCTCTTCAGGCTGGCGCTCTACATGGGCGTTGGCGAGTTCGGCGCCGCATTTCTAAGAATGTCGAGAGCCACAATGGCGGAAAAGAAGGAACGGCCGCACAAGATCGTCGCCGACAACCGCAAGGCCCGGTTCAATTACGAAATCGGCGAAGTGGTCGAGGCCGGCATTGCGCTGACCGGCACCGAGGTGAAGTCATTGCGCAACGGCCGCGCCGCCATCGCGGAGTCCTACGCGGACGCCAAGAACGGCGAGATCTGGCTGATCAACGCCAACATCCCCGAATATCTGCAGGCGAGCCGCTTCAACCATGCCCCCAAGCGCCCGCGCAAGCTCTTGCTGCACAAGCGGCAAATCCACAAGCTCGCCGCCGCGGTGGAGCGCGAGGGCATGACCATCGTGCCGCTGCGCCTGTTTTTCAACGAGCGGGGCCGCGCCAAGATCGACATCGCGCTCGGCCGCGGCAAGAAGCTTCACGACAAGCGTGAGACCGAGAAGAAACGGAGTTGGGACCGCGAGCGCGGGCGATTGATGCGGCTCAAAGGATGACCCGCTCTGATCGAACGTCGCCCCTACATCGTCCTTGAAGGAGGCCAATGCCTCTGCCGATCAAACTCGACCACTGCGTGGTCCACGTCTCCGACTGGGAGCGGTCCAATGCCTTCTACCGCGACGTGGTGGGCGCCGAGGTGGTGCCGCGCGGACAGTTCTTTGCCTATCGGTTCGGCGATACGCAGCTCAATCTTCACGGACCCGGCATGAGCGGCATGATCGTGGCGCGGCTGCCGGTGCAGCCCGGCAACAGCGACATTTGCTTCGAGTGGAAAGGTCCGATCGCCGACGCCATCGCGCATCTCGCCCGCCACCAGGTGGCGATCGAGCTAGGGCCCGTGAAACGCCAGGGCGCCAAGGGGGAGGGTACCAGCGTCTATTTCCGCGATCCCGACGGCTCGCTCCTGGAATTCATGTCGTATCAGGTGACTCATCTGTCATCTAGATAGCGCCGCACCGCGGCAAAGACCTCGCGGAACATGTCCGGGGTCAGCACGCCCGTGTTGGTGTTGTAACGCGAACAGTGATAGCTGTCGAACAGCGCGAGCCCGCCGGCCGCGTGTTGTGTGCCGTGGCCGAACGGCAAGGCGGCAAGGGGGCGGCCGAGCGCCGCCACGGTACTGTCGTGAGCGATGCGACCTAAGAGAACGAGCGCTGCCAGGTTGGGCATTTCAGCGATCGTTGCCTTGAGGAAATAGCGGCATTGCTTGCTCTCTTCGCCGGCCGGCTTGTTCTCCGGCGGGACGCAGCGCACCGCATTGGTGATTCGCGTATCGACCAGGCGCAGGCCGTCATCCGGCCGCGCCGCATATTCGCCCGAGGCGAAGCCGAAGCGCGCGAGGGTGGCGTAGAGCAGATCGCCCGCATAGTCGCCGGTGAACGGGCGACCGGTGCGGTTCGCGCCCTGCAGACCCGGTGCAAGACCGACGATCAGCAGACGCCCCTTCACCGGCCCGAACGATGGCACAGGGGCGTTGTGCCAAGCGGGCTGCTTCTCCCGCAAGTCATGTCGAAGCGCAACAAGCCGCGGGCAACGCGGGCAATCCCGGCCGATGTCATCATCGATCAGGTGCCCGGGCGGGATGCCGGCGACCGGCATGGGCGCGGGTTTCAGTCCTCGTCGAATTCGTCTTCATCGCCGGCGCCGACCGGGGCGCGCGGTGCGGTCGAGCCGCGTTGGAGAAACTGCGGGGTATGCTGGCGCGGTTCCCTGGGCTCGCGGGGCGGACGATCAACGCGCTCGCCCGGGTCGCGGCCGATTTTTGCCTGCAACTCGGCGATATCAAGGAAAATGTCAGCCTGTCGCCGCAGTTCGTCGGCAACCATCGGCGGCTGGGTCGATACCGTCGAGGCGACAGTAACCCTGACCCCCTTGCGCTGCACCGCCTCGACCAGCGAACGAAAGTCGCCGTCGCCCGAGAACAGCACCATGTGGTCGATATGACTTGCAATCTCCATGGCGTTGACGGCGAGCTCGATATCCATGTTGCCTTTCACCTTGCGGCGGCCGGTCTGATCGACGAATTCCTTGGTGGCCTTCGTGACGACCGTGTAGCCATTGTAATCGAGCCAGTCGATCAACGGCCGGATCGAGGAATACTCCTGATCTTCCACCACTGCGGTGTAATAGAACGCCCGCAGCAGATAACCGCGGGACTGAAACTCGCGCAGCAGGCGTTTGTAGTCGATATCGAACCCCAGCGACTTTGCGGTCGCGTAGAGATTTGCGCCGTCGATGAACAACGCTATTTTTTCACCGGGTACCGTCATTGGTGATCTCTTTCAATATGTCGCGTGCGCAGCCCCGCGCGTACTCAGTGCGCCGGAAATGGCGCTAACGCTGCGGCAACGGAATTCAAGCTTGGAAACGGGTGCAACGCGCAATCGCTTGCCAAGTGGCCCGTCGCGGGAAATATGGCGGCCCCATCCGCCATAAAAGTGAGCTAACAGACGTTCGCGGCTTAGCCAAGCCCAATGTAAGGCAGCTGTCATGCGAATAACAACTAACTTAATCTTGCGTCGCAACGGCGTAAACTATAGAAACGCGCAAACCGCAAGAATTGTTGCCTGACGTGACCATCGTCACGTGACCATCGTCACATTTTGGAGTTCCGCACTATGGCACGCGTTACCGTCGAGGACTGCATCGACAAAGTCGAAAACCGGTTCGAACTCGTCCTGCTCGCCAGCCACCGCGCCAGAATGGTCTCCGCCGGTGCGCAGATAACCATCGACCGCGACAATGACAAGAACCCGGTGGTTGCATTACGCGAAATCGCCGAGACAACAATCTCGCCGGGAGATCTCAAAGAAGACCTCATTCATTCGCTGCAAAAATATGTCGAGGTCGACGAGCCCGAACCTGAAACAGTGCCGTTGATCGCGGGGGCCGGCGGCAATGTGGAGGCCGACGATATGGAAATCACGGCCGACCGCATGACCGAAGAGGAATTACTTAAAGGTCTTGAGGGCCTGGCCCCTCCGGAAGTGCGGCCGGAACCTGCGGAGCCGGACGACGAAGAATAGGCCTATTTAAGGTAATAGGATAGCTTGCGGACAAGTCGCCCCCCGCGTGCAGCGCGGCCGTCGGTCGGTTAGCGGCAGGCCGTAGCCCGGGTTTCGCTAGCGAGACTGAGCAAAAAACATCAAAGTGGCAGTAGCCGGCCCGGCATTTGAGCGTGCCGAAGGGGCGCTCTCCGAGTTCCGCGCGGCGGCGCATCTGGGCCTCGGCGTCCTTCATCTGTAAGAGCCGGTGTCAGCGAGCGCCGTCAGCGTTTCTGCGCCGAGTTCGTCTCAATCCAATGAGTCCATTCCGGGCCCGCGGGCAAGAACCCGCGGGCCTGAACGGTGGCTTAGCTGCCGTACTTTATTTCGTCAGCGTGATCGCCGTGTAAGGCCCGTGCGGCGCCATGTCGATGTTGTGGACCTTGGCGATGAGCTTGGTGGCCGGGTTCGCCTCGGCCTTTCTCACCACCTCGGTGAATTCGGGGTCATCGGCCCTGGCCTGCAACCGCTTGTCCCGTTCTTCCTTGGACGGATAGCCGCGAATGTAAATGAACGTGTTCTCGGCGCTGATGCCAAGTTCGGGGTCGCTTTCCTGCGGAATCCAGTAACCCACATTGGTGATTCCATGCCGCGCGAAGATCGCCGCCGTCCGGCTTGCGAACCGCTCCGCCAGCGCATCCCGCTTCCCGGGCAGCGCGGTGTAGACGCGCAACTCGTAGAACCCGGGCGCCCGGCTCTGAGCATAGCCCCAAGTGACTCCGGCCGCCCCGAAGGCTACGCCGAGAACCGCCGCGATTTTCCACTTCAACATCCAATCCTCCCTCATGAGTTAGCGTTTCAAAACAAGTGTTGTTGTCGTTTGTATGCGTCCGCTAAGCAGCGCGATCATCGCCCTCGGCTTCTCTCCCGTCAACGGCGCGCCTTACGAAGGCCTCGTGTTTGCGATACCCCTTGCGCCGTCCGGCGCAAAGCGCCATTTCGTTTGCGAGGAGGCGTATATGGCTGACGGAGGACGAAGGCAGACCGGCTTCGACGTCGACATTAAACCGCACGCCTATGATCCGTTTTCAAACCCAGAATATTTCGAGGGGGTGCTGGCGCGTCGCTTGATCGCCTTCCTGATCGACATCGTCATCATCACGGTTCCGATCATCCTCGCCTGCATCTTTATCTTTCTTTTCGGATTGATCACCTTCGGTCTTGGCTGGGGGCTGTTCTTCCTCGTCGTGCCAGCATCGGTGATCTGGGCGCTCCTCTACTGCGGCGCCACCATGGGGGGACCGGCGTCCGCCACCGTCGGCATGCGCACGGTCGATCTCGAAGTGCGCACATGGTACGGGGCGCCATGCTATTTCCTGCTCGGCGCGGTCCATGCCATTGCGTTCTGGGTGACGACCTCGGCGCTGACCCCGCTGGTGCTCCTGGTCGGCCTTCTCAACGAAAGGCGGCGGCTTCTGCACGACTTCCTGCTCGGCACCGTGGTCATCAATAATGAAAGCCGCGCCGCGTTGCTTCGTCACGCCCCCACCCTATCCTCCCGTGCTGGCGGGGGAGGGTAGGGTGGAAATGGCTTTGACGAAAAGCCGTAACCGCGCAAATCTATGCGGTCGGGGAGGCCCCCTTGCGCGGCCCGGCCCGCAACCGCCTCCCTACCCTCCCTCGCATGCGGGGGGAGGGTAGGGAGGGGGCCATCATCGAACGCACACTGGCGAAACCTTGACCCAGCATTCCCGCGATACCCCTCAGTTCTACCTGACCGCGCCCTCGCCATGCCCCTATCTGCCGGGGCAGGAAGAGCGCAAGGTCTTCACGCATCTGGTCGGGGAGCGCGCCGGCGATCTCAACAATCTGCTCACCCACGGGGGCTTCCGCCGCAGCCAGTCGATCGCCTACCGGCCAGCGTGCGAGCGCTGCCGGGCCTGCGTTTCAGTGCGGGTCATTGCCGCGGAGTTTCGCCCCACCCGCAACATGCGCCGCGTGCTTGATCGCAATCGCGATCTGGAGGGCGAAATGCGGGTCGCGGTGCCGACCTCCGAGCAGTATTCCGTATTCCGCGCCTATCTCGACGCCCGCCACTACGATGGCGGGATGGCCGACATGACAGTGCTGGACTACGCCATGATGGTTGAAGACAGCCATGTTCAGACCCGGCTGATCGAATACCGCCGGCGCAACTCTGGCGCCCGGACCTCCGCTTCCGGCCCTCGCAAGGGCGAACGCGGGGGCGAACTTTTGGCCGTAGCGTTGACGGATGTGCTCAAGGACGGGCTGTCCATGGTCTATTCGTTTTACGAGCCGGAGCCCGAGTATCGCTCGCTCGGCACTTTTATGATTCTCGACCACATCGCACGGGCGCGGTCCATGGGCCTCGCCTACGTGTACCTCGGCTATTGGGTCCGGGGTTCCCGCAAGATGGATTACAAGGGGCGCTTTCTGCCGCAGGAGAGGCTTGCTCCGGAAGGCTGGTTGCGGATCGAAAGGTGAGGCAACGCTTTTCTGCATTTCCACGCAACCGTCCATTGCTGCATCACAACGCCAGCAAAATAATGTTTATTTCTCATTGTGTTTCAGTGCTTTGTCACAGGTTTCTGAGACGCCGTTCTGGCCTCTGAGCGCGGGCGTGCCGTTCGCCTGTGCAACATAGCGCGCTCATAAAGATGTGATCGCCACGTATATAAAATCACAGAAAAATTCGCGCATACTGGCACCAATCAAAAGTGCGATGCCCGATTGAACCAATTTCATCGAGATGCATTGCCGAGGGGAAGAAACACAGGTGTGGCCATGCGCGCGTTCGTCAGACGATTACTGATGCATTACGGGATCTATCGCCGCTATCCGCTGCCGCCTCTGTCGGCGTTCCGAAATGCCTGGCGCAACGCCCGGGCTTGATGTGCATCACTCTGCAGCTTGGTCACGGGCCCGGCGTCCTGCGGCCAGATGGGCAAATACCGTCCAATCAGGACTGAGCCGAAAGGGCGGGTTCTATCCTGCACAAGTCTGCCGCGAGATCATCTTCGGCATGCTCAAGATCATATTGCGCTTGCATGCCCATCCAGAACGTGGCGGTCGTTCCAAAATATCTTGCAAGCCGGAGTGCCGTGTCGGCGGTCACCGGCGTCTCGCCGCGCGCCAACCGCTCGATCCTTGTCCGCGGCACGCCGATCGCACGTGCGACTGCATAAGGCGAGAGTTTCATGGGCGCGAGGAAATCTTCGCGTAGAACCTCGCCGGGGTGAATGGGCGGCAGCTTCTTGGTGGCCATCAGTGATAGTCCATGATCTCAACATCTTCTGGACCGTCATTGGTCCAGCGAAATACGATCCGCCATTGATCGTTGATTCGGATCGAATGCTTACCCACAAGTTCGCGTTTCAGAGCTTCTAGCTTATTGCCGGGCGGTGCTGCCAAGTCGGCGAGTCGGACCGCGTTGTTAACTTGGATGAGCTTGCGTCGCGCCGCCTTCGCGAGGTCGGGCGGGAACCCCTTCGGGATACGCCGCTGGTGATGGATCGCCTCAGCAAATTCACCTTTGAAGCTCTTGATCACAAATCTCTACGTATCGCGTCATGATACGCTCTGTCAAGAGGAGCGCGCGTCACCTGAAGGGCGAATGACGTATTGACGCAAGCGTCACCCGAATTTATTCGACCGCGGAAACCCCTTCGGCGCAATGCGCCCGGCGTCGGCGCGGTTGCCGCGCCAATCGGTAAGCTCATTCATCGCAAGAGTGAACAGACGCCCGGCCGAATCCGTCCATGACAATCCGTCCGCAGCCTTGAACGTCTTGATGTCGGAGAGGCCGCCGTCCTTGTAGCGTTGCAGCCGGACGCCGCGCCCGCGCGTCATTTCCGGGACCTGTTCGAGCCCGAACAGCACCAGCTTGCGGTTCTCGCCGATCGCCGCAACAACTTCGCCATCGACGACGCACATGACGCGCGCCTCGTCGGGCGGCTCGACGTTGAGGACTTGCTTGCCCTTGCGGGTATTGGCGAGGCACTCGTCCTCCGCAACCACGAAGCCCCTGCCTTCCCGACTCGCCACCAGGAACTTGCGGCCGCCGACGGCCGTGAACACCGACACGAGATCGGATTCCTGCTCCAGGTCGATGAACAGCCGCACCGGCTCGCCGTGACCGCGTCCACCCGGAAGCTTGCCGGCCTCGAGCGTGTAGAACCGGCCGTTGGTCGCGAATATCAGGCACTTCGACGTGGTCTCTGCCGGAAGCGCGAAGCGTAAGCCGTCGTCGGCCTTGAAGGCGACCCCGGAGAGGTCGGTCACGGTCCCCTTCAGGGCGCGTATCCAGCCCTTTTGCGACACCACCACGGTGATCGGCTCGCGAATCACCATGGCCTCCTCGATCGCCGCCTCGTCGTGCGCGGGCGCCTGCGAGAAGGAGGCGCGGCGCTTGCCGAGCGGCGTCTTCGGGCCGAATGTGGTGCGTACCGCCTTGATCTCCTCCGCAATCGTCTTCCACTGATCCTTTTCGGACTTGACCAGGTCCTGCAGCTTTTTGCGTTCGGTGCGCAAATTCCTGTCCTCGGCCTTGATTTCCATCTCCTCGAGCTTGCGCAGGTTGCGCAGGCGCATGTTGAGGATGGCGTCGGCCTGAACCTCGCTGAGCGTGAAGGTTCGGATGAGGACAGGCTTGGGCTCGTCCTCGTTGCGGATGATCCTGATGACGCGATCGAGATTGAGATAGGCGATGAGATAGCCGCCGAGCACTTCGAGGCGGTTCTCGATTTGCCGCAGCCGATGATTGGTGCGGCGTAGCAGCACCTCGCGGCGATGGTCGAGCCATTCGCGCAAGGCTTCGGCAAGGCCGATCACCCTGGGAATCTTGCCCTTCACCAGCACGTTCATATTGAGCGGAATGCGGCTTTCGAGCTCGGTGAGCTTGAACAGCGACTCCATCAGCAGCTCGGCATCGACCGTGCGGGCGCGCGGCTCGATGACGAGGCGCAAATCCTCCGCGGACTCGTCATGCACGTCGCCGACCAGCGGAAGCTTTTTGTCGTTGACGAGCTCCGCGATCTTCTCGACCAGGCGCGACTTCTGCACCAGCCACGGAATCTCGGTGACGACGATCTGCCAGCCGCCGCGGCTGGTGTCCTCCTTGGTCCAGCGCGCCCGTACCCGAAACGAGCCGCGGCCCGTGACATAGGCTTCGGCGATTGCGGCGGGGTCATCGACGATCACGCCTCCGGTGGGGAAATCCGGCCCCAGCACATATTTCAAGAGATTGCGGCTCTTGGTATTCGGATGCTCGATCAGGTGGAGCGCCGCATCGCACAGCTCGGCCGCGTTATGAGGCGGAATGGCGGTCGCCATGCCGACCGCAATGCCCTGCGAGCCGTTGGCGAGCAGATTGGGAAAGGCGCCCGGCAACACAATAGGCTCTTCCTCGGAGCCGTCATAGGTCGGGCGGAAATCGACCGCGTCCTCGTCGATCCCCTCGATCAGAAGGCGGGCCACTTCGGTCAGGCGCGCCTCGGTGTAGCGCATCGCCGCCGGGTTATCCCCGTCGATATTGCCGAAATTGCCCTGGCCGTCGATCAGCGGGTAGCGCTGGGCGAAATCCTGCGCCAATCGCACCAGCGCGTCGTAGACCGCCTGGTCGCCATGGGGGTGGAATTTGCCGATGACGTCGCCCACCACGCGGGCGCATTTCTTGAACGCGGCGCCGGGATCAAGCCGTAAGAGCCGCATCGCATAAAGCAGACGCCGGTGCACCGGCTTGAGGCCGTCGCGCGCATCAGGCAGCGCGCGGTGCATGATGGTGGAGAGCGCATAGTTAAGATAGCGCTCCTCCAACGCATCGCGCAGGGCGATTTCTTGCACGCCGGGCGGATCGGGAATCAGTGTGGTGGCCATGGGGATTCGATACCGAATGCAGGGGGCGACGACAACCTTGTAGGGTGGGCAACGCGCCCATGGCACCATGGAGCCACGCGGCGCGAACTACAGGGCGCGTTGCCCACGCTGTCGGACCTGCAGGTGCGACCGCGTGGGCAAATTGCGCCCGGCCTTACGCAATAACAACAGCTGTGCCAGGCAATTTTGCCCACCCTACGCCTACCCTCCCCCCACCGCGGCGGCGATGAAGTGGTAGCGCGATTCGGGCAACGGCTCGCCACGCGGCTCGTAGACATGGCGGGCGAGAAAGAAGCCCGTCAGGGCAAATCCGTCCCGCAGCTCGGCAGCCGACGGCATTGATTGCGTACCCGATTGCGCTCCTTGGCCGTCGGCGCCCAAGAAGGCCGGCAGCGCCAACAGCTTGTCGCGCCACGGCTCGCCGGCTTCCCGCGACACCGCTCGGCCGCTCTTTGGCGATACATAGACGAGTTCCGCTGTTGCGCCGGTGGCGGCGCAGGAATCGAGATCGAGGCCAAAACCAAGCTCTGCCAGCAGCTCGAGCTCGAACCGGGCCACCAGCGCGGCGGCGAGCGACGGATCGCTAAGATGGGCAATCGTGTGCTCAAGGAGATCGAACACCGAGGGGTGCGGATCGCGCTCAGGCAGCAACCGGCACAGCGCCGCAAGATGATTGAGGCCATAAAGGGCGTGCGCCATCGACAAGTAAGATGCCGCGCGTAGATCGAGCCCCTCGATGACATAATAGCCGAGATGTTCGTCGAGCCGCGCCCGCCACGTGGCGCTCACCAGATTGCCGACCTGCAATATCGGTTTGTGGCGGCTGCCGGAGCCGCCGCGCACAAGACCGAGATGACGCCCATGTTCCCGCGTCATCAACTCAACGACGGCGCTCGTCTCGCCATGGCGGCGAGCGCCGAGCACGATACCGATATCGGCCCACTGCACAGGTGGTGTCCTCGCAACAACTCACCATAAAATAAATGGGGTTGAGCATAAAGGCCGGGCAAGATGGCGTCGCGCAGCGATGCTGTCAGCCCAGAGCGACAATGTCCGCACCTTCGACGGCATAGCGCGCGAACAGAAAATCGCGAATAGCGGCAACGCGCTCGTTCCTCCATTCAAGAAGAATGAAGTATGTCGGCGGTCCTGCGGGGTCGTTGGGATCGAACATGAGGATCGCCGCCCGACCATCCACGAGGCCTGGAACGCAGTGCCAGTGGCTTGCCTCCGCGTAGCCGCGAAAGTATCGGCCCACCTCGCTGCGGCCCTTGAGACGAAGCCGGTTGACGAGGTCGAGGCGAACGTCCTCGGCCAGCATGTCGCGGACCGCGTCGAAATCGCGGGCATTGAACCTGTCGATGTAGGCCATCAGGCGGGCCCGTTCGGGCTCGGCCAAGACGGGCGGCGGACGATCGTCGCCTTCCTGCGCCAGCTCGCGCAAGCGCAGGCGGCCCCGTTGCAACGCGCCCCGAACAGCGAGAATGCCCGTACTCGTAATGTCGCAAATCTCCTCGACGGAATAGCCGAGCACGTCGCGCAGGATGACGGCGCTGCGCTGCCTCACCGGCAGATGCATGAAGGTGCGCAAGCTCGCGGCAGCAATCTGGCGGTCATGCACCGCGTCCGTGGGGGCGGCGATCATGTCCAGGTCCTCCTCGGCATGGGTCGCCACGTGCCGTGCGCGGCGGCGCAGATAATCGACCGCCGCATTGTGCGCGATGCGGAACAGCCATCCGTCGGGATTGGTCGGCAGCAGCGTCTGCGGCGACGCCTCGACCGCCTTGAGCAGCGCTTCCTGCAGCACGTCCTCGCCATCGATGACAGAACCCGTCATCCGGGCGCAATATCGGTGCAATTGCGGCCGCAGCTTCTCGATCAGCCGCTCGAAAGCCGCCATATCTTGGGCCGCCGTGCCTTGGGCCGGCGGGGTCCCTTCGCCTTTAGCCATAGTCATGTCTCACGACGGTCTTTTGCACCGCCGGCGCGAATACCGCAAAGCCGGCGCCGGCGGCGATCATCGGCGCGAACCATCGCTTCAGGAGGCGTGGACGAAGGCGACGTCGCACGCGATGGTTTCAGCCTTTGACAAAGCCATTATCCGCTGGATCGACGGCCCGAAATCAGGATTTTGCCGGAAGGCCTCGATGTCGCTGGCACTTCTCCATTGTGAATAGCTGATCACCAGGCGGCCATTCTTGCCGGTGAGAACGCAAGATGAAATGCACCCGGGCATCTTGCTGAAAAACGTTTCGATACTCTCCTTCAGCGCGGCGACCAACGCCTGCTGATTTCCAGGTTCGACGTTGAGGATGTTGACCAGAGTCGTCACGTTGCTGTCGGCTCGGATTGTCGCTTCCATATGTTGACTCCTGCTTTGACTCTTCGCTGGCATCGCGAGGATGCCGAGCGCGCAACCGGAGGCGAGGCCGGAGGCAACGAAAGTCCGGCGCGACGGCTTGGTTTTGATGACACGCATGTGCAGTCCTCCGTAGGGAGCTCCTGCCGCTCGATGAAAAGAGCAAACGGCTCTTGGGGAACCCCACGCGTAAGACGATCGCGACTGGCCCAATTAAACGGACGGCAGAAAATTTTTTTCCCGAGCGCTCGGCGCTGTCGCGATCGTGTCTGCACAGGTCGGCCGCAGCGTAACGGGAGAGGGCATGGCACCGTAGCCCGGATGGAGCCACCGGGTCCGGCCTCCGGCCGGCCCGATGATAAACTCAGCGTAATCCGGGGACGGCCTCGCAAACTGCACCGCCGTCGCCGTATTACGCGACCGAAGGTGGTCGCTCCATACGGGCTACGGGCAATCCTCGTTCAATCCCGCGGAAACTCCAATCCCATCTCGCGGTAACGGGCGGGATCGTCCGCCCAGCCCTCCCGCACCTTGACGAACAGGAAAAGATGCACCGGCTTCTCGATCAGGCTTGCGATTTCCCTGCGCGCCTCGGCTCCGATCGCCTTGATGGCCTGGCCGTCCTTTCCGAGGGCAATCTTTCGCTGGCTCTCGCGCTCGACGAAAATGGTCTGCTCGATGCGTACCGAACCGTCGCGCAGTTCCTTCCACACGTCGGTCTCGACGGTGGAACGGTATGGCAGTTCCTGGTGAAGCCGGAGGTAAATTTTCTCCCGCGTTATTTCCGCCGCCAGTGCCCGCATCGGCGCATCGGATATCTGGTCTTGCGGATAATGCCAGGGTCCCGGCGGCACATGAGCGGCGAGCCAGCGTTTGACCGCGGCGACGCCGTTGCCGCTTTTCGCCGACACCATGAAGGTCGCGGCGAATGTGATGCGTTCGTTCGCCTCCCGGGTGAGGCCGAGGAGGCTCGGCTTCGCCACGAGGTCGACCTTGTTGATGATGAGAATTTTGGTTGCCGCGATATCTGCGAGCTTTGCCCCGATGGCCATGGTCTCGTCATCGAGCCCACGCTTGGCGTCGACGGTCAGCGCGACGACGTCGGCGTCGTGGGCGCCGCTCCATGCCACGGCCACCATGGCGCGGTCGAGCCGGCGGCGCGGCGCAAAGATGCCGGGCGTGTCGACGAAAATCAGTTGGGCGGCGCCTTCGATCGCTATGCCGCGGATGACCGCCCGCGTGGTCTGCACCTTGGGAGTAACGATCGTAACCTTGCTGCCCACCATCGCGTTGACGATGGTCGATTTCCCGACATTGGGGGCGCCGATGATCGCGACGAAACCGCAGCGCTGCGACCCAGTGTCCTGCGGAGCCTCGTTGGAGGTCGCGTCCATTTCAACCGGTTGCTTCCACTTGGATGCCCGTCTCGCTCCCTCCTTCGACGCCCTCTTGGACGCCCTCGCGAGCCAACATGGCAGCGGCGGCGGCCTGTTCGGCGGCGCGCTTCGAGCGCCCCACGCCCTCGGCAGGGGTGTATTCAGCGAGGTCCACGGCGACCAGGAATTCCGGGTCATGGTGCGGGCCGGTGCGGGCGATCTCGCGATAGGAGGGCGTCGGCAATCCCCGCGCCTGCGCCCATTCCTGCAGCACGGTCTTGGGATCGCGCAACGGGCGCGCCGGCGTCCGCAGGCGTTTCCCCCATAGCTGCTCAACCAGGGCGGCCGCGGCGCCGTAGCCGCCATCGAGGAACACCGCTCCCACCAAGGCTTCGCACACGTCGGCGAGGATTGCGGTGCGCTGGCGCCCCCCCGCATTGGCCTCGGAGGCGCCGAGCCTGATGGCCGCGCCGAGATCGATCTTGCGCGCCACCTCGGCGCACGCCTCCTTGCGGACGAGGTCGGCGAGCCGGCGCGACAATTCGCCCTCGTCAGCCTTGACGAACGCGCGAAACAACATGTCGGAAACGACCAGGCCGAGGACGTGATCGCCGAGAAATTCGAGGCGCTGATAGCTGCCCGACCGGCTCTTGCCGCTTAATGCCGAAATATGCGTGAGCGCGCTCTCGAGCAACGGCTTATCGGTAAATTCATAACCGATCCGTGTCTCAAGTTCGCGTCTGCAGGTGACCGTCCTTCGGCTCATCTGACGATCGTGAAGAGCCGGCTCCAACGCACCGACCATGGCCAGCTCCAGATGTGCCAGGCGGGCTCGCCATCGCCGATGGAGAAGAAAATGATCTGTGCCTTGCCGACGAGATTCTCGAACGGCACGTATCCGACCGCCGACAGCACACGGCTGTCAGTCGAATTGTCGCGATTGTCTCCCATCATGAAATAATGGCCGGGAGGAACCAGGTACTCCTGGGTGTTGTCCAAGAACCCGTTGTCCTGAAGATCG
>Ga0257161_1000062_pt1 | contig 26728 bp, 28 predicted proteins | sample NR01A_FD_185954 | JGI IMG/M metagenome (GOLD analysis project Ga0257161, IMG submission 185954) | Soil microbial communities from H.J. Andrews Experimental Forest, Oregon, United States - NR-01-A | ecosystem: Environmental > Terrestrial > Soil > Temperate forest > Bulk soil | place: USA: Oregon... | reverse complement strand
AGATCAATGTGCCACAGATATTCACCTATTATCACATCGAACTCAATAATCACTGTTTGATTCTGGCTGAAAATACACCTGCTGAAACGTTTATCGACAACATCGATCGCGTCGCATTTGACAATTTGGCCGATTACGAGGTGCTTTATCCTAAAGGTAAGTCGCCGAGCGAAATGCCGTACCCTAGGGCCAAATCCTGCCGTCAGGTACCTCAACAAATCCGCCATCGCCTTGCGGAGCGCGGAGTTGCCCTATTTGGCAGCGATGCAGAGAAAGCCGCGTAAGACTTAACGAATGCGCCCAGACTGCCCTCTCCCTTTGTCCCAATAACGATGAGTTTTTGCTGCTCACATTGAGCGAATCAGCACCGAGACACTTCGTTGAAGATGCGCATTTGCCCCGATGCTCCCAAGTGGCCTACTTTCCTGGCTATCACTATACCCCCCTCTTCGGGGAGGGTGCCGCCGTAGGCGCCGGATGGGGTGGTGGGCCGAAGATCTCCACCTCGCTTCGCTCGGTGCCCTCCCCGAAGACGGGGAGGGATTCATTTCACCCCGATAATCACCGCCTCGGTGAGGATGAAATCCAAATCGCCGTTGTTTTCCTGCGGGCGCACAAAGGCACGAAAGGCTGCAGAGCCGTCCAGCAACATGGACTTCAAATCGCCCTTGATGCCGTCCCCGACGTTCTGCTGATCGGCCCAAGGCCCAAACACCATCGGCTTGTCCAGCAACTCCAAATGACGTTCGTTAAGCCCGACCTGCGCCACCAGGTCGCGCCATTCGGTCAGCGTCAGGCAGCGCACATGGCTCGGGTCCCGCAGCTTTTCGAACGCATTGTACTCGTCGGCTGCGGCGGCGAGCGTGTCGACGTCGCCTTCCATCATGCTCGTGTCCGGCGAGATGTTCTCGACCAGGCCGAACACGCCGCCTGGCCGCAATACGCGGGCAGATTCGGCCACGAATTGACGCACATCATCGAAGTGGTGAGGTGCGATCCGGCAGGTCACGAGATCAAAAGTGGCATCCGCGAAGGGCATCGCTTCAGCGCGTATGTCGGCGAACGACATGTTGAGAATCTTGCGTTCACGGGCAAGCCCGCGCGCCACACCGAGCATTTGCGGCGTCAGATCGGAGGCCACCACATGGGCGAGGTGAGGGGCGAGCGCCAGCGCCACGTGGCCGGCGCCGGTGGCGATGTCGAGCGCGATCCAGGTGGGCTGCGGCGCCACCAGTTCTATCAACCGGGCCAGACTGCCGCCCTTGGCATGGGGGCGACTGGTCGCGTAGGTCGCCGCAAAGGCCCCGAACCGTTCCTGGACCAGCGATTTCGATTTCAGTTCCATCATGAAAATCCCTGCAACAGTCGTGCCGAGCTAACGACGCGGTGGAATGCGGATCAGGTTGTCGATTTGGCTCCGGCTCAGCGGCGCGGCCAACACCTTGAATTCGATCGCGTCCGCCATGGTGGCGTCGATACCCGACACGCGATCGGGCTGCATGGCGTCGCGCGGCAGAAACCGGTCGCGGATTTCGACGGCGAGCTTCTCCGATACCTTGGACAGTTCCGAGAAGTATCTCGGCGCGGCAGGCTCGTCGTAAAGAAACCCGTAGGCTTCGCGATAGGCTTGCACGAAGCGATCGATCACGTCCGGCCGGGCCTTCAGCACGTTGGCGTTGACGACGTGGACCCGCACCGTCTGGTCACCGGTCGCCGGCACCTCGCTGCCGCGTGCGATCAGCCTGATTTTTCGGTCTCGGAGAGCATCCAGGCCGATCGGCGGTGACGCCCAGCCGACATCGATCTGACCGGACATGGCCTGGGTGAGGGTTATGCCGCCCGCGCCCGCCGCAATCGGCCGCGCCCTGACGTTATAATGTTTAAGCAGCGCCAGGAGCGTAATGTGGGTCGACGCGCCGTTGGTCGAATAGGCCACGGTCTTGCCAGCAACGTCCGGGAAGCTTTGGATCGGGGAATTGGCCGGGACGTACCAGTAAAGATCGCTTGCCCCCGTCACGCCTGCCGCGATGATGCGCAGCGGCGCGCCTTTGGCAAAGGCGCCGATGACCCCGCCGGTGCCGGCCGCAATTCCGATATCGACGCTGCCGGAAATCACCGCCTGCAGCGTCTCACCGCCGCCCTGGGTATAAAGTAGTTCGAGTTCGAGCCCGTGCTTCCGGAAGATTCCTGCGCGTTCCCCAGCGGCCGGGATGCAGGTATCCCAATTGCCGGGAGCCCCGACGGCGAGTTTGAGCGTATCGGCTGCGCGGCCCGCGGTTGCGGCGATTGCGAGGCCAAACAGGGCGGCCCACATTCCTCTAATCCGATGCGTCGCGCTCACAACACCTCCGCATCGCTTCGAAGTTCCCCAAGGTCGAAGTCGAAGTTAGCCAATCCCGCCTTCAGGGGCAATGCAAGGCTGATCATCGACTGTTCAATAGCCGCAATTGCATGCTTAAATGGCAGCAGGGTGGAGTATGAGGGCTAAGGAAATTGAACGGGTTTTCTACCGGATCAAACGACGACGACCCGATCGTCCTGGTCGATGCGGATGACGTCGCGCAAGGCGTCGCACCGAAGATCGAGGTGCATCGGCGTGGACTGAAACATCGGGCGCTCTCCGTTCTGGTGCGCAACCGGACAGGCGACATGCTGGTGCATCGCCGCAATCCGGCAAAGTACCATTCCGGCGGGTTGTGGACCAACGCCTGCTGCAGCCACCCACGGCCCGGCGAGGCGGCTGGCGAGGCGGCACGTCGGCGGCTTGCCGAAGAGATGGGGGTTCGCTGCGAGGTCAAGCCGCTGTTCACCGCACGCTACCGGGCCGCGGTTTCGAACGGCTACATTGAAGACGAGGTCGTCCATGTGTTCGGCGGCACCTATGAGGGGCCGATCGCACCGGATCCGGCCGAGGTGTCGGAATGGAAATGGATGCCGCTCGCGGAGCTGACTGAAGATCTGATGCGCCGGCCGGAACTGTACACCATCTGGTTTCGGCATTACTTCCGCGAGCACTACGACGTCATCACGGCTTGGATGAAGAGCGGGTGATCTGGGACCGCGGGCGTCCCGCCCGCACTTTCTAAGAAAGAAAGGAGCGGGCGGGACGCCCGCGGTCCCGGGCGCGCTCGATCCACTCCCGCAGCAGCGCCGGCGTCACCGGATATCGGGTAATCCGCACACCGTAAGGCCGCAGCGCATCCTCGATGGCGGAAATCACGGCCGCTGCCGCCGGGATGGTGCCGACCTCGCCTGCCCCCTTGGCGCCGAGCGGATTGAGCGGCGACGGCGTCTGCTTGTAGTGCGTTTCGAACATCGGAAACGTCGGCGCGGTCGGCAACAGGTATTCGGCAAAATTTGTCGTCAGCGGCTGGCCGGCGTCGTCGTATCCCATCCATTCCAGGAGCGCATTGCCGATCCCATGCGCGATTCCGCCGTGGACCTGGCCATCGACCATCAGCGGATTGACCAGCGTTCCGGAGTCCTGCAGCGCCACGTAGCGCAGGATGCGGACCTCGCCGGTCTCAATGTCGACCTCGACTTCGGCCGCATGGCATGCATTCGCATAAGCGAGCGCATCGGTGCGGAAATTGCAGGTTTCCTGCAGTCCCGGCTCCATGCCGGGTGGGAACCCATAGCCGGGAGCGCCCTGCAGGATGCGGGCGAGTTCGCCGAGCGGAACGCCAAGTTGGGGCGCGCCGGCGACGCGCAGCCGGCCATCCACAAGCTCAAGATCGTCTTCCGCGACCTCCAACACATGGCTTGCAAGCTTTCTGGCCTTGCGGGCAACCGCCCTGGCGGCCAGCAGGACCGAGGAACCGGCCGTCACCGTTTGTCGGCTCGCAAAGCCGCCGAGCCCTACCGGCACCGCCGCGGTGTCGCCGGAGATGACCTGCACGGCATCGGGCGTCACGCCGAGTGCGCTCGAGCAAATCTGCGCGAGCGCGGTCTTGAGTCCCTGTCCCATGGCGGCGGCGCCCGTATAGACGGAAATGCGCCCCGAGGGCGAAATGCGCACCACGCCGGATTCGAACGGGCCGCGCCCCGTGCCTTTCATGGCATGGGCAAGCCCGAGCCCGATCAACCGGCCTTGCGCCCGCGCGGCCGCCTGCCGGTCCGGAAATGTGTCCCAATCCACGGCCGCGACGACTGCCGCCTGACAGGCCGGATAGTCGCCGCTGTCATATACGATGGTTGCGCCCGCCCGTGTCTTGAGCGGCTTGGTGTAGGGCATCTTGGCGGCCGGAATCAGGTTACGCCGCCGCAGCTCGGCGCGGTCGAGGCCGAGTTCGTATGCGGCGATGTCCATCAGCCGCTCCATCACGAAGGACGCCTGCGGATAGCCGGCGCCGCGCACCGAGGAGACCGGCACCTTGTTGGTCAGCGTGACGGCGACCTCCATGGCAAACGCCGGAATCGCGTAGGGACCCGTCAAGGTGGACGCCGAATTGTAGGGCAGGTTCACGTCCTGCAACGCATAGGCGCCGAGATCATGGAGCAGGCGGCCGCGCAGCCCGAGGATGCGGCCGGCGGCGTCGAGCGCAATCTCCATGGACCAATGCTGGTCGCGCTCCTGCACCGCATTGAGGAAATGCTCGCGCCGATCCTCGACCCATTTCACCGAGCGGCTGAGCAGCTTGGCGGACGCCACCACGGCGATATCTTCCGCGTAGACGCAGAGCTTCGGGCCGAAGCCGCCGCCCACGTCGGGCGTCGCAACGCGCAGGCGGTTCTCATCGAGACCGAGCAACGACGCGAGCGTATTGAACAGATCATGCGCTTTCTGGGTCGACGCATAAACGATCAAAGAACCATCCGACTTGCGGCTTTCGACCGCAATGCCGCGACCTTCGATCGAGTGCGCGCCGCCGCGATGGGGCCAGAAGCCCTCGCGGAAAATATGCGCGGCGTCGCGGAAGGCGGCATCAATGTCGCCAAAGCCGAGCCGGTACGACGAAATCACATTGGACGAAACCTCACGCCGCACCGCCGCGGCGCCAGCTAGCGCAGCCTTGCGGCAATCGGCAGCCGACGCCAGCACCTCGTAATCGACCTCGACCAGCGCGACAGCGTCCTCCGCCACATACCGGTCGGCCGCCAGCACGAGCGCCACCGGCTCGCCCACATAGGACACCTCGCCATCCGCAAGTGCGAAGGCCCAGCAGCGATCGAGCGGCGTGCCGGAATTCGATGTCCGCACCATACGGCGCTTCGCCATCGCGGGCGCGATATCGTCGAGTGTGAGCACGGCGAAGACGCCCGGCAGCGCCCGCGCCGCATCGCTGCGGACGGCTCGGATCAGTGCATGTGGGTGCGGGCTGCGAACGAACGCAGCGTGGAGCGGCTCCACGATTGCGATGTCGTCCACAAAGCAGCCGCGGCCGGTGAGCAACGCATGATCTTCCAGCCGCGGCAGGCGTGAACCAATCATTTCAGAGCCGATGTCCATTCACTGGAATCACGCCTAGGGTGGGCAAAGCCAACGGGTCCGGCCGGAGCCTGCCATCGGGCCGGCCAGAGGCCGGACCCGTTGGGCCGGCCCGATGACAAGCTCCGCGTGCCCACCGATTCCGTAGGTGGGCACGCTTCGCTTTGCCCACCCTACGCAGCTGCAGGTGCGAACCGATCATGTCAATTCGCGATCGCCTTGGCGGCCTTGGCGACGATATCCTTGGGCGTGGCGTAGATATCGGCTAGCAGCTTGTCGATTTCGCCAGCCGACACCGGACTGACGTCCGCCTGCAATTTCTCCGCATCGGCGAGAAATTCCGGGTCCTTCATGGTGGCGTCGAAAGCGGCGATCAGCGCTTGGCGGCGATCGTCGGGAATACCGGGGGGAGCCGCATAGGGGCGTGCCATTGCCTGCCCGGCAAGAATGAGGCGGACCATCCTGCTTTGCTCCTCACCCTTGACGAGGTCCATCACGGCCGGAACATCCGGAATGTCGGCCTCCTTGCGCAATCCGAACTGCACCGGCAAGTTGACCTTCTGGGTTTTCATCCAATCGGCATGCCGGGCCTTGGCGGTGCTCCAGGAGATGCCGCACATGCCGTTCACCTCGCCGCGCTCCATGGCGAGCGTGCCGTCATTGGTGCCGGGATAGCCGCTGACCAGCTTGAGCTTGGCGCCGAATACATTGCGCAAGACCATCGCAAAAATATCGGGATCGGCCTCCTTGCCGAGGCCGCCCACGGTGAACGGCTTCACCAGCATGTCGTCGAATGTCTTGATCGGCGATGTGTGCCACGTCATGCAGACGCTGACATCCGAGGATATGCTTCCGAGCCAGGACAGTCTGGTGGCATCGAACGGGGCATTGGCGAGCAGCGGCGCCACCGCCATGCTGCGCGAAAAGGTGCCGATGACGGAGCCGTCTTTCGGGGCCGCATTGTAGAGATAAAGCGTGGCACGCTCGCTGCCGGCGCCTTCGCGGTTCTGTGGAACGATACTGGGCTGCCCCGTGATGTGCTTGCCGAGATGCCGTGCCAACAGGCGGGCATAGAGATCGTAGCCGCCGCCGACGGAAAATCCGATGACCAGCGTGACGTTGCGACCGCGATAAAAATCCGCGACATCCTGAGCGCTGCCCGGACGCGCAAGCGCAGTGAGCGCCACGGCGGCAAATGCGAAGGTCAAATGAGCGATCAGTCCTCGCCTCATCGCATGTCCTCCACAAGACTTCTTCGCTCTGCCTGTCATTGCCCGGCTTGACCGGGCAATCCAGTATCCGCCGTCGCTGTCTACTGGATCGCCCGGTCAAGCCGGGCGATGACAGCATAGCGCGTGTCAACCAAATCGAAAAACGCTCTAATGCCGCGGAAACAGCGCCGGAAACTTGGCCCGCAATTGCGACCGCAGGTCGGCGCTCACATCGACGACGATCGGAAAAGTCTTGTTGAGTTTCTTTTCGTACGGGATGCAGGCGTCGACTAGGACGCGGTTATTGAAGTTTCCCGGCAGATAAAGCGGATCGCGCTTTGAAGCCCAGGCCTTCTGGATCAGGTCGATATCGGTCACCGGATCGAACCGCGTACACATCGCCCACAACACCTGATCGAGATCGCCGGCGTCCACGTCTTCGTCCACCACCACGGTCCATTTACCCGCATACGCGCCGCCCTGACAGTTCGATGCGATGTGGAGCGCATTGCGAGCGTGGCCCGGATAGCGCTGCCGGATCTGGATCGCGGTGAAGCGGGTCGCCGGCCCCGCCTCGTGGTTCCACACGCCGAGGACGTCCGGAATGCCGCTCGCTTCGAGCGCACGCCAGATCTGTGAGGCGCCGGCGATGCCCTTGAGAAGTCCGGTCTCGTCGACCGGCTTGTGCTGGGGTGCGCAGGTCAGGATCGGATGGTGGCGGTGGAGAATGGTTTTCACAGTGACGTAAGGCCGCGGCACCGTGTCGTCCGAGTAATAGCCCATCCACTCGCCGAATGGGCCCTCGGGCCGCACCTGTCCCGGCATGGACTCGCCCTCAATGGCGATTTCGCAATCGGCCGGAATTGGGAAACCCGTGTAAGGGCCGCGCACCACGTCGATCGGCTCGCCGCGCAGGCCGCCGGCGATGTCCATCTCGCCGATCTCCGGCAACGGGCTGGAGGAGAGCATGAACAGCAGCGGGTCCTGGCCGCACAAAATCACCACCTTCATGGGTTCGCCGCGCTCGAAATACTTGTCGCGGTGGATGCGTCCGTGCTTGCCCTCGGTGATCTGGCAGCCAACCGTTCGGCCGTCGTAGACCTGGGAACGATAGGCGCCGAGGTTGAACCAACCCTCGTCCGGATCCTGGGTAATGACGCAGTCGGCGGTGCCGATGAAGCGCGCCGTGTCGAGTTCATGATGCCGCGGCACCGGGAACCTGAGCACGTCGACGGCGTCGCCTTCGATCACGTTCTCGAAGATCGGCCCGTCCTTGACGTAGCGCGGCGGCAGAGGCTTGAGGTCGCGCATGCGCTCATGATAGCGCTGCACGATATCGACCTTGCGATCGTGCTCGAGCGGCAGTCCTAGCGTGAGGGCGATGCGCCGAATCGACGACAGCTGCCCGTAGAGCGTGCGGTATCCCTTCGGGTAACCCGGGACTTGGTCGAACAGGATGGCCGGCGCGTTGCCGCGGCTCTTTTCCGTCAGCATATGCGTGATGGCGCCCATCTCGACGTCCCAATGGGCGCCGTTGACGTGCTGCAACTCGCCCATCTGCTCGACCTGGTCGAGCCAGCCGCGTAAGCCGCGATATTGAACCCTGGATTCGGAATTGGCCGTGACCGCGAGGCTCATGATCGATTCCACTTATTTCAATCGCTTGTTATTTCAGCCGCTTGGCGGCGTCCTGCACGATGCCGAGATCGGCAAACTTGTTGACGTCAAAGCTTGCCTTGATGAAGCCGAGATCGCGGGTGAGATCGACGTTGCGCTGCAGCGCCGCGAGGTCCGGCAGCATGTTCGGATCGCGATAGTTGTCCTTGTTGGTGAAGACCCAGGAGAACCGCTCGGCCGGTTGCTTGGTGATGCGGGCACAGATCTCCATCGCCTCCTTGTGGTTCGCGGGATCGAGATACCAGCGCACGATGCGAAGCGAGTCCTCCATGAAATCCGTGAGTGCGGCGCGGTTCTTGTCGATGAAGATCTTGCGCGCTACCCAGATGGAGAACTGCGAAATCCCGATCGCCTCCTTGGTGTCGAACAGAGGCCGCCCGATCTTGCGCAATTCCGGATCGAGCGAGAACGGCAGCACCGCCGGCACGAGATCGACCTTCTTCTCGGCCAGCATGGCGCGCATGGTGGGAAACGGCGCTTCGACGATGGTATAGTCGCGCTTGTCCTCAAGCCCGTGCTTGCGCAGCATGGCGCGCATCGCGATATCGACCGCACTTCCGGCCGCGTTGGTGGCGACCGCCTTGCCTTTGAGGTCCTCGACCCTCTTGATCGGACCGTCCGCCAGCACCATGAATTCGTTGCTGTAGAAACCCGCATTACCGTCCTGGAACTCGTCGGCGATCACCCGCAGATCGTCCATGCCGGCGTTCTGGATCGCGATCGGCAGCGTCGGGTAGGTAAGATCGGCAATGTCAAGCTCGCCGGCCGCCAGTGCTGTAATCATCGGCGGGGTACCGGCAAACCGCGTGATCTCAAGCTGATAGGATTTGCCGAGGTTCTTGGCGAGATCCTTCTTCTCCATCAGCATGGAAGCCCAGTTCGCGATCGGAACCACATAGGACAGGCGGATTTTCACTGGGTCGGCGGCCTGGGCCGCGCCGAACAGGCCTGCGCCCAATAGGGTCACGGCAAGTGCGGCAGCCAGTCCTGTCCTTGCGAAACGCATGATCTCCTCCCGAAGCGCGAATTTTAGCGCGAAGCAACGCTTGGCGACATTTGTCCCGCGAAAGCGGTTGGTTGGCAAGACCGCGGGGCCGTGCATAATCGTCGCTTTTGCTGCGTCATCTTTCGGAGACGAGCGACGGGGCCGTCGCCCTGCACACGATCAACTCTCCCAAGGCCGCAGACGTCTGGTGCTTCGGACGTTTCTGATGATCACAACTTGGCCTTCGACTTCGTAAAAGATGCGATATTGAAATCGTTCGACCAATTTCGCGCGCACCTTCCCATCGTGGACAATCGGTGCCAAATTCGGTCGCTTCGCAATGGCCGCAATCGTTCGCTCGATCGCGGCAGCGACAGTTGCGGCTGCGACGGGGTTGTCTTTCGCGATATACGTACAAATCTCATCGATCTCAGCGAATGCTGTTTCAGTGAGTCGAACGCTCATGCACGTCGGTAACGATCGAAAATTGCTTTCACTTGGTCCTCCGTCGCGAATTTTCCTTGCCGCACGTCTTCGGCACTGCGCGACAGCGCGTCGAAATCGTCAGGGGACAGCTGCTGCAAAACCGCGAATTGCTCTTCGATCGTCGCCAATGACGCAACGGCCTCCTCCTGCGCCTCGGGAGGCCAAGTCAACACGCGATCGAGCATTGCCTTTACTTGATCCTTGGTCATGGTAGGCACCATGGCATGCAACGGGCTTCCCCGATCAGGCCCTCGATATCCAGGTCCTCCCCCAGTCCTGCATCCAGTTCCCTAAGACCGATTTCGATTTCAGCGCGTAATTCAGCAAGCGCATCAATTCGTTCAAGCAGTTCGCGCCCGAGTTGCTCCTGCGCCGCTTCCGGGAGGTTCGCGGCCTTTGATATTGCCAATTCAAGCGTCTTCACCACGTTATCCTCGTTTGAGCCGGTAACGACCGAAAATCGCTTTCACTTGATCGTGCGTCGCAAACTTCCCTTGCCGAACGTCTTCGGCGCTGCGCGACAGCGCTTCGTCGATTTTCGCCCAAAAAGTGTCCATCTCTTCGTCGGACACGAACTCGCCGCGCCGAGCCTGCTCCAGACCCTCGCGCACTGCCGCCCGCTCCTCGTCATTCATGACGTAGACGCCATTGCGCCGAGCTTCGATTTCGCGCGCAATCTTTGCGAGCTCTTCTTGGTCCTCTTGACGCCCGGAGCGCCCGTTTTCCAACACTGCGTGTATCTGTTCTCTTATCACTTCTAAATGATACCACATTGAGGGGATCACGCATGGCGGAAATTTCTGAAATCAGACACTCGCCCCCTCCTGCGCCTCCTGATGCCACATCAACAACCGCCGCCGCACCAACGCCATCGCGGCCACGAGGCCATAGCCGATGACCGCAATCTCCACGATACCGGCGAACACGCCGCGCGAATTAGCGAAACGCGAGGCCTGCATCATGGCGCCGCCGAGGCCGTAGCCGCCCATCTGCATTTCGGTCACCACCACCACGATCAGGGCGATCGGCAGGGCGACCTGCAGACCGGTGAGGATTTGCGGCAGGGCGGCGGGTAGCAGGATTTGCCACAGCAGTTCCCGATCCCCGGCGCCCATGTTGCGGGCCGACCACAGGAGTTCCTTCTCGACGCTCGCGATGCCCGCAATGGTGGCGGTCACCACTGGAAAAATGGCGTCCAGCACCACCATGGTGATCTTCGAGACGTCATAAAGCCCGAGCCATAGGATCACCACCGGCAAGAACGCGATCTTCGGCATCGGGAAGCCGACTGAAATGATCGGATCGAAGAACCAGCGCGCTGCCGTGTTGCGCGCCATGGCGGTGCCCAGCAAGACGCCGCCGACCGCCGCGATGGCAAAGCCCGTGAGTGCGCGATAGAGCGTCACCCCGATATTGATGAAGAGGTCGCCGCCAAACGCGTCATCGTAGATGCGCTGGGCCACCGCGCTTGGCGCCGGCAACATGAACGGCGTGACGGCGCCGCTGTGGGCAAAGATTTCCCAAGCTGCAAGCAACGCAACAATCGGCGCGAGGCGGGCCGCGCTCCAGGCAAGGCGGCGCATGGTGTCGGTCACTCCCGCCATCGCAGCACCCGCTCCACCACCGACTGATAGGCGCGATCGAACAGGAAGCCGATGAACGCCACGGTCAGCACCACCGCAAACATCGCCTCATAGGAGCCATTGGCGCCAAGATAACCGATCAGGTAGCCGAACCCTTGCCGCGCCACGATCAGCTCGGAACTCACCAGCAGAATAAACGAGAGCGCCAGCGCGGTGCGAACGCCATTGACAAGTTCCGGCAGCGCACTCGGTACCACCACGTCCCAGATCATGCGCAGCCGATGGGCGCCCATGCTGCGGGCGGACCATATGAGGTGCCGGTCGCTGCCGCGCGCGCCATTATAAGCTCCGATAGTGACCGGCAGCGTGCAGCCGAGAAAGATCAGCAGGATTTTCGAGCCGTCGCCGAAGCCGAGCCAAAGCACGGTGACCGGAATCAAAGCCGATTTCGGCATCGGATAGAACAGCTCTACCAGCGGCCCGAGCATGGCATTCACGGGCCGCGAGCTTGCCATGACGATGCCGAGTGCGCCGCCGATGGCGATCGCGAGCGCAAGGCCGGCGCCGGCGCGGTAGAGCGAGGACAGCCCGTTGGTGACAAGCTCGCCCGATTGAACGAGTTCAATCCAGGCTTGCGCGACGTCGGTGAGCGGCGGCAACGCCAGCGACGAAACGAGATGCAGGCGCGACGCCGCCTCCCAGGCCAACGCCAGGATCAGCAGAGGCGCGTAGCGAACGACAACAGTCCGGGGCGCCGCAAGGCTCGTCATGACGGCCGTTTCTCGAGCGCCTTGATGGCCTCCTCGCGGACCAGGTTCCAGACCTCGTCGACCTTGTCCACGAACATCTTGGTGCGGTGAACCTCCGGGTCGTTCTTGTCAAACCGTGTGTCCACAACGGTCTTGATGCGCCCGGGTCGCGCCGACATCACGGCGACACGCTCAGCGAGGTAGACCGCCTCGTGCACGTCGTGGGTGACGAAGATCACGGTCTTGCGCGTCTTTTCCCAGATGGCGAGCAACTCGCTCTGCATCAGGCTGCGGGTCTGCGCGTCGAGCGCGCCGAACGGCTCATCCATCAGCAGCATGCGGGGGTCGAAGGCGAGCGTGCGGGCGATGGCGGCGCGCTGTTTCATGCCGCCCGAAAGCTGCGACGGATAGCTCTCCTCGAACCCCGTCAGGCCGACCAGATCGATGAAGGCTTGCGCCCGCTTCTCCCGCTCTTCACGCCGCAAGGGCTGGCGTTCGAGCCCATAGAGCACGTTCTTGCGCACCGTCTTCCACGGGAACAGCGCGAAATTCTGGAACACAATGCCGCGGTCTGGCCCGGGCCCGGTCACCGGCTTGCCGTCGACCAGGATCTTTCCGGTCTCGATCGGCAGAAATCCGCCGATCAAATAAAGCAAGGTCGATTTGCCGCAACCGGAGGGGCCCAGCAAAGCGAGGAATTCGCGCTCCGGCACTTCGAGGGTCACGTTTTCGAGCGCCAGCACGTCCCGACCAACCGACGGACGATAATGGTGGCAAACGTCCTTGACGATGATCTGCGCCGGACCGCTCATGGGTATCCCTGGAGCATTTCGGTTAGAACAGACTACCCTGTCCGGGATCGCTGCGCCGCGTTTTCCGCCGTACCGGCTGCGCGCTCGAAGGAGGGCCGCTTAAGGCCCGGGCTTCCGCCGTCGCCCGTACGCGCCCGTCGGCGAACTCGATGTCGAGCCGGACGCCCGGATTGATCGCCGCCGCGGCGCGCAGCGGCCGGCCGGTCGCGCCGCGCACCAGCGCAAAGCCACGCTCCAGCACGCCATGATAGGACAGCGCCGTGAGCAGCTGGGTGGCGCGGTCAAGCCGCGCGTACCGAAGGTCGATCAGCGTCGTGATCGCTCGCTCGGCCCGCGACAGCAGCACGCCGACCCGCTCGCGGGCGCGCGCGACGCGCACGCGCTGTGCTTCGGCGTTGGCGCGCAAGCCTGCGGCGAGCCGGACCGAGGCGGCGAGAAAGCGCTCGCGCCGGCGTTCGCGCTGCATCCGCACGCACTGGCTTGCGCGCGCCGCGAACGCGGCCACCCGCTCTTGGTCGCGCTTGATGCGGTCCATCAGCGTTTGCGGTATCAGTCGCCCAGCGATGCCCGAGTAGGCCCTGTGGTGCACGTGTGCGTTGGCGATGAGCGCCCGCGGCAGCCGGTCGGCCGCGCCGTCGAGGCGTTGGCGCGGCAGCGCCAACAGCATATCGGCGGAAGGCAGCGCACGCGCTGCGGCGCGCAGTTCGGTGCGGCGGTGGTCTTGGCCGCGCGCCCAGCATGAGAGCGCACGGCGCGCCAAGCCGTCGGTGCGGCCGATCAGCTCCGACTTCACCGGAACAGCAATTTCGGCCGCTGCGGTCGGAGTTGGAGCACGACGATCGGAGGCGAAATCTATCAGCGTCACGTCAGTCTCGTGGCCGACGGCCGAAATGAGAGGGATCAGGCTGTCGGCCACGGCCCGCACCACGATCTCTTCATTGAAGGACCACAAATCCTCGATCGATCCACCGCCGCGGGCCACGATCAGAAGATCGGGCCGCGGGATCCCGTCATCGCCCGCAAGTGCGTTAAAGCCGCGGATCGCGGCGGCGATCTCTTCGGCCGCACCATCGCCTTGCACCCGTACCGGCCACACCAGCACATGGCGCGGAAACCGTTCCGCGAGACGATGCAGAATATCGCGAATCACTGCCCCGGTCGGTGACGTGACGACGCCGATGACGGTCGGGAGGTAGGGCAGGAGTTGCTTGCGCGCCTCGTCGAACAGGCCCTCCGCCGCTAGCTTCTTTTTGCGCTGCTCCAGCAGTGCCATCAGGGCGCCGAGACCCGCGGGCTCCAGGCTCTCGATCACGATCTGATAGGTCGAGCGTCCCGGAAAGGTGGTGAGCCGGCCGGTCGCCACAACCTCGAGCCCTTCCTCGGGCTTGATGCGCATGCGGCCAAACGCGGTTTTCCAGACGACCGCGTCAATCCGCGCGCCTTCGTCCTTAAGAGCGAAATAGGCATGGCCCGAGGAGTGCGGCCCACGATATCCGGAGATCTCGCCGCGTACCCGCACATGACCGTAAGTGTCCTCGACGGTGCGCTTGAGCGCTGCCGAGAGTTCAGAGACGGTCCATTCCGGAATGTTGATGCGCGGTTCGTCCATATGAAAGCCGGTATCCGACATAAGCCGGGCTCAGTCCAGTTGGATGTTCATTTGCCGGTTCTTCCTGTGCCCAACCCGGCGCATCCGCCTTGACCAGCTTGCGGTGGGGCGGCGCCATGCTACATCACCGGCCGTCCCTTCTCGCCGCGGCGGTGTTCATGAACATACTCATTCTTGGCTCGGGCGGACGCGAACACGCGCTGGCCTGGAAGCTTGCCGCAAGTCCGTTGACGGATCGGCTCTATTGCGCGCCCGGCAATGCAGGCATCGCCAAGGAGGCCGAATGCGTCGACCTCGAACATTGCGATCACCAGGCGATCATCGCGTTCTGCAGGGCCAATGCGATCGACTTCGTGATGGTCGGTCCGGAAATCCCGCTGGTGGCCGGCATCGTCGATGATCTCGAAGCCGCCGGCATCAAGACCTTCGGCCCATCCCGGGCCGCTGCCCGGCTTGAAGGCTCGAAGGGCTTCACCAAGGACCTCTGTCGCGCCAACAACATCCCGACGGCCGCCTATCAGCGCTTCACCGCCGCCGCGCCGGCTAAGGAATATGTGCGGCGCGCGGGCGCGCCGATCGTGATCAAAGCCGACGGGCTCGCGGCCGGCAAGGGCGTGGTGGTAGCGACGACACTCGCCGAGGCCGAGGCAGCTGTCGACATGATGTTTGGCGGCGCGTTGGGCGCCGCCGGCGCCGCGGTCGTGGTCGAGGAGTTTCTCGCTGGCGAAGAAGCCTCCTTCTTCGTCCTCTCCGACGGCGACAATGTCGTGCCCCTTGCCACCGCTCAGGACCACAAGCGCGTCTTCGACAGTGACCACGGCCCCAACACCGGCGGCATGGGCGCGTATTCGCCGGCGCCGGTTATGACCCCTGAGCTTGAGCGGCGCGCGCTCGACGAGATCGTGCTCCCGACCATCCGAACCATGAAGGCGATGGGAACACCGTACAAGGGCGTGCTCTATGCCGGATTGATGATCACCGACGCCGGGCCGAAACTCATTGAATACAATGTCCGGTTCGGCGATCCGGAATGTCAGGTGCTGATGTTGCGCCTGATGTCGGACCTCCTGCCCGCGCTGATCGCCGCGCCTGACGGCGTACTCAAAAACTTCGCGCTACGCTGGTATCCGGAAGTGGCGCTCACCGTCGTCATGGCCGCCAAGGGCTACCCGGGAAACTACGTCAAAGGTTCGGAAATCGCGGGTCTCGCCGACGCGGAAAAAATCGAAGGCGTCGAAATCTTTCACGCCGGCACCCGCCTTGAGGACAGCCGCATCCTTGCCAATGGCGGCCGGGTGCTCAACGTTTGTGCGCTCGGCAAGACGATAGCACAGGCGCAGGCGCGGGCCTACGCGGCGGTCGACAAGATCGTGTGGCCGGAGGGATTCTGCCGACGCGACATCGGGTTTCGGGCGGTGGAAAGGGATCACACAGCACGTTAGTTTGGCGGCGCTGGATTCCTTCCCAGCTTGGACTTATATGTGAGCGATCTTATTGAAACGGATCGCATCATGACTGTCATCATAGCTGACGAGGAGACCGATCGGCTGGTGCGGCAACTCGCCGAGCGTACCGGCGAGCCCATTGACGTGGCTGTCCGACGGGCGGTGTTCGACCGTCTCCAACGGGTGCCGCCGTGTGAGGAAGATGTGGTACGCCGTAAGCGTGTTCTTGCCGAGTTGCTTGCTTTTTTCGATTCACTGCCACGTATCAATGAGCATCTGACTGATGACGAAATAATTGGCTACGATGAAAATGGATTGCCTGTCTGATGGTCGTAGATACTTCGGCTCTCCTCGCAATCATGCTCAATGAGGACTGTTCAAAGGCGGTGATTTCTCGCAGACGGATTTGACACCCGCCTGGCAGCGCTGAGAAGCCCGATGCCCGATCTCGCCGATCTCTATCCGGGTTTCGCCTCGCACTGGATCGATACCTCGGCCGGAAAAATCTTCGCGCGCACCGGCGGCAGCGGGCCGCCCCTGATGCTGCTCCATGGTTACGCGCAGAGCAACGTGATGTGGCACAAGGTGGCGGGCGACCTGGCGGCGCATTTCGCGCTCGTGATCCCGGACCTGCCGGGCTACGGCTGGTCGGCGGTGCCCGACGCCGGCCCCGATCACGCGCCCTACACCAAGCGCGCCATGGCGGCCGCCATGGTCGACGTGATGGAAACGCTCGGCCATGCGCGATTCAACCTCGCCGGACATGACCGCGGCGGCCGCGTCTCCTATCGGCTGGCGCTCGACCACCCGGGACGGCTGATCAGGCTCGCGACGCTCGACATCGTGCCGACCTATGCCATGTGGCACGACCTCGACGCACGCCTCGCCTATCGGATTTGGCACTGGACGTTCCTGGCGCTGCCGGGGCCTGGCCCGGAAAACATCATCGGCCGGGGCGCGGTCGCTTTCTGGGACTGGAAGACGGCGCCCGGTACCAAGGCCAAGAGTCTTGCGGCTTTCGATCCGCGCGCGCTGGCCCACTATCGCGCATTCTTCTCCGATCCGCTGCGCATCCATGCGACCTGCGAGGATTACCGCGCTGGCCGCACCACCGATCTCGCCCATGACGAGGCTGACCGCGCGGCGGGACGGAAGATCGCCTGTCCGATGCTGGCGCTCTGGGGTGCGAGCGGCATTCCGAGCGAGACCAAGAGCCCGCTGGACACGTGGCGCGAATGGGCGAACGACGTGCGCGGCTTCGCGATCGACTGCGGGCACTATCTGCCGGAGGAAAATCCGCAGGCGACCGCCAAAGCGCTTCTCGATTTCTTCGCCGGCCGGTAGAGCGGATTTCGGTGGACCGAAATCACGTGTAGGGTGGGCAAAGGCGCGCTCTTCACGCCGTGCCTACCGGCTGCGGCGTTGGTGGGCACGCGGAGCCTGTCATCGGGCCGGCCGAAGGCCGGACCCGTTGGCTTTGCCCACCCTACGTTGCTAGAGCCTCGTACAGCGCACCATGGCCATCATCGATCGCCAGCAAGCCTTCACAGGCACCAAGGACGTGGCCGCGCCATTGCGCTTCGACGCAGCCCGGCTCGAAACTTGGCTTACAGCCCATGCGCCGGAGTTTTCCGGACCGCTCACGGTGCGCCAGTTCAAGGGAGGCCAGTCAAATCCGACCTATCTGCTCGAAACACCAGGCCGCCGCTACGTGCTGCGGCGCAAGCCGCCCGGCAAGCTGCTGCCGTCGGCGCATGCGGTCGACCGCGAATTCCGAGTCATCTCGGCGCTCTACCGCCAGGACTTCCCGGTGCCGGAGCCGATCGTCTATTGCGACGATGCGGACATCGTCGGCACGCCGTTTTTCGTCATGGCCTATGTCGACGGTCGCATCTTCTGGGAGCCGCACTTGCCGGGCTCGAACCCGGCCGAGCGCACCGCCGTATACGATGCCGCCAATGCGACGATCGCGTGCCTGCATTGCTTCGATCCGGCTGTGATCGGGCTTGCGGATTACGGCCGCGGTGAGAATTATGTTGCCCGCCAGGTTGAGCGCTGGTCGAAGCAATATCGCGCTTCGGAGACGCAGACGATCGACGATATGGAACGGCTGATCGTATGGCTGCCGAACCAGTTGCCGCCGCCAGGGCCGGTGCGACTGGTCCACGGCGATTTTCGCCTCGACAATACGATCCTGGCGCCGGCCGCCCCCAAAGTGCTCGCGGTCCTCGATTGGGAACTCTCGACGCTCGGCGATCCACTTGCCGATTTTTCCTATCACCTGATGAAATACCACATGCCGCCGACCGATAGCGGCGGCGGCACCGGCTCGCTGGTCGGCCACGACCTCCGGGCGCTCGGCATCCCGTCCATGGAGGAATACGTGGATGCCTACGCGGCGCGTACCGGCCTCGATCCGCGCCCGCATCTGAATGCCTATTTGGCCTACAACTTCTTCCGTATCGCGGCGATCCTGCAAGGGATTGCCGGGCGGGTGAGGGACGGCACCGCGACCAGTGAGCACGCCGCTGCAAGGGCCCTCATGGTGCGCCCGTTGGCGGCAACGGCGTGGTCGTTCGCCCGCGCGGCGGGCGGGCGATGAAAACCGTCGCGCTGGCGCTCGGCGCCGGTGGCGCGCGCGGGCTGTCCCATATCGCGGTGTTCGAGGCGCTTGACGAGCTGGGCGTCAAGCCAGTCTCGATTGCTGGCTCCTCGATCGGCGCGGTAGCGGGCGCGGTCTATGCGGCCGGCATGAACGGCAAGGCGCTCCGTCGCCACGTCATCGATCTTGCCCACAATCGCGCCGAGGTGTGGCGCCGCCTGATGCTGGCGCGCGCCGGCACCATAGGGGACATGTTTAGCGGCGATTTCACCGCCGCCGTGCGGCTCGACGCCGAAAAACTCATCGCGCAGTTCCTTAACAATCTCGTGCCGGATGATTTCGCCGCGCTCGGCATTCCGCTTGCCGTGGTGGCGTCCGATCTTTACGGCCGGCGCGAGGTGGCGTTCACCACCGGCCCGCTGAAGCCGGCGCTTGCAGCCTCGATCGCGCTGCCCACCATCATGCGGCCCGTGGTACTCGGCGAGCGCGTGCTGATCGACGGCGGCGCCACCAATCCGCTGCCGTTCGACCTGTTGCGCGGGCTCGCGGATATTATCGTGGCGGTAGACATCTCGGGGCCACCGGCCGAGGACAAGAAGGGCGTCCCTAACGCTATCGAGTCGCTTTACGCGACGGTGATGGTGATGACGAGTTCGATCATCAACGAAAAGCTCAAGCACGAAGCGCCCGATCTGCTGGTGCGGCCGAATGTCGGCATGTTCCGGACGCTCGATTTCTTCCAGGCGAGCGCCATCCTGCGGGTCGCGGAGGCATCGAAGACGGAATTGAAGGCGAAGCTGGAGGCGTTGCTTGCGATGTGATTCCTTCTGAAGCGTCTCAATTTATCCTATAGATAAAATACACCGTAGCTCAGCGACCGATGTCGATGATCTGATTCAGTGTCTCGCAAGCGATCGCGAAGTACTCCTCCGGCACCTGCTTCCAGGGGTGCGGCCTCGCACCCCTGGCGCGCCAATCGAAAGACTTCGGCTGATGGCCCAATATATAGCTCGCGGCGGCTTTGGGGCCTCTGAACTTCACCGCAAAGGGATTGGTCTCGTTGAACGAAGCGGTTGTCATCGGCAAGCCGATGACAATGCCGGTTCGATCGTTGAACTCTTTTGGAGAAAGCACGACGAGCGGGTGGACGTCCCTCATCTCTCGACCGGCCTGGGGATTACAATCGATCCAGATCATGTCGCGCCGGTCCGGGCACCACGACTTGCGCGCGGCCACTAAAGCGCCTCACCCCCGACGGGCCTGGTCGCCATGGCCTCGCCGCCATGCAGCGCCGGATCGAATGCGGATAACTTTTGCGCCAGCGTCAACTTCGGCGTGCCGATCGCCCTGACCAACACGTTCGAGTCCTGCGCCGACACTTCGACTGGCTGGCCGACTCTAAAACGAGCCGACCGCGCCACGGCCGCGGGAATCCGCACAGCAAGGCTGTTTCCCCATTGCTGGACAGTGAGTATTGTAGTCTTAGCCATCGCAGATCTCCCATGTATCAACTAGTATCTACATCGAAACGTGACTGTCAACTCCCTCGTTCTGGCATTCTCGAAATCACCGCCGTTCCGCAAAGAAACCGTGCAGCAGGGCAGCCGCCTCCTGCTCGGCCATACCGCCATAGACCTCCGGCCGATGGTGGCAGGTCGGCGAGGCGAAAAACCGCACGCCGTTATCGACCGCGCCGCCTTTGGGATCGGTGGCCGCGTAATAGAGCCGGCGGATGCGAGCGAGCGACAGCGCACCCGCGCACATGGTGCAGGGTTCCAGCGTCACATAGACGTCGCAGCCGGTGAGGCGCTCGGTGCCCAGCGCCGCGGCCGCCGCCCGCAGCGCCAGCATCTCGGCGTGCGCCGTGGGATCATGGTCGGCGAGCGTGCGGTTGCGGGCGCGTGCAATCACCTCGCCGTCGCGCACGACCACGCACCCAACCGGTACCTCGCCGTCCGCCGCCGCGGCCCGGGCCTGCACCAATGCCAGATCCATAAAAGATGCCACGCTCGTTATCGCCCGCAATCTCTGCTATCAGCCGGCATGCTTATCGACGAATGCAGCTATGACCCGCAAGAACAATGACCGCCGCGGCGGGGCAAACAGTCCCGTATCGCAAAACATCTCTTCTCCCTCTCCCCGCTCGCGGGGAGAGGGTCGGGGTGAGGGGACCTTTCCACAAGCTCAGACTCGCGGAGAGGCCCCCTCACCCGCCCCCTCCCTTCCCTCCCCCGCAAGCGGGGGAAGGAAGGGAGGGGGCGACCTCTCCCCGCAAGCGGGGCGAGGTGAAGATCGCATCGCCAAGGTGATGGCGCGGGCGGGCCTGTGTTCGCGTCGCGACGCCGAAGCGTGGATCGCAGCGGGCCGCGTCGCCATCAATGGCAGCACCGTTTCGTCTCCGGCCGTGAACGTGACGGCGCGAGATCGCATCACGGTCGACGGCAAGCCGCTGCCGCGGCGGGAGCGCACGCGGCTGTTCCTCTATCACAAGCCGGTCGGCCTCGTGAGCACCAATGCGGATCCGCAGGGGCGCGCGACCGTGTTCGATGCGTTACCCAAAAATCTGCCGCGGCTGTTGAGCGTCGGGCGGCTCGATATCGGCACCGAGGGGCTGCTGCTGCTCACCAATGATGGCGGACTCGCCCGGGTGCTGGAACTGCCGGACACGGCCTGGGTCAGGCGCTACCGGGTCCGCGCCCATGGCCGGGTCAGCCAAGGCGAGCTGGACAAGCTGCGCGACGGCATCACCATCGAGGGCATCCACTACGGGCCGATCGAGGCGACGCTTGAGCGCGAGCAGGGCGCCAATGTGTGGCTCTCCTTCGCGATCCGCGAGGGCAAGAACCGCGAGGTGCGCAACGTGCTGCGCCACCTCGGTTTGCAGGTCAACCGCCTGATCCGGGTCGAGTTCGGGCCGTTCGGGCTCGGCGAACTTGCTGAAGGCGCCATCGAGGAGGTCGAGACCGGAAATCTGCGCAAGCAGCTCGGCGCCCGCATCATCGATGAGGCCGATTGCGATTTCATCGGGCCGGTCGCCGAGCGGCCGGCCGAGCCAGCACCGAGCCGAGAAGAGCGCCGGGAGCAGCGTCGCGCGCTTCGCGACCGGGACCGTCCGCGCGATGATCGCCGAGGCGAGAAGGCTTCCGGTCAACGCGACAGTGACGATCGCCGGCCGTACCGCAAATCCCGCGGCGAGCGCGACGACCGCCCCGAAAAGCCGCCCGGTCGCCCGCGCCGCGGCCATGCCTGGCGTAAGGACGATGCCCCGCTGCGCCGAACCTATCGCGGCTCGCGGCGTGCGGAACTCAAGATCGCGGACGAGGCGCGGCCCGACAAGCGCGCCGGCCTGCTGACCGACAAAAAGGGCCGCCACGTCCTGGTGGAGCGGTTCGGCACGAAAAAGGAAAAGCCGGAATCCGCCACGGCACCGGTCCGCGGACGCCCACCGCGCAGTCGTCCGCCGCGCGACCGCGCGTCCGGCCCGCGACCGTCGCGGCCCAAATTTTCCCAATCGCGACCCGCGGAGCCCGGATCAGAGGGACCACGAAAATTCGGGTCGAAAAAGCTCAGGCCACGCCCCGACGGCCCCCGAAAGGGCCGGCCAGGAAAATTCGGTCCGCGCTCACCCCATCCGCGACCGTCGGGGCCACGACCGTCCGGTCCGCGTCCGCCGCGGGATCGCTGAATGCGCATCGTCGGCGGCCGGCTCGGCGGGCGCACGCTGGCGGCGCCCAAGTCGCAAAACGTACGGCCCACCGGCGACCGCTTGCGTGAATCTCTCTTCAATATCCTGGCGCACCGCTATGACGACCCGATCACCGGCGTGCGCGTCCTCGATCTCTTCGCCGGCACCGGCGCGCTCGGCCTGGAGGCCATGTCGCGCGGCGCCGCCTTCGCACTTCTCATCGATGACGGAGCCGAAGCGCGGGCGTTGATCCGGCACAACGTGGAAGCGCTCGGCTTGGGCGGCGTCACGCGCATCTTCCGCCGCGACGCCACCAGGCTCGGTGCGGTGCACCCGAACGAACCGTTCGGTCTCGTATTTCTCGATCCACCCTATCGCAAGGGGCTCGCGGAAAAATCGCTCACGTCGCTGCGAGACGGCACTTGGCTCGCGGCCGGCGCGCTCGTGATTGTCGAGGAGGCGACGGATGCGGCGTTTGCGGCGCCGGATGGCTTCGCGGAGATCGAGCGGCGGAGCTATGACGACACGGAGTTTACTTTTTTGCGGGTGTCGTAGCCGCCGATGACGGCATCAATCCGCGCTGATGCCCGCCGCCCGGATCGGCTTCGCCCAGCGTTCGATGTCCTCGGGCAGGAATTTCGCCAAATATTCCGGCGTGCGTTGCTCCGCCGGCATTATTTCGAGGCCAAGCTCTTCCAGCCGTTTGCGCAGTGTCGGGCTTTCGAGCGACTGGTTCACGGCGGCGTTGAGCTTGCGGACGATGGCTTCGGGCGTTCCTTTGGGCAAGAAGAACGCGTTCCACACGCTCGCCTCGACTCCCGCGACGCCCTGCTCGCCCGAGGTCGGGACCTCCGGAATGATCGCGACGCGGTGCGACGACAGCACGGCGATCGGCTTCAAGGCGCCTTGCTTTGCCAATTGGGCGCCGGTCTGGATGGTGTCGCACATGTAGTCGATGCGCCCACCCATCAGATCCTGGATCACCGGGCCCGCACCGCGATAGGGCACGTGGGTGATGTTGACCCCGACCGCGAGATTGAACAGCACGCAAGGCAAGTGGGTGCCGGTGCCGACGCCAGCGGAGCCGAACTGGGCCTTGCTTTCATTGGCCTTGAGCCAAGCGACGAATTCCTTGAGCCCGTTCACCGGCAGGTCCTTACGGGCGTTGAGGATGCGCGGCGATTCGGAGACGAGGCCGACCGGGGTGAAATCGGTGACCGAATTGTAGAGCGGCTTCTTGTAGAGCGACTGGTTGTAGGCGTGGGTGCCGGAATTGCCGATCATGAAGGTGTAGCCGTCGGGCGCCGCATGGGCGACGCGTACGCCCGCCGTCATGCCTGCGCCGCCGCCGATGTTCTCCACAATGACGTTCTGCCCGAGAATCTCTCCGATCGCCTGCGCCTGCAGCCGCGCTGAAATATCGACGCCGCCGCCCGGCGCGAACGGCACCACCAACGTGATGGTGCGCGTCGGCCATTCCTGCGCGGCTGCGGGCGAGAGCGCGAAGGCCGCGATGATCAGTCCCGTCATGGTCCGTCGCATCGGCTCTCCCTTGCGTTGCGCCGCTTCGGATGTCGGTGCGCACTATAGCGATTTGCCTTGAGATGGGCGACAGGGCGCTGGGACCGCGGGCGTCCCGCCCGCGGTCCCAGCGCTACCTACGCCCAAACAATCGCTCGATATCGGCGAGCTTCAATTCCACATAGGTCGGGCGGCCATGATTGCATTGGCCGGAATTCGGCGTCGCCTCCATTTCGCGCAGCAGCGCGTTCATCTCCTCAGGTCGCAGGCGTCGTCCCGCCCGCACCGAGCCGTGGCACGCCATGGTGGCGGCAACGTGCATGAGGCGGCGTTCGAGCGGCAGCGCTTCGTCCCATTCGGCCATGTGCTCGGCGAGATCGCGCACCAGGGCGGTGCTGTCGATCTCGCCCAGCAGCGCCGGCGTTTCGCGCACCGCGATCGCGCCGGGTCCGAAGGGCTCGACGGCAAGGCCGAAGCGGGCGAGTTCGCCGGCGCGCGCGACGAGACGCGCGACGTCCGCTTCGTCGAGTTCGACGATGTCGGGGATCAGCAGCATCTGCCGCGCCACCCCGGACTTCTCCAGCGCCGCTTTCATACGCTCATAGACGAGCCGTTCATGGGCGGCATGCTGGTCGACGATGACGACGCCGTCGCGGGTCTGCGTCACGATATAGGTCTCGTGCACCTGCGCACGGGCGGCGCCGAGCGGGCGGTCGAGGAGATCCGGATCGGCGTTGATCATGGCGACGCGGACGTCGGCCGATGGCGCGCCCACATCGAATGCCGCCTGTGCGCCGCTTTCGAATCCGGCCGGCGCGGCGTTATCGTATGCCGTTTGCGTACCGTTGTTATAAGCCGACTGCGCGGAACCGGTCGGTACGGCCCCGCCTTGCATCGGAGTCGCGGGCCGCGCCGGCGCCCCCTCCCAATCCCTCCCCCGCATGCGGGGGAGGGTCGGGGAGGGGGTGTTCGGGCGCGGCACGTTGGGGCGGAAAGCCGAGACCGTAGCGGCACCTCCGGTCGAAGCCGCCCGTCCGCTCTCGCGCGACAGCGCCTCCCGCAGGGCGCCCACCATCATGGCGCGCACCAGGCCGGAGTCGCGAAATCGCACCTCGGTCTTGGCCGGATGAACGTTGACGTCGACTTCGCGCGGATCGAGGGTGACGAACAGCGCCACCACCGGATGGCGGTCGCGCGGCAGATAGTCCGCATAGGCGGCGCGCACGGCCCCGAGCAGGAGCTTGTCGCGCACTGCACGGCCGTTGACGAAAAGATAGAGGCCGAGCGCATTGACCTTGCTGTAGGTCGGCAGCCCGGCAAAGCCTTCGAGTGAGAATCCGTCGCGACCCGCCGCGACCGCGATTGCATTGGCACGAAACTCCGCCCCCAGCACGTCGCCGAGCCGGGCCAGCCGTCCGGTGGCGTCCGGCAGCGCCGCCGCCCAGGTGACCGGTGCGCGTTCCTCGCCTGCCAGCGTGAACCCGACATCTGGACGGCTCATGGCAAGCCGGCGCACGACATCGCGGATCGCCTCCGCCTCGGTACGGTCGGTCTTGAGGAATTTGAGCCGCGCCGGCGTCGCATAGAACAGGTCACGCACCTCGACGCAGGTGCCCGGCCCGAGCGCGCCGGGTTTCACGTCGGACTTTGCGCCACCGTCGACCGTAATCGTCCAGGCATGGGGCTCGGCTGCATGGCGAGTGGTGATCGCAAGCTTGGCCACCGCGCCGATCGACGGCAGCGCCTCGCCGCGGAATCCGAGCGTGCGGATCGCGAGGAGATCGTCGTCGTCGAGCTTCGAGGTGGCATGGCGCTCGACCGCCAGCGCGAGGTCCGCCCGGGTCATGCCGACGCCATCATCCGCAATGCGTATGAGCCGCCGCCCACCTCCATCGGTGAGAATGTCGATCCTGCGGGCGCCGGCATCGAGCGCGTTCTCGACGAGTTCCTTGACCACGCTCGCAGGCCGCTCCACCACCTCGCCGGCGGCGATGCGGTTGATAGTGGCGGGATCGAGTTGGCGAACCGGCATGGGGGCGACTCAGATGACGACGGCGCACATCATAGGCAAACGTCGTAGGGTGGGCAAAGCGGCCCGGGACGTTGCCGTTTTGGCACGGCGCTCGTTCCGCTTTGCCCACGCGGTAAGGTCTGGCCGCGTGCATCTAAGTGCAGGGCCGGACCGCGTGGGCAAAGGCGGCCCCAGCGCGGTGTGCCGACTAAATCTCGGGGGGCCGCCTTTGCCCACCCTACACGGACGTTGCCCCAACGGTCCTCATTCCTCCACAGGCTTCGCTCCTCGCAACGCCTTGATGCCGCCGCGTCGCTTCTTGCCTTCCAGGCGGCGCACCTTGGAGCCGAGCGTGGGCCGGGTCGGCCGCCGCGGCGTCGGCCGCACCGCGGCGGCTTGTATGAGTTCGATGAGGCGCGCGAGCGCATCGTCGCGGTTGCGCTCCTGGGTGCGGTGACGCTGGGCCGTGATCACCAGCACGCCGTCGCGGGTCAGCCGCCGGCCGGCGAGCCGCTCGAGCCGCGCCCGCACCTCATGGGAGAGCGATGGCGAATGGCGCACGTCGAAGCGCAGCTGCACCGCCGTGGCGAGTTTGTTGACGTTCTGCCCGCCGGGACCGGACGAGCGGATGAAGCTTTCCGAGATCTCGCTGTCGTCGATCGAGATGTGGTCATTGATGCGGATCATGCGGCGGCTCATCGGGCGAGATCTGTTGCCCAGGTTATACCCCGAGAACGAGCCACACTCATTCCTCTCATTTGGTCATTCCGGGGCGCGGGCTCTTGCCCGCGAGCCCGGAATCCATAACCCCTGCCCTCGCCGTATCATTCCCACCTGTGGTTATAGATTCCGGGCTCGCGGGCAAGAGCCCGCGCCCCGGAATGATGGAGTGGACGGCCCCCGACGGCATCATCAGTGCCAAAC
>Ga0257161_1000061_pt1 | contig 26838 bp, 20 predicted proteins | sample NR01A_FD_185954 | JGI IMG/M metagenome (GOLD analysis project Ga0257161, IMG submission 185954) | Soil microbial communities from H.J. Andrews Experimental Forest, Oregon, United States - NR-01-A | ecosystem: Environmental > Terrestrial > Soil > Temperate forest > Bulk soil | place: USA: Oregon... | reverse complement strand
GGAATTTGGCGCCGGCGTTCAGATCAGCCCGAACGGCACCCGCGCCCTGCACGCGCTCGGCGTGCTGGACGCGCTGCGCCAGCTCTCCTGCGATACCGAGGGCAAGGAGGTCCGCCTGTGGAACACCGGCCGGACCTGGAAATTGTTCGATCTCGGCGCTGAGGCGATCGAGCGCTACGGATTTCCCTACGTCACAGTCTTCCGCCCCGACCTCTTGCAGGTGCTGGTCGATGCGGTGCGCGCCAGGCGGCCGGAAGCGATCCATCTCGGCCGACGCGCGGTCGGGATGACTCAGAGCAGCGGGAAAGTATTATTGCGGTTCGAAGACGGCAAGACCGCGACAGGAGATGCCCTGATCGGCGCCGACGGAGTCCATTCGGTAATCCGCCGGGAGCTGTTCGGCGGCGACAATGCGCGGTTTCTTGGCATGATCGCCTGGCGCGGCGTGATCCCAATCGAGCGCGTGCCACCCCCTATCAGCCGTGATAAGGCAACCAATTGGATCGGGGTGGGCGGTCATGTGGTCCATTATCCGCTGCGTGCCGGCAAGCTGATGAATTTCGTCGGCATCCAGGAGCGCGCCGACTGGCAGGTCGAGTCGTGGACAATGCAAGGAACCGCGGAGGAGTGCGCCACTGACCACGCCGGGTGGCACGACGATGTGCAGGCGCTGATCGCGGCGTCTCCGCGCCTGTTCAAATGGGCGCTGATGGGGCGCGATCCGCTGCCGCAATGGACGGTCGGCAACGTGACCTTGCTCGGCGACGCCTGCCATCCAACGCTGCCGATGCTCGCCCAGGGCGCGGTCATGGCGATCGAGGACGCCGTGATTCTCGGCCGCTGCTTCGACAAATATGGCGACGTCGCCATGGCGCTGTCGCGCTATCAGGACGCCCGCATCGCCGTCACCACCCGCAAGGTGGCCGGCGCCAACGACAACGCCAAGCGCTTCCACAATCCGGCGCTCGGCGCCGAGCAAGACGCCGCTGCCTACGTGCATCGGGAATGGAGCAGAGAAGCCATCATCCGCCGCTATGAGTGGATATTCACCTACAACGTCGATGCAGTCGAGATATGAGGGTGACAGGAATCAGTAATCAGGGATCAGTAATCAAGAACGCGGATTTTCGAAGTGCGATGTGCTAGTAATTGATCACAGAGTCCCTGATCCCTGATCCCTGATCCCTGATCCCTGATCACCGATGACTGATCTTGATGTCATTCTGCGCCTCGGCGCCGCCACACTGATCGGCGCCGCCATCGGGCTCAATCGCGATCTTCACGGCAAGCCGATCGGAGTGCGCACCCTCGGCTTGGTGGGGCTTGCCAGCGCCATCGCCATTCTCGCGGTCGCGCCGGGTGGCGGCGAAGGCGTTCATTCGGTCGACGCGACGAGCCGCGTCATCCAGGGGGTGTTGACCGGCATCGGCTTTCTTGGGGCGGGCGTGATTGTCCGGCGCAGCATCGGCAAACAGGTCCACGGATTGACCAGCGCCGCCTGCGCGTGGACGACGGCATGCCTCGGGCTGGTCTGTGGCCTCGCCGCATGGCCGATCGTCGCAACCGGCGTGGTGCTTGTTTTCTTGCTACTTATATTTGGCGGGCCGTTTGAGCGCATGTGCCAGCGCTGGCTCGCGCATTTCAGAGAGGCGGAAGACCCCGAGGCTGCGATGGAAGGCGAGGCGTCGGCGCAACAACGGACTGATCGCCAGTCGTGAGAGGGCGCGCTTGAAACGATCGCCCGCACCTGCTCTCATTCGCTGCAGATGGCCCATCGCGGCAGAAGAGGATTTTCGAGAATGCCGTCCCTGAGCGATTGGAAGGTCCCGCCGAACGACCAGCCGCGTCCCGCGGACTACGCCTTCGACCTCGAGGTTGCGATGGGCGCCGTGGTGGGCCTGCGCGCGACGATTCCGGAGGATGCTTTTACCGCACAGATGCTCGGAACCGAGCGCGCCGGAAACGGCGTGGTGATCCGGGATAGCGGGCTCGTGCTCACGATCGGATACCTCATCACGGAGGCGGAAACGATCTGGCTCAGCCCGGTCGCCGGCCCCCCGGTCCAGGGCCACGCTCTTGCATATGACCAGGAGACCGGCTTCGGTCTGGTGCAGGCGCTGGCGCGGCTCAGCGCGCCCGGGTTGCCGATCGGCAACTCGGCCAGGGCACGGGTCGACGATCGCGTCATCGTGGCCGGGGCGGGGGGACGCCAGCGCTCGGTCGCCGCGCGCATCGTCGCCAAGGAGGAATTTGCCGGCTACTGGGAATACGTGCTGGACGAGGCGATCTTTACGGCGCCGGCACACCCGAATTGGGGCGGCACCGCGTTGATCGGAGCATCGGGAGAGCTGCTCGGCATCGGCTCGCTCAAGCTTGAACAGGAGCGAGAGGGCGGGTTCGAGCTGCGCCGCGAAACCGCGTCAAGCCACCTCAACATGATCGTGCCGATCGATCTTCTAAAGCCGATCCTCGATGACCTGATGCAGTATGGCCGGCCCAACCGGCCGCCCCGCCCCTGGCTCGGGCTCTACGCGGCCAAGATCGAAGACCGGATCGTCGTGATCGGGCTTGCGGATCGGGGGCCGGCGCAACGTGCCGGACTGCGTACCGGCGATGTGGTGCGGGCCATCGGCGGCGGCGAGGTTCGCAGTCTCGCCGGGATGTTCCGCCGCATATGGTCGCTCGGCCAGGCCGGGGTGGAAATTCCCCTCATCTTGGATCGTGACGGCCAGACGGTCGAGCAGACGGTCGCCTCCGCGGATCGCAGCAGATTCTTCAAGGCGCCCCGGTTACACTGATATCAGGGATCAGTAATCAGTAATCAGTAATCAGGGATCAAGATTTGACCCTCGCAGCTTGCGCGGCCTGAATCTTGATTACTGATTGCTGACCTCTGATTACTGCCTCGCCTGCACGGCGTTGCCAACTAGCGTCTTGCCGAGCGACCATATCGCGCCTGGCACGCGATGGGTGGCGGCAATGACGTCGTCGAAGGCATGCTCGATGAGGTCGCAGTCCTCATCCGTGATGATGAGGGGCGGCAGCAGCTTTATGGTGTGGCTCGCATGCCCGGCGACCTGGGTCAGTACCTTATGGTCCTTGAACAGCGGAATCGTAACTAACTGGCAGAACAGCCCTTTATTCGCTGCCTCCAGAAGATTCCAGCTTGCTTTGAGCTTCAATGAGGTCGGCGGCCCAAACTCGATTCCGATCATCAGGCCTTTGCCGCGCACCGCGCGCACGAATTCGTAGCGCTCGAACAGGCGCTCGAATGTCAGCCGTAGCCGTTCGCCGAGCCGGTCGGCGCGGGCCATGAGACGCCCGTGCTTCATGACCTCAAGAGTGGCGATGCCGGCGGCCATGGCGAGATCATTCTTTGCGTAGGTCGATCCGTGCACGACCGCGCGGTCGAGGCGGTCAAAAACCCTGTCATAGACCCGTTTGCGGGTCAGCACGGCGCTCACCGGCACGTGGCCACCCGACAATGCTTTGGCGAGCAGCACCATGTCAGGCTCGACGCCCCAGTGTTCGACGGCAAGGAACCGCCCGGTGCGGCCGAGCCCGGTCTGAATCTCGTCGGCGACAAACAACGTGCCATGACGGCGGCACAAAACGGCCGCCTCGCGCAAATAATCGTCGGCCGGCACGTTGACGCCTTTGCCCTGGATCGGCTCGACGATGAACGCCGCGATGTCGCGCGATGTCAGCGCCCGCTCAAGCGCGGCGAGATCGTTGAACGGTACGACGCGGCAATGAGGCAGGAGGGGCTCGAAACCGTTCCGGAAGATGCCATCGCCATTGAGCGACAGCGAGCCGTTGGTCAGGCCGTGAAACGCATGCTCGCAATAGACAATTCCGGGACGGCCAGTGGCACAGCGGGCGAACTTGATGGCCGCCTCCGATGCCTCAGTGCCGGAGTTGGCAAAAAATACCTTGTCGAGATAAGGTACGAACTCGAGCAGCCGTTTCGCCAGCACGCCGGCGAGCGGCGAGACGTCGAACTGGACCAGATTGGGCAAATCCGCATCGAGGACGCTCTTGAGCGCTTCACGCAGTGCCGGATGATTGCGCCCGATCGCGAACACGCCGTATCCGCTCAGGAGGTCGAGATATTTGTTGCCTTCGCGGTCGAACAGATACTGTCCGGCGCCGCGGCAGAACCCAACATCATACCCAATCGTGCGGAGGACGCGAACCATCTGCTCGTTGAGATGGCGCGCATGAGTCTCGAAGCGGTCGGCTTCGTTCTGCGCATAGAGGTGCGCCATGTCCATGCTCTTGGACGGGCTATCGCACGCGTAGATCAGGTGAGGCCTGTGGCTCAACGGTTTTCCTCCTACCTCCGCGATTCGGCGGTTGTCGAAATGCCGCCGGAAACGATCGGTAAAACGTCAGTTCGTTATAAGTTGGATGGCAAACGGACCTAAAGAAACATCATGCGCTCGATTCCCGCGATCTGGGGTGCGACATTTTTACTTGCAGGTTTTGCCGCGGCCGCCGAGCCCCAGCCGATTGGCGAATGGCGCACCGCCGACGGGCGCGCCAACGTTCGGATCGACGACTGCGACGGCGTCCTGTGGGGCATCATCTCGTGGGAGAAGGAGCCCGGAGGCGTGGATTCGTATAACCCCGATCCCACCGAGCGCAATCACCCGACCCTCGGGATACACATTCTTCGGGCGATGAAGCCGACCAAACCGGGGCTTTGGCAAGGCGAGGTTTACAACGCGGAGAATGGCAAGACCTACGACTCGCGAATAAGCTTGGCCTCGCCGGACGTCCTGCGAATCGAAGGCTGCGTGCTCGGCTTCCTGTGCGGCGGCGAGAACTGGACGCGGATCAAGGCGACCGACGTCGTTCCCCCGCAGCAACGAACAGCGCCCTCCCAGCGCGCCAGCCGCCCGAAAGAGGCTCCTTCTCAAACGTTATCGGCCTGCTCAGGTGTCGCGGATGGTCCGGGGACGCCCCATAAGGGCGGGCTGAAATAGCACCGCCGCCGCGAGCGTGCAGCAAAGCGACAAGGCCAGCAACTTGCCCATGCTCGACGTTCCGGGATGGCTCGACAGCCACAGGCTGCCGAATGCCGTTGCGGTGGTGGCGGCGCTGAAGATGACAGCGCGCGTCAGGCTCGACTGCAGGAGCTTGGTGCGGCCGGCGCGCCACGACAGGATATAGTAAATCTTGAAAGCAACGCCGATGCCGAGCAGCAGGGGCAGCGCAATGATGTTGGCGAAATTGAGCGGCAGCCCGATCAGAACGCAGATCTCCAGCGTCAAGACGCCCGCCACGATCAACGGAACGAGCGTCAGCAGCACATCGCCGAACCGGCGCAGTGCGAACCATAGGAGAATTGCGATCGACCCCAACGCCCAGGCCCCGGCCTCGATGAAGGCCCGCACGATGGTATTGCCAGACTCGAGGATGGAAATCGGTCCGCCGATCGCGTTGGGCTCGACTGCGAGTACCGCTCTTGCAAATGTGCGGATGTTCTCATTGTCGTCCGGGTCGCCCTTCGGGACGGCCTCGACGCGAATGTCGCCATCCTTGCTACGCCAATCGAGGACAAGTTCAGGCGGCAGATTGTCGATCGATACCTGCCTTGCTTGCATAAGATTGCGGATATCCTCAAGTTTGTTCTTGAGCGGTACGATGAATACGGCTTCGATGCGCTTGCGAACCTCCTGATCCGTCGCGGCGAGTTTCGATAAAGCTGCGGCGAGGCGTAGCGATGCGTCGGCGCCTGCTCCGGGCTGTTCGGCTGCGGCTTTGGTGAGACCGTCAATTCCCCGCTTGAGCGCCTCGATATTATCGGCGTCCGTCGGTATCGGCCGCGGCGGTGCGCGCAGGACGGGATTGAGAACAGCCGCGGCCTGCGCGATCATGGCAAGCTTCTCCGCCTGATCCGCGGGGACGAAATCCGCAATTGTCATGACCCGCTCAACCTCCGGCAGCGCCTTGAGCCGCCGGGCGGCTTGATCGGCAGCAGCCACCGAAGGCGTCAGCACGTTGACGGAATTGGCGCCGGTATTCGGATCGCGCCGCAGATCCAGATAAGTCGCAATCGATTCGACCTTCGGACTACGCAGATTCATCGGGTTGAAGTCGAAATGGAGAAAATACAACAGCGGCAAACCAGCGATCGCAAGCCCGAAGGTTGCCGTGATGATGGGCCCCCGATGGTTTTCCAGGAAGGCATCGACCGGCGCCAGCCATGCAAATCCGAGCCCCTCTGGCTCCCCAGGCGGATGGAACACGTAGAGCAATGCGGGTAGCACGGTGATGCTCGCCACGTAGGCGATGATCATTCCGGCGCCGGCGATTTCCCCAAGTTCGGAGACCCCCCGATAGGGGGTCGGGAGGAACGACAGAAATCCCGCCGCGACGGCGGCAGCCGCAAGCGTCAACGGAAATCCGGCGCGGGCGCCGGCCTCAGTCAGCGCAGTCCGCAAATCCGGCATTTTGAACCGTTCCTGTCGGTAGCGAACGCTGAACTGAATGCCGAAGTCGACCCCGAGACCGATAAACAGTACGGCGAAAGCAATCGAAATAAGGTTGAGCGCGCCAACCAGGGCCAATCCAACCATGGCGGTGATCGACAGGCCGATGAACAGGGCGACCACAACGGCAAGGATGATCCGAAACGATCGCAACGCCAGCCACAGAATAAGCAGCACCAGCGTCAGGGTGACGATACCGTTGACCAAGGCGCCGTCCTTGACGGTGGCAAATTCCTCATTGGCGATCGGCACCGGGCCGGTCAGCCGGACACGCGCCTGAAAGCGCGATGCAAGATCGAGGCTCGCGGCGGCAGCACGGATCGCGTCGGTTGCCTTCTTTCCGGGCTCCAGTGCGGTAAAGTCAAGTCTCGGCCTGACGTCGATAAGTCGGCGCAAATCGCTCGGCGCCGACGGTGTCCCGGTCACCAGCTCTTGCCACGAGAAAGTCGCCGGAAGACCCGCCAACACATGCTCGAGTGCTGCGGTCGCCATGGCGAAGGGCCGCGCCGCATCATCGAGCGTCAGTTCATGCTCGCGCACGCCAGCCAAAACGAAGGCAATCATCTGATTGAGACCACGCAGGCTCGGATCCACCACCGGCACGCGCACCAGAGGGGCAGCCGTGGCGAGCTGCTGCGTGATTGCGCCGACTTCCTCCTTTGATCGGAAGAGCAGCCCGTTTTGTGCAAAGAACGGCGTGCCGGCGAGTTGCGTTACTGACGGAAACAATTCTTTGTTGTTGGACAGCCTGTCGGCCAAAGCGGAGCTCGCGAGGGCGGCGAGCTCTGGCGTCGGCGCATCCACAACTACAAGTATACTATCGTCCTGATCGCGGATAGATTTTTCGAAATTGAGTTCACGTTGGCGCCACGGAAGGTCTTCCGAAATCAAAGTGCTAACGTCTGTGTTTATAGCAAAGTTTTTTACAGAATAGTACCCTGATGCCGTCGCGAGAAGTACCGACACTGCGATAGTTGCATAAGCATACCTTGTGCAAAAACCAATAACTGCAACGATGGCTGTCTTCACCATATTTCCTGATTTCCCGATTGCGGTAACCACAATCGATCCCCAGCCTGACCGAATTGTGTTCGAAGCCTGTGTGGCAAGATGCCCCCGAGCGAAACCGTACATAACGACAAAAGACAAGATGCTAGACTATATTGTGGCGCAACTTCCCGCTCAATTGACGCCTTCCGGCCTAATCCTTACTGCGGCGGAGCTCCCATTCCGCAGCTGGTCTTCATAATACCGTAAATCAGCCCCAGTTAGACCACGAATGTGGATGTGGTAGCTGCATAAAGATAATTCGAATTTGCAGGTGCACTCAAAACCGAAATTCGTGCTAGGAACCATAGCTGGGGTGAGGGGCTTTATCGGATCAAGCTTAAGTCTCCGGCGTTGTGCCGGCTCTATCGAGATCATTGCCGGCCTTCCCCCAGCCGGCAAGGGCACGAACTGCTTTTTGGGAAAGAGCCGCGAATGAAGATACCGTTCTTCAAGGAAATGAAGATTTCGGCCTATCTGCTCAAGCAGAAGCTGCTTGGCCGCAAACGCTACCCGTTGGTGCTTATGCTCGAGCCGCTATTCCGATGCAATCTTGCCTGCGCCGGTTGCGGCAAGATCGACTACCCGGAGCCGATCCTCAATCGGCGGCTCTCGGTTGAAGAGTGCCTGGCTGCGGTAGATGAGTGCGGCGCCCCCATGGTGGCGATCCCAGGCGGCGAACCGCTCATCCATAAAGACATAGGCGCCATCGTCAGGGGGATCGTGGCGCGCAAGAAATTCGTGTCGCTGTGCACCAATGCCCTTCTCCTGGACAAGAAGCTCGATCAATTCGAGCCGTCGCCTTATCTGTTCTTCTCCGTGCATCTCGATGGGTTACGGGATCACCACGATAAGTCGGTGTCTCAGAAGGGCGTATTTGATCGCGCCGTATCGGCGATCCGGGCCGCCAAGGCGCGCGGCTTCGCCGTCAACGTGAACGCGACGATATTCGACGGCCATTCCGCGCAGGACATCGCGGCATTCCTGGATTTCGCCAAGACGCTCGATGTGGGCGTCTCAATTTCGCCCGGCTATGCCTACGAGCGGGCGCCCGACCAGGAGCATTTTCTCAGCCGCCGCAATACCAAGGAGCTGTTCCGCCGCGTCTTCGCGCTCGGCCGGGGCAAGGGCTGGAACCTGATGCATTCCGCCCTGTTCCTCGATTTTCTCGCAGGCAACCAATCTTATCATTGTACCCCTTGGGGCATGCCGACGCGGAATATTTTCGGATGGCAGAAGCCCTGCTACCTGCTCGGCGAGGGTTATGCGAACTCGTTCGCCGAATTGATGGAAACGACGGACTGGGATGCCTATGGCACCGGCCGCTACGAAAAGTGCGCGAACTGCATGGCCCATTGCGGCTATGAGCCGACCGCGGCGGCGGCCAGCTTTGCGCACCCGATTGAGGCCCTCAAGGTGGCATTGCTCGGCGTGCGGACCGAAGGTGCGATGGCGCCGGAAATCTCGCTCGCGCGGCAACGCCCCGCGCAGTACGTGTTCTCACGCCACGTCCAGAAGATGCTGGCGCAGATCGGGGAGCCCAAGGTCCGGGCCAAGCAAGCGGCGACCAGGAACTAACGCCCGTCGCGCCGCCCAGCTGTCGAGGGCGAGGCGCAATAACGTCGGCACCTGCTTCGGGTGCCGGACCAGCGATCGTGTGATGGCTTGAAAGTCGACCCCGCCGTCGACGTTGGTTGCCACCAGCGCCGCCGGCGGTAACTGCCGGTGCGACGGATCGGTGATGACCCTAAACGCCGCGAACGGAACCCGATGCTCAACGGCGATCCGGGCCGCCACATGAGATTCCATGTCGACCGCGACCGCGCCGGTCTTCTCGTACAGCCTTTGCTTTGCGTGAGTGCAGGCAACGGGCACGTCAGATCCCGCAATATCGCCAAATGAAACGTCTTGCAGCGCGGCGAACCGGGACGCTCGCCCCTGCATCTTTTCGATCAGGGATTGTGACCATCCAACATCGCTTGCATAGCGAGCGTTTTCCGCAATGACGCTGCGCGCAACGACACACGCTCCCGGCTTGAGGTGCGGCGCCAATCCTCCGGCGATGCCAAAGCTCAAGACACCGTGGCAGCCCTTCCGAATTGCAGCCTCAAGGGAACGCCGGAACTGTATCTGTCCACCGCCACAAACCACGGTTACCCCAGGACCGGCTACGATGCGGGCCTCGAAAGCAAGGCCCGTTACAGCCACAAAACGCGGCCCGTTCACACCACCCAATGAAACCCCCTGAAGATCCTGGCCCCGAAAAATCTCTTTTTCGGAAACGCAAAATCGGCGAGCCCCGCGACCCCCGCCGTCGCACGCGCAAAAATAAGCACGGGCGTTGCAAGAATTCAAGTTTACTTATCAATTAGTTAACAACTGTGACTTTTGCATCACATGCCGAATGCGACGGCCCGACTATTGCCGGACTTTAGGGTCCGGTAGCGGGCAAGCGCCCACAACGGGAAATATCTTCGGTAGCCGTGGTAGCGCAAGTAGAATACGCGCGGAAATCCCGTCGCCGTAAAGCGCGATTCAGTCCAGAATCCATCCTGGTTTTGAGTGCTGGCGAGATAGGCGATGCCACGCGCGACCGCCTCATCATCCGTCCGGCCCGCGGCCATCAAGCCCATGAGCGCCCACGCCGTCTGGGAGGCCGTGCTCGGCGCCCGTTCATATCCGCGATATCCGAGCTTGTAGCTGGTTCCGTCCTCGCCCCATCCCCCGTCCGGATTCTGGATCCCGGCGAGCCAGTCGGCGGCATTGCAAACGAGGTCGGAGTCCGGTTTGACGCCTGCTGCATTGAGTGCGCACAGCGCCGACCAGGTGCCGTAAATGTAATTCATGCCCCACCGTCCGTACCAGCTGCCATCCCGTAGCTGGGTGTCACGCAGATAGTCGACCGCTGCACGCAACATGGGGTTGGCGCCTGGGCGTTCACCGAGTTGGGCCAGCATCGAAATACAACGCGCCGTGACATCTTCGGTCGGCGGATCAAGCAGCGCGCCGTGATCCGCAAACGGAATGTGGTTGAGGTAATAGTAGGTGTTGTCGGCGTCGAACGCCCCCCACCCGCCATTGCGGCTCAACAAGCCCTCGATCCATTCGCGCGCCCGCGCGATCGCGGTCTCATAATCGCGGGTCGGCTGCCGCCGGCGCATCCGATCCAACGCCATCACCACCATGGCGGTGTCGTCGAGATCCGGATAGTGCGCATTCGCATATTGAAACGCCCAGCCGCCGGGGCGAACGTCGGGACGCCGCGCCGCCCAATCGCCCTTCACGTCGAGGACCTGCTTCGGCAGAAGCCATTGCAACCCACGGCGAACACTCAAGGCCGCGGCGTCGTCTCCGGATTCCAGCAAGGCGTGGCAGGCCAGTCCCGTATCCCACACCGGCGAGACGCAAGGCTGGCAATAGGCCTCGTGGTCATTGACCACCACGAGCTTATCGATCGCCGCACGCGCCACCACGACGTCCGGATGGTCCTTCGGATACCCTAGAACTTCGAACATCATCACGCTGTTGGCCATCGCCGGGTAAATGGCGCCAAGGCCACTGTCGCCATTGAGCCGCTCGGTGACGAAGTCGACCGCGCGGGCGATGGCGCGCCGGCGCAGCGAAGCCGGGAACCACCGCTCCGCGGCGCGCAGGATCACGTCGATGACGCGGAACAGCACGAACCAGCCCGCATTCTGGTGCGGCGCCCGTTCGGGCGCTCCGATGTTGCGTGGATTCTCCAGGAACAATTCGTCGATCGTCACCCCGCGCCGATTCCTGGCGAGCGGCTTGAGAGCCTGCAGGACGAGGAGCGGCACGATGACGGTGCGTCCCCAATAGGAAATCTTGCTCAGATGAAATGGAAACCAGCGCGGCAACAGCATGATCTCGACCGGCATGACCGGTATGCTCGTCCACTTCATCACGCCGTAAAGCGCGAGCAGAAAGCGGGTGAACACATTCGATTGCTTCGCCCCGCCGCGTGAGAGGATGGCCTCGCGCGCCCGCACCATGTGGGCGGCGTCCACAGAGTCGCCGATCATTTTCAGTGCGAAATAGGCCTTTACGCTCGCGCTCATATCGAAGTCGCCGTCGTGAAACAGCGGCCATCCGCCGTGGGCGCCCTGCTGCCGGCGCAGATAGACAGCGAATTTCTGCTCCAGCGTCGCCTCGAGCGGCTCATCAAGGTAATGCTTGAGCAGCACATACTCGGCCGGGATCGTCGCATCGGCCTCTAACTCGAACACCCAATGACCGTCGCTGCGCTGACTGTCGATGAGAGCTTGCGTTGCGGCCGCGATGGAGCTGTCCAGCGTCGGCCGGTCGACGGCGGAAATGGAAGATCGGGAAAGCGGTTCGTGCATGTTAAGGATGCGAGCCTTTCATGATTGCATGACAAAGTCGGCCGCCCGGGTCCCGGAGCGCACCGCGCTTTCGATGGTGGCCGGCAAGCCGGTATCGGTCCAATCGCCGGCGAGCGCCAGATTGCGCCACGCCGTCCTGACACCGGGGCGCTTGGCGTTCTGCGCAGGCGTTGCCGCAAAGGTCGCGCGCCGCTCGCGCACGACCTGCCACGGCGGCATTTCGGCCGGAACATCGGCTATACGCTGCACGTCCCGCCAAATCATCTTGGCAAGCTCATCCTTGGTGTGGTGCATGAAGCGGTCAGCCCCGCTGATGGTCGCCGATATACGATCCTCGAAGAAGAAAATCCACTCCGCCGTGCCGTTCAGTATGCCGAGCATGGGTTCAAGGCCCGGCAGCGGCACAATACGAAAGTGGGCGTTAACGATGGCGCGAAACTCATCGGGCGCTTGCAGCTCCGGGATGATCGAATGGGCCGCGTAGGGCGGCACCGCGAGCACGACGGCGTCGTCAGGCCCGACCGCGATGCTGGCCTCGCCGAAATCGAGCCCCGTGACGGTATCTGCCGCAACGATGCATCGGCGCAGTTGATGGCCGAAGCGGAAAGCTCCTCCACGGCTTTTCAGGTACGCCATCGCCGGCTCGACGAAAGCCGCGCTGAGCCCCTGCGGCGCCAGATAGGGCCGGCACGCCGCGCCCCCTTGTGCGATCGATGCCCGCACCACCGCCCGCGCCAGATCGGAAGACGCTGCACCGGGGTCGGTGTTGAGGGCCGCCAGCAGCAGGGGCCGCATCACCTGCTCGTACGCGGGCCCGCTGCAGGACATGACCTTCTCGAGCGGCTGGTCCGGCGTTGGCCACATCAGACGCACCAAAGCCACATAGTCGCGCGCGCGGGTGTGCGGCGCCCGGCGCCGACGGTCGAACATCCACAGCGGCAGCCGACCGACGCCAAGATCGAGCGTCCAGCGTTGCTTGGTGGCAAGATCGAAGAACGGAAAACGCGCCTTCGGAGCGCCGGCGACCAGAGCTGACGCACCGATGCGCGTGAGAAAGCCGAGGGCCGCAGTGTTGCCTGACAACAGAATATGGGTGCCGTTGTCGATGCGCATTCCGCTCGCCGCATCGTAATATGACCGGCAGCGGCCACCGGCCTGGTCGGTCGCCTCATACACGACGGTGGCGATGCCACGAGCGGCCAAACCGACCGCGGCGGCCAGTCCGGCGAGGCCGCCGCCTACGATGTGAACCGTGCGGGCCATCAGATGAACGCGTATCGCATGATGATCCAGACGAGCCGAGGCCGGCCCAGCCTGATCGGATGACGGGGTGGAGCAAATCCGCGCGTCGCCATGCGCTCCAGAATCAGCCGGTAAACTGCGCCCATTATGCGCGGCGCCCGCACGGCGCGACGTGGCGCCGACGACATGATTTCATCAGCGGCGTCGAAATGGTGGCGCGCCGCTCTTATAACCTGCGCGCAAGCGCGGCCGAGCGCCGGGCTTGCCAGGACGACGTACGGATCGGCGGTATCGATGCTTGCGTCGGCCAGGGCCTCCTGCGGCAGGTACAGCCGTCCGGCCGCCGCGTCCTCGTCGAGGTCGCGCAGAATATTGGTCAGCTGGAGCGCGCGTCCCAGATGATGGGCAAGCTGCCGGCCGGACTTGTGTTCGAGGCCGAATATCTTAACCGACAGCCGGCCGACTGCACTTGCGACGCGATCGCAATAGAGATCGAGGTCGGGCCATGTCGGCGCCCGGATGTCGGCAATCACGTCCATTTCCATGCCATCGATAATGGCGAGGAAGTCTGCCCGATCGAGGCCATAATCCTGCACCGGTTTGGCCAGATCGCGGGTACGCGACGTGAACGAGCCGCCGTAAAGGGCCATGATGTCGGTGCGCCAGGCGGCGAGCCCGGCAAGCCGTTTATCTCGGGGCCCCCGGGCATCAGCGATGTCGTCGACCTGCCGGCAAAAGCCATAGATCGCAAACATGGCGTCGCGCTGCGCCAGCGGCAGAATCCGCATCGCCATGTAGAACGAGCTACCGGATGCACGATCGGCATTGGGAGTGGCGTCGGGCTGGGTCACAAGGGGGCGCTCACGCATCCTTTGCATTGCGCGAGGCAAATCCGCCCCGTGCAAAACGGGCGAGCGATCCCGCCGCTACGCCCGCCAACACGCCTCCCATAGCGCCGATCTTTGTCAAATGCACGTTTTCACTCAACGGATCTCGCGTCTTAATCAATCCTAATATTCGCCGGGCCAGCGCCGTGATTACGGCAACTTCGAGGGACAACCGGAAATCCCCGATCATAGCGGCAAAATCGCTGCCTTCCCGCAACAGCAAATCCGTCCGATGCACCAGCGACCTCAGGCATCGCAGCAGCGCCGGCGACGACCGCGGCGCACCCAGTTCCTCGACCCGCGCGCCGGCGTCCCGCAATGCGTCGAGCGGCAGATAGACACGATCAAGGGCCGTATAATCGGCATGACAATCCTGGATGTGGTTGTTGATCTGCAGGGCCGCGCATAACGCATCGTTCGCCGGCCAGATCGAATCGGGCTCGCCGTGAACGTCGAGGACAAAACGGCCAACCGGCATGGCCGAATATCTGCAGTATTCGATCAACTCGTCCCAAGTCCGGTAGCGCAGCTTGGTGACATCCATGCGGAACGCCGTGAGGAGATCCTGGGCATGGCGTGTCGACAGGTGCCGGTTTTTAAGGGAGGCACGCAGTCGCTGCGCCACCGCCTCGCCCTCGATATGGCCGAGAAGGCCAGCCTCAAGCGCGTCAAGATGGGCAAGTTTCTCGTCAGGCTTGAGCGTCGGGTGGTCGGCGATGTCGTCAGCGGTGCGGACGAATTCATAGAAGGCCAGAATGGGGGCGCGATGCTTCGCTTTGATCAATACGGATGCGACAGGGAAATTCTCGTCCCTGTGACCTTTGCCAGACCGTAACTCCGCCGCGCCAGTCATTTCGCCCTCGCGGCCTGAAATCGGCCTTTCCAGAAGCCACCCCTTCCTCGCACCGATTGCAGCGCGGAATTGAGGGTGAACATGAGGTAGGCGAACGCAATGGCCGGCAACGCGACCGCACGCCAAGGCGAAATCCCGTAGATATGCAGCGTCGGTGCAAAGAGGAGCGCCATGATGGCCCACGCGCCGACCCCGAACAGCGCCGCATATCCCGATCCGGCCAGCGCCGCGACCGGGGGAACCACAAAGGTGAGCACCAAAGCCAATATGGCGCCGAGGAGTTGTAACGGCGAATATCCGAGTTGCGCATAGGCCGAGCGCGACACCATCTGAGCCATGTCGGACCAGCCCGGATAGCTGCGGATGCTGGCGACACGATCAGTCAGGCCGAGCCAGATCGGTCCCTTGGCCTTGAACTGGCGAGCCAGCGCGCAATCGTCGATCAGCGCATCGCGGATCGCTTCGATTCCGCCGATGTCCCGCAAGGTTTCGGCACGCACCAGCACACATCCTCCGGCGGCGGCGGCAGTCGCGCGATCCGCGCGATTGACCCAGGAAAACGGATACAACATCTGGAAGAAGAAAATGAACGCCGGAATGAGAGCGCGCTCGGCTTTACTGTCGCAGCGCAGCTTAACCATAAGGGACGAAAGCACGGCGCCGCGGGAGACTGTGTGAGCGACGAGCCAGCGCAACATCTGCGGCGCATAAACAATATCCGCGTCCGACAGAAGAAGATATTCGACCGCATGATTGCGGGACCGGGCAGCCGCGATGCCTTGGCTCAGGGCCCAGAGCTTGCCGGTCCATCCGTGGGGCAGCGCAGTCCCCGGAACGATCGTCAGCCGACGTTGAGCGTCGCCATCGGATGCGGCGCGCTGCGCAAGATTCGCGGTGCCGTCGCCACTGTTGTCATCGACGACGACGACCGACCATGACCCGGGATAGTCCTGACGCAGCAGCGAACCGAGGCACTCCCCGATGACATCGGCCTCGTCACGCGCCGGAATGACGACGGTGACGCCGGGCCAAACCGCCGGCGGCGGCGGAGAGCCGTCGTCGCGCTCGGCGCAACGCCAGAAGCCGCCCCTGCCGAGAGCCACATAGCACCATATCGCCAGCGCAAGAAACGCCGTGATTTCAAAGATCATCTTGTCGTTAACTACGTTAGGAGTCGGGCTGCCGACCGAACTGTTGTACCGCGAAACGGATACGCAATATAACGCCCCTGCGACATCGAAGTTGCGGTTTTCTCGTTTTTCTACAACACCGGACCACCGGATCGAAGCCCGAGAGCCAAAGGACTTAGCATGGCGGCAAAAAACGGCAGCGCGCGGTTCGAGGCGCGCCTCAACGAGATTGCGGCGTTAACCGAAACTCTTCTCGATCGACTTCTTGGCCTCGGCCCGGTTGCGGACGAGCGTGCCCGCCCGGCTCGCCTGCTCGATGCCATGCGCTATGCGAGCCTCGGCGGCGGCAAGCGGTTCCGCCCGTTTCTCGTGGTCGAAAGCGCGGCGCTGTTTGCGGTGCCTCAGGAGCTGAGCCTGATGGCCGCCGCAGCGCTCGAATGCGTCCATTGCTATTCGCTTGTGCACGACGACCTCCCGGCGATGGACAATGATGACTTGCGCCGCGGCCGGCCGACGCTGCATAAGGCATTCGACGAGGCAACGGCCATTCTGGTGGGCGATAGCCTGCTCACGCTTGCATTCGACATCCTGGCGCGCCCTGAGACCCACCCGGACCCCGCGGTCCGCGTCGCGCTCGTGCTCGGGCTTGCACGCGCGGCCGGGCTCGGCGGCATGGCCGGAGGCCAGATGCTCGATCTCACGGCAGAAGGCCGGTTTGCGGCGGCGCCGCCGCAAATGGACCTGCGGGACGTCGAAGAATTGCAGGCGATGAAGACGGGCGCGCTGTTGCGCTATGGCTGCGTCGCTGGAGCGATTCTCGGCGGGGCCGACGAGCGTCAGCGACTGGCGCTTGACCGCTTCGGCGCCATCATCGGAGAAGCATTCCAGATCGCCGACGATATTCTCGACGTCGAAGGCGATGCTGCCACGGTCGGCAAGGCGACCGGCAAGGACGCCGACGCCCGCAAAGCGACCGCGGTCAGCATTCTCGGGGTCGCCAAGGCGAAGAAGAAGCTGTTCGGTCTGATCGACGAGGCCGAGGCTGCCCTCGCGCCATTCGGCGCCGATGCAGCGTTGCTCAAGGCCGCGGCCCGGTTTGTCGCCGAGCGGCGGGCTTGAAGGTGGCAGAGAAAGCAACGAGCGCCCGCATCGGGCAACCGGTCCGCCGCAAGGAGGACCTGCGTCTCGTCAGCGGCAAGGGCTGCTACACCGACGACATCAGCTTGCCCGGACAGGCTTACGCCGTGATGGTGCGTTCGCCCCACGCCCATGCGCGTATCCGCGGAATCGACATCGCGCCCGCGATGGCGGCGCCCGGCGTGCTGGCCGCGCTCACCGGGCGCGACCTCCTGGCCGATGGGCTCCGGCCGATCCCCCACAAGGTATGGTCGCAGCACCCGGCCGAAATGATGCTGCGCGAGCGCGACGGCCGCAAGACCTTCACGGCGCCCCACTATGCGCTGCCTGCCGACAAGGTCCGCTTCGTCGGCGAAGCGGTCGCCATGGTGATCGCCACCACGATCGCGGCGGCCAAGGATGGGGCCGAGCTTGTCGAGATCGATTATGAAGCCCTGGCCGCCGTCACCGACACGCTTGAGGCGGCGCGTCCGGATGCGCCGCGCCTGTTCGACGAGGCAGGATCGAATGTTGTCGTGGATGGCGAGCTCGGCGACCGTGCCGCAACCGAGGCGGCCTTCGCCCGCGCCGCCCATGTGGTGAAATTCGAAACGTGGGTACAGCGCGTCACCGGCGTGCCGATGGAGCCGCGCGCCGCAGTGTGCGAATTCGATCCCGAGAGCCGGCGATACACGCTTTACGCCGGCAGTGGCGGCGCGTGGCGGCTCAAGGACGATCTCGCCACCATTCTCGGCGTCCCCTCCGATCAGGTGCGCGTCATCATGCGCGACGTCGGCGGCAATTTCGGCACCCGCGGCATGATCTATGCCGAATTCGCGCTGGTGGCATGGGCGGCGCGGCGGATGGGGCGGCCGGTCAAATGGACCGCCGACCGGCACGAGGCGTTTCTATGCGACTACCAGGCCCGCGACCTCGCCGTGACGGCCGAGCTCGCCATCGACCGGGACGGCAATTTCTTAGGCCTGCGCGGCTCGAACATCAGCAATGCCGGCGCCCACACCACAAATTACTCGCCGCTGCAGAAAGGCGTCGAGATCATGACCACGGTCTACCGGATTCCGGCCGCGTATTTCCGCGCCCGCGCGGTGGTGAGCAATACCTCGCCGACCCGCCCCTATCGCAGCGCCGGCCGGCCGGAAGTGATGTTTGTGATGGAGCGGCTCATCGATCTCGCCTGCCGGGAGCACGGTTTCGACCGCCTCGAGATCAGGCGGCGCAATCTGGTGAAGGAAGACGAATTCCCCTACAAGAACGCGTTCGGCATGGTTTACGACAGCGGCGCCTATCACCACACCATGGAGTGGGCATTGAAGACCGGCGATTGGAGCGGCTTTGCGGAGCGCCGCGCCGCCGCGCGCGCCCGCGGCAAGCATCGCGGCATCGCGGTCGCAAACTATATCGACACCGCGACCGGGGTGGCGCGCGAGCGCACCGAAATGACGGTCCATCCGGACTGCTGGATCGATGTGGTCATCGGCACCACCTCCCAGGGACAGGGTCACGAGACGAGCTTCGCGCAGCTCGTCAATGAATGGTATGACGTGCCGATCGAGAACGTGCGCGTCATCACCCATGATACCGACATCGTAAAGTTTGGCGGCGGCGCCCATTCGGGTCGCGGCATGCGGCTTGCAAGCCTGATCATGTGGAAGGCGACGCAGGAGATCGTGGCGCGCGGCAAGCGCGTCGCCGCGCTGCTCCTGCAATCAAAGCCCGAGGCGATCGCATTTGCCGGCGGCCGCTTCGTGGTCAGCGGCGGCCATCAGGCCATCGGTCTGTTCGAGGTGTCGGCCGCGATGCTGCGCCGGACCGACCTGCCGGAGGACTTGCGCGGGCCGCTCGCGGCCGCTTGCGACGAGGTCGTGCCGGAGGCAAGCTTTCCGTTCGGATCGCATGTCTGCGAGGTCGAAGTCGACCCGGATCTGGGCACTGTGAAAGTCGTCAAATATTCTGCCGTCGATGACGTGGGCCGCGCCGTCAATCCGCTGATCATCGACGGCCAGACCCACGGCGGAATCGTGCAGGGCCTCGGGCAGGCGCTGTTTGAGCGATGTTTTTACGATGCCGGGACCGGACAGCTGCTGTCGGGCTCGTTCATGGACTACGCCATGCCGCGGGCGGATGTTTTGCCGTTCTTCGATACCGGCATCAGCGAGGTGCCGACGCCGACCCATCCGCTCGGCATCCGGCCGGCCGGCGAAGGCGGGACCACGCCGTCGCTCGCCGTCACCATCAATGCAATCGTCGATGCGCTGCGCGAGTTCGGCGTCCGCCACGTGGAAATGCCGGCCACCCCCGAACGCATCTGGCGTGCCATGGGCGGCATGCCGCCACGTCCACAGACCCTTGAACTTAAGTGAGGATTTCTCATGCCTATGCTCCTGCGCGGTTCTCCGATGTCGCCGTTCGCCCGCAAGGTGCGCATGGCGATCCTGCATCTCGGTCTGGCGGAAAAGATCGAATTCGTACGGGCCGATCCGATGAATCCGGAGGATGTCCTGCGCCAGGACAATCCGCTGGGCAAAATTCCCGTGCTGATCACGCCAGACGGCAAGGCGATCTACGACAGCCGCGTCATCCTGGAATATCTCGATCATGCGGCCGGCGGCGGCATTATCATTCCGGACGGCTGGCCGGCGCGGCTCGATACCTTGACCATGCAGGCCATGTGCGACGGCGTCATGGATGCCTGCATCCTGATCATCTATGAGGCGCGGCACCGGCCGCCCGCGATCCATCATCAGCCGTGGCTCGACTATCAGCGTGGCAAGGCGGTGCGCGGACTAAAGGCCTTTGCCAAAGCGCTGCCTGATCCGGCGCGGTTCGATGTCGGCACGCTCACAGCGGCCTGCATGCTCGGCTATCTTGATTTCCGCCGTCAGGTCGCTTGGCGCAAGGATTTTTCCGAGCTGGTGCCGTGGCTCGACGCCTTTCGTGCCAAGCATCCGGAATTTGACGCCACCACGCCGCCGGAGAATCCGTAACGCGGCTGGGACTTGCTGCGCCGCAAGAGCTGGCAGAGTCGGGCCAGTTGCGGACCCTTCCCTGCACGAACCGTAAGGGTGTAGCCTGAGCGTCGGCGTCACCGTTGCGCCATGAAAGGGAGGGGCACATGAATTTACGGCCGCAGTTTCTTTTGGCGATGACATTGGCGGGGGCGGTTGCGACACCCTCCCTTGCCCAAACAACGGCGCCCGCGGTCGGGTCGTCCGGCAGCAGGACGCAAAGTACTGCGTCGATTCCGGATTTTTCCGGCCTTTGGCTGCATCCCGGGCTCGGATTTGGCCCCCCGCTCTCAGGTCCTGGCCCGGTGCGAAACAAGACGCGGCTGCCCTCCGGCGCGAGCAACTTCGCCCTGGTGGTCGGCGACTACACCAATCCGATTCTGAAGCCCGAGGCAGCGGAGGTGGTCAAGAAGTTCGGCGAAATATCGTCGTCCGGCCGGATATTTCCGGACCCGGACAACATGTGTCTGCAGAACCCCTTGCCCTATATTTTCTGGAACTTCAATGTCCAGCTGCTGCAGCAGCCTGACAAGGTCACGCTCATCTACCAGCACGACAGCGACTTCCGCGTGGTGCGGCTGAACCAGCCTCATCCGGCGACGGTGACCCCGTCCTTGCACGGGGATTCGGTCGGCCATTACGAAGGCGATATGCTGGTCATCGACACCGTGGGGATCAAGCTCGGGCCGCATCGAATGATCGATCGTTTCGGCACGCCCTATACGCAAGCCTTGCACGTGGTCGAGCGCTATCGTCTCCTCGACTACGAGGCCACCAAGGAAGCGCTGGAACGGGCCGAGAAGGAATGGCCGCGCGTCGGTGGTGTCGATCCCAACTACAGGGGCAAGGGCTTGCAGCTCGAATTCACCGTGGAGGATCCAGGCGTCTTCACCATGCCATGGTCGGCGACGATCACGTACGGCCGCAACGCGAACCAATCATGGGACGAACGTGTCTGCGCCGAGAATGTGCAGCACGACTATCAGTACAACTACTTCTCCGACAAGGACGCGCGTCTTCCGACCGCCGACACGCCGGATTTCTGATCGAAGCAGGCTGGGAACGGGCTTCAGGGGACTGCGTTTCGCTATTTCCCTAACGCTTCCACCCACACCGCCTGCAAGCGTGCCGAGCTCTCGAACTGGTTCACCGTCGGCAGCCCGGTGTTCGGGTCGAGCATAGCCTGACCGGGCTTGTAGTAGTGGCGGCTTTCGACCGTTATGGCGAGGCCGTCCGCCGCCTTCTCGCATCGCTCCTTGACGAATATGCCGAGGATTGCGGTTTCGCCTTCCGCGGCCGGCGTATCGTTACAAGTCCATCCGTCGGTGCCGAAGCGCGCCTTGAACGCGATCGCGATCCCGTACGCCTGTGCCCGCAGTTCTTCGTCGGCGCGCGGATCTGTGAAGATCCGGTAGCCTTGCACGAGGCCCGCGCGGTCGATGAGGAGGGAAAGCGTCACCGGCTGGCCGAGCACCACCATGGCGTTGTTGCGGGCGATGGCGTCCGGGTCACGCGCGGCGCGGGCAATAAGCTCCCACTCGTCGTCATAGCGAAACCAGATCTCGCGCAGACCCGAGGCGTCCGGACGGCAGCGCTCGAAGCGTTCGAAACTGCCGATGGCAAGCCCCGGCGGACCGCCATTGGTCCCGCACGCGGGATCAACGAATTCCTCTTCGGGAAGGTCGCCGACGGGGCTTGGCAGTTGCAGGTCCCAGATTCGTGGCAAGGGCTGTTGCGCCGATGCGGGCTTCATGGGTGCGCCGGCGAGGATCACGGCGAGCGCAGTTGCGGCCGAAGTGTGGGCAAACCTGGGACCGCGGGCGTCCCGCCCGCCCGCCCCCACCCATCCCTCCCCCGCGTGCGGGGGAGGGATGGGTGGGGGCGGGCGAGACGCCCGCGGTCCCAGCAGACGGCGCATCAGAGCCCGAACACCATCAGGATCACGTTCTGCCCGAGCTCGGCCGCCTCGGGAAACGAGCCTTCGTCGCGGGCGAGCCGGCCACCGAGGATCAGTGCGAGGTATTGCTTGCCGTTCACCGAATAGGTCATTGGCGAACCTGCGAACGCGGTGCCGGTGTCAAAGCTCCACAGTTCCTGCATGGTGTCCTTATCGAAGGCCGATATCTTGCCCATGATGTCGCCCATGAAGACGAGTCCGCCGTCGGTGCCGAGCACGCCCGAATAGGCCGGATAGTAAGACTCAAGTTTCTTCACGGTGTTCCCGGTGCGGACATCGATGCCGCCGAGCAGGCCGTGGCTCACCTTGCAGTTGGGATTGCGCACGCTCCGCTCAACCGGCTCCACGGCATTCTCCTTGGTGGCGGAGCCGCAGTAGATTTCCCGAAAGCCGGTGCCGATGAGCTGCTTTCCTGGGTCGGCGGGCCGCGAGTTGAAGTAGTTGGCTTCACCGATCATGGCGTTGAAGTAGGTGATGCCTCGCGACGGATCGTAGGTGTTCGGCATCAGCGTCGGCATTCCATAATGGGCAGGCCGGACGTCGATGGCTTTCTTGCCGTATCTGGGCGCTTTGCCGGCGTAATCCTGAACGGTCTTGGACGCGTCGTAGTCGACCGGTCGGCCGGTCTTGGGATCGAGGCCCGCGGTCCAGTTCACGGTGGTGAACGGCAGGCCTTTGAGGAACTGGCCGTTGTTGCGATCCAACGTGTAGTAGAAGCCGTTGCGGTTGGTCTGGCCGATCACCTTGCGCAGCTCGCCGCCGATATTGACGTCGTAGAGCTGGGTGATCGCCACGGAGTCATAATCCCACGACTCGTTCGGGATCGTCTGGAAGTACCACTTCAATTTCCCGGTATCGACGTCGAGCGCGATGATGGAGTTGGTATAGAGATTGTCGCCGGGGCGCCCCTGCGGATCGAACATGTGCACCGGGTTGGCGGTGCCGTAATAGGCGAGGTTCGTTTCCGGATCGAACGACGGCTCCGTCCAAACGCCGCCGCCGCCGGTTGGAATGGTCCGCGGATCGGCCCAGGTTTCCGAACCGGGCTGGCCCGGATCGGGGACGACCAGGAATCTCCACAACAGCTTGCCGGTGTCCGCCGTGTAAGCGGCCACATAGCCGCGGCCATTCTCGCCCCGGTTGCCCTGCCCGATCAGGATCATGTTCTTGACCGCGAGCGGCGCCGACGAGTGTCCCTGGTTCGGCACGACTTCCGGAGCGGTGGTGTTGACGTCGAAGACCACCTGGCCGGAATTCTTGTCGAGCGCGACCAGGCGCGGGACCGAGGTGTCGTTGTTGGTGTTGAAGTACATGTTGTTGCCGAGCAGCGTCACGCTGTGGGCGCTTCTGCCGCCGCCCTGGACCTTGGCGTCGAACTTCCAGACCACGGTAGGCTTCTCATTGCGCACGTCGAGCTTCCAGTATTGCTGCCACTGGTTGCCCACATATATGAAGCCGTCCTCGACCAGCGGCGTGAAGTATTCGGTGGCCTTGTTGGGACGGGCCGGGTCGCCGAGCGAGGCCATGAACTTGACCTTGAGATTGGCGACGTTGCCGCGATTGATCGTGTTGAGCGCCGAATGGTTCCAGTTGCTGTAGTTCCCCATCCGCATCAGCCAGTTCTGCGGTTCGGAGGACGCATTGAGGAGGCGCTGATAGGTCACCTCCGCGGCCGATGTCGGGACGACGGAAAAGCCGAGGCAAGAGCCGAGCGCGGTCGCGGCGAGGAGAGCGGCGAGGCCGGCCTGACGGCGGCGAGCCTGCTTGAGGTCAAGCGCCCTGGGGCAATGGCGTCCGCAATCGCGCGGTGCACTGCAAGGTGCCGGTATGGTCATTTGCGTCCTCCCGATGTGTGATGTGGTTATGCCGAACCATAACATTGCGACGGCCCAAGGTCACCGCCTTGCCAGCGACGTCACCGGCGTTGAAGCTCATTGTCGCAACCCTTGCGTCAAGCCGATATCCGCACGACGAGGCTGTCGAGGTAGGACGCCAGGTGGGAACTCAGCTCGCGGGCGTCGTCGCCAGCACCATCGATGAGGGAGGATTTTCGACGGCGCAGGAACCCACTCCCGATAAGGTACATGCCCGGCGAACAAACGATCCCTCCGTCATGCCGGATCATGCCTTTGCGGTCGAGAACTGGGACTTCGAGCCATGAGTAGTCGGGCCGGTAGCCGGTGGCCCAGATGATCGTTTTGATCTTGCCCGCGGCAAGATCCAGGCCGAGCGGCGGCGCTTCCTCAACCCGCGTGGGCGGGAGGCGGTATGGGGGCTCGGCCGTGCAATCAAAACCGTTCTCTCGCGCCCACTTGTCGATCTGGTCCAGCAACCTGCCCATCTTGAGATCGGAGAGCGCGCACATGTTGCGCAGCGATCCCGCAAACTGCGCCTTGCCGTCTTCACTGATACCGGCGAGGCGGCCAACAAGCTTCACGCCAATTTCGGTGAGCGCATTGAGGTCGAGGGTCGATCGATCGGGCGTGCCGGCAAGCTGCAGCGACGGAACGCGCCGCGCCCTCGCAATGTCGTTGACCTCGTCGTAGCGCTCGTCGAGCACTCCGGCAGCATCCATCCACCACTCCAGGTCCTTGCCCCGATAAACACGAGGCGCCCGAATGTGCTCACCTACCGATAAGATAACCGGACGGCCTGAGCGGTGTATTTCACTGGCGATCTGCGTACCGCTCGACGATGCACCCACCACCAGGACACCGCCCTCGGCGAGTTGGTCGGGATTTCGGTACTCCTTCGCGGTGAGGCTCGCGATTGACGGCGGCGCCAGATTCGCAAAGGTGGGAATTCGCGCGATGTTGCATGCCCCGGAAGCGAGGACGACCGCCCGGCATCGCCAGTCGCCCTGATCCGTTCGCACCAGGTATCCCGCCTCGGTACTGCGCACCGACGCAACGGTCGTGTGGGTTTTCAGCGGCGCGCAGATCGCCCTCGCATAACTCGCGATGAAGTCGATGACCTCGGGCAGCGTCCGGTAGCCGTCAGGATCGTTACCCTTGTAACCGAAGCCCGGCAGTCGGCTCTGCCAATTGGGCGTCAGTAATCGTAGAGAGTCCCAACGCTCGGTCCGCCACGTGTGGGCGACCTCACCACGCTCCAACACCACATGATCGATCGCGCGGTCGGCCAGGCAGCGGCTCATGGCGAGACCCGCGTGCCCGGCACCGATGACGACTGTGGTGACAATGCTAATGGGGTCGTTCCCTCATGGCGCGGCCGAGGCTTGAGCGTCGGTTCAATTCACGACCACCGTGACGTTCGTCGGATTCGTCACGATATCATAGACCGCCGATCGCTTCTGCGATTGCGCAACGAGGGCCTCAACGTCTTCGCGTTTCGCATCGGCATCAATTTTGTAGGTGACCTTGATGCCGCCAAAGCCATTGCGGACATCGTTATCGATGCCGAGGATGCCTTGGAGATCCATATCCCCTTCAATGGTCGCCGTGACCGAGCGCAGCTGAATGTTTCGGTGTTGGGCGACGGCGGCGATGCCTGCTGTCAGACAGCTTGCCAACCCGACCAACACGTACTCCACAGGAGTAGCGCCTTTGTCTTCGGACGCGAAGACTTCAGGGTGGTCGGCATCGAAAACAAAAGTAGTCTTGCGTTGCTGTTCCTGGCCCAAGCCGTAGAATCCTTCGACCGTAGAGTGACTGTGAGTGCCGTTTTTCCATTCGCAGGCTGCGCGCCACTTGAACTGTGCGGCCTGTGGAGCGTCGGTAAGTGCCTCGCGCGCGGCGATCAAAGCTGCGACGTTCACGCCATTATTGGCAGGACGATTGGCATCGGCCATGGGTGCCTCCGAATTATTTGTGCCTGAGTGGACATTTTGGGGTTGGGAATGGCTTATAGCATTGAGAAACATCCCAATGAGTCAACTTCTAAATTCTTGCGAGAAAATCCTGCTCCTTCTGAAATCTGTAGGGAAATATCCTGCCAATTTATTGCGGTGCTAGCGAAGTCCGTCGACCATGTCAATCGAGACTCCGCTTTCAATGAGGGAAGGCCGAGGCGCTCTACCGCGGCTGCAGGTCCCCTGAAATCAAAAATCGGGATTGGCGGCTTCGGGCAGCGGCACCAGTCCGTGGTTGAAGAAATCGCCGTTATTCTCATTGCACGTGGCCGTCGAGAGCGGTGCATTTTCGACGCGGCGCCACCGCTGCACGGCCGACCAGGGCATCGTGAAGGCGCCCGGGTCCTCGACAAACACCGAAACGTCGACCGCCATGCCATCGGCCGCGAGTTTCCAGCGCTCCACCACATGGAGCTGGTCGGTGTGCGGCGTGCGGTAGTTGTCGGTGAAGGACTTGGTCGAAATGCCGATGGTGTCGATGACCAGCGTGTCGCCATTCTCATAGTGGCCGACCGATTCCCCATACCACGAGGGTTTCACATTTTTTGAGTGCGTCACGTTCAGATAGATGTGGCGAATCTCCGGCCCGCCCTGATTGATGACCACCACCTTCTCGGGGGTCTGGTAGAAGTAGAACGGCTCGACCAGCGAATAGGCGCTGAAACCCGGCACGCCGACCGGCCAGCAGCGTTCGCGCGCACGAAACGGCACCTTGCCTGCGATGACCTCGTCATTCGCCTTCTTCATCGATGGGATGGTCCAGGGCTGCAGGATCGGATTGGAAAGGTCGGCAACCCGATAGGTCGATTGTTTGCCGGAGCCGTTGGGAACATAGGGATAGGCCTTGT